>Ga0116158_10005109_pt1 | contig 11146 bp, 8 predicted proteins | sample AD_UKC052_MetaG_FD_89883 | JGI IMG/M metagenome (GOLD analysis project Ga0116158, IMG submission 89883) | Active sludge microbial communities of municipal wastewater-treating anaerobic digesters from USA - AD_UKC052_MetaG | ecosystem: Engineered > Bioreactor > Anaerobic > Digestate | place: USA... | reverse complement strand
GCACCGGGATATTTTTCCAGCACTTTTTTTACCTGTGATTCCATTTTCAACTCCTTTTTTGAATCAAGTTATTAATTTCCTTCAGCAATTGGTCAGGTTTTACCGGCTTGTCCAAAAATGCGGCGACCGGAAGCCACTCTTTGTCAGGCGTCACTTCAAAATCGCTTGAAATGACTTTTTTTACACCGCTTAAGATTATTACCGGTATTTTTTTCAGGTCTTTGTCGGAAGCGATCTTTCTTGAAAGTTCAAAACCGTTGGGTCCGGTCATCCCCTCGAACATGACATCAAGCATAATGAGGTCGGGCATTTCTTTTCTTGCCAGCTCGATGACTTCTTTGGGATCATTGGTTGAAACGGTGTCGTATCCCACATTTTCAAGTAGAGTTTTCACTGCATTAACCATCTGTACATCATCATCTGCAATAAGGATCTTGTTTACCATTTTTTACTCCGTTAGCCAATTTCAAAGCTGAACTCGACCCATTTGTCAGGAACTGATTCAGCCCATATCTTTCCACCGTGTTTCTTGATTATCTCGTGGCAGGAATAAAGTCCAAGCCCGGTTCCTCTCTTTCCTGCGTGTTCTGCACGGTATATTCTTGAGAATTTTTTAAAGAGCAGTGTCATTTTTTCTTTAGGTATGCCGACTCCTTCGTTGTACACACTGAATACAAACCGGCCATCCACTATCTTTTCGCGAAGCCGGATCACGCCTCCTTCTTTACCGTATTTGACCGCATTGCTGATAAGGTTGTCATAAACGATCCTTAACAGGTCAGGGTCTGCATCAACTTTTGTATCATCGTGAACCCCGAGATCAATGCTTATGTGGCGGGATTTGAACTCTTCAGTGAACTGCTGGAGCACCGGATCTATAACGGCGTTTTTAAGGAAAATGTTCTGTCTTTGAACGATATATTCCCCTTTTTCAAGCCGTGAAAGGTCAAGATAGTTTTTGATAAGATCTTTGAAGTAATCGAGACTTTCTGCAACAGAGTTAAGTGCCTTGAGCTGTTTTTCGTTCAGTTCGCCAAGATATCCGTCTTTAACAGTATGAAGACCCATGACGGCACTTGCGAGCGGATTTTTAAGTTCGTGACTGACAAATCCGAGCATATCGATATAATTCCTGTTTGTGAGTTCAAGCTCGTTGTTGAGTGCGGCAAGTTCCTTCTGTTTCTTCTCGATCTCGAGAGTATGCTTTTCAATATCATTCGCCATATTATTAAAAGAGTTTGTAAGGTGACCTATCTCTCCGGAATAATTTCCCTTTATCCTCGCCTTTCTGTCTCCGTTCATAAGCATGAGAGTTGCATTGTGAAGATTTTTCACCGGAACAAGAATGCCCCATGCAATGAATGTGAAAACGAGAATGCTGAACACCATCGCGGCAAGTATAACTGAAAGAATGCTCGTCACCGCCTTGAATCGGATATCTCTGTATTTTTCTTCAAGTTCCCCGACATAGAGCATTCCGATGATCCCGCCATCAGGATTTCTGATCGACTCATATCTTGAAAGGTACCACGCATCAACGACCCAGGCCCTTCCTGTCCAAGGGTCTCCGTTCTGCATAACTGTGCTCACGATCTTTTCTGAAGCTCTTGTCCCGGTTGCTCTGCCTGCATTTTCACCCACAACATTTGTTGCGATCCTTTTATCACCCATGAATATAGTAACGGTGTTTACGGATCGGCCCTTATAATAATCACCGTAAAGGATGGAATCCCTGATCTCATCGACGAGATCATTGTTCCCGTTCAGAAGGAAACCGGCTGAAATGATGCCGATCATTTTTTCTCCATGCATTACAGGAATAGCTGTTCCCATTATCATTGCATCTGATTCACCGGTAGTGTCAATGGTTCTCTGGTAAAGCGAGGTTCCTTCATCCATGAGAAGACTTTTTGTAAGGACATAAACCCCCTTCACGCTTTTTTTCTTTTTCAGCACATTTTTAACGATGGGATCGTCCGAAACATCATCTCCCTTGTTGAACGGAGGCCTTGTTCTCATCATGACCGTTCCGTCAGGTGAGATTATGTTAAGGATATCCATGTTATAGGAAATTCTCAGGTTTCTGAACCGCTCCATAACTTTTTCGGAAAGTTCTTTGTCCGAAGGGTTTTTGAGATAATCCCTTAAAACCTCATTCTGTGCAAAAACTTCAAGGAGCTGAAGCGTGCTGTCATTTTTCTTATTGAATATATCGCGGGCTGATTTCATTGTGAGTTCAACACGGTGCTGTGCATCATTTATGGTATTACTGTTTATCCACTTGATGCTTACATATGAAATGGCAAAAGCCAGAATTATGAAAATTGAAACAGTTGCAAGAACGAACTTTGTAAGCAGCTTCATAACCAAACCTCAAAAAGTGAATAACGAAACATAAGCCGATATATATGAGCAAAGTGCGTGCCAGAAATAACGGAAAGGAAGACAAACAAAGAATATCGAATAAATACAGACAGTTCAATTGTATAACACCTTTTGGAAACCTAACATGAAAAAGCAGAAAAGTGTTCAAATAATGAACATGTCTTTGGTTACATGTTCAAAGTGTGACGATTTTGGAAAGATTTGGCTGAGGAAAAGTGTTTGTTTAATTTTCTATATCGGCGACACATCTGAACCCTCTGGAAAAGAGGATCTCGTCAACATAGGCACCTGCACGGTAACTTATTCTGAATTCAGCTTTGTTTGTCTGCATAAATCCGCCGCCTTTAATGACTGCTTCTCCGTCAGCGGATCCTGTTGATGAGCCGTCTGGCTTTGCTGTGCTGTGATCAGCGCTCCACTCATCATCAACCCACTCAAAAAGGTTGCCGAGCATGTCGTATGCTCCGTAAGGGCTTTTCCCAGCTTCATAGCTTCCTCCGACACTGGTTGAATCTGATCCGCAACCGTAATCAATGTTAGGTCCATCCATTACAGCCATGCTTACATTTGCGCAACTTGGCTCACCTTCATTGCCCCATGTGTAGATATAGCTTTTTTCCTCACAGTTGTCATCTCCGTGTATTTCGCAGCCGCCTCTTGCCGCTTTTTCCCATTCTCCTTCGCTCGGAAGCCGTTTCCCGACCCAGAGACAATATGCATGTGCTCCGAAATAACTCTCACAGTTCATCGGATGTGTGTCTCTTGCTCCTAGATTACAGTAAGGGTTGCCGCTAACTGTATCATATGCAAACTCTTCATCACCGCATGCTTTGGCATCAATGCATTTTTGAAAATCGGATACCGTCACTTCATATTTATCGATGTAATAAGCTTTTGTAGAGATCTCAAGATACGGGAGTTCAGCGGCAGGACAGTCGGTTTCCACATTTTCATTGCAACCCATCCATGCATAACCCTGCGGAACGAGGACCATGTCCTTGTACGGATCGACCTGTTCCTCATCGGTTGACTCTGATTCTGAGTCACTCTGGTCATCCGGCTCACTGTCATTTATCACAATGCTATCTTCATCGGGTTTTTTCTGGAATTCATCGGGAAGAAAATTTTCATCCGGCTGCTCATAGTTTTTGTCTTCATATTCACCATAAATATTCTCTTCTTTTTCCTGTTCGCAGGAAATTGTTAAAAAAAGTGAAAATGCTGCCATAATGACAAGAACGATATTTTTCAATTTTTCCTCCATTCAGCTTTAATAATTACAACTTATTTTCTTTGATTTTTCTGCTGACTTCCTGTTCGATCTCTTCTCTTTCTCTGACAAGGATGCTGAATATTTCAGGGTCGAGTTTGCCGGCGGCAACTTCTTTTTCTATTATTGAGATTGCAATTTCAGGCGGTATTGCTTTTTTGTATGGTCTGTCTTTAGCGGTAAGCGCATCGTAAATATCAACTATTCCAAGTATTCTTTCAATAATTCCAAGATCTTTTGCACTTTTTTGAAAAGGATATCCCGATCCGTCAAGTTTTTCATGATGAGATGAAGCAATTTCAGGAACATTTTTAAGGTGTTGCGGCCAGTCGATCGCATTGAGGAGTTCATGGCTGTAGATGACATGCTTTTCCATGTCGGCTCTTTCTGAATCGTTAAATGTTCCGCTCTTTATCTTAAGAAAATCAAGTTCTTCAGCAGTAAGGACCGGAACAGTCATTCCGTCAACTTCAAATGTCAGACCGCCTGCTTTTTCAATTAACTGTTTTTCTTCATCGGTATGAGGTCTCGGTATGTTCAGCCCGTCGATCTTTTCAACCATTTCCCTGACGATCGCAATATCTTCTTCCCGTCCATTCACAGAAGCAATGATGAACCGCATTCTCCATTTTACCGCCTCAACCTGTTCTGAATATATCCGCCCCTGCTTCATCAGGATCTTTTCTCTTACTCCTACTTTTCCAAAATCATGAAGAAGTGCAGCCGTTTCAGCAGTTTTAACAGTATATCTGTCAACGGTTTCGTTTTTCAGAATGTCCGGTCTGGATGCAACTCTTTTTAAAAGTGCAAGTGTATATGCCGCGACTCTTAATGAATGGCCTTTTGTTGCAGGATCTCTCTGTTCTATGGCTTTAACTGAAGAGATTATCATGTTATTCAGGAGTGTTTCGGTTTCAAGAAGAAGATTATTGTTCTCAACTGAAACAGCGGCAAGAGTGGATAAGCTCATCAGCATCATTTCATCAAAATCACTGAAAGGGATCTCAGTTTTCGACCTTTCATCGATCTTGTTTATAAGCTGAACAGCCCCGACAATTTCACCTGTTGTGGTTTTCATCGGGACAGTGATTATGGAGACGGTTTTGTAGTTGAGTTTTTTATCAATTTCCTTGTTAAACTGATACGGTGCGGACTCGGGAATATTGTAAGCATCAGGAATGTTTAATGGCTCTCCGTTATGACACACATATCCTACAAGACTCTGTCTGTTGAAGGGAATCTCTTTCTTTTCGATCATTTTAGAGTCAAAACGGCTGTTCTGTGATGAAATGAAGAATATTTTATCCCTTTCCCTGCTCATGAGATAAAGTGTTCCCGCCTCCGCTCCCGTTGCCTTTCTCAAAAATGTCAGAATACTGCTGTAAAGATTATCCGGTTCCTTTTCAACGGTAAGACTTATGCCGATCTGAAGGTTTTCAATTATTCTGTCATAAAGAGATGAAGTGGTTTCAACAAGAGAGATTATGCATTCAAGTGAAAACCGGGTGATCTTTTCTCCGTCAACCCTGAATGTGAAATGGTCTATCTGTTCAAAATCACATCCAAAGGAAATGATTATTGTCGCATAGCTGTTTTTTACTGCAATTGAATCAGGTTTGTAATCCGATTCATAAATTATAAGAAAATACTCTGAATCAGCCGCTTTAATTTTTTCATCAAGTTCTTTTTCAGATCCGTAACAGACTGCGTTTTTGCCTGATATTGATGTTATTTTTATAAATGAAGGGATGTAGACAAGTTCTATCAACTCTTTTCCTCCGTGAGCAGTTTTACGACTCCGTCCGCTTCAGAAATAAATTTATCAGCAAGGTCACTATTGAAATCAGTCAGATTATTCGTCAAAACAGATTTTTTCTCAAGAAAAAAGATCAGTTCAAACAGTTGATCTTTTGAAACATTTTGAATTTCTGCTGTAAGATGGGGAAAAAGTTTTTCGACAAGTTCAGTGTGAGTTACTGTTTTACCAAAAAGATCCGACCTGTTTTTCATCGCTTCAATAAGTATTTTAAGGAGAACAAATTTTTCAAAAAAGAATTTTTTCAGAAGAATCACAAACCACTCAGGATAATCTGCTGTATTTACTGCTGTTTCAGGTTTCAACTGACGGTTGTATCCCATTATCGCAATTTCGAGATATTCGCTTATGAAAGGATGGGTTTGCGAACCTTCAAAAAGGAGACAGAAAAAAGGGGCGAAAGCAAAAGCCACTGAGTTTTTATAGAAGGAGAATTCAGAAACCGCTTCCGGTGAAAGCGAAAAAAACTCTTTTCTGGGAGGGACAAGCCGTATGTCGCCTTTCTTTACAAGTTTTCTTAAAAGTTTTGAACAGTTTACATCAAGATTGTCAAGCGACATTGATGTCTGTATGTATGAGAGCTTTTGCAGTTCGCTGTTTATGAATTCCATTCTTTCAACTATCTGACTTGATGAAAGCTCGCTGAAACTTAAAAAGAGCGTTGAGAAGATGGAAGAGAAACTTATTACTGACGATTTTTCCTGAATTTCAGCAATACGGTATGCAGTTTCTGCGGAGAATTTGCTGCCGAGGTAGACCGGACGGGCAAAACGGATGTATACCGGACCGTAGTTGACTTTAAAAAGATTTCTCAGCCGTTGAAAGAAATTGTCTGATTCAGGGGTTTTCTCACCTGTACGCTCTTTTTTGTATTCCTCGATCTCTTTTAATTTTTCGTATGTTATGGAAACAGGAACGACATAAAGTTTTCTTGATGTGGATTTTGCCGTTTCCGAAAGCATTTTCAGCATTCCCATTCTCGGAGAACGGACCATTCCGCTTCGTGATCTTCCCCCTTCAATGAAAAACTCGATATTGTAACCTGCGGAAATGACCTGTTTGAGATAACTTTTCAAGACATCCCTGTATAAATTGTCGTCTTTCATTGTTCTTTTAATGAAAAAAGCTCCCATTTTCCGCAGAATCATTGAAAGAGGAAAAAAATCGAGATTGTCGCCTGATGCCACAAGAGGGACAGTAACTTTCTCTTTATAAAGAACATAGTTGAGTATCAGATAATCAAAATAGCTTTTATGTGTCGGAACAAGGATCATGTTGGCTCCCTGCATTGCGCAGAGTCTTCTTAAAAGCTTGATCTCATCGTCAGAGTAGTGAAATCTTGAAAAAACAGTTTTGAAAAGCCGCCCGGTCGCTGAAGTATATATTTCTGCAAGGACAGGGCTGTATTTTCCGGCCATCGAGTCCATTATTTTCAGAGCTTGTTTCCGCTCTCCGTCTGTTTCCAGATCAAGATCGAGCAGCGCATCGTTTTTCAGGTCGAGCCAGTTTTTAAGAGACGCACCAACGACATTCAGCTTGGAGTCCTCCATCCTTTTGTAAAGTTTCCTTATGAATACTTCAGGTGTGCTGTCTATCGGAGTAACAACAGGATGTTCGATCCTTAAAGTGAGTTTCCTCCTTTTTATCAGGAGCAGGAGCAGTTCCCTTGATGTCGACCACAAATTGTATTTTCCGATATATTTTTCAATCCATTCAGATCGGCTTTTCCGGTCAAGATCTTTGTTCCAGAGCGTTATTACAGGAATGACTCTTGCTTCTTTAAACTTTATTTTATGAAATATTTTTATGAATACAGGATCTATCGCGAGTTCTTCCGGAGAGTCGACAGGTATGTAAAGAGACTCGATCTGCATTTCTTTCAGCATGGTCTTCTTTATAAGTGAAAGGAGCATTATCCACAGTTCCCGGTGTTTTCGGAAAAAGATCGTTTTGGGTCCGAAAGAGTGTGTCGGAACGGTGATTTTGTTATCTATCATGAAACCGCACAGGAGAAACTGTTCGATCCGGCTCTTTCTTCCTGAAATATAGACAGTTACGATCTTTTTATCCGGGGGCGTTTCTTTTAGAAGATCAAGGTCGGGGATCTCCGGGTCGGCCTTTTTGAAAATTATCCTGAAAATGTATTTGTGAAGATAGTTTGAAAATGCCGGAGAGAACTTTCTAAGGAAAAAGAATCTGTTTATATTCATCCATTTCTCTACATTGAGCCAAGAATAATGCTGCTTTCCGAAGGAGGTTTGTGACCTGTTGTCACAACTGCACTTTTAAGATATTCCTCTGCTTTCAGGATGCTGTCTTTGTCATCGTAATGAACTGTGTAGAGAAGGTCTCCTGTTTTGACAGCATCTTTGACTTTTTTATTAAAAACAAATCCTGCGCCGTAGTTAATGCCGTCTTCTTTTCTAAGCCGTCCTCCGCCAAGCTGAACAAGTGCTTTTCCAAAAGACAGAGCATCCATTTTCTGAATGAATCCGGGTTGATCTGCAAAGATCTCTTTCCTGAATTTTGAAGAGGGGAGTATTTTCTCAGGTTCGTCTATGACACGACTGTCACCGCCCTGAAGTTCAACAGTTTTTCTGAATCTTTCGGCAACTGTACCGCTTTGAAGTTTTTCAAGCGCGATCTTTTCGCCTTCTTCGATGGAACGGCACATTTTAAAAGTCATCATCAAAGTTGCAGCCATTCTCAGAACAAGTTCTGTAACCTGCGGAACATATTTCCCCTTCATCACTTCAACTGATTCAATTATTTCAAGAGAGTTGCCTGTTGTAAGCCCGAGCGGTTCATTCATATCTGTAAAAAGGACATCAACATGCGTATTAAATCGTTTTCCGATATCTTTCATTGTTTCAGCGAGTTTTCTGCCTGATTCCATGGTCTTCATGAAGGCGCCGCCGCCTATTTTCAGATCAATTATCAGTCCGTTTATCCCCTCAGCCAGTTTTTTGCTCATTATTGAGGAAGCGATAAGAGGGATCGATTCAACTGTTCCCGTTACATCCCGTAAAGCGTAGAGCTTTTTGTCAAGAGGTGCTATCTGCGGAGTCTGACCGATAAGCAACATTCTGTTTTTATTGATTATTTCGTTAAACCGGTCTTTTTCTATGTTCACTGAAAATCCGGGAATTGATTCAAGTTTATCAAGGGTTCCACCAGTATGCCCAAGCCCTCTGCCCGATATCATCGGAACGCAGAATCCGAGTTCGGCCAATAACGGAGCAAGCGGAATTGATATTTTATCTCCGACTCCCCCGGTCGAGTGTTTATCAACAACAGGTCCGTCAATATGTGAAAAATCGAGAACTTCACCGCTGAAAAGCATTTTCTCAACCCATGTTTTAAGCTCGTTTTCGCTCAGTCCGTTGAAAAATATCGCCATAAGCATTGCAGACATCTGATAATCGCTTAATTCTCCATGGAGGTAACTTTCAAGGAAGTATGAAATATCTTCACCTGTCAACTCTCTTTTGTCTCTTTTATCTGCAATGATGTCATAGAAAAGACGCATCAGTTGAGTCCTTTTTTAAGTTTTATAAGCTCACGCTCCTTTTTTCTGACCTTGTATCCGAAAAGAAACGGTCCCACAAAAAGTCCAAGGAGCATAAAGCCCGAGTCGAACTTGGTAAATATCCACATCTCCTCTGTTATAAGTGCAAGTCCAGCCCAGAAGAATATGTCGACTTCGTTGAAATAAAGGATCGAGAAGAATGCTTTTCCAAGCCATTTCAGCCAGTCAGTGAAAGATCTCTGAGGGGGAGGTGTCCAGATATAGCCCTGTTCCTGGTCTGCCGCATATTCGTTAAGCTGGGACTTGTGAAATTTCTCAGATATTTTCATATCAAAAAGAACTCTTTCCGCAACCCATTTCGAATATCCTGTGATGTAGACGCATGTTGCTGCAAGAAGCGGGATTATCAGGTCTGACATATCGCCTGTCATTAAGTATCCGCGGTATCCCATGGCCCAGAACATGATCGTCATGGTAACTGCATCGGTTGCCTTGTCGTAGAAAAATCCGAATTTTGATGCGGTGTTGTGGTATCTTGCTATCGTTCCGTCCATATTATCAAGAATGAGACCGAGATTTACAAGCACTGCTCCAATGACCCCTCCGCGGTAGCTCATGTCAATTGCTATGAAACCTGCTCCCGCAATTTTAGTAATGACACTTAAAAATGTGACTCTGTTGGGAGTTACCCATTTTTTTTCGATCACCGGGAACAGAAAGAGGATCGTTAGCGGTCTTGCAAACACCATCGCCCAGAAATCGGCACTTTGAAAGTTTCTAAGTTTCATCCACCTATGCTTTAGTGACATCAGTATCTCCAAAACTAATTACAATAAAAAATAAAAAAACTTATTTATTTTAGACCCGATATCTTTAAAGTCAAAAAAGTGGGAATTATATAAGATTACGGATATAATAGTCCGGTTTTTTTATGGAGAAAGTTATGAAAAGAAATGCTCTCATCATTATTTCGGGATTAATGGTAATGCTCCTGAACAGTTCCTGCAGCACATCTGTAAAATTTGCCTATAATCAGGCGGACTGGCTTATTTTAAAACAGATCAGTGATTTTGCCTGTCTTGAGAAAAAACAGAAGAACACTCTCGAAGGTGAGATAAAAGGTTTTATGACCTGGCACCGGAAAGAAGAACTTCCTGTTTATGCAGCCACAATAAATGATTTTGCCGGATCTTTGGAAAAAGGACCGGTTACAAAAGAAAGTTTTGATAAAATGTTTGTATTTATTGAATCAACCCAGAAAAAAACAGCGGATAAAATAAAGAATTTCGGTATTGATTTTGTAATGGACCTATCTGCTGAACAGATAACATGCTCTCTTGAGAAGTTTGAGAAAAGTGCTGCAAAAAGAAAGAAAGAACTTGAAATGGATAGAGATAAGTATATGAAAAAACAGAAGAAAGAGATGATAAAGCAGGCAAAGTCATTTCTTGGTTCTGTCACAGACGAGCAGGTTGCAATGATAGACACCGTTCTTGCCCCGCAGGAAGAGGAAAAGCTTGCTGAAGCGGCATCAGAAAAAAAGAAGGAATATATGAAAACAGTTCTTTTAATGCCTAAGTCCGATGAAAAAAAGAAAAAGCTTCTTGAGCTCATTGATGATCCGTATGCGTTTTATAATGAAAAAGAGATTGAGCTCATGAAAAAAAGAAGAGAGCGGTCAAAAGATGGATTCTGGAAACTTTCTCAGACACTTACAGAAAAACAACGGATTTATCTTGCGAAAGAACTTAAAAAATATTCAAAGGCATTCAGTGAACTTTCCCAGGAAGATTAGATTCATTTGATCTCTCTTACACATCTGACGAAATATTCAGTTCCGTCAAAATTATATGAAACTGAAGCATAACCTTGGGAGTCAGAACCTTAAGGTTGGGAAATCTTTTTTTAATTACCTTTTAACACACTCTTTCCTTTATCTGTCAATCTGTATTTCTGGGTCGGACTATTTGGAGAATCAGGCTGGATCATTTCTATAAGTTCCAGGTTTACAGCAGGTTTAATATAATCATATATCAAGGTTGGCCGATGCCTTAAATTAAGCTCTTCGAGTATCTCCTTTATATTTTTATCTTTTAGGCCAAGGCATACAATGAGTCTTTTTACTTGTTCGGTTACTTGCGGGGTT
>Ga0116158_10005098_pt1 | contig 11159 bp, 2 predicted proteins | sample AD_UKC052_MetaG_FD_89883 | JGI IMG/M metagenome (GOLD analysis project Ga0116158, IMG submission 89883) | Active sludge microbial communities of municipal wastewater-treating anaerobic digesters from USA - AD_UKC052_MetaG | ecosystem: Engineered > Bioreactor > Anaerobic > Digestate | place: USA... | reverse complement strand
GATCGGCGACGGCGAGCTCCTCCTCGGGGTCGCGCAGGCCCAGCGCCGAGACGCTTCAACGGGTCCGCCGCTGATCGGCGACGGCGAGTCCCAAGAGCGGCACAGAACGCGACGGCGCCCCCCGCGCTTCAACGGGTCCGCCGCTGATCGGCGACGGCGAGCTCTCGTGGTCCGACGCGGACGAGCAGCAGGCCGAGCTTCAACGGGTCCGCCGCTGATCGGCGACGGCGAGCGCGAGGGCGGCCAGGCGACGGCGAGAAGCACTGCCACGAGGTCTACTTCGTGGTCGGGCGGCTTCAACGGGTCCGCCGCTGATCGGCGACGGCGAGAAGACCGAGGCGACGGTGCACCGCACGCACTGGGCGCTTCAACGGGTCCGCCGCTGATCGGCGACGGCGAGGCGCGTCGTCGAAACCCAAGTCATCGAGATCAAGGTGCTTCAACGGGTCCGCCGCTGATCGGCGACGGCGAGGTGCGCGAGCGCGTGCGAGCCCTGGAGACCGAGCCGTGCTTCAACGGGTCCGCCGCTGATCGGCGACGGCGAGACCGAGCGTCTGTGGCGGGTGCTCGGCCGCAGCGCGCTTCAACGGGTCCGCCGCTGATCGGCGACGGCGAGGTCCAGCGGGTCGAGGATGAGGGCGAGCGCTCCACCTGGCTTCAACGGGTCCGCCGCTGATCGGCGACGGCGAGCCCCTTGGGACATAGAGGAACCGGCCTTGCGACCAGCTTCAACGGGTCCGCCGTTGATCGGCGACGGCGAGTGGACACCGCCCGAGCACGTGAGCGAGGAGGAGTAGCTTCAACGGGTCCGCCGCTGATCGGCGACGGCGAGCCTTGCCCCGCGTCTGCTTGTGGTAGTCGCCGTCTGGCTTCAACGGGTCCGCCGCTGATCGGCGACGGCAAGCCAGGAAGCTCTGCGGCCCCTGGAAAACGGACGGCGTGCTTCAACGGGTCCGCCGCTGATCGGCGACGGCGAGGGCATGATGGACGCCATGCACAAGCCCGACGAAGACAAGCTTCAACGGGTCCGCCGCTGATCGGCGACGGCGAGCATGCGTCGCAAGCTCGCCGCCGCCGAGGCGCTCGAGGCTTCAACGGGTCCGCCGCTGATCGGCGACGGCGAGGTCCAGGTCGGTGTCGGTCGCGGTGTCCAACGGGTCCGCCGCTGATCGGCGACGGCGAGCATCCTCACCGCGCGCAAGCTCGACGCTGGCGCCGGGCTTCAACGGGTCCGCCGCTGATCGGCGACGGCGAGGGTCGTGGGGCCCAATACCTACACCAGCATCCGCCGCTGATCGGCGACGGCGAGGAGTGCGCCAAGGACTGCTATCGCTCTGTTCGGGACGTGCGACGAGCTTCAACGGGTCCGCCGCTGATCGGCGACGGCGAGACGCCGCGCCCCCGCCATACCCGAGCGGATACTCGGGGCTTCAACGGGTCCGCCGCTGATCGGCGACGGCGAGAGAACCTCGTCACGCTGATCGAGGTCAAGGGGTCCGGCTTCAACGGGTCCGCCGCTGATCGGCGACGGCGAGCCAGTCGACCAGCCAGCGGTACCCGGCCCGGGCGTCGCTTCAACGGGTCCGCCGCTGATCGGCGATGGCGAGAACCCCGGCGACGGGACCTTTCGCGGGACGTTCTTCCTGCTTCAACGGGTCCGCCGCTGATCGGCGACGGCGAGGTGCACGACCGCCGGCGCGGCGACGGCACGACCGCGAGGCTTCAACGGGTCCGCCGCTGATCGGCGACGGCGAGGAGAACGCCGAGAACGGGGGATTGCCGGCGATGAACGGCGAGGCAGGGATCAAGGCCACGCGCGACGAAATGGCCAGCCTGCTTCAACGGGTCCGCCGCTGATCGGCGACGGCGAGTCGACGCGACCGAAGGCGGCGGCCGCAACCTGGCCGAGCTTCAACGGGTCCGCCGCTGATCGGCGACGGCGAGGTGCGGCTCGGCGACCTTGCCCGCGCCCTCGGCTGCCGCTTCAACGGGTCCGCCGCTGATCGGCGACGGCGAGGCCACGCGCGCGCCATGGCCACGAAGTCGGCGTTGCCGCTTCAACGGGTCCGCCGCTGATCGGCGACGGCGAGTCAACATCGCCACCTCGCGCAAGTACACCAACAAGCAGCTTCAACGGGTCCGCCGCTGATCGGCGACGGCGAGCCGGGTTGCCCATCACCAGGTGGGGGCGGATGTCTCGCTTCAACGGGTCCGCCGCTGATCGGCGACGGCGAGGCGTCGGTCCGCGCGAACCGCATCTGCTGCGCGGCGCTTCAACGGGTCCGCCGCTGATCGGCGACGGCGAGGCGACCGTCGAGGAGCTCGAGAACCGGATCGACAAGGCTTCAACGGGTCCGCCGCTGATCGGCGACGGCGAGAAACTGGCTGCCGTGAACGGCCGAGCGGCTAGGTAAGCTTCAACGGGTCCGCCGCTGATCGGCGACGGCGAGCGTGGCGAGGGCACCCAGCGCCTCGCCAAGATCCCGAAGCTTCAACGGGTCCGCCGCTGATCGGCGACGGCGAGATGGCGGGGTCGGCGAGAGACCGGTCCCCATGGCGCTTCAACGGGTCCGCCGCTGATCGGCGACGGCGAGCGGCCAAGCGGGAGGCTCATGCCACGCGCGGATGAGCTTCAACGGGTCCGCCGCTGATCGGCGACGGCGAGACCGACCTCGCCGCGGGTGCGCTCGAGGTCGAGGTCGCTTCAACGGGTCCGCCGCTGATCGGCGACGGCGAGCAACGCGTCGCTGAACGACGGCGGCGGCTCCAACGTGCTTCAACGGGTCCGCCGCTGATCGGCAACGGCGAGGTCATGTTCATGCAGCGCTACCCGGAGACCGTGCAAGCTTCAACGGGTCCGCCGCTGATCGGCGACGGCGAGCAATGGCACCCAAGCAATCCAAAGAGATCCCCGTGCGGCTTCAACGGGTCCGCCGCTGATCGGCGACGGCGAGGACGACGACGCGCTGGCGGTCATGCTGCGCACCAAGCTTCAACGGGTCCGCCGCTGATCGGCGACGGCGAGGGCAAGACGGTGGAGCAGCTCGACGAGGCCGAGAAGCTTCAACGGGTCCGCCGCTGATCGGCGACGGCGAGGCTGCAGCGCGCGCGTCGCCATGGTGCGCTGCGATGCTTCAACGGGTCCGCCGCTGATCGGCGACGGCGAGAACCAATGACGCCAAAAACAATCGCCAATTAAAGATGCTTCAACGGGTCCGCCGCTGATCGGCGGCGGCGAGCGCGGGGGCGCCTCCGAAACATGGGTGCCGCCAAGCCGCTTCAACGGGTCCGCCGCTGATCGGCGACGGCGAGGAGGACGGCCCGAAGATGCCGCCGCCCGCCGATCCGCTTCAACGGGTCCGCCGCTGATCGGCGACGGCGAGTCGGAGCCTCGATCGTGCTGCTATCGGCGGCAGGGGAGCTTCAACGGGTCCGCCGCTGATCGGCGACGGCGAGTCCTCGGCAACGCCGCAATGGAGGGCGTCGCGGCCGGCTTCAACGGGTCCGCCGCTGATCGGCGACGGCGAGGTGCAGTACCAGTGCGAGACCACGGACGGGATCGAGCTTCAACGGGTCCGCCGCTGATCGGCGACGGCGAGGAGCCGACTTGTGTCAAAATCGCGCCTATCGCACGGCTTCAACGGGTCCGCCGCTGATCGGCGACGGCGAGATCTGGATCGGGTCCGACCATTCGGTCGTGACACCGCTTCAACGGGTCCGCCGCTGATCGGCGACGGCGAGGCTACCTACGCGCCCAGGGCGTGCACACCCATGCGCTGCTTCAACGGGTCCGCCGCTGATCGGCGACGGCGAGACCCCCATTGCTGACAAACTCCGTCGTGTTCTCACGGCTTCAACGGGTCCGCCGCTGATCGGCGACGGCGAGCTGGCGGCGTCGTCATTCTGCGCGAAGTACCGAACGCTTCAACGGGTCCGCCGCTGATCGACGCCTGCCCAGCGGCCGGCCGCGCTCAAGTCGGCGTGCTTCAACGGGTCCGCCGCTGATCGGCGACGGCGAGCCTGTTCGACACCCGGCGCATGACGCCGGTGTGGTTGCTTCAACGGGTCCGCCGCTGATCGGCGACGGCGAGTTCGAGCACAAGGCGCTGCCGACCGGCGTTGGTGAGGCTTCAACGGGTCCGCCGCTGATCGGCGACGGCGAGCCGCGCCGCGCAGGTGGTAGTGCGGACGCGTGTCGAGCTTCAACGGGTCCGCCGCTGATCGGCGACGGCGAGTCCCTCGCGGCGCTCGTGCTGTCCTCCGTGGCGCTGGCTTCAACGGGTCCGCCGCTGATCGGCGACGGCGAGATCGGCGACCTGTGCTGACGCTTGACCTGGTCTGGCCGCTTCAACGGGTCCGCCGCTGATCGGCGACGGCGAGACGCTCGGCGGTGGCCGAGCTGGTGGTGGGGATCTTGCTTCAACGGGTCCGCCGCTGATCGGCGACGGCGAGGCTATCACACGGGCACGGACCTGCCCGCCGGCCGGGCCTCGTTGTTGAGCAGGCTTCAACGGGTCCGCCGCTGATCGGCGACGGCGAGGCGGCACTCTCGACCGCCGACGATCTGGCTTCCACCATGCTTCAACGGGTCCGCCGCTGATCGGCGACGGCGAGCCCGAGTGGTGCGACAAGATGGTCGAGATCAACAGGCTTCAACGGGTCCGCCGCTGATCGGCGACGGCGAGGCGAGCAAGGTGCTGGCCGAGCTGATGACCCGTGCCCCGGCTTCAACGGGTCCGCCGCTGATCGGCGACGGCGAGCGGGCGCCCGGTTGAACGTCCGATGGCGCTTGATGCGCTTCAACGGGTCCGCCGCTGATCGGCGACGGCGAGGCCGTCGCGGCGGCGATGCACGGCAGAGTCCTGGCGCTTCAACGGGTCCGCCGCTGATCGGCGACGGCGAGAGGCCCCGCGTGGCCTTCTGGGCGCCGGTCAGCGCGCTTCAACGGGTCCGCCGCTGATCGGCGACGGCGAGCTGCATCCAGTGACCTCTCCGTGTCGGGGAAGGTCAGGCTTCAACGGGTCCGCCGCTGATCGGCGACGGCGAGCGGAGTGGAGCCCCGGGAGAGCGAGCGCGGCAACATCGCTTCAACGGGTCCGCCGCTGATCGGCGACGGCGAGGCCTTGGCCTCGGCCCGGTAGGCGATGCCGAGCTCGTCGCTTCAACGGGTCCGCCGCTGATCGGCGACGGCGAGGCAATCGATCGGCCTCGATAGCGGGGGCGACTATTGGCTTCAACGGGTCCGCCGCTGATCGGCGACGGCGAGCGTCGTCCAGGTGACGCCCAAAATCTCCGGCGTGGCGCTTCAACGGGTCCGCCGCTGATCGGCGACGGCGAGCGTCACGACCATCATGCCGAACGGCGCGAAGTCGGGCTTCAACGGGTCCGCCGCTGATCGGCGACGGCGAGTCTGCCTACTCGGGCCGGGCCGAGTCGACGTCGCATGCTTCAACGGGTCCGCCGCTGATCGGCGACGGCGAGGACGCGCCTGCTGGTGCACTACGACGGGCGGGTCTGGCCGCTTCAACGGGTCCGCCGCTGATCGGCGACGGCGAGGGCAGGCGACGCGTTCACCCCTGGCAGGCCGTCCACGCTTCAACGGGTCCGCCGCTGATCGGCGACGGCGAGACCGCCGTCGACTTGCAGAAGATGGCGCTCCAGACGCTTCAACGGGTCCGCCGCTGATCGGCGACGGCGAGGGCAGGCGACGCGTTCACCCCTGGCAGGCCGTCCACGCTTCAACGGGTCCGCCGCTGATCGGCGACGGCGAGGCCCGCAAGGGCAGGAGAAACCCCATGGCACCGCGCACGCTTCAACGGGTCCGCCGCTGATCGGCGACGGCGAGACCGTCGCCGCCGTGCTGTCGATGCTGGGCCTGGTCGGGCTTCAACGGGTCCGCCGCTGATCGGCGACGGCGAGTCGGACGGTGAAGGCCTCGACATCCCGCGCGCCCTGCTTCAACGGGTCCGCCGCTGATCGGCGACGGCGAGTCCCCTCATCCCCCGGGCCTCCTCGCGGAGCTGCCGGACGCTTCAACGGGTCCGCCGCTGATCGGCGACGGCGAGCGGCATGGGCGCGGCGAACGGGCCGAGCACCGTCGTGCTTCAACGGGTCCGCCGCTGATCGGCGACGGCGAGACCCGCCTGATCACTGCGCGCCGCGGGCCGGCCCTCGTGCTTCAACGGGTCCGCCGCTGATCGGCGACGGCGAGGGTCAGCACCTGGACGGCGGGAGCAGCCGCGTCGACGCTTCAACGGGTCCGCCGCTGATCGGCGACGGCGAGCTGGAGTTCGTCAGCGCGCCGGGGGACTACCTCGTCACGCTTCAACGGGTCCGCCGCTGATCGGCGACGGCGAGGCACGATCGGTCCCGGTGACGACGGCCGATCGCGGGCGCTTCAACGGGTCCGCCGCTGATCGGCGGCGGCGAGTCCAGCCCGGGCCACGGGGCGGCGGCGATGATCTTGCTTCAACGGGTCCGCCGCTGATCGGCGGCGGCGAGTCCCCCGAATCGTCCCCGTCGTCGCGCCCGCAAGCGAGCTTCAACGGGTCCGCCGCTGATCGGCGGCGGCGAGCGTCAAGCCACGGGCCGCGAAGCCTCCGAAGGAGCCGCTTCAACGGGTCCGCCGCTGATCGGCGGCGGCGAGGCTGCGCCTGCAGGACGGCCGGACCGCGCACCTGATGCTTCAACGGGTCCGCCGCTGATCGGCGGCGGCGAGGCCTTGCTGCCACAGCTCGCGCTCGGCGAGGACGTGGCTTCAACGGGTCCGCCGCTGATCGGCGGCGGCGAGGGGACGATGCGGCCGAACTTGAGCGCATTGAGGAGGGGCTTCAACGGGTCCGCCGCTGATCGGCGGCGGCGAGCACGTGGTCGCTTGGCTTCCGCCCGAAGTACCCCGAGCTTCAACGGGTCCGCCGCTGATCGGCGGCGGCGAGTCCATGTTGCCATTCTACCGCGCGCCGGGCTCAGCCGGCTTCAACGGGTCCGCCGCTGATCGGCGGCGGCGAGCTGGAACCAGCACGCGGACCAACCTGCGGTGCAGGAGGGCTTCAACGGGTCCGCCGCTGATCGGCGGCGGCGAGGCGCCGGCACTCGGTCAGGCGCGGCGGCGGCGGCCTGGCTTCAACGGGTCCGCCGCTGATCGGCGGCGGCGAGGCGACGGGGGTGGCCGATGCCTGACCAGACGCGCACCGCTTCAACGGGTCCGCCGCTGATCGGCGGCGGCGAGCCCTCAAAAGGGCGCAGGATTGACCATGGAGGCGCGGCTTCAACGGGTCCGCCGCTGATCGGCGGCGGCGAGGAGCAGGTGTGGGCCCCGTCGCACATCGAGACGCTGCTTCAACGGGTCCGCCGCTGATCGGAGGCGGCGAGCCGCTACGACATCATTGCCGTGCGCAGCGAGCCGCCGCACGCTTCAACGGGTCCGCCGCTGATCGGCGGCGGCGAGAGCTACGCGTCGCTCGATGGTGTCGAGGCGACCCTGCAGCTTCAACGGGTCCGCCGCTGATCGGCGGCGGCGAGATGATGAAGAAAAATTACCACAAGTAGATGAAAAAGCTTCAACGGGTCCGCCGCTGATCGGCGGCGGCGAGCTCCCGCGACAAAGCTGACTGCTACGCCGACGAGTTCCTGCTTCAACGGGTCCGCCGCTGATCGGCGGCGGCGAGCAGCGCCTTCCCCTGCGCGATCGTGGCCGGGTCCGAGCTTCAACGGGTCCGCCGCTGATCGGCGGCGGCGAGCGGCCTGGACCTGTGGGGAGAGGCGCGGCAATGAAGCTTCAACGGGTCCGCCGCTGATCGGCGGCGGCGAGGGTCGGCTGCCGAGCTGGCCGACGATCGCGGAGCTGGGCTTCAACGGGTCCGCCGCTGATCGGCGGCGGCGAGGCCGCATCACCGCGCCGGTTCCGAGATGTGACTCAATGCTTCAACGGGTCCGCCGCTGATCGGCGGCGGCGAGAGGGCCTGTCACCGGCCGGCAAGGCCCTGGCGCTGCTGCTTCAACGGGTCCGCCGCTGATCGGCGGCGGCGAGGTTTTTACAAATAGAAATATTGCCATTTTAGATAAAGCTTCAACGGGTCCGCCGCTGATCGGCGGCGGCGAGTTCCATGTCCGGCAGGATGCAGTTGCAGGCCTGGAGCTTCAACGGGTCCGCCGCTGATCGGCGGCGGCGAGGCAAGGTCTGCCACGCCGAGGTGCGCGAGGACGAGCTTCAACGGGTCCGCCGCTGATCGGCGGCGGCGAGCTGGTCGCGGCGCCCGGTCCGGTGATCCTTGCCTGGCTTCAACGGGTCCGCCGCTGATCGGCGGCGGCGAGATCCTCGGCACGGTGGGGGACGACTTCGTGCCCCTGCAGCTTCAACGGGTCCGCCGCTGATCGGCGGCGGCGAGGCGGGCCGCCGCCGATGCCGGCGGCCCGTTTTATTAGCTTCAACGGGTCCGCCGCTGATCGGCGGCGGCGAGCTTTGTGGTCGGTGTGCGGATGGCCGAAGCGGCCTTCGCTTCAACGGGTCCGCCGCTGATCGGCGGCGGCGAGCGCGACGCTACATGTAGCGGGGACCCTTGAGTGCTTTGCTTCAACGGGTCCGCCGCTGATCGGCGGCGGCGAGATGTCGGCGGCGAGGCGCTGGCCGGACTCGCTGAGGCTTCAACGGGTCCGCCGCTGATCGGTGGCGGCGAGTTCTCGGCGGAGATTGACGCCGCGCCGACGCTCAGGCTTCAACGGGTCCGCCGCTGATCGGCGGCGGCGAGACCCGCAAGCCCCGCAAGAACTCGTTCCTCCAAGCCTGCTTCAACGGGTCCGCCGCTGATCGGCGGCGGCGAGTCAGCCACGGGAGCCCCACGCGGCCATCACCATGGCGCTTCAACGGGTCCGCCGCTGATCGGCGGCGGCGAGACGGCGGGCCCTTGACGCGGTGCGCGGGTACCTAGACGCGCTTCAACGGGTCCGCCGCTGATCGGCGGCGGCGAGGATCGCGGACGCGCTCGCGTCTCGCATCAAGGCGAGCGAGCTTCAACGGGTCCGCCGCTGATCGGCGGCGGCGAGTCCGCCACTTCCGGGCGCTCGTTACGCATGCGCGAGCGCTTCAACGGGTCCGCCGCTGATCGGCGGCGGCGAGGCAGCACTCGATCCGCTCACCCTCAGCACCCCCGCCGCTTCAACGGGTCCGCCGCTGATCGGCGGCGGCGAGTGCGCGGACCCCATGGCTTCCGCCAGGCATAGGTCCCGCTTCAACGGGTCCGCCGCTGATCGGCGGCGGCGAGCTGACGGTGCTCGAGGTCAACGGCCGCGCCGCGCTGTGGCTTCAACGGGTCCGCCGCTGATCGGCGGCGGCGAGGCCGCTGCCATGCTGGGTTACCCTCAGCTCCGCTCGCTTCAACGGGTCCGCCGCTGATCGGCGGCGGCGAGGCGCTGACCATGCTCGCCGACCTCGCCGCGTGGGTTCGGCTTCAACGGGTCCGCCGCTGATCGGCGGCGGCGAGCCACGGGAGCAGCGCCCCTGTACCGCGCAGACGGGTGGCTTCAACGGGTCCGCCGCTGATCGGCGGCGGCGAGAGCTTGATCGCCAGCGTGATGCCAGCGCCGCGCAGGCTTCAACGGGTCCGCCGCTGATCGGCGGCGGCGAGACAGCCTCGAGGACTTGAGCGGGCACGCCGGACCCGGCTTCAACGGGTCCGCCGTTGATCGGCGGCGGCGAGAAGGAGTCGCTCGCCTCCTCGCGCCTCGTCTTCGCGCTTCAACGGGTCCGCCGCTGATCGGCGGCGGCGAGTCCGCGCGCGAGACATCGCCTTCAATCGCCACACGGAGCTTCAACGGGTCCGCCGCTGATCGGCGGCGGCGAGGGCCCGAGGCGGAGCCCGACAAGCCGGCACCGGATCCGCTTCAACGGGTCCGCCGCTGATCGGCGGCGGCGAGAAGGTCATCCTCGGTCGCTAGCGGGCCAGCCCAAAAGCTTCAACGGGTCCGCCGCTGATCGGCGGCGGCGAGACGAGCCTGCAGGCGGGGGTCGACCTGCGCACCCTGGCTTCAACGGGTCCGCCGCTGATCGGCGGCGGCGAGGCCGCCGCACCTCGCGGCCATCTCGGCGCCGTTCGGGGCTTCAACGGGTCCGCCGCTGATCGGCGGCGGCGAGACTGCGAGACCGGCCCGGTCATCGGCCGCCCGCGCAGCTTCAACGGGTCCGCCGCTGATCGGCGGCGGCGAGCCCGCGTCGCGCAGCTGCTGGGCGCAGGTGGAGCCGCTTCAACGGGTCCGCCGCTGATCGGCGGCGGCGAGCGGAGACATACCCATTCACGGCGCCCGTGACCCGGCTTCAACGGGTCCGCCGCTGATCGGCGGCGGCGAGGGCGACATCGCCCTGCAACCCGAGCTCGACGCGTTCAAGCTTCAACGGGTCCGCCGCTGATCGGCGGCGGCGAGTATCACGCGCCGACTCGCCGTCGCCCTCGCCGCGATCGCTTCAACGGGTCCGCCGCTGATCGGCGGCGGCGAGCCACGGCACCGCAACCTACACCGTGGCAGCGGGTCAGACGCTTCAACGGGTCCGCCGCTGATCGGCGGCGGCGAGTCACCAGTGACGCACGCGGGGTCACCTTCACCAGCAAGCGCTTCAACGGGTCCGCCGCTGATCGGCGGCGGCGAGGCGCACTAATCGGGCGCGAAGATAGTCCTTTGCATACGCTTCAACGGGTCCGCCGCTGATCGGCGGCGGCGAGCTGCTCACCTTCCACGCAGGTCCACACCCACACCTCGCTTCAACGGGTCCGCCGCTGATCGGCGGCGGCGAGGTTTTTATCGCAATGGGAGGATCTGGAAGTCAACAAGGGCTTCAACGGGTCCGCCGCTGATCGGCGGCGGCGAGGCAGACCCGAAGGGCAACGAGCAATGAGCATCATCCCGCTTCAACGGGTCCGCCGCTGATCGGCGGCGGCGAGGAGCGCGACGGCGACGATCTTGACGCGGTACTGTGGAAGCGCTTCAACGGGTCCGCCGCTGATCGGCGGCGGCGAGGCGCCCTCCCCCTTGAGGCTGTGCTCCTCGCCGCTGCCGCTTCAACGGGTCCGCCGCTGATCGGCGGCGGCGAGGTGTAAAGAGCCTTTGTTTCGATGGCGTGGATGACCGCTTCAACGGGTCCGCCGCTGATCGGCGGCGGCGAGAAGGAG
>Ga0116158_10005095_pt1 | contig 11162 bp, 8 predicted proteins | sample AD_UKC052_MetaG_FD_89883 | JGI IMG/M metagenome (GOLD analysis project Ga0116158, IMG submission 89883) | Active sludge microbial communities of municipal wastewater-treating anaerobic digesters from USA - AD_UKC052_MetaG | ecosystem: Engineered > Bioreactor > Anaerobic > Digestate | place: USA... | reverse complement strand
GAAGTAAAAAAGGTATGGTTGTTACTGCTGAACCGCTTGCTACCAAAGTCGGAGCTCAAATATTAAAAAAAGGGGGGAATGCTGTTGATGCTGCTGTAGCGGTAGGATTTGCACTTGCAGTTACTTATCCAACAGCCGGTAACCTCGGCGGTGGCGGGTATATGGTAATTCACCTTAAGGATGGAACACAAACTACGATTGATTACAGGGAAACCGCACCGAAAGCCGCACTTAAGGATATGTTTATTGATTCGTCCGGTAAGTTCCAACCTAAACTAAGCCAGGAAGGAGCCACGTCCGCAGGTGTGCCCGGTAGTGTTGCAGGATTATTGCATGCACTTGAAAAATACGGCTCTATGAAGTTAGCTGACGTTATTCAACCTGCTATAAATCTGGCAAAAGATGGATTCCCGCTTACTTATTACACAGCTAAAATGTTTGAAGGTAATCTAAAGGAATTTAAAAAGTACGAATCTTCAATGAAGGTTTTTTCAAAAAATGGTAAACCTTTTGAAGAAGGAGATATATTCAAACAATCAGACCTTGCACGTTCATTAGAGTTGATAAAACAGAAAGGACTGGATGGTTTTTACAAAGGTAAAACCGCCGACCTTATTGTTGAACAGATGAAGAAGATGAACGGTTACATTTCCCATGAAGATTTAGAAAACTACACTGTAATTGAACGCGAACCAGTAAAAGGGAGTTATAAAGATTTTGAAATTATCTCCATGCCTCCTTCTTCATCGGGTGGAATTGCATTAATACAAATGCTGAATATTTTAGAAAATTATGAATTCAATAAAGATGAATGGGGAAGCAGCGATTATTATCATAAACTTGTTGAAACTATGCGATATACGTATGCCGATAGGTCAAAACATCTCGGCGATCCGGCATTTTACAACGTCCCTCAAAACTGGTTGATTTCAAAAGAGTATGCAAAGGAAATCTTTAAGAATATTAAAGACCGGGCAGCAGTATCGAAAGAAGTGAATCCGGGTGTTCCTCCTAAAAATGAAAGCGAAGAAACTACACACTATTCTATTGCCGATAAATACGGTAATGCCGTCAGCGTAACAACAACAATAAATGCAGGTTTTGGTTCAAGTGTTGTAGTTGATGGTGCAGGCTTTTTGTTGAACAACGAAATGGATGATTTCTCCGCACAGCCAGGCGTTCCCAATATGTACGGACTCCTTGGAAGTGAAGCTAACTCAATTCAACCGGGGAAAAGGATGTTGAGTTCGATGACACCTGCTATCGTACTTAAAGATAATAAACCGTTTCTTGTTGTCGGGACACCGGGTGGTTCAACAATTATTACAATTGTACTTCAGGTAATTTTTAATTGTATCCAGTTTAACATGAATCTTGAGAATGCTATGGATGCACCCAGGATCCATCACCAGTGGTTCCCTGATGAGATCCAATATGAAAGATTTGCATTCCCGACGGATGTTAAAAACAATCTTGTTGAAAGAGGACATAAAATAGGCAGGCAGCGCGGGCTGGGTTTGGTTGAATCTATAATGATTGACCAGAGCTCAGGAGTATTTTACGGTGTTTCAGATAAAAGGGGAGCTGGATTAGCTGAAGGTTTTTAATTTATGGTGTTAGGGCTTGGAATAGATATTATTGAAATTGAACGTATTAAAGAAAGTATCGATAAATTCGGGGAGAAATTCCTGAACAAACTTTTCACGGATAAAGAAATTGAATACTGTTCATCTAAACCGAATAAATACCAGCATTATGCGGCAAGATTTGCAGCAAAGGAAGCGGTTGCAAAAGCTTTGACAACCGGCTGGAATAACGAGTTCAATTTCAAATATGTAGAGATTTTTAATTTACCTAACGGTATGCCTCAAGTAGAATTACACGGTAGTTTGAAAATATATCTTGAAGAAGATAAAGAGTTGAAAATCAGTATTACTCATTCGCGTGATTATGCTGCATGTGTTGCTGTAATTCAAAACAAATGTTGAGTCTATACTTTTTATCTTTCTACAGAATTAAAAGGTTTTGAATTATTCAAAAATGAATCCCGGAGTTACTATGAAAAAAATTATTCTTTCAATTGCACTTGTTTGCATCTCATTCCAATATTTAAATGCTCAAAGTAATGTTCCATCCTTTGTTAAAGACAGTCTGGACACATATATTCAAAGAGGTTTGGAACGCTGGGACATTCCCGGTGTTGCAGTATGTATTGTTAAAGACGGTAAACTTGTTCTTGCAAAAGGGTATGGTGTTAAAGAGGTTGGTAAAAATGATAACGTTGATGAAAACACTCTTTTTATGATCGGCTCCAATACAAAAGCATTTACAGGAACCATTCTTGCAATGCTTGAGCACGAAGGGAAATGTAAACTATCCGATAAAGTTCAGAAATGGCTGCCCGATTTTAAAATGAATGACCCATGGGTGGCAAAAGAAATTAATCTTGTTGATATTGTTTCGCACAGAATGGGGTTTGAAACTTTTCAAGGTGATTTTATGTATTGGACTTCCGATCTATCAGACGATGGTGTCCTTGAAAGATTTGGAAAGCTAAAACCGTTATATGGCTTCAGAGAAAAATACGGTTATACTAACGCCGGTTACGCTGTCGCCGGAAAGGTTATTGAAAAAATTTCCGGTTTAACCTGGAACGATTACTTGAAAACGAAAATCTTGAAGCCATTGAAAATGGATAGAACGGTTCCTCTTTCTGCTGATATTAATTCAATCAGTAACGTAGCGCAACCGCACACTGTAGTAGATGGAAAAACAGTTTCTGTTCCTTTTCCATTAATAGATAACATGGCTCCATGCGGAAGCATTTCTTCTTCAGTACTTGATATGAGCCATTGGCTTATTGCTCAACTTGACAGCGGAAAATATGAAGGTGAAAATATTATTCCTTATAGTGTAATTAGTCAAACAAGAAAGCCGGCCACAATTGTCGGGCGGACAAGACATCCTTTTAATCAAGCTCATTACAATCTTTATGCGCTCGGCTGGGGATTGCAGGATTACGAGAACCGTGAAATAGTATCGCACACAGGCGGTGTAAATGGATTTGTAACTTCTGTTACTTTAATTCCTTCCGAAAACCTCGGGATAGTAGTGCTTACAAATACGGAGCAAAACCTGTTTTTTATCTCTTTACGCTGGGAAATTCTTGATGCTTATCTCGGACTTCCTTACAGAGATTATGATAGCTTTTATTTTGATCGAAGTAAAACTGCTAACACCGAAGAAGAAGCAAAGTTACAAGCTTTAAGGGATTCGGTAAGGTTGAATTTGAAATCGTCTCCCCCATTATCAGATTATTGCGGAAGATATGAAAACGAGGTTTACGGTTATCTTGATATAATTGAAAAAGAGAATTACTTAGAGATAAGATTAGAGCACCATAGTAAGCTAATCGGGAAACTGGAACCGCTCGGAGGGAATAGATTTTTAAGTTCATATAACGATCCGATATTCGGATATAAACCTTTGGAGTTCAACGTTACCGATGGGAAAGTGAAATCATTAGATTTTTCGGTACATGAATTTATTGAGTATACCGGTTATAACTTTATTAAGAAGTAATAGTTGTGAGTCTGTTAATGAGTGATTACATCTGGACAAAAGAATTATGTAGAAGTTACGCGGATGGTTTACGCCCGATGGTACGACATGATCACATGCGGATTGCTCAAAAAATTTCGGAAAAAATTGAAAACAAACCCGGACTTAAAGTTGTTGATATTGCAACAGGTCCGGGGTTTCTACTTCTTGAATTAGCGAAGTTATTGGATAACCCGGTTTTGGTAGCACATGACTCAAGTTCAGTAATGCTTGAAATTGCGGTAGGAGAAGCAAAAAAATATGACAAACAAATTAGCGTATGTGAATCGCCGGCGGAATCAATAACACTTGAAAACGATTCCGCCGATTTAGTTTTGTGTAAACAGCTTCTTCACGAAGCCGCAGATTATTCAAAAGTAATTACGGAAATCTGTAGGATATTAAAACCCGGCGGTAAAGCCTTCATTATTGATTTTGATGCTGATGGAAACAGGATAGCTGCATTGCTGATAAAAACCTTTATAAGACTCAGTGCAAACAAAGAACTGGCGGATAGCTTCTGGAAATCTTTCTCTTCCGGGTTAAAAGGCTCTTCTGTTGTTGAACGCATCGAACAAAATAAAATGAAAAATGTAGAGTATTTAAAATATGGAGCAAGCTACTTCATCTCTTTTGAAAAACCGTAAACGTTTTAAAATCAAATCACACCGGGTAAAGATATACCCCGCTATTTCGTATATTTGCAAAGTTTTTTAATATAATAATAACCGGAGGTTGTCTAATTTTTATGCAGAAGAATCAGAATGATATTCTTGAAAAAGTAGTCTCGCTTGCTAAAAGAAGAGGTTTTGTATTTCAGTCAAGTGAAATTTACGGCGGATTAAACGGATGCTGGGATTATGGTCCGCTTGGAGTTGAATTATTGAAAAATATAAAGGAAGAATGGTGGAAGTCAATGACTTACCGCGAGGATGTTGAAGGACTTGATGCATCAATTCTTATGCACCCGCGAGTATGGGAAGCGTCTGGACATGTTGAGAATTTTACTGACCCGATGATCGATTGTAAACAGTGCAAATCACGTTTCCGCCTTGATGTTTTGACTGATCAGATTGCTTCTAAAAAGAAGAAAAAAATTCTACAAGCAGTAAAAGAAAAAATCGATTCAACAAACTATCCTGAATTAAATCAAAACTTTAAAGATGACGATGATGAATTGTTAAATGATGTTCTCTCGCAGCTACTCGAAGACAAGAATACATCGGTTGCCGTACTGGAAGAAATTAACTGCCCGCAATGCGGTAACAAAAATACATTTACAGCCGCAAGACAGTTCAATCTAATGTTTAAGACATTTATCGGTCCGGTTGAAGATTCGAGTGCAGTTGTGTTTTTACGTCCTGAAACCGCACAGGGAATTTTCGTTAATTTCTTAAATGTTCAAAATGCTTCACGACAAAAAGTCCCATTCGGAATTGCACAAATCGGTAAAGCATTCAGGAACGAGATCAACACCAAATATTTCTTATTCAGAACACGTGAATTTGAGCAGATGGAAATGCAGTTTTTTGTTAATCCATTTAACGATAAAGAATGGTATGATTACTGGAAAGCTGAAAGATTAAATTGGTTTAAGTCCCTCGGAATGAAAGAAGACAAATTACGCTACCATGATCATCCCAAGGATAAACTTGCACATTACGCAAAAGAAGCAACTGATATCGAATACCACTTTCCATTCGGTTGGGGAGAAATTGAAGGTATACATAATCGAACAAATTTTGATCTTGGTAAACATGAAGAGTTTTCAGGTAAATCAATGAAGTATTTTGATGATGAAACGAAGGACAAATTTGTACCGTTTATAATTGAAACCTCGGCAGGGGCAAGCCGCTCGTTTATGGCTTTTCTTGTTGATTCATACCGTGAAGAAATGGTAAACAATGAACAAAGAATAGTGCTCGGACTTCACCCGAAACTTGCACCTATTAAAGCTGCTATTCTGCCTCTGGTGAATAAAGACGGTATGCCGGAACTTGCACGTAATATCGAAAAAGAATTACGTAAATCGTTAAAAGTGTTTTACGATGATAAAGGAGCTGTCGGAAGAAGGTATAGACGCCAGGATGAAATAGGAACTCCGTACAGTATTACAGTTGATACTCAAACTTTAAGCGATAATTCTGTTACTGTTAGAGAAAGGGATTCAATGGTGCAGGAGCGGGTTGAAGTATCGAATTTATTAAGCTATTTGCTTCTTAAGTTGAACGCATAAACCAGTCCGAAATTAGATAATCTAAAATAATCGAGAAGTATTGAAATGAAACGAATGATTAATATACTGTTGACACTTTTTCTCTTTCTGATAAGCTCAATTGATTCGCCATTGAAGGGGAATGAACTTGATTCGCTGACTCATAAAGGTATAAGGCAGATTTACAGTATAGATTTTACCGGGGCGGAAGAAACATTTCGTAGAATTATTGCAGATTATCCGGAGCATCCATCCGGTAGATTCTTCCTTGCAATGATTGACTGGTGGAAAATACTTCTTGATCTTGATATTGAAAAATACGACGACATTTTTTTTCAGAAGATTGAAGATGTTGTCTATCAATGTGATGAAATATTAAAAAGAGAACCGCAAAATGTTGACGCACTCTTTTTTAAAGGAGGTGCAATCGGTTTTCGCGGAAGGTTAAGAGCAATCCGTGAAAGCTGGCTAAAAGCCGCAGACGATGGCAGGGAAGCCCTGCCGATAGTTCAACGCGCATCCAAAATTGACCCCGATAATAAAGATGTTGAACTTGGATTTGGAATTTACAACTACTATGCATCCGTTATCCCGGATCGTTACCCTTTGATTAAACCTTTGATGTTGTTCTTCCCGAATGGTGATAAAGAAAAAGGTATTAATCAACTCAGGAATACTGCATTCAACGGAAAGTATGCGAATTATGAAGCACGGTATTTCTTGATGACATTGTATTTTCAGTTTGAAAGTGATGCATATGCTGCAGAGGAATTTGCAAAACTGTTGAATGAAGATTTCCCGGACAACCCGGTTTTTGAAAGATGGCGCGGTAGAATTGCAGTTAGAAGAGGGGCAATGCAATTAGCGGATTCATTATTCATGAATGTTTATAATAAATGTAAATTGAATTATCCCGGTTACAATAATAAAGGGGAGCGGGAAGCAGTCTATTATTTAGGAGTACATCATAAAGATAACCGTAATATCGATTCAGCTAAATACTTCTTTCACAGATGTGAGGAACTGTCTTTAGGGATGGATAAAAAAGAAGAATCCGGTTTTCTGATTAATTCGGTTCTATATCTTGGAATGTTGTACGATGAATCCGGTGAAAGAGAAAAAGCAATAGAATTTTATAACCGTGTATTGAAAATGAAAGACTTCAGTAGTTCGAGAAAATGGGCTGAAAGCTATATTAAAACTCCTTATCGAAGATAAAGGATTTCACAGTTTCCGTTAAACTTTAAGATGCCGATAATCAGATTATCTAAAGATTATCGGCTATTTTTATACTTGATTTGCTTTTTAAAATACAGTTTTAACGCCAATTCTATGTAAAGCACCGATTTCACCGAAGGAGGAATACGCATAATCAAAATTGTATTCCTTAATGTTAATACCGAGTCCTATATTGAATCCTGCCATACCTGCAAATGTACCGATTTTCAATTCTTTACGTTTTTCATTTTCAAATCCGACGCGTAAAGTTAAAACGCGGCTGAGTGTAAATTCTCCTCCTACTGTAAAATACTTAAACCGTGAGAGTAGGTTATCGCTCTCTTTATTCAGCTTGTGAAAATCAAGGAATAATCTTAATGGAAGATGTTTTAGCTTACCGGAAAATCCTACCGTAATATCAAGCGGTAATTTTTCATTTGTATCGATATACGAAGATAATTGCGTCCCTATATTTTGAATTGCTAAACCGATATGAATATCTTCATTTGGGACGGCATAATGCAGACCGATGTCAAATCCAACTGCTGTTGAGGAATAATCTTGAATACCCGAGTAGATGAATTTAACATTCGAACCGTAATAAAAATTATCATCAAGTTTACCGGCATAACCGAGTAAAAAAGCAAACTCACCTGCACCGTACTCACCGTTCCTATTACCGAATTCATCTGCACCGGTAAATGAGCCGTAATTAATGTATTTTACAGCCGCACCGAATCTTCCTATGTTTTCGAATTCTCTTGAAATAGAAAATGAAGCAAGATTGATATCCAGCAAATGTTTAACAAACGAGAATGAAACCGGGGTTTCAGTTAACGAGATTATGCCAGCCGGGTTGTAAAAAATTACATCAGCATCATCGCTGTTGGCAACAAAACTTCCTCCCAACGCCGAAGCACGCGGACTCATGTCTGTTCGCAAAAATTCATATGTCGATTGCGCTAATCCTAAATTTGCAATGAATAACAATGCTAAGAAAGTTCTTTTCATAAATTCCTCAATTTTACAAGTCGATATTAATTATTATGAACGATAAAGACAAGTGAAAATATTTTTCCTCTATTATTTGATACAGTTAATTCGACATACAGGTTTCGGCTGATTAACTATTTTAAAATCGGTACGATTTCCATTTGTCTTTTTCCGCCTGTTTGTTCAACAGAACCGTCCGAATGAATATACACATCAATTTCGCTTCTTACACCGAAATCTCCGGTTAAATAAATTCCCGGTTCAATCGAAAATGATGTTGATGGGAGAAGAAGTCGTTCATCACGGGTTTCAAAATTGTCAAGATGCGGACCGCTTCCATGCAGCGCTGTGGTTATTGAATGTCCTGTACGATGAATAAAATACTTTCCGTAACCGGCTTTTTCAATTACTCCGCGGGCAACATCATCAACTTCATAAGCTTTTACCGGAAGATTATTTTTAAATCTTTCCGATACGAACTCAAATGCGCTATCTCTTGCATCCTTTACAATGTTAAAAACATCGATATATTTTTGCGGAACTGTTTCTCCCACAAAACCCACCCAGGTAATGTCCGACCAGACTCCTTCTTCTGTATTCACTTTTGCCCAAAGGTCGATTAACACAAAGTCATTCTTCTTTATCGGTTTAAAAACTGTTTCCGTTGGGGCGTAATGCGGATTTGCACTATTCTCATTTACTGCGACTATCGGAGGATGGTCTGTAAAGTAATTTTTTTCTGCAAATTCATTCATTATCAATTGTTGAATATCATACTCTGTAACGCTCAAATCATTTGAGATTTTGTTTTTTATGTGTGCAAAACATCTAACTACAATATCAGTCAAAAGATTTGCAACGGGTATATTTTCCTCGTATTGTTTTTTTGACCAAAGAGCATCAAATTGTGTAATCAAATTACCGCTGCTTACTATGTCTACACCGAAACTACGAATAAACTCGATTGTGCCTCCATCTACTTTTGACAGATACGGAATTGCGTTATTAGGTGAATACTCCATTGCTACTGTCTTTGCTTCAGTCAGAGCCTGTGTCAGATGTTCTTTTAAGGAATTATAACTTGCATATTTCAGTTCGGTGCCAGGAAGGTGTGCAAGATTATGGGCTTCAATTGCATTAACAATTTTTGAAGGCTCTCCCTCTGCCGGGATATAGTAAAAAAATCTTCTGGTTAGGTGTTTGTCTTTCCCGATTTCCAGAATGTTCAAAGCCAGCTCATTCATTCCTCTAAAATCGAAAAGAAGCCAGCCGTCAATTTTCATCGAGCGAATTATTTCCTGTATCCTTAGTAAATCAAACTTTGCCATGATGAAGTCTTCCTTTAATAAAATTTATTAATTTTTGACACAATATACTAAATATGAAATAAGATTTAATGGACAAAAACGTAGTCTTGCCGACTTCTTTAAACTCTACCAAAGCTTTTTCGGTCTAACAAATAATTTGAAAGAACGAAAGCAAAACAATAAAGTCGTTTTTTGTTTTACTTTTAAAATTTGACGTCTCACATAAAAAAGATTTCACTTATGAATGAATTCTTTGATAAATTTGTTTATTGAAAAAAAAGGATTTCAGACGAGGAGTATGTTGTCGAAAAATAAAACCATAAAAATTGTAATTACAGTGTTAATTATAGCAGTCGTTGTAATAATTCCGAAATTAACGTTTCTAAAAGGAAGTTCGGAAGAAAAGGGGCGTTCACGCAGGGATAGTGTTAAAGAATTGACTGTTGATGTTATAATCTTAAAATCTGCTGAATTCAGCGAAAAGATTCTATCCACCGGAACTATATGGGCAAATGAAGAAGTTGAATTACGTTCCGAAGTCTCGGGTAGAGTTACAGGTATTTTCTTTACAGAAGGGAATTACGTTCAAAAAGGAGAACTTCTTGTAAAAATAAATGATGCCGAACTTCAAGCTCAAATGAAGAAAGCGGAATCACGCAGAAAAATTCTTGAGGATAGGGAATACCGCCAAAGGATTCTTCTTGAAAAAAGCGGAACAACACAGGAAAACTATGATGCCGCTTTAAACGAGCTGCAGTCACTTGATGCAGATATAGAATTATTAAAAGCTCAAATTGAAAAAACAGAAATTAAAGCTCCATTTGATGGTTATGTCGGGTTACGGTATATAAGCGAAGGGAGTTACATAACACCTTCAACAAAAATTGCTTTGTTTCAAAAGACAGATAAAGTTAAAATTGATTTCGCTATTCCTGGTAAATATTATAGCTACATAAAAAAAGGGAACAATGTAAAATTAAAAATCCCCGGTTCCGTACGGGTATTTGACGCATCTGTTTTTGCAATCGAGCCGAAGATTGATGAAGAATCGCGTTCGGTGATAGTAAGAGCGATTGCCAACAATGCAGGCAGAGTAATACCTCCGGGGGCATTTGCTAACGTTGAAGTTAAAATAAGCGAAAAAGTAGAAACCTTTTCAGTGCCGACTGAATCAGTGATTCCCGATATTTCCGGGCAGGTAGTATATCTCTACAAAAACGGAACGGCAGTACCCCAAACAATAGAAATTCTTGATAGAGATGTTAAAACTGTAAGAATTGCTTCGGGGGTTCACGAAAAAGATACAGTTATTGTTTCCGGTATAATTAATCTGCGTCCGGGTCTTACAGTAAAAGTATCAGGGATTAAATAGAGACAACTATGAATTTATCTTCACTTAGTATAAGAAGACCGGTTCTGGCAATTGTAATGTCAACCGTTCTTGTAATTTTTGGAATTATCGGGGCAACTTTTCTTGGCGTTAGAGAATACCCCAACATTGATCCTGCAATTATTACTGTTAGTACAACCTTTACAGGTGCGAATGCAGATATTATTGAAACACAGATAACTGAACCGCTTGAAGAATCAATTAACGGTGCAGCAGGAATTAAATCGATAACCTCTACAAGCCGGGACGGAAGAAGTAACATAACAGTTGAGTTTGGGCTTGAAGTAGATATTGAAGCTGCGGCAAATGAAGTTAGAGATAGAGTTTCGAGAGCAGTAAGGAATTTACCCCCGGATGCCGATCCACCGGTGGTGGCAAAAGCAGATGCAGATGCAAGCCCGATCATTTTTCTAAATGTTAAAAGCGTAGAAAAAGATTT
>Ga0116158_10005094_pt1 | contig 11162 bp, 10 predicted proteins | sample AD_UKC052_MetaG_FD_89883 | JGI IMG/M metagenome (GOLD analysis project Ga0116158, IMG submission 89883) | Active sludge microbial communities of municipal wastewater-treating anaerobic digesters from USA - AD_UKC052_MetaG | ecosystem: Engineered > Bioreactor > Anaerobic > Digestate | place: USA... | reverse complement strand
GTGGTGGCCACATAACTGAAGGGTGTGGTGATGACCTTGCCCTTCACTCCCAATGCGCGGATGGCCAGTTGGATCGCCAGGGTGCCGTTGGCCATCAGCCGCAGGTAGGGCACGTCGAAACGGCTGCGCAGGGTCTCCTCCAACTCCCGGTGGATGGGACCGTTGTTGGTGAGCACATGGCTCGCGTAGGCCTTATCCAACCACGCATCGTACTCCGCTCGGGGCGGTAGGAAGGTGCGGGTGACGTAAAGGGTCTCTCGTGCTTCCGACCCCAATGTGGGCGAAACACGCGCAGGGCTCAATGGCTTGCTATCCGGCATGATCGATCAATTCGCGGACCCTGGCGCTCTCGAAGCTATTCATCGGTCCTGATGGCGACCGCCGGGCGTACGAACTTGGACCAATGTACCCGATCCGCATGAATGGTAAAGGGCGCAAGGCCCTGGTGCCTGCACCGAGTGATGCCGGTGATCGGGTCACGCACCACCACCAGTACGGAATAGCGTCCGGCGTTCAGGTCCAATCGGCCAAGGGGGACGCGCACCCAGTGGCGTCCGGCAGGCAGGCGCAGGTCGCCACCGGTATCGGTCAGCGTGGGAACGGTGATCATCTGCGTGAGGGTGGCATCATCCACATGGACATACAACTCTGACGCGCCGCTGACACCGGTGGTATCAAGGTGCACCATCACCGCGCCGTCCACCCCTTGCGGAACGATCACCAGTCCGTCCCTCCGCTCCACCCCATCGGCCTCCAAGCGGGCTTCCAGAACCTGTGCCTCCCCGCTCCCGGATACCTGCTGCGCACCGCTCACCAGTCCGTAGTAGTGATTGATGGCCACACCGGGCTGGTCGGTATCCAGCACGGTATGTCCATGGTCCATCACCAGCACGCGCGTGCAGAAGGAGGAGATCAGCGGCATGTTGTGCGAGACGAACACCACGGCACTGGTGCGCATGAGCTCACGCACCCTGTTGAGGCACTTGATGGTGAAACTGATGTCGCCCACGGCAAGCACCTCGTCGAGGAAGAGGATGTCGGGCTCGATGAGGATGGCCGCCACGGCGAAACCGAGGCGTACGGACATGCCTGAACTGTAGTGCTGAACGGGCATATCGATGAACTCACCCAGTTCGGCAAAGGCCAGGATCTCCTCCAGCTTTTCATCCACCCGTGCCTTGCTCAGGCCCAGGACGGCCGCATTCACATAGATGTTCTCGCGCCCGGTGAGGATGGGGTTGAACCCTGCCCCCAGGGCGATGAGCGCCCCCACCGTACCCCGGATCTCGATGCGGCCCTGATCGGGCTTGATCAGCCCGTTGAGCATGCGCAGGAGCGTGGTCTTGCCCGCCCCGTTATGCCCGATGAGCCCCAGGCATTCGCCACGGCGAACCTCGAAGCCGATGTCCTTCACCGCCCAGAACTCCTTCTCCCGAAGGGAATCGGTGCGCGGGCGGCCCATGATCTCGCCGGCCATGTCCTGCAGGCCATAGCGCAACGAACGCTTCAGGTCGCGGCAGAACTTCTTGGAGACGTCCTCCACCTTGATGAGCACCTCGCCTTCCATGGCTATGAACCCATTCGTTCAACAATGACCGACATGGCGAGGCGGAAAAGCACCCAACCGAACAGTAGCAGCACCAGGCTCCCCGCCACCACGGCAATGAACTGGTAGGGCATGGGCGTGGCACCACCGGTCAACCAGGCCCGGCCGTTCAGGATGAGGGGGGTGATGGGGTTGGACCCGAACAACTTCGCAAGGATGCCCAATTTGGGCATGGCGTAGACCACCGGTGTGAGGTACATGAGGAACTGCGTGGCCATGGGAACGAAGCGGCCCACATCGGAGTAGAGCGTGCCCACCGGCACCAACAGCAGGCCGATGGACATGCCCGCCAGCACCAGCGCGACCATGGCCACGGGCACGAGGGCCAGGTGCGCATCGGGCACAATGCCGAACAAGAGCACCACGGGTACCAGCACCACGAGCTTGATGAGCACGCCGAAGAACACCTTGTAGAGCCCACTGAGCAGGAGGGCCTCCCGGGGGAAGTTCAACTTGGCCACCATGCTTTTGGAAGCGCTGACCTGCATCTGGGGCATGGTGATGGACTCCGTGAAGACCTGCCAGAGCATGGTTCCGGTGAACACGAACACCGGGTACGGCAGATCGGGAACCTCCACCTTGATCACGCCGGAGGCGCTCATGAACACCCACATGGCCGTATTCACCAAGGGGGTGATGAAGGCCCACAGATAGCCGAGGAAGGATCCGCGGTACTGAGCACGGATATCCCGGTTGGCCAGGCGCCAGGCCAGCTCGCGTGAGCGGCGCAGATCGGCCAGCATCTCGCGGAACATCGCACCCGGGGACCGCAGCAACGACTGGGGGGTGTAGACCACCACACGCTGGGGAGGACCTTGGGCACTGCTCATTTCACCTTCAAGCCTGATGCGCTATGCACGGGTGTCCTTCCCATGGGGCGCTGCGTCCTTGTCCTTCTTCCCGCGCTTCCCATAGCCGTATCCGTAGCCGTAACCGCTGCCATAGCCGTAGGCGTAGCGGTAGCCGTAGCCGTAATTGGTGTTGTAGTAGTACTTGCTCTTCTTCATCCGCACGCCGTTGAGGATGAAGCCGACATTGCGGCCCGCATTGGTCTGGAGCATGTCCAGGGCATTGTTCACATGGTCCTTGCTGGCGAAGCGGGTGTTCACCACGAAGAGGGTGGCGTCCACGTGGCGCATCATCAGCAGGGCATCGGTGATCAGGCCCACGGGAGGTGTATCGACGATGACATAGTCGTACTCCATTCGAGCCTCGGTGAACATGGCCTCCATGTGTTTGCTCAGCACAAGCTCCGAGGCGTTCGGGGGTGTGGGGCCGGCCAGGATCACGGAGAAATGCTCGAACTGGGTGGGCAGCACCACCTGGCGCCAGGTGGCTTTGCCGATCAGCACGTTGCTGAGGCCCACCTCGCTGTTCATGCCCAATCCCGAGGCGACCTTGGGTTTGTGAAGGTCGAATTCCAGTAGCAACACCTTCTTGCCCGCCTTGGCCAGGATGGCGGCCAGGTTCACCGAACAGAAGGTCTTGCCCTCGTTGGGGCGGTAGCTGGTGACCATCACCACTTTCCCTAGGCCCTCGGCACCCGGGATGTACTCCAGGTTGGTACGCACGGTGCGGAAGCTCTCGGTGATGGCCGCCTTGGGGTCGCTGTCCACCACCACGTAGTTCTCCTCGGCCTTCTCGCTGGCGATGATCTCCCCGTAGATGGGCAGGGTGGTCAGCTCCTTCAATTCGTCCGCGTTCTCGATGCGGTCGTAGAACATGATGCGCACGAAAATGACGATGGCGGCGATGAGCAGTCCGCCCAACAGGAAGGTATAGACCACCTTGGCCTTGTCCGGCCGGACCACGCCCAAGCTTCGGGCACTTTCGATGACCTTGGTCTGAGGGACGATACCGGCGCGGGAGATCACCGTGCTGGCCCGCTTCTCCAGCAAGAAGAGGTACATCTTCTCATTCACCTGCAGGCGGCGCTGGATGTTGAGGATGTCCCGTTGGCTCTTGGGCAACTTGCGGATCATGCCCTCGTAATCGTTGATCTGACCTTGGAGGTCACGGATGCGGCCTTCCACGGCTTCCCGCGAGTTGCGCAGGTAGGTGAGCAGGTTCAGCTTGTTGAGTTGCAAGGTGGAGTCCAACAGCTGGATCGCGGAGTGGATCGGTTTACCCTCATAGAGCATGGAATTCCGCTCCATCTGCTGGGTGTACATCTGTTCCAAGGATGTGCGGATGAACTCATCGTCGGCAATGAAGATGGCCGGTGGCAGCAAGGTCTCCTCCCCGGAACCCAAGAGGTACTTTTCCAATGCTTGGAAGGATTGGATGCGGAGTTCCTCCGCGCGCACCTTGTGCTCATAGCCCACCATTTCGTTGAAGAAGAGGTTCTCCTCCCGGGTCATGTCCAGGATGTCCTTGTTCTCCTTGTATTGCTGCAGCTCGTCCTCGTGCCGGGCCAAAATGACGGTGACCTCCTCCAACTGCTTGTCGATGTAGTTGACCGTGTTCTCGTTGATATCGAACTCGCTCTGCAGGGTGTAGTCGATGTAGACCTTCGAGAGGGTGTCCAGGAACATCTTGGCCCGGACCTCCACCTCGTCCTCCACGTTGATCCCGAGGATGGTGGTGAAGTCCTGGTTCTCCACATCGATCCGCGCCTTGTAACGCCCCACCAGGCGCTCCCGGGTGTGGCGCACGAACTGGTAATCGGTGCCTGCCACATTGCCCATGTTGGCCTCGGTCATCCACGGTGTCCGCTGTACGGTGAGGATGTACAGCAGGTCCTTCACCTCCTCATCGAACCGGTGGGACCGTTTCTGGAGCTCCCCGTTGTACTCGAAGCTGAGTTCATAGGTGTCCTTATCGACGATCTTCAGGTCGAAGATGCGTTCGTGGAGCTCCGGCTTGAGCAGCTCCATCTTCACGGTGAAGGGCAGGGTGCCATGCACCTGGGAGGTCTTGAACCGGCCAACGATGTAATAGGACACCTCGAAGTCCAAGCGGTCCAGGGTCTCGTCCACCAGGTCATAGGACGTGAGCACCCGCTTCTGGTTCACCAGGTCGCCATAGACACCGGCATATCCGAGGCTCTTGTACACCTGGGACTGGTAGTCATAGGCTTCCCGGTCCTTGAGCAGGAGTTGGGTGGTGGCGCCGTAGATGTTCGGCAGTTTATAGGTGTACAGGTACGACAGGACCAAGGAGAGCAGCAGGGCCACCACCACGAAGTACCAGTTCTTCGAGGCGATGCGGAGGAAATAGCGAAGGTCCTTGGCATCGATGATGCTGCCTCGCTGCTGGGGTTTGGGAGCTGCCATGCGTGTGCGGCCCCGCCCACGGGTGATCCGACGAACGAGGCATGCCTCCCGACGGAGGGACGGCAAATATAGCTGTCCGGGCCGCGCATTGAGGGGTACAGCGCCCGGTGCACAAGGGCGTTGAAAACTCTGTGCTAGCTTCACTGGCATTGTTCGCCGGATCCGCCTACATTTGGACCCGCTGACAAGGACCATGAAGAATTCGTTGCGTATCACCATCACGTTCCTGCTGATCGCGATCCCGTTCGCGAGCGCGCTGATGGCACAACCTCTGGGCGGTCCTCCCCCGTGCTGGCCTCCGCCCTGTATCCCCATCGATGGCGGGCTTTCCGCACTGATCGCCGCTGGCGCGCTCTTCGGTGGCAAGAAGGCCTTGGAGCTGCGTCGTTCCGCCAAGCGCACCAACTGATGTCCGCACCCTTCACCGCTTCGGTGGTGAAGCGGGATCCCGTGGTACGCTTCCTGGTCGTGGGGGCCATAGGATACTTGCTCTGGTACCTGGCCTATGAACTCTGGTTGCATCCTTGGGGCGTGCTCGACCGTGCTGTGATCGACAATTTGATCCGGGTGAGTGGCGGAGTACTCGAGGTGTTGGGTTATGAACTTCTACAGGAACCGCTCAATGCAGAGCAGATCCGGACCATCGGGGTCCAAGGCGGGCACTTGTTATGGATCGGTGATCCGTGCAACGGCGTGGGGCTCTTCGCGGTCTTCACCCTCTTCCTGCTGGCCTATCCGGGTCCCTGGCGACACAAGGCCTGGTTCATCGCCTTCGGTCTCCTGACCATCCACGTGATCAATGTGCTCCGCATCGCAGCGCTCTGCATCATCGTCACCATCGACTACGAGCTGCTGAACTTCAACCACGATTACACCTTCTATGTGATCGTCTATGGTTGGGTGTTCCTGCTGTGGTGGCTCTGGGTGACCCGGTTCGCTGGACCTACCCGTCCGGTCACCGCTTGAACCCGGTCCGATGCGCAGTCACCGCACCCTGCTCGCATTCCTGATCCCGGTCTCCCTGTTGCTGGGCGCTGCCCGTGAGTTCCTCTTCTTGAACCTCAACTACCAGATCGACCACCTCGCGCGCAGGAGCGCCTTCTCGTATGCACACTCCGTGTTCCAACGTTGGACGGGTGGGATGGACCTGGACGCGTTGCTTCGCTGGAAATGGGGGCTGGCGGTGGCCTTCATCGCAGCGATGTGGACGCTGGCCATCCTCACTGCACGTGTGCTGGTCGGTGATCATCGGTACCTGCGCGTGATCACCCTGCTGTTCCTTGCTGTCGCCGGACTGGCCCTGATGTTGCACCTTACCGCGGTTCCCGCCTTGGAGGCCGTTTCCGTGAAGCTCCTGCACGCCCTGCAATACCCGGTGGTCCTGGTCGTCCTTTGGGTAGCCTTGCGGCTTCGGGTCCGTCCTGTGGGATAACGGCCACCGGCTACCTTTGGCAACCCCGCTCCGATGCGTGGGCCCAGGTCATGCACCCCGATACCGAGATCTTCAACCTGATCGAGCAGGAGAAATGGCGTCAGACCAAGGGTCTGGAACTCATCGCCAGTGAGAACTACGTGAGCGAACAAGTGCTGGCCGCCATGGGATCGGTGCTCACCAACAAGTACGCCGAAGGGCTTCCTGCCAAGCGGTATTACGGGGGCTGTGAATTCGTGGACCAGGTGGAGAACCTGGCCATCGATCGGGTGAAGCGCCTCTTCGGCGCAGCGTGGGCCAACGTGCAGCCGCACAGTGGCGCCCAAGCCAATGCCGCGGTGATGCTGGCCTGCCTGAAACCCGGCGATACCATTCTTGGATTCGACCTCAGCCATGGGGGGCACCTGACCCATGGCAGTCCGGTGAACTTCAGCGGTAAGCTCTACCGCCCGACCTTCTATGGCGTGCGCCAGGAGACCGGCCGCGTTCATCTGGAGGATGTGGCGGAGATGGCGCGCAAGGAGCGGCCGAAGATGATCATTTGCGGTGCCAGCGCCTACAGCCGCGACTGGGACTACGCCGGGTTCAGGGCGATCGCCGATGAGGTGGGCGCCATCCTCTTGGCCGACGTGAGCCACCCTGCGGGCCTCATCGCCGCCAAACTGCTGAACGACCCCCTGCCCCATTGCCACGTGGTGACCACCACCACCCACAAGACCCTGCGCGGTCCCCGTGGCGGCTTGATCATGATGGGCCAGGACATGCCCAACCCGTGGGGCCTCACCACGCCCAAGGGGGAGGTGCGTATGTTGAGCGCCATCATGGACAGTGCGGTGTTCCCGGGCACCCAGGGCGGTCCCTTGGAGCACGTCATCGCCGCCAAGGCCGTGGCGTTCGGCGAAGCGCTCGCACCCTCCTTCAAGCACTACGGCCAACAGGTCATCCTGAACGCCCAAGCCATGGCCAAAGCATTCACCGAGAAGGGGTACCACATCATCAGCGGAGGAACGGACAACCATTCCATGCTGATCGACCTTCGTAACAAGGACATCACCGGCAAGGAAGCGGAACGGGTACTGGGCATCGCGGACATCACCGTGAACAAGAACATGGTGCCCTTCGATACGCAGAGCCCCTTCGTGACCAGTGGCATCCGTATCGGTACCGCCGCGACCACCACACGCGGGTTGAAGGAGGCCGAATGCGCCCAGATCGTCCAACTGATCGACGCCGCCCTGATGCATAAGGACGACAAGGCCGAACTGGACCGCATCCGGTTCCAGGTGAACGGCATGATGCGGCTGCGGTCGCTGTATCCTGAAGCATGAGCAACGGGCATCGCACCAAACTGAACCTGCGTTGGTCGGACATCGATGCCAACTTCCACCTGCGGCACTCGGTGTTCTACGACCTGTGTGCCCAGCAGCGCATGGATGTGCTTGCGGAGTTCGGGTTGACCATGGAGGTGATGCGCGCGCATGAATTCGGGCCGGTCCTGTTCCGCGAGGAATGCACGTTCCGTCGTGAGATCGGCCTGCATGACACGGTGTTCGTGGACCTCGAGATCCGTTCCATCAGCGCCGACCGGTCACGGTTCTCCTTCGCACATACCTTCACCAAGGAGGATGGCACACACTGCGCCTTGTTGATCGTCGAAGGCGCTTGGATGAACACCCGCACCCGCAAGCTCACCGCTCCCCCGGAAATGGCCTTGAACATCCTGGATCGTATCCCACGTGCAGCAGCAGGATCCTCCTCAACGGTTTGAACCATGCCCTTAGGCTTGCTCGCACGCCCGTTGATGTCGGCTTGCCTGACGTTGAGCTTGCTCACCTCCATGGCGCAGGCCCGGATGGAACACCGGGGTCGGCTCTTCCTGGCGTGGGGCTACAACCGGAGCGCGTTCACCACCAGTGATATCCACTTGGAAGGCCCCGGATACAGTTTGACACTGAAGGACGTGAAGGCCACCGATCGGCCGCACCGATTCGCCTTCGACACCTACTTCAACCCCAAGTACATCTGGTATCCGCAGTACAACTACCGCATCGGCTGGCAGTTCAAGGAGAACTGGTCGATCTCGTTGGGCTTGGACCATATGAAGTACGTGATGGTGCAGGACCAGGAGGTGGCTTGGTCAGGTGAGCTTTCCACGAAGTGGGAGCGCACAGCGACCCCAACGCTGGTACTCGATACGAACGTGCTCCGCTACGAGCACACCGATGGGCTCAACCTGTTGAGCGTGGACCTGGACCATTACCGCACACTCTGGACCGGTTCTGCTCAACGTTCGGACCTGCGCGCCTACCTCGGTGTGCATGCGGGACCGGTCATCGCGCGCAGCGACGTACGCGTGTTCGGTGATGGGCTGAACAATCGGTTCAACGTCGCTGGGGCCGGTGCGGGTATGCAAGCGGGCTTCCACTTCACCTTCTTGAAGCACTTCTTCGTGCGGAACATGGTCCGTGCCGGGTACATCACCCTGCCGCATGTGCTCACCACCGGCCGAGCGGAGGACCATGCCTTTCAGCACTTCGGGTTCATCCAGCATGCCATCGTGGCCGGGGGAGCGGTGCGGTTGGGTAGGGATCGTACAAGGTGACCTGACAGAACCGAAGGGTTCGCGTTTTCTGTTCTTGGTGAGCCGTTGCCAGCATCGTATGATCGCCTTTGAACATCACCGACACGTACGCTAAGCTCGCATTTCGTTCCTTCGAGGACCCGTTCAGGTCGCGCTAACGATGCTATTCAACTCCATTGAGTTCGCTCTGTTCCTGCCGATCGTGTTCGGCGTGTTCTGGTTCTTGGAGCGCACCTCTTACCAGCGCGGGAATGTCTGGCTTCTTGCCTCGAGCCTGTTCTTCTACGGCTGGTGGGACTGGCGTTTTCTCGGCTTGGTGATCGTCAATGGATCGCTGGATTTCTTCGCGGCACAACTACTCGCTCGAAGTCGGACCATACCATGGCGTCGGTTCTGGATGGGCGTCAGCTTGGTCGGGAACCTGGGCATGCTGGGTTTCTTCAAATACTACGATTTCTTCGTTCTGTCGTTCATCGACGCGTTCTCCCTGCTCGGCATGTCCTTCGATGCACGAACGCTCGGTATCGTGCTTCCCGTCGGCATCAGCTTCTACACGTTCCAGAGCCTGAGCTACACCATCGATGTGAAACGGGGTGATCTCCAGCCCACGAAGGACCCGGTGGAATTCGGGGCCTACCTCATGTTCTTCCCGCAATTGGTGGCAGGACCGATCGAACGGGGTACTGCACTACTACCGCAATTCCAACGTTCCCGAACATTCGACCGTCGTCAGGCAGTGGATGGCGCTCGCCAGATACTTTGGGGGTTCTTCAAGAAGGTGGTGATCGCGGACCAATGCGCACCATTGGTGAACCTGCTGTTCGAGAACCACCACGACCGCTCGGCCAGTGACCTGGTCCTGGGTGCGGTACTCTTCGCATTCCAGATCTATGGGGACTTCGGTGGGTATAGTGATATCGCGATCGGAACTGCACGGCTCTTCGGCATCGATCTCATGCGCAACTTCGCATACCCCTATTTCAGCAGGGACATCGGTGAGTTCTGGCGCCGATGGCACATTTCCTTGAGCACGTGGTTCCGGGACTACCTCTACATACCTCTTGGTGGAAGCAGGGGCGGCACCCTACAACGGGTGCGGAACACGTTCATCATCTTCCTGGTGAGCGGATTCTGGCACGGTGCCAATTACACCTTCATCGCATGGGGTGCCTTCCATGCCATGTTATTCCTTCCGTTGCTTCTCGCCCGGTCGAACAGGGCCCACACAGGCACTGTCGCTCCTGGACGTTTCCTACCTTCCCTGATCGATGCGACCCGAATGGTCGTCACGTTCATTCTTGTCGATATCGCTTGGGTGTTCTTCCGCGCTCCGGACATCACCACTGCCATCTCCATTTTGAGTTCCATCCTTAGCGGTCTCCTACAGCACCCCGGTCAACTATTACTTCTGCTAAAGGACCTGCTGATCAGAGGACCAATGCCCTTCATATGGCTCTTGTTGGTCACGGAGTGGATCGCCCGTGAACGACAACATGCACTTGCGGAGTTGGACCAACGACTACCCGTAGTGTTACGTTGGCCGCTTTACTATACGATCATCATCACCGTGCTTTATCACACCGGGTCCGAGCAGACCTTCATCTACTTCCAGTTCTGACCATGTCCTGGTTCCTGCACCGATCCCTGAGGTTCGCGCTACCCCTGTTGATGCTATTGGCCCTGGTCGAATTCACGCTGCGTCGCATACCGAACAACTACGCCTATATCGATGATCAATTACTCGACCATGGCGACAGCGTGGAGGTCCTCATCCTTGGGAATTCACATCCATACAATGGTGTGGACCCCACACAATTGGGTTTCCGCGGTTTCAATGCCGCACATCCTTCACAAGACCACCGTTTGGACCATCTGCTACTGAAGCGGTACATCGACCATCTACCTCATCTGAAAGCCATCGTCCTATCAACCTCCTATGCATCCATTGGTAAGCAGATGGACCAGGACAAGGAAAGTTGGAGGCTCAAGAACTACGTCATATACATGGGTCAATACGGCCAAGGACGTGCGGCCAAGGACCATTTGGAACTACTCAACGGCCGGGCATCCGATCTTCTTCGTTCCATTCATGGGAATTGGTTCCACGGTAGGAACAACCTCACGGTGCAGCCTTGGGGAGGAGTGCTGGGCAAGACGCGGGACAATGTCGACTTCGAACTGGACGGTATCAAAGCCGCCGATCGTCACCACGCCAGAAGTCCCTTGACCTTCGCAACCAGTCTGAAGGAATTGGAAGCCATTGTTCGC
>Ga0116158_10005085_pt1 | contig 11173 bp, 10 predicted proteins | sample AD_UKC052_MetaG_FD_89883 | JGI IMG/M metagenome (GOLD analysis project Ga0116158, IMG submission 89883) | Active sludge microbial communities of municipal wastewater-treating anaerobic digesters from USA - AD_UKC052_MetaG | ecosystem: Engineered > Bioreactor > Anaerobic > Digestate | place: USA... | reverse complement strand
CAACTGGATTCTGGACAGAGTCATAGACAAAATCACGGAAGGACGAAGCCGTAAGTTGAAAAATCTGGGAAAACTGCTCACTCTTTGGACATTCCTCGTTAAAACGGATATTTTCTCCGCCATCGGCGCCGGTTGCCTGTGCCTTGTCTGCATGTTGCTGCAGACCATGACCGTCCGTTTTTCATTTATTCTGATTGCCTCTCTTTTCGTTTACGGCATGCATGTCTTAAACCGTCTGATCAGCCGTAAACCGGCGGGGCTCGTCGGATCTTTCAGAGAAGAATATTATATACGGCACGAGAATATATTTTTTGTCACTTCCTTATTTTCCATTATTCTTGCGCTGGTACTGGCCTTTCAGCAATCGCTGGCTGTTTTCTTTTCCCTGCTGATCATTTCACTGGGGGGCGTGCTTTATAATATGCAACTGCTTTCCCCAAGGTGGAACTTCCAAAGTCTTAAAGATGTGCCCGGTTCAAAAAACATATTTATGTCCATAGCCTGGGCGGTGGCCGCTGCGTTTTTACCCTCTATCCATGAGACCCCCTTTCCGGATGCCGGCCTTTTGGTTGCATTTTTCTTTGTTTTCTGCATCGTTTTTATTCGTTCAGCCATGTCGGACATTCTGGAGATACAAAGCGACAAACTGATCGGCAAGGAAACGTTTCCCGTGCTGTTCGGTAAAACACGCGCCTTGAATATCCTGAAGATTATCTCATTGATATTATTCGCTATTTTACTTTTTGCATCGCCTTCAGGATGGACGTCATCCCTGAGTTTTCCGCTGATGTTTTGTTTATTATATCTGTGGATTTGTTTCCTGTTTTGTGATAAAAGACCCGTGCTTTCTGGAGCGGTTAAGGAAGGCCTTCTGGAAACCAGCTACATTATAGCTGGTTTTTGTGTTTTGCTGTGGCTGATTTTCTGACACCGGCTATTCTGATCTGATGACGAGGCGGTTTTTGTTCAATGATTAAAAAAAAATCTTATGTCTTTGTATGGATTGCCCTTATTCTAACCATTGCCGGTTGCGGCGGTTTGCACTTTTCTCAACTGGCGCCGGAGGCCATCGATTTTCATCCGCAGAGTATTGCTGTTTTTCCGATTGAAGTCTGGAATCACAAAGAACCCGATAACAGAACGGTGGTCCAACAGATTGTGGCCGGCTCACTGATTGCCAAGAAATTGTTTACTTCTGTCACAGACGCGGAAAAACTGCAAAAACAGATGCAAAATGATGAACTATTGAAAAAAACAGCGGAAGAGTATTTTTCCAAACTGCAACTTCTGAAGTTTTCCGATGCTGATTTAAGTAGGAAAATCGGTGACATCCTGCAGGTTGACGGTATTCTGCTGTTATCCGTTGACGAATGGAAATATTTCGTTGAGGCAGATAAGAAAATGGCGCAGGTCAGTTTGACAATGGAGCTGTATGATGTTACGAACGGCAAATTAATGTGGAAAGCCAATCACACCATCAAGAAGGATTATGTATTAATAAAACCGGGTTTGCCTGATATGGCCCGGGATGTCGCAAACAAAATGGTTTATTACATGCCGCATTGAAAAGAAGGACTTGAAAAATAAGAAAAAACGGAATAGGGAGAACCTCCATGAAAGAAGACGTACAGAAAGCCATTGATACCATCAGGCCCAGTCTGCAGGCGGACGGCGGCGATGTGGAACTGGTCGATGTCAGCGATGACGGCACAGTCAAGGTCAGGTTAACCGGCGCCTGCCACGGATGCCCTATGGCGCAGATGACGTTAAAAATGGGAATAGAAAAAGTCATTAAGAAACTGGTCCCCGGAGTTAAAGAGATCGTGGCCGTCTGAGCCGTTTCGCACATCAGCAACGGGAAAGTGGCTTTTTAAGAACAATCGTTTCCTGACAAGACAAAGCGGGAAAGGTGTATTTTAAAATAACGATAAAAGGAGCATAAAATTATGGCATATGTGATTACTGACGAATGTATAGCTTGCGGTTCTTGTGAAAGCGAATGTCCGGAAGGAGCCATCTCAGAGGGCGATGACAAGTATGTTATCGATCCTAAACTGTGCAATGACTGCGGAACCTGCGCCGACCAGTGTCCGGTAGAAGCGATCGTTCCCGGAGAGGGGAAATAATTCACAGACGAAAAATCAGCTCCGGGAATAAATCTGCTTTTACGCATTGATTCATTCCCGGTTTTATTTTTTAAAACACGGTTACCGGTTCATTGCGCCGTTGCGCAGGTGAAAGCGGAGTCACATGATCAAGGCAAAAAAATTTATCACCTTTGAGGGTATCGAAGGTTCGGGAAAATCGACGCAGATCAAGCTCGTCGCCGAATATCTGCAAAACCAGGGCGTTGAACTGATTGTCACGCAAGAACCTTCCGGAACGGACATCGGGCGACAGATCGCCGGCATTCTTTTCCACCGCAGGCACAATCATCTGTGCGCAGAAGCAGAAATGTTTTTATTCTGCGCCGCCCGGGCCCAACATGTCCGGGACGTCATTCTACCCGCCCTCCGGCAGGGGACACTCGTGTTATGCGATCGCTTTTCCGACGCCACCTACGCCTATCAGGGTTTCGGACGCGGCCTCGATCAGAAATTCATCGGCGCGGTCAATGATTATTCCGCGATGCAGTTGAAACCGGACATGACCTTATTGTTTGACCTGCCGGTGGAAACCGGACTGGAAAGGGCAACGGCGCGCAACAATCGACTCGCCGACCCGGCCGCCACCGACCGGTTTGAAAGGGAGACTCTGGATTTTCACCGTCGCATCCGTGAAGGGTATCTGACTATTTTAAATAATGAACCGGAACGTTTCCGCCTGATTGACGCCACCCGGAAGATTCCGGTCATTCAGGAAGAGGTGCGTCGTCACATAAGCAGTTTTATCAAGGTCTAAAATCATCTTTTTAAAAGAATTTTTTCAGGCATTATGTCGCTCGGCAATATTTACGGTCACGAAAAAAAAATTGACATGCTCCGCAAAACCCTCGCCCGCCGGCGAATCGCGCACGCCTATCTCTTCAGCGGTCCTTCGGCGACCGGCAAGAAAACGCTGGCTGTGGAATTCGTCAAGGCCGTCAATTGCATAAGTTCGGATGACCGGCATGATGCCTGCGATGCCTGTCCGTCCTGCCGCAAAATTCAACATGCCAGTCATCCGGATATTTTTTTTGTGGAACCCGAGGGCCAGTTCATCCGCATCGCTTCCATCCGTCAGATCCAGGAGCGAACCACCTGCCGGCCGCTGGAGGCCAAAAAAAGAGCTTTTATTATTGATGATGCCGATAGAATGAATGAGGAATCCGCCAATGCCCTTTTGAAAATGCTGGAAGAACCGTCGCCGGCCAATATGCTGATTCTGATCACAACGAGGCCGCACGCTATGCTTCAGACCATCATTTCCCGCTGCCAGCACATCCACTTTAATCCGCTGGCCGTCGAAACGGTGGCGCGGTTTCTCGTATCCGAAAAAAACATGGAGCATTCAAGGGCAATGCTGCTGGCCGCGTTATCCGGCGGAACAATCGGCAACGCGCTGGAGCTCAACCAAGAGGAAGTTGTCGCGTACCGGACCGAACTGTTCAACACGCTGGCCCTGACCGACCGGAAAGAGCCTTTCAGCCTGATCCATTTTGCCTCTTTTCTGGGCCAGAAAAAAAAGGAAATCCGGCAGAGCCTGAATATTCTGAACACGTTCTTTCGCGATGTGCTGGTTTTCAAGGAAGTCGGCCAGAAAGGAATGCTGATCAATCAGGACAATACGCCTCTGATTGCGGCCTGCGCGGCCAGATTGACCGGAAAGCAGATTCTGCAAAACATTGCGCAGATAGAAAAAGCGGGGGACATCATCGAACAAAACGTCAACAAATCATTGACATTGGAAACAATGGCATTTAAGCTGAATTATTAAAAAAGGGTGGATGGACATTGCTTGTAAATATCATTGGAGTTAAATTCAAGAAAGAAGGCCGGATCTATAACTTTGACGCCGCCGATCTTATCCTGCACCGGGATGAACAGGTGCTTGTCGAAACCGACAGCGGCCTGGCGCTGGGCACTGTCGTCACGGATGTGAAGCGATGCGAGCCGTCGGCCGTTCCGGCCAATCTCAAAAAAATAATCCGCAAGGTGACGGACGACGATTTAAAGATCAGAAAAGAGAATGACGCGCTGGAACAGGAGGCCTGGAAATTCTGTCTGGAAAGAATTCGCAAACGCGAGCTTTCCATGAAACTGGTGAATGTCGACTGCCTTTTTGAAAAAAACAAAATTATTTTTTACTTTACAGCGGACAGCAGGGTGGATTTTCGGGAACTTGTCAAGGATCTGGTCCAGAAGTTCAAAACGAGAATCGAGCTCAAACAGATCGGCGCCCGTCAGGAAACGCGGATTACCAAAGGACTGGGAATTTGCGGCCGGATGGTGTGCTGTGCCGGCATCCTGCAAAATCTCGAACGAGTCACGGTCAAGATGGCCAAGGAACAAAGCATGTCGCTGAATCCTGAAAAAATTTCAGGCCTGTGCGGAAGGCTGATGTGCTGCCTGGCCTTCGAATACGACGGCTATGCCGGAAAGAAAAAAGCCGCCAAAGCGGCCAAAACGTCCGGCAGCGCCACTGAAGCACAGGAAGAAAAGCAAACGCTGGATCTGGAAAAGATGGATGACATTGATCATCTTCAGTCATGAATGGAGAAACGTCACATATGCCGAAATCATTTTATATCACGACACCGATTTACTATGTTAATGCTTCACCGCATATCGGGCATGCTTATACGACCATTGTCGCCGATGTGCTGGCCCGATATCACCGCATGATCGGAGATAAAACGTTTTTCGTTACCGGAACCGACGAACACGGCGATAAAATCGCCGAGGCGGCGCAGAAAGCCGGATTAACCCCGAAACAATACGCGGATAACATCAGCGCCCAGTTTCGCGCCCTTTGTCCGCAACTTGCCATCTCGAATGATTATTTCATCAGAACCACCGACGCCAATCACATCGAAACCGTGCGCTATATTCTTCAGAAGGTGTACGATGCCGGCGATATTTATTTCGGGAGTTACGGCGGTTACTACTGTTTCGGCTGCGAGCGATTTCTCACCGAAAAGGAAATCGTCGACGGTAAATGTCCGGAACACGGCCGGGAACCTCAGTATATTGAAGAGAAAAATTATTTTTTCAAAATGAGCAAATATCAGGACTGGCTCATCGACCATATCAAAAAGAACCCCGAATTCATCCGGCCGGAGAGATACAGAAATGAAGCGCTGGCTTTTTTACGCGATCCCCTGGAAGACCTTTGCATTTCCCGCCCCAAAACCAGACTGGAATGGGGGATTACCCTGCCGTTTGATGAGCAGTATGTTACCTATGTCTGGTTCGATGCCCTGATTAATTACGTCACCGCCGTGGGGTATCCCGACGGGGAGCATTTCAAGACCTTCTGGCCGGTCGCCGAACACCTCATCGCCAAGGATATCTTAAAACCGCACGGCATCTACTGGCCGACGATGCTGAAAGCGGCGGGTATTGAACCTTATCAGCACCTGAACGTGCACGGGTACTGGAACTCCGATCAGAGCAAAATGTCCAAAAGCCTCGGCAATATCGTCCGCCCGCTGGATTTGAAGGATAAATACGGTCTGGATGCGTTTCGATATTTCTTTTAAGGGACATGGTTTTCGGTCTGGATTCCAATTTCTCCGAGGATGCTTTTGTCGGTCGCCTGAATTCCGATCTGGCCAACGATCTGGGAAACCTGGTCAGTCGCGCCATTACCATGGCCATCAAATATTGCGGCGGCAGAGTGCCGGCCGTTGCAGGCGATGAAAAAAATCCGGCCCTTCGCGAGGCCGCTTTGAAAGCCGTCTTAGACGTTGAGGCGAGTTTCAGGGATATGTCTCTGCACAAAGCCCTGATTGCCGTCTGGGATTTCATTAATATCACCAACAAATACATCGTCGAAAACGAGCCTTGGTCGCTGGCCAAAGACCCGGCCAACGGTAAAAAATTAACGGCGGTCATGTATGATCTGCTTTCGGCGCTGCACGCGATCGCCGTCATGCTTTCGCCTTTCATGCCGCAAACGGCGGAAAAGATTCTCCGACAGATCGGATGCGAAAAAACCGAAGGTCTGAAACTGGACGACATCAAAACGGACAACGCATTGAAAACAGGCCAGGTCCTGACCCGCAGCGATGCCCTGTTCCCGCGTATTGTTCAGCAAAAAGAAAAACCCGAGGATCAGAAAGCAGCCATGACCGACCTCAAGCCGGAAATAGATTATGAAACATTTTCAAAAGTGGATTTACGCGCCGCAACGATTCTCGCGGCTCACGCCGTACCCAAATCCAACAAACTTGTAAAACTGACGGTGGACATCGGCGAAGAACGCACCGTCGTGGCCGGCATCGGCAAGGATTACAAACCGGAAGACCTTATCGGAAAACAAATCGTGATTGTGGCAAATTTAAAACCGGCAAAGTTGATGGGGGTAGAATCCCGAGGCATGCTGCTGGCCACCGACACGCCAGAAGGATTAACCCTTCTGACGTTCGACCGCGCGGCAAAAACAGGAGGAAAAATCCGCTAGCCGCTCTCCCGCAGCAAGAGCGGCCGGCCTTATGAAAATCAGTCTTTGAGAAGTTTCTCGATCAGCGCAACATCAAATCCGTCCACAACCTGGCCTTTAATGTAGAATAAAGGCGTTCCCCGCAGTCCGACCTGCGACGCAAGCTGCACATGCGTCTTTATTTTTTCATCGATTTTGGCATCCGCGCACACATTCAGACTGGCGTTATTGTCGAGCTTGCCTTTCATGACATCGTCATATGTTTTTAAAACGTCCTTGGAACAATAAATATGTTTGATTTGATCTGCGGATTCTTTGGACAGCGGGAAAAAGAAAACATGCATGGTCACATCTTTGCGCTGGGAAAAGAACTGATAGGCCTGACGGCAATGGTAACAATGGGGATCCATAAATTCAACAATGATTTTTTTTCCGTTACCGATCTTGAGAGCGTTCTCCAGAGGCAATTTCTCCATCTTCTGCGCCATCTTCTTTAAAAGACTATCACGGGTGATGTTGACGCCGCTTTTGGACACCAGGGTGCCGTAAAGCACGATCTCGTCCTTCGGCATGTAATAGTAAAGCTGATTGCCGCTATACACTTCATAAATTCCCTTGATGGATGTGGGTACGATACTTTCAAACTTGTTTTTCGGAAAACTTTTTTTGAACTGGTCCTCCACCGATGCGTTTTTGGCAAATATCACAACCGGGATCAGACAAAGCACAAACAAAATAATGGCCGTAAGTTTTTTCACAGGGAACCTCCTTCATAAATCATGGGATATTATAAAACAATCCATCGATCCGTCAAGCGTATCCGTGGAATCGCCGTTTTTTCAATTTGTATCCGGTACGTATATATCATCTTAAGACATTTGATAATTTTTGTCCCGAAATAATCTCAGGCAGGCTTTGACCACCTCGGCGTCATAGAGAGTGCCCGCATTATCTTCAATTTCCGCAAGCGCCATTTCAAGCGCCAGCGCCGGTCTGTAGGGACGGTACGATATCATGGCCTCCACCACATCGGCAACGGCGAGAATACGGGACTCGATGAGAATTTCGTCATTCTTCAGTCCCAAAGGATATCCCGAACCATCCATGCGTTCATGGTGTTGATAAACAATATCGGCCAAAGGCCAGGGCGATTCAACTTCTTTCATGATGTCATAACTGTAGCGGGGATGATTTTTCACAAAAGAAAATTCGATATCACTGAGAATCGCGGGTTTACAGAGAATTTCTGCCGGAACCGAAATTTTCCCGATATCATGAATGGCGCTGGCCATTCGTATCGCCTCAATTTTATCCTGAGGAAGTTTCATTTCCGTGGCAATAGCACGGGCCAAATCGGCAACCCGTCTTTGATGGCCGGCCATGTAAGGATCTTTTGCCTCTGATGCCGTCCCCAGGACCTGAATGGTTATTTTGATGGATTGACGCAGACTTTCCAGCGTTTCATTCAGTCTGTTTTCCGCTCGTCTGCGAAGCGTTATATCCTCATAAATCACCTGGGACTGTTTCTGGCCGTTCCAGAAAATTTCCTTGCGGAAAACATGCAGATGGCGGATTTCTCCGTCCTTTCTGATAATGCTGATTTCATATTCGGACGGACCGAACTGGCCCTTCAGCCGTTTCTTCTTTCTTTCTTTGAACGCTTCGAACGTCTCAGGCGTATAGCGCTCCTGCAGCGGCGTGTTCTGCAATTCCTCTTTGCTGTCATACCCGTACATGTCCAGGATAGCCCTGTTGGCATAAAGCGTTTTTCCTTCAACCGTCGAAATACGGACACCGAGCGGAGAGTCATCGAGAGAATGACGGAAATTTTCTTCGCTTTTCCGCAGAGCATCTTCCATTTGCTTGCGTTCATTAATATTCCTGCTGACCCCCAGAAGGGACAACGGTTTGCCTTTGTCATCTCTGATTAAACTGAAATTGCATTCTCCCCAGACGGTTTGGCCGTTTTTACAGCAAAACTCAAGTTCCAGAGACCGCTCCAAAACATAATCCGGAGGAGCTCCCAGAGCTTTAGGCATTTCAATGGCAAAGAAATCCATCGCCGCCTGGAAAGATTGTACGGTCAAAAATTTGTCGAGAGAGAATTTTTTGAAGTCTTCAAGCGAATAACCCATTAACCTTTCAACAGAGGGGCTGATATAATTGATTTTCAGGTTCAGATCCATCAGCCACACGTAATCTTTCATATTATCCGCCAGCAGACGATATTTTGCTTCACTTTGCCTGATGAGTTCCTCCGACCGTTTTCTCGCGGTGATGTCGTGCATATTGACAATGGCGGCTTCCACGACATGATCCTTGACCAAATTGCTGGCCGTGACTTCAAACGTCCGCCAGCTTCCGTTTTTATGATGCAACCGTATTTCGCCTTTCTGCACAGGCGCTTGGATATTGTGGAAAAGTTTCCCCGCAGCATCAGCGACGATTTGCGCATCATCCGGATGAACCAGGTCATATCCCGATGCCCCCAGCCTTTCTTCAACACGGTATCCGAGTATCTTTTCAACAGCCGGATTTTCGTAAGTGATCCTTCCTCGCGTGTCGGCAATAATAATGATGTCGGACGATTGTTCCGTAACAGATTTGAATAACTGCCTTTCGCGGTGCAGCTTTTCCTGCACCTGTTTGCGTTCGGTAATATCCCGGACAATTCCTCTGAAACCTATCGGGGTGCCTGCAACATCCTTCAGCAGAAAGACAAAACCTTCGATATCTCTTTTGGCGCCGTCTTTTCTTATGATCTGCCATTCCAGATTTGTTACCGGCTGATCCGTTTCGTAAATACGATTAAAAACAATATAAAGCGCTTTTGAATTTTTTTCGTCCATATACTGACGGTTTTTCATTCCCGTCATTTCCTCGCGGGAATAGCCGAAATGCCGGCAGGTGGCATCGTTGAAAAAAGTAAAATTGCCGGAAAGGTCGACTTCAAAATACCCTTCCTCCATGTTCTCAAGAATGGTCCGGTATTTTTCCTCGCTCCGGCGCAGCGATTCTTCCGCTTTTTTGCGCTCCGTAATGTCAATCCCCATACCCACCACAAAAGGCTTCCCGTCGTGATGCAGAAGATTGCCCGAAAGCAAATACGGTGTTACAGAACCGTTTTTGGAAAGAACCGGCATTTCAAAGGCGATATGGCCTGTTCTTTGAAATTCCTCGAACTTGGCCAATAAAAAATCTTTCTGGTGTTCCGATATCAAAGCCGACGGTCTCATTTGGCCGAGTTCCTCATCCGAATATCCGGAAACAGCGGAAAAGGTTTTGTTCCATCTGAAGAAAGTCATACTGGCGGTATCAAACATGAAGAAAGGGACCGTCAGACTGTCCAGTACGGAACGGTTGAAATCGATTTCTTTACAAACCTGCTCTTCCGCCCGTTTGCGTTCGGCAATGTCGCGGACGGTTCCGATGATTCCTATCGCATTATTGTCTTGATCTCTTAAGAACGTTATCTTGTTTTCCACCCATATCGTTGATCCATCCTTGCGGATATGCTGATATTCAAGAACCCGCGATCTTTTCAAATCCCGGTCGGGCCGCTTTTCTATTTCCATCTCCTCAGCCAGCATCTCCATGAACCAGGCGAGCGTTTCAGGATCAACAAGATTCTCCACTTTCATGGTCATCAATTCTTCTGCCGTGTATCCAAGAAGATGATACGTGGAAGGACTGGCATACGTATAATTGAAATTCATGTCGATGGTGAAGATGACGTCGGTCAGATTTTCTGCCAGCAGACGGTACTTGGCCTCACTTTTCTCAAACTGTTCTTTGATCTTCTTTTTATCGGTGACATCCTGGGTCTGTGTGAGAACATACAACTCCTGTCCGATGGTCACCAGTGCGGCGGCCACATTTCCCCAGTGAACGTTGCCGTTTCTGTCACGAAACCGCAATTGAAAATCCGTCACGGTGCCTTTTTCAAGAAGTTCCCGAACCAGTGCGTCGCGTTCGGCCATATCCACCCAGAGATTGATTTCCGAAGAGGTGCGTCCGATGAGTTCTTCGCGGCGGTATCCCAGAAAATTACTGTAAACCTCGTTGACTTCAACATAGCGGCCATCCTGCAGGCTGGATATGCAGATCCCGATCGGACTATATTTGAACGCCAGCGCGTATTTTTCTTCAGGGCCGCAAAAAGACTCCTTCCCGTTTTTATGTCCGGCCGTCTTTGGGGACGCGCCGCTGATCGCCGGTTTGTCTTTCTGCGGCATCCTGCGGGTATCCTGCGAAACCTTCCTCTTTAATCCGGAAGGGTTGACCTCTCTGGACTTGGATTTTTTTCCCAACGTCTTGGTACTGTCAGGGAGAGAGAGTAAGGCGTTAACGTTTTTATCTTCTTTACCGTCCTTGCTTTCCATTCCTTCTCCTCACGCAAAGTCGTCTATACAGCCTCAATGTCCGCTCAAAATTCTATCGGATTGTTATAATGTGAATGAAGCTAAAGGAAGAATTTTAATAAGTCAATGTAAATATACGGAAGATATTCGCCCGTGTCTCATTAAAAGTTTGCCCACAGCTTTTTTATAAACAATGTTCTTTTATATATTATTAACCTATAATGAGCTGT
>Ga0116158_10005080_pt1 | contig 11179 bp, 12 predicted proteins | sample AD_UKC052_MetaG_FD_89883 | JGI IMG/M metagenome (GOLD analysis project Ga0116158, IMG submission 89883) | Active sludge microbial communities of municipal wastewater-treating anaerobic digesters from USA - AD_UKC052_MetaG | ecosystem: Engineered > Bioreactor > Anaerobic > Digestate | place: USA... | reverse complement strand
TTCAATTTTTGCACCAGTCTTTTCTTTTCTACCATACATTCTGGCAGGAAAAACTTTGGTGTTGTTCACTACAAATACGTCTTTGTCGTCGTAATAGTCTAAAATGTCTTTGAAGTTGCGGTTTTCCATGTGGCCGCTTTTACGATCAACTACCATTAGGCGGCTGTCTTCTCTTCTTTTGGTGGGGTTTTGTGCAATCAGGTTTAACGGGAGGTCAAACTTGAACTGGGATAATTTCATGTAACTAATCTTTTTAGATGATAGCCACAGCAAGTTGTTCAATCCGCCTAAGCGGAATAGGATAACTTCATGTTACGGCATGAATTTTGAAAGTTGGCAAAAGTACAAAAAAATCAGCCATTATCCAATTTTAAAAGATTCCAAAGGATAGGTAATTTTTACACATTGCTAAGGTTTATTGGGCTTCTTTCACCTAATTTTGCAGCACCAAATTATAGTGCCATTGCGCACAGGACTGGCAAAATAAAATTCAATGATTCGGAAGTATTGGTGGAAAATATTATCATTTGTGTTGTTGGTCTACACCTGCACCTATGGTTTTTACGTAAAAGTGCCCCGTTTGGACGATAGAATGAAGGAATCTATTCGAAATTTCTTCTTTCATGTGCCTATGTGGTTTACAATGATGATTCTATTGTTGGTTTCAATGATTTATTCTATCCGGTTTTTGCGTAACCCTTCTTCTAAAAACGATGCTTATGCGGTTGCATTTGCTTCAACGGGTGTCATTTATGGTGTTTTGGGTTTGGTAACGGGGGCAATATGGGCAAACTACCAATGGGGGAGCCCTTGGAGTGGTGACCCTAAACAAAATGGAGCTGCTATTGCTATGTTGATCTATCTGGCTTATTTTGTATTGAGAGGAAGTTTAAATGAGGATGATAAAAAAGGAAGAATTAGTGCGGTCTATAATATTTTTGCCTTTTTCATGCTTTTCCCAACCTTGTGGATTTTACCCCGACTGACTGAGTCTTTACACCCAGGAGGTGAGGGTGCAGATGGGAATCCTGGAATAAATGGAAAAGATATGGATGTGCAAATGCGAACAGTGTTTTATCCTGCTGTAATTGGATGGATACTTTTAGGAGTTTGGATCAGCACTTTGAAAATTCGCTTTACATTATTAGCTGAAAAAAAATACAACAATGATTAAGTTACGCATATTTATTACTGCATTTCTTGCCCTAGTGGTATCAATGGTGGCAACTGCACAAGACAATACAGCTGATACTGGTTTAATGAGAAGCAATGGCAAAATATTTGTTGTAATGGCTGTTGTTGTAACCATCTTAGTTGGCTTATTTACTTATTTAGTTACCATAGATAAAAAGATAACCCGATTAGAAAAAGAAGGATCGAATCAATAATTTTTCACCATAGATAATAACCTATAAAACGATTGCCAATGTCGAATCATCAACCGTACAGCTTTTTTCACAGTGTAGAAAGAAGTTTTGATAAAGCTGCCAGTTTTACCAAATGGGAAAAGGGCTTACTAGAACAAATTAAAGCTTGTAACAGTATTTACAGTATGCGCTTCCCAGTAAAAATGGACGATGGCCGTATTGAAGTTATTGAAGCATATCGCGTACAACATTCTCAGCATAAATCTCCATGTAAAGGGGGTATCCGTTTTAGTGATGAAGTAAATCAGGATGAAGTGATGGCATTGGCCTCATTAATGACTTACAAATGCGCTATAGTAAATGTTCCATTTGGTGGAGGTAAGGGGGGAATTAAAATTAATCCAAAGAAATATTCTGTTTACGAGTTGGAAAAAATTACTCGTAGATATACCAGTGAATTGGTGAAGAAAAACTTTATTGGACCTGGTATTGATGTTCCTGCTCCTGATTATGGAACTGGTGAGCGAGAAATGTCTTGGATTGTTGATACCTATACTTCTTTAAAGCCAGGTGAAATTGATGCTGCCGGTTGCGTAACTGGTAAGCCAATTACCCAAGGTGGTGTAAGAGGTAGAAAAGAAGCGACCGGATTGGGTGTTTTCTTTGGCATACGAGAAGTATGTAATATGCCAGATGTGATGTCTAAATTAGGATTAACTACCGGTGTTGAAGGTAAAACAGTTATTGTTCAAGGTTTGGGTAATGTGGGATACCATTCTGCAAAGTTTTTCCGTGAGCATGGTTCTAAAGTTATTGCAATAGCTGAATATGAGGGAGCTATTTTTAATGCAAATGGATTAAATGAAGAAGAGGTATTCCAACATAGAAAAGCAACAGGTTCTATTTTAAATTTCCCTGGTGCTACCAATATTGCTAAAAGTACTGATGCATTAGAAATTGAATGTGATATCTTAATTCCTGCGGCATTAGAAAATGTAATCAATGGTGATAACGCTGAAAGAGTAAAAGCAAAAATAATTGGTGAAGCAGCTAACGGTCCTTTAACTCCTGAAGCAGATGAAATATTTGCGAAAAAAGGAGTGCTGGTTGTACCAGATATGTACTTGAATGCTGGTGGTGTTACTGTATCTTATTTTGAGTGGTTAAAGAACTTAAGCCATGTACGTTACGGTAGAATGGAAAAACGTTTTACTGAGAACTTGAATACCCATATTCTTACACAAATGGAAGAATTAACTGGTAAGAAAGTTAGTGATGCAGAACGTAATTTTATTTTACACGGACCAGAGGAAGTAGATTTAGTACACAGTGGATTAGAAGAATCTATGATTGCTGCAACAAGAGAAATCATGGCTATCTGGAAAGAAAATCCTTCTATCCCTGATATGAGAACTGCAGCCTATGTTTGTGCTATCAACAAAGTAGGAACTTCTTATACTGAGTTAGGTATATTCCCATAATTGTTAACTTTAATTAAATAGATATAGTCCCGGTACCCCAAGTGCCGGGATTTTTTATTGGTAATGAAGTGCCTATTGATATTTTGGCAGCTGTGAAATTTGTTGAATTTGCGTTCCAGTAATTTGAAAAGCTTTGGTGTCATTGCCATTGCTAACAATGAGGACTCCAGATTGTATAACTGTTTGGTAAGTTAAAATCTGTTGAATGGTTTGTTCAGATATAGGAACTTCTTGTTCCTTACATTCGATTAATATCCAAGGGCAACTGTTTTTGTAGACCAAAATATCGATTCTCTTTTTTAATTCTCCCAAATGAATTTCCTTTTCAACCGCCATTAGTGAGGCAGGATAATGCTGCACATGAATTAAATAATTCAACCAATTTTGTCTCACCCATTCCTCTTTAGTAAATGACACCCATTTCTTTCTAACCAAGCACCATATTTGTGGCTTTTGTTCAACTGTTTTTATTTTGGGGCTGTATTCTGGAAATTGAATGGTCATTCTGTAGTGAAGCTTTGCTGTAAAAATGAGTACTAATTTGTATATTTACAAGTTAAACTGTTCAATATGAAATCAAGAGAAGAAATTGTGAACAATTGGTTGCCACGTTACACAGGTGAATCATTAGAAAATTTCGGAAAATTTATACTGCTTACGAATTTTAGTAATTATGTAAAAATGTTTGCAGAATGGAACAATGTTCCAGTGGTGGGATTGGACCGTCCGATGCAATGTGCCACTGCGGAAGGCATTACCATCATCAATTTTGGAATGGGAAGCCCTGGTGCGGCAACTATTATGGATTTATTGACAGCTATAGAACCCGAAGCCGTATTGTTTTTAGGAAAATGTGGGGGATTAAAACGTAGAAACAAATTAGGAGATCTCATTTTACCCATTGCTGCAATTAGAGGAGAGGGTACTTCTAACGATTATTTTCCACCTGAAGTTCCAGCTATGCCAGCCTTTGCTTTGCAGAAAGCCATTTCTACCACTATTCGCGATTATGAAGTAGATTATTGGACAGGTACTGTGTATACCACTAACCGTAGGGTTTGGGAGCACGATGAAGAATTTAAAGAATACTTGCAAAAAGTGAGGGCTTATGCCATTGACATGGAAACAGCTACCATTTTTACTGTTGGGTTTTATAATAAAATTCCAACTGGTGCCTTACTCTTGGTGAGTGATCAACCAATGATTCCTGAAGGGGTAAAAACAGAAGCGAGTGATTCTAAAGTAACCGCCCAGTTTGTGGACAAACATTTAAAGATTGGAATTGATTCTTTAAAGCAATTAATTAATAACGGACTTACAGTAAGACACTTGCGTTTCTAATCTTTCCAAAGGAAGGGGAACAAAATAATGGCTAGTGCAATAACCATGATGTCGAGTGCGCCCAATAAGCCCACCATTTGCCACCATCCGTTTTGAATGGCTGAAGTAAATGCAGCTGCAGACACTTTGGTTAACAACAATAGTTGAGGAATAATTATGGGGAAACCCATAATGGCCATCATGGCTGCTTGTTGTTGTGCTTTGGCAGCAATAGCCGCAAGGAATGTGAAAACTAAACTTAAACTGATTCCTCCTAAAATGCTGATGAGCATAAATTCTCCTATCCGGAGAACAGGGTTGCCCAATAATAAAGTGAAAATACCAAGGCTCAATAAATTCATGAAGAGCATTAAAATGGCATTGAACAATAGTTTAGATAAAACAAAATGAATAGGAGAAGCAATTGAATAATAATACAACATCCTTCCCTTGTTTTCTTGCAAAAAACTTTTCGCTACTGCGTTAATGCATACAAATAATTGTAGCACCCAAAAAAGGCCATTCCAAACTTTGTCTTCTGGTTGCCCCATGGTGAGGTAAACCACAAAGGTAGTAGAAGCAATATATAAGAGTACCCCGTAAAAGCTGTACTGCTGCCTAGCTTCGAGCAGTAAATCTTTTTTAATTAGCGCTAATATTAATTTGCTATTACTCATGAAAACAATTTCTACAACGGGGTTCGTAAGTATCTTTTTCTCCTAACAAAACTTGCCCTTCGTCGCTGGTTTTTCTATAAGAAATATTGGCAATATTGCCACATTTCATACAGATGGCGTGCAACTTGGTAATATAGTCTGCTGTGGCCAACAAGTTGGGCATCTGTCCAAATGGTTTTCCCGTATAATCCATATCTAATCCAGCCACTATCACCCTTACCCCTTTCAGCGCAAGCTTTTCACAAACAGAAACAATCTCTGCATCAAAAAACTGTGCTTCGTCTATACCCACTACATCAACGTCTTGGGCCATTAACAATATTGTTTGTGAGTTTTCAATAGGGGTAGAAGTAATTACATTGGCATCATGACTAACTACATCGTTCTCGTCGTATCTCTTATCAACTGCGGGCTTGAATATCTCTACTTTTAAATTGGCAATTTTTGCTCGTTTAAGCCTTCTGATTAATTCCTCTGTTTTGCCACTAAACATACTTCCGCAAATGACTTCAATCCAACCCCTGCGCTCTCCTGATAAATTTGGTTCTATAAACATGTGACAATAAAATAACTTAAAATTCGTTTTAGACCATTAGACGACTCCTTTGGTCGGCCCCAAAAGTATTGCTTCCTATGGAAAGAGTAGGCACTTTAATAAATAAATTACAAGAACAGTTTAATCAGCAAGCAGATGCCGATAAACTGGCTATTACCGCTCAACTATTATTGGCCGAATTACAAATGTTGAAGCCCATTACTACTAGTCAGGCAAAAGTTGCAGTGGTGATGCCTCAGGTGGCTGTTTCCTTGCCTCTTGAAATGCCCGCATTTGTTCAGCATACCCCTAAACATTCCAACAAAAAAGAAGAAGCAACCGGATTTCTGTTTGGCGAGTATGCTGATATACCCACTTTAATACATCAGCCAGCAAAAATGCAAGTGGCAGTAGAGCCAGCTAAAGAAATAAATGAGTTATTGGCTTTGGATATTCCAGAAATGAATGAGCATTTAAATGAATATGCGGTTGAAGTATCTACTATGTTAGATGAAACGCCTGTTCGTGATTTAAAGAAAGCCATTAGCATCAATGATCGTTATTTATTCATCAATCATTTATTTAGGGGCGATGAAAATATGTACGAGCGTAGCATTAGAACCATCAACGGATTTAATATTTTTCCAGAAGCCCAATATTGGATTCAACGAGAATTAAAAGTGAAATTAAGTTGGTTAGAAGACAATCCAACTGTTCAACTTTTTGATCAATTGGTTAAGAGAAGATTTGCCTGAATAAATGCAAGAATTTGATTGGATGCGCCAGCATTATTGGCAACATAATCGGCCCCAGCTTGGCCCGATGCAGTTTTTTTTGTATGATCATTTAGCAATTCATCAAGTAAGGTTTCCATTTCAAGCGCAGTTTCTGCACTAAAAGCAGCGCCTATTTCAACCATTTCTACTGCCTCTAAATACTTGTCATAAACGGGTCCAAACACAACTGGTTTACCAAAAACAGCCGCTTCCAACGTGTTGTGAATTCCTTCGCTTGTAAATCCTCCGCCAATAAAAGCAATGGTTGCGTAGTAATACAAAGAGCTTAACATGCCCATATTGTCTACGATTAGCGTTTGATAATTGACTTGCTGATGAACTGCTAAAGATTCATATTCACTGAGTAATATAGCAGAAGGATAACGCTGTAAACATTCGGCTAATCTTTCAGGACTTATTTGATGCGGTGCAATAATGAATTTTGCATTGCGATGTACCCTGGTAAAATGTTGCAATACTTTGTCGTCATCACTCCAAGTGCTTCCAGCCACTATGATTGAATGATCCTTACAGAAATCCTCAACAGTAGGGAACTGTTTTCTTGCAGAGGCTATAGAAAGAACTCTGTCAAATCTGGTGTCTCCTGAAATACTAATACTATTCGGTAATACAAGGTCTTTAATCAAACTGGCAGAACCCTTATCCTGCACAAAAAAATGAGTAATATTCAACAACATTTTTCTGTAAAATCCCCCATACCACTTAAAAAATAATTGATCTGGTCTAAAGATTCCTGATATCAAAAGCGTAGGAATCTGTTGTTTTCTCAATTCAGTTAAATAAAAATACCAGAATTCATATTTAATAAACAAAGCAAGAGATGGCTTAACAATTGCAATGAATTCAGCTGCATTAGATGGGCTATCCATTGGCAAGTAAAATACCCAGTCGGCTATTGGATGATTTTTCCTTATTTCATATCCAGATGGCGAAAAAAAAGTTACCACTACGCGATGGTGAGGATATTGTTTTTTGATGGACTCTACAACAGGCAATCCTTGTTCAAATTCTCCCAATGAAGCAGCATGCATCCAAATAATGGGTTGTTCATTCAATTGCATGGAATTCTTTATCTGTTGAATAAGCCCTTTTCGCCCCTTCACCCATAATGCCGCTTTGGAATTAAAAGGAGCTAAAAGCTTTGCCAATAAAGGATAAAGCCGGATGAATAATAAGTATGCCCATTTCATGCAAGAACAAATGTACACTCAAATCTTTGTTGTTGATTTTGTAGTAATTTTGCATATAAATTTATACTATGCGGCCCATTCAAATGGTAGATACCCATTCACAATACCTTGCCATTAAACCCGAAGTGGATGCTGCCATTCACGAAGTGTTAGACACAGCAGCCTATATCAATGGGAAAGCAGTTCAGCAGTTTACCCAATCATTAGGAGAATATTTACAGGTAAAGCATACCATTCCTTGTGCTAACGGCACCGATGCCTTGCAAATTGCCATGATGGCGTTGGGATTACAGCCAGGTGATGAAGTGATTACTCCTTCATTTACTTATATCGCTACTACTGAAGTAGTGGCATTGCTAAAGTTAACCCCTGTTTTTGTTGAAGTAGATCCAAAAACTTTTTGCATAGACCCCGCTTCCGTTAGGAAAGCCATTACTTCAAAAACCAAAGCCATCGTGCCTGTACATTTATATGGACATGCTGCACCAATGGAAGAAATCATGGCAATCGCAAAAGAATTTGGATTATTCGTGATTGAAGACAATGCACAAGCCATCGGATGTGATTATACTTTTTCAGATGGCACTAGAAAGAAAACTGGAACAATAGGTACTATAGGGGCAACTAGTTTTTATCCTTCTAAAAACTTAGGAGCATATGGAGATGGTGGAGCAATATTTACCAATGATGATGCTTTGGCTCATCAAATGAAAATGATTGCCAATCATGGTCAACAAAAAAGATACTACCATGAAGTAGTGGGTTGTAATTCTAGGTTAGATTCTATACAAGCAGCTGTGTTGAATATTAAGCTCAAAAAATTAGATGAGTACAATGCTGCAAGGCAGGCGGTAGCTGCATTCTATAATAATGCATTTGCGAATCATCCTTCAATTGAAACGCCTTTTGTGGCTGATTATAGTACCCATGTTTACCACCAATATACTTTACAATTAAAGGGGGTTGACCGAGAAGGCTTGGTGGCTTATTTAGCGGAACATAAAATCCCCTCAATGATCTATTATCCTGTGCCTGGGCACAAGCAAGATATGTTTGCTTCTTTTGGCTTAAAAGAAATTTTACTTCCAGTTACCGATGAATTAACAAATTCCGTAATTTCTCTTCCAATTCATACAGAAATGAATGAAGAACAGTTAAATTACATATGTACACATGTTTTAAACTTTATTAATAAATAATCTTTTATGAAAATTGCAGTAGTAGGAACAGGATATGTTGGATTAGTAACAGGAACTTGTTTCTCTGAAACCGGAAATAAAGTTACCTGTATTGATATTGACCAGAAAAAAGTTGAAAAGCTGTCCAATGGTGAAATCACTATTTATGAGCCAGGCTTGGAGAAAATATTCTTAAGAAATTTAAGAGAAGGTCGTTTAACATTCACCACTAATTTGGCTGAAGGGGTTAAAGATGCAGAAATTGTATTTCTAGCTTTGCCTACTCCTCCAGGAGAAGGCGGTGCTGCTGATTTGCGCTATGTGTTAGGTGTTGCCAAAGACCTTGGTAAAATCATGAACGACTATAAAGTATTGGTTGATAAAAGCACAGTGCCAGTAGGAACTGCTGCAAAAGTACATGCAGCTGTTGCTGAAAATTACAAGGGTGAATTTGATGTAGTCAGTAACCCAGAATTTTTAAGGGAAGGGGTTGCTGTAGACGATTTCATGAAACCTGACCGTGTAGTTGTGGGCACTCAATCTGATAGAGCTAAAAAATTGATGTCAGATTTATATGGTCCATTTGTTCGTCAGGGAAATCCAGTGATTTTTATGGATGAGAAATCTGCTGAGTTAACTAAATATGCAGCCAACTCTTTCTTGGCTACTAAAATTTCTTTCATGAATGAGATTGCACAGCTTTGCGAAAAAGTGGGTGCAGACGTTGATATGGTGAGAAGAGGAATTGGATCAGATGATCGTATTGGTAAACGTTTTTTATTCCCAGGTATTGGATATGGGGGTAGCTGCTTCCCCAAAGATGTGCAAGCTTTGATCATGTCTTCTGAAGAAGTGAATTACGATTTCAAAATTTTGAAAGCGGTAGAAGAAGTAAATGAAGCGCAGAAATTGCATTTGATTCCAAAAATTGAAAAATACTTTAAGGGAGATCTAAAAGGAAAGCATTTTGCCCTTTGGGGATTGGCATTCAAGCCCAATACAGACGATATCAGAGAAGCTCCAGCATTGTATTTGATTGATGCATTAACAGCTGCAGGCGCAACAGTTACCGCTTATGATCCAGAAGCGATGCCAAATGTAAAAAATACTATTGGTGATAAAATTAAATATGCAGATAGCCAATACGGCGCGCTAAAAAATGCAGATGCCTTGGTTATTGCCACAGAGTGGAGTGAGTTCAGAACGCCTGATTTTGAAGTAATTGATAGCTTGTTAAAGGGCAAAGCCATATTTGATGGAAGAAACTTATTTGAAGTAAAATATATTACCGACATGGGCTATCATTACGAAAGCATTGGACGCCACTAAATCAACTATTATGTCTCAAAAACGCGTTTTAATTACCGGCGCAGCTGGATTTTTAGGTTCACATTTATGTGATCGTTTTATTAAAGAAGGATTTAAAGTAGTAGGAATGGATAACCTGATTACAGGTGACCTTCGTAATATTGAACACCTTTTTAAGTCGGAAGATTTTGAATTTTATCATCACGATGTTTCTAAATTCATTCACGTTCCAGGACCCATTGATTATATTTTACATTTTGCCTCTCCAGCAAGCCCAATTGATTATTTAAAGATTCCTATTCAAACTTTAAAAGTAGGTGCATTAGGAACACATAATTGTTTGGGATTAGCCAAAGCAAAAGGTGCCAGAATGTTGTTTGCTTCTACCAGTGAAGTGTATGGCGATCCAATGGTTCATCCTCAAACAGAAGAATATTGGGGAAATGTAAATCCAGTAGGACCTAGAGGGGTATATGATGAAGCGAAACGTTTCATGGAATCTATTACCAGGGCTTATTATACTTTCCATGGTGTTGAAACACGCATTGTACGTATTTTCAATACTTATGGTCCTAGAATGAGACTGAATGATGGTCGTGCACTACCTGCATTTATTGGTCAAGCTTTGCGTGGAGAAGACCTTACAGTTTTTGGAGATGGTAGCCAAACCCGTTCATTCTGTTATGTAGACGATTTGATCGAAGGCATTTATCGTTTGTTAATGAGCGATTATACCATGCCAGTGAATATTGGTAATCCACATGAAATTACTTTAAAGGATTTTGCAGAAGAAGTATTAAAACTAACTGGTTCGTCTGTTAAAATCATTTACAAAGAATTACCGGTAGATGATCCAAAACAAAGAAAGCCAGATATTTCTAAAGCGAAATCTATTTTAGGCTGGGAGCCCAAAGTTGAGCGGGCAGAAGGTTTGGCCAAGACCTATGAATATTTTAAATCTTTGCCAAAAGAAGAATGGTCTAAACAACCCAAAGAATTTTATACTGGAAAATAATATCTAGCATTTTTTATATGAAGCCAATTATTGTAGTTACTGGAAAAAATGGACAACTTGGATGGGAACTGCAACAATTGGCTTCATCCTTTCAAGATAACTACGAATTCGTTTTTACAGATAGAACTCAATTAGATTTATCTAACCCTTCGTCTATTCATCCTTTTTTTGAAGCAACCAAGCCACAGTATTTTATTAATTGTGCTGCATATACAGCGGTAGATAAAGCAGAGTCTGACCAAGAAGCTGCAATGACGATTAATGCAACAGTGGTGGGTGAAATTGCTGCTTGTTGTTCATCGTTCAACTGT
>Ga0116158_10005065_pt1 | contig 11192 bp, 7 predicted proteins | sample AD_UKC052_MetaG_FD_89883 | JGI IMG/M metagenome (GOLD analysis project Ga0116158, IMG submission 89883) | Active sludge microbial communities of municipal wastewater-treating anaerobic digesters from USA - AD_UKC052_MetaG | ecosystem: Engineered > Bioreactor > Anaerobic > Digestate | place: USA... | reverse complement strand
TGAGCTGATGAATTATTTGAATAGTATTGCCTATAATTATCCATTAGCAAATCCACCAAAAATGCTGAAAGTATTTACAGGGGCAAGAAACTTGAAAAATGATCCGGATTTATAAATTTACCACCTCAGCAACGCACTTGCCCAGGTAAACCCGCTGCCAAACGCAGCAAGGCAAACCAAATCGCCTTCCTTTACCAGGCCTTTTTCCCAGGCTTCGCACAACGCAATGGGGATGGAAGCTGCAGTAGTATTACCAAAACGATCAATATTATTATACACCTGGTCGTCGCGCAATTTCATTTTTTGCTGTACAAACTGGGATATCCGCAGGTTGGCCTGATGGGGAACGAACAGTTTTAAATCCTGTGGCGTATAACCGTTTTTATTCAATGCTTCCATAATTACTTCCGGAAACTTAACTACGGCCATTTTAAATACGCTCGGGCCATCCATATTGGGAAAAAATTGTTCTTTATCCACCATTTGCTGTGTAACAAACATTTTGCCTACTTCCGCATCACCAAAATCAGCAAGGTCAGGCATCCACATATTGGCGTGGGTACCAGGGTTGTACATGGCCAGTATTTCGGCCGCGTCGCCATTGCTATGCAGATGAGTGCTCAATATCCCGGGTCCTTCGGTTGCCTGTAATACCACAGCTCCTGCGCCATCGCCAAATATCACCGATACATTACGGCCCCGGGTAGTAAAATCCAGGCCGAAAGAGTGCTTTTCGGCACCTATTACCAGTATATTTTTATACATGCCGCTTTTAATGAACTGATCAGCCACCGAAAGCGCATATACAAAACCACTGCATTGATTACGAACATCAAGCGCGCCAATTTCCTTCATCTTCAATGCACGTTGCACCAATACGCCGCAACCCGGAAAATAATAATCAGGCGATAGGGTGGCAAACACGATAAAATCAATATCCTGCGCAGTAGTGCCGGCACGTTCCATCGCTATTTTAGCCGCCTCCACGCCCATGGTAGTGGTGGTGTCTTTGGTTGGATGGGCATGATGCCGTTCTTTAATACCGGTACGTTCCTGAATCCATTCGTCACTTGTTTCCATCACCTCCATCAGGTCGTGATTGGTCACTACTTTTTCAGGCACATACATACCTATCCCTGCAATTTTACTATTGGGCATGTCAATCGTTCGTTTAAAATGAAGGGGAAAAGTAAGGTGAAATTACTTATCCGTCTGATTTTTCACCTACAAACCATTGTTCCTTATCCTTGAAAAGCACATTGAAAGTGGTAAACGAGCCGTAAATGCGGGTAATATATTGCTGCAGGTTCACCTTGTCTTCGTCGCTCAGGCCCTTGTGGCTGTTAATATTTTGCTCAAGTACCCGCAAGCGGTCGCGGGCCATTACAATTTTATGAAAGAACACATCAATGGGAATTTCCTTTGGTTTCTGTGATTTATCAGCAGGTTGCAACAGCATGGTACCCCCAATCCATCGGTCGCCCAATTTCACCACTTCGCTGAAACCATTCCATTGGCGGAGAATTTTCAACAAAGACTTTTCAACCCCCGATGTTGTTTCAACTTCGGTCGTTACATTCTCCGGGATAATCTCGTCGAGATGGGGATCGGTTTTATCAATCTCAATAACCCCGTGGTATATAAAGGAAATAAGGTAAGTGGCATATTTTACACCTACAATAACGCCCGGCCCATGCTGCGTATGCTGGAGACGGGTACCCACACCAAGTTTGGCTGATTCTTCCATAATTTTCGGGTTGTTTGCTTTAAGTTTCCAAAAATAATCCTTCCTCCGTTTCGCAAGCCGATTTTCCCGTTAGTTTCGTGCTTGTTTGAAAATGTGACTTATGAACCATACCAATAAGAGCGTATACAATGGAATAAAGACTATTCTGTTCCTGCTATTGGTAAATGTAATTTTCTGCCAGCAAACCCTGGCATGGGGCTTTTTTGGCCACCGGCTCATCAACCGAACCGCGGTTTATTTGCTTCCACCTGAAATGATGGTGCTTTTTAAACCCAACATTGAATTTTTGACAGAACATGCCGTTGATCCGGATAAACGCCGCTATGCGGTAAATGGAGAAGCTCCGCGGCATTATATTGACCTCGACCGTTTTGGTGCATGGCCCTACCCCGATTTGCCACGGGAATGGAACCTTGCTGTTGCCAAATTTACAGAAGATACCCTGATGGCACATGGAACTGTGCCCTGGTGGACCCAAACCATGCTCCGGCGGCTGACCGATGCATTTGCATCAAAAGATCAGATGCGCATTTTGAAACTAAGTGCAGAAATAGGCCATTATATTGGCGACGCCCATGTGCCCTTGCATGCCTGTACCAACTACAATGGCAAACAAACCGGGCAGGATGGCATCCATGGTTTCTGGGAATCACGCATTCCTGAATTATTTGCCGATAAGGAGTACGACTTTTTTATTGGAAAAGCAGGATACATTGAAAAGCCGGGTGAATTTATCTGGAACCGTGTACTCGAAAGCGCGGCAGGGGCCGATACCGTATTGAAAACGGAAGCAGTACTCAATGCCCGTTTCGCTCCCGATAAAAAATATGCGTTTGAAGAAAGGTCAGGAAAAATAATCCGTCAATATTCCACCGCTTACAGCCGGGCCTACAGCGATATGCTGAATGGAATGATTGAACGGAGGATGCGACAAACCATTTTTGCCGTGGCAAGCTTCTGGTACACAGCCTGGGTAAATGCAGGGCAGCCCGATTTACGTAATTTGACCAACCTGACCATGAGTGAGCAGGAGCAAAAGGAGTATGACGAGCTGAACAAGCAATGGCAAACCGGGAAAGCAATCGGGAAAATATGCGAGTAGAAATTCCAAATAATTAAATTCCAAATTCCAAAACTCAACGGTATTTGCGTTTTTGAATTTGGAATTTGTTTCCCCTTTGGAATCCGGCATTATGTAATTTTGCCCCCATCATGACACCAGCAACACATACACATTGGGGCCTTAACTTTAATTCGGGCCCTTCCATTTTACCCAGGGAGGTTTTCGAAGAAGCAAGCCGTTCCATCACCAATTTTTCAGGCACAGGGCTATCCATTCTTGAAATTGGCCACCGCACTCCCCTTTTTCAGGAAGTTTTGGATGAAACAAGGGCATTGGCAAAAGAACTGATGGATTTGGATGATGACCATGAAGTCCTTTTTTTGCATGGCGGTGCCACCACACAGTTTTTTCAGATACCCATGAACCTGCTGAATGAAAATGAAACAGCAGCCTACCTTGATGCCGGAACATGGGGTACCAAAGCGATTAAGGAAGCGCAGCATTTCGGGAAAGTTCACCTGCTTGGGACTTCGAAGGATAAAGGCTATACCTATATATATAAGGACTATGAAGTACCGGCCGGGGTAAAATATGTGCATATCACCAGTAATAATACCATTGAAGGTACACAACAGCACAGCTGGCCAACAACCGATGCGCCGCTTATTGCCGATATGAGCAGCGATATCCTGAGCCGCAAAATGGATTTTAACCGTTTTGACCTGATTTATGCAGGCGCACAGAAAAATATAGGAGCGGCAGGCGTAACTATGGTTGTGGTAAACAAACAGATTTTAGGCAAAGTGGGCCGTAAACTGCCTGCCATGATGGATTACCGGAATCATATTGAGGCCGGAAGCATGCTGAATACACCACCCGTTTTTGCCATATATGTTTGTCTGCTCACCCTGCGCTGGCTGAAAAACCTGGGTGGGATTGATGCGATTGAGCCGATAAATCAACAAAAAGCCGGGCTCTTATATGATACCCTGGATAAAATTTCAATTTATAAACCAACCGTGGCAGAGGAAGATCGCAGCCTGATGAATGTGGTTTGGGTAATGGAAGACACCCGCCTGGATGCAGAATTGCTGGCTTTGGCCGAAAAAGAAGGCATTTCCGGCATTCAGGGACACCGTACTGCTGGAGGATTCAGGGCATCGCTCTATAATGCCATGCCATTTGAGGGGGTAAAAACATTGGTACAATTACTCGAATATTTTGCCTCAAAAAAAAGTTAAATCAAATTTATTAATTGATTATCAATTACTTGAAATAATAGTTCAAAAAAAATCTGCAATCTTTAAAAAAAAATTTTGCAGAATAAAGAAAGGTTATACCTTTACAATGTTTAAGGGTTTAGGGTTTTGAATTGCCCCGGTCTCTACCGGGGCTTTTTTTTATTTATTTCATTCCATCCACCTCAAACGAATTCCAACTTCCGGGATTTTATTTCAGAATAAACGGTTAAATTCAAAAAAATAATTGTCCAAATTACAAGTGTAATGTAACTGATGTTATCTTTGCATTATGTTTTAAGGGTTTAGGGTTTAAAAATCATCCCGGTTTCTACCGGGATTTTTATTTTTAAGCCCTTTTGTTTTACTCCCCCTGCTTATTCCTTCTGTCCTTTACTTCTGAGGCCTTGATAGTCCACAATACAAAATGGACTAAATTTAACCTTCCAACGATTCAATTGCCGGAAAATAATGAGATTTTCAACATAATTGAATTGTGATGATTCTCTCAGAAGGAACGGAATTACCTTTATTTCCCCATTATGAAAACCAGCCTGTTTTACTATGCGTAATTTAATGATTGTACTGCTTTTATCCTGCATTGCTCCTTCATGTAAGGTAAAGCATTCCCCGGTTTCGGCCATTAAGCCTGAAATTACTGAAATATCCATTTACGATTCGGTACAACGCGCAACCTTTCAATACTTTTGGGATGGTGCCGAGCCCAATAGCGGGCTTGCAAGAGAAAGGGTTCACCTGGACAATATTTACCCAAGTAATGACAGAAATGTGGTGACAAGTGGTGGTGGTGGTTTTGGTGTTATGGCCATACTTTCCGGTATTGAACGTGGGTATATTACCCGGCAGCAGGCTGTAGATCGTTATGATCGCATCCTTACCTTTTTGGAAACCGCTGACCGTTTTCATGGCGCATGGCCACATTGGTGGCATGGCGAATCCGGCAAGGTAAAACCATTCAGCAAATTTGATGATGGCGGCGACCTGGTGGAAAGTTCATTTATGGCACAAGGCCTGTTATGTGTGCGGCAGTATTTTGCCAATGGAAATGAAGCAGAAAAAAAGATTGCAGGCAGGGCCGATAAACTTTGGAAAGAAATTGAATTTGATTGGTACCGGAACGGTAAAAATGTTTTGTACTGGCACTGGAGCCCTTTAAATGAATGGAAAATGAACTTTGCAGTGGATGGCTACAATGAATGTCTGATTATGTATGTGCTTGCCGCATCCTCTCCTACCCATGGAGTGCCGGCTGAGGTTTACCATGAGGGATGGGCAAAAAATGGAAAGATCAATGAGAATCCGGCCGGATATAAAGAATACAATCTGGGAATGAATCATCACAATAACGAGGGAACTGCCGGACCTTTATTCTGGGCGCATTATTCCTATCTCGGCCTTGACCCAAGGGGGTTGAAGGATAAATATGCGGATTACTGGGAACACAATAAAAACCACACCCTTATTCATTACCAGTGGTGTATTGAAAATACCAACGGCTTTAAGGGTTACGGGCCAAACAGCTGGGGATTAACTTCGAGCTATTCCATTAAAGGCTACTCTGGTCATGCCCCTTCGCCAAAGAACGACCTTGGGGTAATTTCACCAACTGCAGCCCTTTCGAGTATGCCGTATACCCCCGCACAATCGCAGGCAGCCATGAAGTACTGGTACACCGAAAAAAAGGATAAGCTTTTCGGCAAGTATGGCTTTTATGATGCCTTCAGCGAAACGGCCGATTGGTACCTGCCCCGATACCTTGCCATTGATCAGGGACCCATTGTAGTGATGATGGAGAATTACCGGAGCGGCTTACTCTGGAACCTGTTTATGAGTTGTCCTGAAATTAAAACCGGTTTGAAGAAATTGGGTTTCGAAAGTCCGCATATTAAATAGCGACTGAAAACCCCGCCTTTCACAAAAAAATCCTACCTTGATTGACTTTAGTCAGGCAATTGTGAAAATTTTTTAATAATATTTGCCCGTCATTTGCTGCCAGTAATATGATTGATCCCGCTCAATTTGCCATTTTACAACATCGTCTTGCCGTTTACGACGATCAGCAGGCTTTTATCAAGCTTTTCAGGCATTTTCAGCCCGCGCTCAAAAAATTCGCATATTCTATTTGCCAAAACCGTGAAGATGCTGAAGAGATAGTGGAAGATGTGTTTATCAGGATCTGGATGAAACGCCGCACACTCGACCAGGTACAAAACCTTAAATTATACCTTTACCTGGCTACACGTAATTTTAGCCTGAATTATTGCAGAAACAAGCATATAACCAATGAGTTGAACATTGATGAAATGAAAATTGAGTTTCAATCATTGTTGCCCGATCCTCACCAACAACTGCTTTCCCTTGAAATTCAGGTGCAAATAGCAAAAGCTATCGAAGAATTACCCCACCGGTGTAAGGTTATTTTTAAATTGGTGAAAGAGGATGGGCTTAAACAGAAGGATGTGGCAGAGTTGCTACACCTTAGTTTAAAAACCGTTGAAAATCAATTAGCTATTGCGGTAAAAAGGATTGCGATGGCCATAGGTAAAACCCGTGTTACCAAACAAAGCAAGCCCCTTAATTCCGAAAATACCAGTCCCCCTCCGGTTAATTTCAAAAATAATTAAAAATTTTTTTGGGGGTTTTTGCCGCTTTTGGTGTCTATAACCATCTACTGCTGCTTGCCATTATGGATGGGAGAATATCATATTTAGTTAGTAAAAAACTGACGGGGGAAATTTCTGAAGGTGAAACTTTGGAGTTAAACCACCTGCTTAGTAACACCCCGGACCTTTACGAAACCATACAATTGCTTGAACTTGCCTGGGCCCAGAATCATTACCAGGAATCGGGCGATGCTAGTATTGAAAGCCTCATCAATAAAATTGAAGAAACCTCCGGGGACGAACCGGCTTTCACCATCTCTCCACCCGTTTACCCGGTTAATAAGAAAAAAACAGGTATTTGGTGGGCTGCGGCCGCTTCCGCCGCTATTCTGGTAACCGTTGCTTTTATCTGGAATGCCTCTTCAAATAAATTGCCCGATGAAGCATTAAACAGCAGGGAAAAGCCGGTAATAAATGAAGTACAAACCAAGCCGGGAAGCCAAACCAATATTGTATTGCACGATGGTACAAAAGTTTGGCTGAACGCTGACAGTAAGCTTAGTTACGCCAATAATTTTAATGGAAAAACAAGGGAAGTGAACCTTACCGGTGAAGCCTTCTTTGAAGTGGTTTCCAATAAAAATAAACCCTTTATCATCCATACTTCCAAAATAGTTATCAGGGTTACCGGTACCAGTTTTAATGTTCGTTCTTATCCGGATGAAGCACGTGTGGAAACTTCATTGATAAAAGGAAAGGTGGAAGTAAGCTTACTCAGCGACCCCAATAAAATATTCTATCTCAATCCATCCGAAAAACTTGTTTTGAATGACCCTGCCTCTGAAAAAGCAAAAAGAGATGAAATTAAACTCCTTAGCGGCGCGGTTAATGTTTCTCCCGTAATTCCTGAAATAAAAAGGATCGCCTATTATTCCGTGGACAGTATTCCGGTTGAAACCGCCTGGCTGAACCATCAGCTTGCCTTTTATGATGAATCTTTCAGGGAAGTGGCCAACAAGATGGAAAAATGGTACAATATTAAAATTGTTTTCGCCTCACCCGCTCTTGAAAACATCCGGTTTACCGGCAAGTTCGAAAATGAAACCATTGAGCAGGCTTTTCAGGCCCTCCAGATTATAGGGCGTTTCCGTTATGATATCAATAATAAAACAATAATCATTTCCAAATCCAACAACTAAAATGCCTGCCTATGAAAAAAACTGACACCGGTTGATGATTTATTAATTAGAGAAACAGGAACCTCAGAAGTCCCGGATCTTATGGGTTTTCAAAAGAAATCCGAAAAATTATACGATTGTATGTTTAAACCACTAAAGTTACTTATGAAAAAACGCCAATTATTTAAATTACAAGGCTCATTGCAGCCTGTAAACAAACTGCTGCTTAAAATGAAATTATTAATCATTTTTTTATTTGCAACCTTTTTACACGCTAATGCCGAGGGTTACTCGCAACAACGTGTATCCCTCAAAGTTGAATCAGCCGATCTGAAATCGGTAATAGGTCAGATTGAGAAGAAAAGCCAATACAGGTTTTTGTACAGCCCCGGAATATTGAATAAAACCGGCAAAATATCCGTTAATGCCAATAACGAATATGTTCCGGCTATTCTCGACAAAATTTTTCAGGGCTCCGACATCAGCTACAAAATAATGAATGGCAACCTGATTGTTCTGGCAGAGGGGAATGAAGATGCTCCGGCCCCTGTTGATATAAAAGGAAAAGTTACAGACGCCGAAGGGAAAGCTATTCCGGGCGCTTCTATCCTGATTAAAGGTACCAAAACGGGTACCGCTGCCGACGCACAAGGTAATTTTTCCCTTACAACACCCGATGCTGCTGTCCTGGTAATTTCAGCCGTTGGCTACACTTCACAGGAAATTGCTGTGGCTGGCCGCGCCAATTTTGATATAGTAATGGTATCGGCCTCAGGCAGCGGCCTGAATGAAGTGGTAGTAATTGGTTATGGTACGGCAAGCCGCCGCGACCTTACCGGCTCTATCACCAAAATTTCGGGCGCCGAAGTGGCAAGCCGCCCCAACCCCAACCCGGTAGCCTCATTGCAGGGCAGGGTGGCAGGTGTAAGTGTGGTTTCTTCCGGCAACCCCGGTCAGGAGCCCGATATCCGCATCAGAGGTACCAACAGTATTAATGGCGCCAAACCATTGTATGTGGTTGATGGTATCCTGAACGACAATATTGACTTCCTGAATCCCAATGACATTGAGAGTATGGAAATCCTGAAGGACCCTTCTTCACTCGCCATCTTTGGAGTTAGAGGAGCAAACGGCGTTATTGCCATTACCACCAAAAAAGGAAAAGCAGGCAAACTTGCCATCAACCTGAATACCAATACGGGTGTTAAAAAACTGATTGACAGGATTGATTATGTAAATGCTGCCGAATTCAAGGAATTATATACCGAACAGCAGAATAATGATGCCATTGACCCTGCCCTCAGGTTCAATTTTGCCCCATGGACCGGCGATACCGATTGGATAGATGAAATGACGAGGACCGCTTTCTTTTCCAATACGAACCTTTCTGTTTCACAAGGCACTGATAAAAACAAGTTTTATGCGGGTATTGGTTACACAATGGATCAGGGTGTAATCAAAAACCAGGAGCTTCAACGTTTCTATATCAATATCAGCGACGAAGTGAGGTTACATAAAAATATCAAACTGGGTATGAATGTAAACTTTATGCGTCAGGAGCTTCCTTTCAGCCAGGCCGATGGTTTATTATATGATGCCCGCAGGTTACTTCCGATTACGCCAACCATGGATCCAACAGGCCAGTTTTATACCGAACCGGCCATTCAAAGTGCACAGATTGGTAACCCGCTGATGAACCTTGAAAGCAAATGGGATAAGGAACTGCGTTATGAAAACCGCTATCTCGGTAATATTTACCTCGATTTCAACTTCCTGAAGAAGTTCAATTTCCGCAGTACCTTCTATGCCGATCAAAGCATTCAGGATGCCCGTACCTACAACCCCATTCTTTATGTATATAACCCAAGTGTTGGGGCAGGTGGCAGTTATTATGTTGATAAAAACAACCGCCTGACTTCGGTAAGCCAAAGCGAACAGCGCTGGAACAAATACCAGCAGGATTATATTCTTTCCTACAAAAATGCCTTTGGGGACCATAATTTTAGCGGAACAGCTGGTTTTACAACAGTTTATAACAACTACAACAGCATTTCCGGTAATGTTAGTCAGCGGGCAAACGGCGATTCTATCGGAGATGACCCACGTTTCTGGTACCTGAATACCCTGCTCGGTGATCCTACTACCCGCAGGGCCAATTCCGGTGCATGGGAAAATTCTATTGAAGGTATCCTGTTCAGGGGTTTGTATAACTACCAGAACAAATACTATTTCAATGCGTCCTTCCGCCGCGATGGTTCATCGCAGATTTCACCCGAAGAAAGGTGGCAGAATTATTATTCCTTCGGTGGTGCCTGGGAAATGACCCGCGAAGGCTTTATGCAGAATCAGAAAATATTTGATTTCCTGAAACTCAAGGGTTCTTACGGCGTACTGGGAAGCCAGAATGTTCCCGGTGGCAACCCCTATCCTTATTATCCCGGACTTATACAGGGCAACACAGCCGTATTTGGCAACATTATTGCCCCTGCCTATTCTCAGTCTTATGTGCCCGACAGGAACCTGAGGTGGGAAAAAGTAGCAGGATGGGAAGCTGGATTTGAAGCCAATATGTTCCGCAACCGCCTGCACCTCGAGGCTGTTTACTATTACAAGAAAACAAGCGACATCCTTGCCTTCCAGAAAGTTACCGGTGTTCCACAGCCAACACTTACCAATGTTGCGGAAATGGAAAACCAGGGTCTGGAGATGAGTGCAAGCTGGACACAGCAGGTTAGCAAGGACTTTAACCTTACACTCAGCGGCAACTTTACCACTTATAACAATATGGTAATTAAAGCCGACGAACTTCCAGCAAGTGAAGAAAGGCCAAACCGTACCATCAGCGGACAACCCATTGGTTATTTTTATGGCTATGTAGTTGAAGGTGTTTACCAGAGTTACGCAGATAAGCTGAAGTCGCCTCCTGTTGTGGGTTACGATTACGGTCCCGGCGACCTGAAGTATAAGGATATCAATGGCGATGGTAAGGTAACTTCGGACGACCGTACCCTGATTGGTAACCCCACACCAGATTTTGCTTATGGAATGACCCTTAGCGGCAACTACAAGCGTTTCGAGTTTGGTATTGATGTTCAGGGAGTTTATGGCAACGAGATTTACCGCTACTGGGGTTCTTCTGAACTTCCATTTACCCAGTTTAACTATCCTCAGTTCAGGATGAACCGCTGGACCGGTTCTGGCTCATCCAATTGGGAACCTCAATTATCAGAGAAGAAGCCGATAAACAGGCTGCCAAGTACTTATGGTATTGAGGACGGCAGCTATTTCAGGATCCGGAACATTAACATCGGTTATACGTTTAATATGGAATCAACCGGACAG
>Ga0116158_10005061_pt1 | contig 11196 bp, 7 predicted proteins | sample AD_UKC052_MetaG_FD_89883 | JGI IMG/M metagenome (GOLD analysis project Ga0116158, IMG submission 89883) | Active sludge microbial communities of municipal wastewater-treating anaerobic digesters from USA - AD_UKC052_MetaG | ecosystem: Engineered > Bioreactor > Anaerobic > Digestate | place: USA... | reverse complement strand
GCTTCTACTTTATCAAAAACATTTTTTACACTTTTTTGTTCTAGTAAGTGTTCAAATATTTGTTTTAGTTGAAGGGTGATGTCTGCATCTTCTGCGGCATATTCTTTTATTTTTTCTAATTCCACATCTCGCATATTACCTTGATTTTTCCCTTTTTTGCCGATCAAACTTTCAATGTGAATAGGTTCATAACTTAAGTATTGAGCACTCAGCAAATCCATGCCATGCCTAGCTTCTGGCTCTATTACATAATGTGCTAGCATAGTGTCAAAAATATTTCCTTGTATATTTATGCCATACCATTTCAATACTAATAAATCGTATTTAATATTTTGTCCTACCCATAAAATATTAGGGTTGTCAAATATTATTTTAAATGCGTTGAGTATTTTTTTTGTATCTGTTTCGTTATCAGGAAACGGAACGTAATAGGCTTGACTTTTTTGTACACAAAAACTCATTCCTACTAAGTTAACATTGTTAGCATCTATGCCTGTGGTTTCAGTATCAAAACAAATTTCATTGGCTTTTTGTAGGGTTGATAATAAGGCTGAAATGGCCTCTTCTGTTTGTACTAATTGGTATTGATGTGGGGTATTGGCTATATTTTTTTCGGTTGTAATTCCTGTATTGGTTTCTTGTATTTCTATGCTAGCAATAGTTGTTGTTGCATTTTCTGCAGCACTACTAAACAAATCCATTTGTGTGGTTTTTGTTGTAGGTGGTGCAGCAGCGTATACATTAAAATCCTCTCCCAGTATGCGTTTGCCAAGTGCTTTAAATTCTAAGATTGTAAATATTTCTTGTAATGCATCTTTATTAAAAGGTTTAAGTCGAAAATTTTCTTCATTAAACTCAACAGGAACATTAACAATAATTGTAGCTAACTTTTTACTCATTATAGCAGCATCTACGCCAGCACGTATTTTTTCGCCAAGTGATCCTTTTATATTTTGTGCATTGGCTAATACATTTTCTAATGTTTCATATTCGGCTAATAATTTTGCGGCTGTTTTTTCGCCCACACCGGCAATGCCTGGAATGTTGTCTACCGCATCTCCCATTAATCCTAACATATCTACTACTTGGCTAATATTTTTGATATTCCATTTTTCGCATATTTCTTTAGGGCCTAAAATTTCTGCACCTGTATTTTGGTAGGAGGGTTTATATATTTTGATATGATCGGTTACGAGTTGTCCATAATCTTTATCTGGTGTAACCATATATACATCATACCCTACTGCAGCAGCTTGCTGGGCTAGTGCGCCAATTACATCATCTGCTTCATAGCCGTCTATGCCAATTACGGGTATGTTAAATCCTTCGATAATTTGTTTGATATCGGGTAGAGATTGTAAAATATCCTCAGGTGTTTCTTGTCTGTTGGCTTTGTAATCTGTAAAATCTGTATGTCGCTCTGTGGGTGCATGCGTATCAAAACAAACAGCCATGTGGGTGGGTTTTTCTTTTTGAATAAGATCATATAAAGTGGTGGTGAAGCCAAATTGTGCATTGGTATTTTTTCCTGTAGAAGTAAGTCGGGTATTGCGTATTAACGCATAATAAGCTCTGTACACCAAAGCCATGGCATCGAGCAAAAATAATTTTTTATGCATGAAGGTTAGAATTAAAGAAATTTTTTCTTATGTAGTTTCTGTAGTATCAGTTACTTTAAGCGGTTCTATGATTTGTTCAGCAAGTACTTCTTTTATTTTAGGCAGTTCGTCCGCCGTATTTAATCCAAAATAATCCATAAAAGATTTGGACGTGGCATATAGCAAAGGTTTGCCTGGCATGTTTTCGTTGCGGCCTGCAATAATGATTAATTCTTTTTCTAATAATTTTTGAACAGCATAATCGCTGTTTACACCACGAATGGATTCTATTTCGCCTTTTGCAATCGGTTGTTTGTAGGCTATGATGGATAAGGTTTCTAGCGCTGCAGTGGATAGACGTTTAAGAAATTTATCACCCGTTAATTGTGCTATTGTTTTATGAAAATCTTTTTTAGTAAGAAATTGTAATCCGCCACCACTTTCTCTTATTTCAAAAGGATAAAATTCTGCATTATATTTTTCTTTTATGCCTTGTATAGCCGATTCCACTTGATCGAGCATAATTTTATCTTCCATAAAACCAAATGCTTGATTGATTAGGTCTGTTATTTCTAATGCAGTAAGCGGCTTATCACTAGCAAATATTAATGCTTCTATATGTGGTATGATGGTTGAAATGTCCATATTAATGTGCGAATTACGAATGTGCGAATTGCGAATGTGCGAATTGCGAATGTGCGAATTACGAATGTGTGAATTGCGAATAAGAAATTTTATGTTTTATGTTGAATGAAAAGAGATTATGATATCAATACCACATACAACATAATGTCTTCATCCGAACATTCGTAATTCGCACATTTTCTAATTAATTCTGCAAAGCTGCTGCACCACTTACAATTTCTGTTAATTCTGTTGTAATAGCAGCTTGACGAGCTCTGTTATAAGATATGCGTAAACTACGCAGCAGTTCATTTGCGTTTTCGCTGGCTTTATCCATGGCGGTCATTCTAGCACCGTGCTCAGAAGCTTGTGCATCTAGTACAGCTTTATACAGTTGTGTATTTAATATTTTTGGAATTAATGTGGTAATTAGAATTTCTTTATTGGGTTCAAAAATAAAATCAGCTTTAGTTTTATTATTTGTTTTATTTTCTATTGTAGGAATAGGTAACATTTGCTCTGCTGCGAATTGCTGAGAGCCTGCGTTTTTAAATTCACTATACACTATTTCTACAGCATCGAATTGATGATCTGTAAATCCTTTTATAGCTGCTTGTGCACATTGTTGTACTTGCTCAAAAGATAAGTTTAGAAAAATATCTTTATATGTATCCGCTACAGGCTTGTTTTTACGTTGAAAATATTCAAATCCTTTTTTACCAATAGCCCAAATAGACACATTCCCTTTAGCATCTTGAGCAGCATATTTTTGTTCAATAGTCGTACGAGCTACTTTAATAAGATTGGCATTATAAGCGCCACACAAACCACGGTCGCTGGTTATTAAAATAATTAATACTTTTTCTATAGGTCGTTCTGTAGCTAAGTTTAAGCTTATGTCGCCTTCGGTATTGCGTACAATATTACCCAGCATATCTTGTAGCTTAGCGGCGTAGGGTCGCATTTGGGTAATGGCTTCTTGTGCACGACGTAATTTGGCAGCACTTACCATTTTCATAGCTTTGGTAATTTGCTGTGTACTTTGTACCGATTTTATGCGATTGCGAACTTCTTTTAAAGCACCACTCATATCCTATAGTATTAAATTGGGTGCAAAGATATTAGAATAGAGGTAATGGACAAGAGGAATTTATGCTGAAGTTTGTTAACGATGTTGGCGATGTTTAGGTATCATTCAAGTGATCTCGATTGGATTCGAACCAATGACCTACTGCTTAGAAGGCAGTTGCTCTATCCAGCTGAGCTACGAGATCTAACTACAAAAATCTATATTTGAGCTGCAAAATAACTAATTTTTTTTCAAAGCTAAACCAAAAATACTATGGATGTACAAATAGAGCAAAGCTGGAAGGAAGTGTTACAACAAGAATTTACTAAACCCTATTTTCAACAAATTATTACTTTTTTGAAAACAGAAAAAGCGTCTGGAAAAATTATTTATCCGCCAGGAGGGCTTATTTTTAACGCTTTTTTGCAAACACCTTTTAATGAAGTAAAAGTGGTCGTTTTGGGTCAAGATCCATATCATGGGCCTGGGCAAGCTCATGGATTAAGCTTTTCAGTACCAGATAACGTAAAGCCTCCGCCATCACTTGTAAATATTTTTAAAGAATTGCAGCAAGATGTAGGATTGCCTATTCCTCAAAATGGAAACCTAACATCTTGGGCAAAGCAAGGAGTGTTATTGTTAAATGCTGTATTAACCGTTAGTGCCAGAGATGCGGCTAGCCATGCTAAAATAGGCTGGATGCATTTTACAGATGCAGTTATTAAAACTATATCTCAACAAAAAGAAGGGGTTATATTTTTATTGTGGGGAAAGTTTGCCCATGATAAGCAAGGACTTATTGATGAAACAAAACATTATGTATTAAAAGCTGCACATCCCTCTCCCTTTAGTGCAGATAAAGGTTTTTTTGGTTGCAAGCATTTTTCTAAAACTAATGAATTATTGATACAACAAGGTAAAGAGCCTGTTGATTGGAGCCTTCTTTTAAAATAAAAAAGAAGCAATCTATTCCTCTTTTTTTATATACACTTAATGGTTAAAGCCGGAGTGGTGGTGAGCGGAGACACTTGCCAGGAGATGCTTTTGTGTACAAAATCCGCACTGCACAATTACATTTTAACCTTTAATCCGCATCATTATGAAATGTTTTCTATTCAGTTTACAGCTATTATCTAAACCATAAGCATTGGGTTGCTATACATTTGCTTCTGCATTTCTAAACACAACTACTCCATCAAATACATCAACCAATACAGGATTGTTTTTGTTTACCTCACCAGCGAGTATTTTTTTACTTAGTGGATTTATAATTTCTTTTTGAATAAATCTTTTTAATGGGCGAGCTCCAAATTGAGGATCAAAGCCATTTTCAGATAAAAAATTGATGGTATAATCCGTAAAAGTTATGTCTATATTATTTTTAGTAAGCATGTTTTTTAGTTGTTGTAATTGAATACGTACAATTCCTTCAATTTCTTTTTTCATTAAAGGTTGAAACATGATTACTTCATCAATTCTATTAAAAAACTCTGGACGTATAGATTGTTTGAGTAATTCTTCTACAGCATCTTTAGTACGCTCAACGGTTTCTGCTCTATTTTTTTCGGTTATTTTTTCAAAATTTTCTTGTATAATTTGACTGCCAATGTTACTGGTCATAATAATAATGGTGTTTTTAAAATTAACGACTCTGCCTTTATTATCTGTTAATCGACCATCATCTAACACTTGTAACAATATATTAAATACATCCGGATGAGCTTTTTCAATTTCATCTAACAATACAACACTGTAGGGTTTTCTTCTAACCGCTTCTGTTAGCTGTCCACCTTCATCGTACCCTACATAGCCTGGGGGCGCTCCTACTAAACGACTTACGGTATGTTTTTCTTGGTATTCACTCATATCAATACGGGTCATCATGCTTTCGTCATCAAATAAAAATTCAGCAAGCGCCTTGGCTAATTCTGTTTTACCTACACCTGTTGTGCCTAAGAAAATAAAAGAACCTATGGGTCGTTTAGGATCTTGCAAACCTGCTCTAGCTCTACGTATAGCATCTGCTACCGCAGTAATAGCTTCTTCTTGACCAATTACTCGGCTGTGTAATTCATCTTCTAAATGTAATAGTTTTTCTTTTTCGCCTTGTAGCATTTTAGATAGGGGAATACCTGTGGCTTTGGCTACTTGTTCTGCAATGTCTTCGGCATCTACTTCTTCTTTTAATAATCTTTTCTCGGTTGTATTGGCTAATTGCTTGGTATAATTGGTTATAATGGCTTCTTGCTCTTTTACTTTGCCATAGCGTATTTCAGCTACTTTTCCATAGTCTCCATCTCGCTCTGCTTGTTCGGCTTGTATTTTTAATTGTTCTACACTTGCTTTGGCATTTTGTATTTTATCTACTATTTCTTTTTCTTGCTGCCATTTGGCCTTTAGTGTATCTCTTTCTACCATTAGGTTGGCAATATCTGCGGAAAGATTTTTTAATTTTTCAGCATCTGCTTCTCTTTTAATAGCTTCTCTTTCAATTTCTAGCTGACGAATTTTTCTTTCTAATTCATCCAAAGCTTCAGGCATAGAATTCATTTCTAACCTAAGTTTGGCAGCACTTTCATCCATTAGATCTATAGCTTTATCGGGCAAAAAACGATCGGTAATATATCGATGTGATAACTCTACTGCAGCTATAATAGCTTCATCTTTAATACGCACATGGTGGTAAGTTTCATAGCGATCTTTTAATCCACGTAAAATAGATATGGCATCTTCTACATTCGGTTCATCAATCATTACTTTTTGAAACCTGCGTTCAAGGGCTTTATCTTTTTCAAAATATTTTTGATACTCATTTAATGTGGTTGCTCCAATGGCTCTAAGCTCTCCCCGAGCCAAAGCAGGTTTTAAAATATTAGCGGCATCCATAGCACCTTCTCCACCGCCAGCACCTACAAGGGTATGTATTTCATCAATAAATAAAATAATTTCTCCGTTGCTGTCTGCTACTTCTTTTACAACGCCTTTTAGTCTTTCTTCAAACTCGCCTTTGTATTTGGCGCCTGCAATTAATTGTCCCATATCTAATGCATATACTACTTTGCTTTTTAAATTATCGGGCACATCTCCATGTACAATGCGTATAGCTAAACCCTCTGCTATAGCTGTTTTACCAACGCCTGGCTCGCCTACCAAAATAGGATTGTTTTTGCTACGGCGAGATAGTATGTGTAGTGTTCGACGAATTTCTTCATCTCGACCAATTACAGGATCTAGCTTGCCTTGGCGAGCAAGTTCATTTAAATTGCGAGCATATTTATTTAATGCGTTGTATACATTTTCTTGTGTAGCAGAGGAAATGGTTGATCCTTTGCGTACACCTTTTATAGCGGCTACTAACCCTTTTTCTGTAAGGCCTGCATCTTTCAATAGCTTAGCAGTAGTATCGCTTGCTTGAAGAAGTGCTAGCAGTATATGTTCCACACTTACAAACTCATCGTTAAATTGTTTTAGGGCTGCACCTGCTTTTAGCAGTACATTATTGGCATCTCTGCTAATATTTTGTGCAGGATCGACGCCTTGTGCTTTGGGTAGTTTTTCTATTTGTTGATGGAGTTGTTGTGTAAGGTTGATGATGTTTACTCCATTTTTTTTAAGCAGCCATTCTGCAGGAGAATCTTGTTGCTCTAATATTGCTTTTAATATATGCTCTGTTTCAATATTAGCGTGTTGATGGTTGAAAGCTATTTGTTGCGCTTGTTGTATAACTTCCTGTGCTTTAATGGTATAATTACTAAGGTTCATGTAAGATTATTTTTTGAAAGTTAGTACTCAAAATTTAATCCAAATAAATAATTCTGCAATATTGGCACTTTAATTATACTCTCTTGATAATAGTTCTACAAGCAAAGAAGCTGTCCAAGTTGCTGTATTAAGCTTATAGTTTGTTGGGTTTTCATTTAAAACCACGTTTTCCAACCATTTTAATTAGGTTTGGTTAATCCTCGGTGTACGACCAGTTTTAGGTTTGTCTCTTAGTCTCCTCCATTAATGTAATGCTATATAATCGGTTTAATATAATATATTTTCATACGCATTTTAGTCAACTATAGACTGGGCAATCATTTCTGCTATATCCAATACTTGTACGGCACTTTCTTTTTCTGTTGCTTTAACACCATCGGATAGCATAGTATTACAAAACGGACAAGCGGCTATTACGATACTCGCATCAGCATCTAACACATCTTTCATGCGCTCCACATTTACCGTACTTATACCTTTTTCTTCTTCTTTAAACATTTGTGCACCGCCAGCACCACAACATAAACCATTACTACGACAACGTTTCATTTCTACTAGCTCCACATCTAAAGCTTCTAGCACTTTTCGAGGTGCTTCGTATATATGGTTAGAGCGCCCAAGATAACAGGAGTCGTGATAGGTTATACGCTTGCCTTTGAAGCTTCCACCCTCTTTTAATTTTACTTTTCCTTCATTAATCAATTGTTGTAAAAAGCTGGTGTGGTGCATTACTTCATAGGTTCCGCCTAATACAGGATATTCATTTTTTAAAGTATTGAAACAATGGGGGCAGGTAGTTACAATTTTTTTTATGCCATAATTATTTAGGGTTTGAATATTATTATAAGCCATCATCTGAAACATAAATTCATTACCTGCTCTTCTTGCAGGGTCTCCTGTACACATTTCTTCTTTTCCCAGTATAGCAAAGGAGGTATTTGTTTTTTGCAATATGGTTGCAAATGCTTGGGTTATTTTTTGTGCTCGTTGGTCAAAGCTACCAGCACAACCTATCCAAAATAATACTTCTGGTTGTTGGCCACCAGCCAACATTTCAGCCATGGTAGAAATTTTCATAATTGCAATTTTAAAATCCCTATTTAACAAAATAGTAAAAATATTAAACGCTTGCTATGCCAAAGCATCTAGCGGTTGTTAGTAACAAGTATAATCAATACAACAATATGCATCCTATCTTTGATAAATTGAAAAATGATTTACAGTGAATCAAAAAGGTTAAAAATTTAAAATGTTAATACAACCTAAACGCATACGCCTAAAAAATAATTTCTCTCATTTACACATTCAAAATTAGCACATTCACACATTAATTGACTATGTATAATTTTAATGCAGGCCCTACAGTATTACCAGCACAAGTGTTAGAGCAAGCTAGCCAAGCCATTATTAACTATAATAATACAGGCTTATCTATATTAGAAATAGGCCATCGCACTCCTTTGTTTCAGGATATTATGCAAGAAGCCAGAACACTTGTAAAAGAACTAATGCAGCTGGACGCTGATCATGAAGTATTGTTTTTACACGGCGGAGCATCTACTCAATTTTTTCAAGTGCCTATAAATTTATTAAATGCAAAAGATACTGCAGCATATGTTGATACAGGTATTTGGGGAAGTAAGGCTATTGCAGAAGCAAAATTGTATGGACGTGTAAAGGTAGTAGCCAGTTCTAAAGATAAACAGTATAGCTATATCCCCAAACAGTTTAGCATTCCGAGTAATACATCTTTTTTGCATATTACTACAAACAATACGGTAGAGGGTACACAATGGCATTATTTGCCTACAGATAAAAACACCCTATGGGTTGCGGATATGAGTAGCGATATAGTAAGCAGGCAGCTTAATTTTAATCAATTTGATTGTATATATGCAGCTGCACAAAAAAATATAGGTGCGGCGGGGGTAACGATGGTAGTGGTTAATAAAAATATTTTGGGCAACACATCACGCCCCATACCCTCTTTATTGGATTATAGAAAACATATTGCAGCAGATTCTGTGTTAAGCACACCTCCTGTATTTGCTGTGTATACTTGTTTGCTTAATTTACGTTGGTTAAAAGCGCAAGGCGGCATAGCTGCTATAGAAAAAATAAATAATCAAAAAGCTACATTGCTATATAATACCTTAGATGCATTGCCTTTATTTAAAACAATAGTAAATAAAGAAGATAGGAGTATAATGAATGTTTGTTTTTTTATAGAAAACCCCATAATAGAAAAGCAATTTTTAGATATATGTACTCAAGAAAATATAGTAGGTATTAAAGGACACCGCACAGTAGGAGGTTTTAGAGTAAGCTTATATAATGCAGTACCCTTAAGTGCGGTAGAAGTTTTTACAGAAATGATGAAAAGATTTGCACATACATATGCATAAAGGTGAACACATTGTTGAATTATGATGAAATTCATTAGCATATTTTTTGCTTTTAGTGTAGTTGCCTTATGCAGGCCATCTACAAAAAATACCATACATCATACTACTTTACAAGTTGATGTTGTTGCGAATACTTTTTAAGGGTATCTCTAAAAATTATCATTATGAAAAATAGAACGCAGATCTGTTATGATTTTTCATGATTTTCGCAGATAAAAAACATAATTTTTAGAGATACCCTTAAAAGGCTAGAAGAGGAGCCGGTGTTTGATTAGTACATTTTCATTTATAAACAAAGATTATTATTTAGCTTAGAACATTTGAGTAATTAGGAAAATATGCATAAAGAAAAAAACATACAAACATTAATACAAAAAACAAATACTGATAAAGCATTACAAACTATTGCAGAAAAAGTATTGCACCATAAAAGAATAACGAATGAAGAAGGGTTGCTACTTTTTGAAAAAGGAAGCCTCTCCTTTGTAGGTGTATTAGCCAATTATATAAGAGAAAACAAACATGGTAATACAACTTATTTCAATAGAAATTTTCATATAGAACCTACCAATGTTTGCGTATTTAGTTGTGCATTCTGCTCCTATTCTCGCTTATATGCCCATCGGGAAGAAGGTTGGGAATTGAGTATAGAAGACATGGTAAATAAAGTAAAAGCTTATGATGGGCAACCTATTACAGAAGTACATATTGTAGGAGGTGTACATCCTAAAATGACCATAGATTTTTTTGCAACATTGTTGCAAAAAATAAAAACACATCGCCCAGATTTACATATTAAAGGCTATACGGCTGTGGAATTAGATTATATGTTTCGAAAAGCCAAATTAAGTGCCGAAGAAGGTTTACGAAAATTACAAACCGCTGGTTTAGACTCTCTTCCAGGCGGTGGTGCAGAAATTTTTGACGAAACCATTCGCCAACAAATTTGTGCCGATAAAGTAGATGCTAAAGGGTGGTTGCATATACACGAAACAGCGCATCAATTAGGTATGCATACCAATGCCACTATGTTGTATGGACATATTGAAAAATATGCACACCGTATAGACCACATGCACCGATTGCGAACACTACAAGATCGTACACAAGGCTTTAACACATTCATTCCCTTAAAATTTCGCAATAAGGATAATGATATGAGCTATGTACAAGAATCTTCTATTATAGAAGATATGCGTATGTATGCTATTGCTAGAATATATTTAGATAACTTCCCACATCTTAAAGCATACTGGCCTATGTTGGGCAGACAAAGTGCACAACTCAGTTTATCCTACGGTGTAAATGATTTAGATGGAACAATCGATGATTCTACCAAAATATATGCTATGGCGGGATCAGAAGAACAACACCCCAGCTTATCCACAGAAGAATTAGTGGCATTAATTAAACAAGTACACAGAATGCCTGTAGAAAGGGATACATTATATAATGTTGTAAAGGAATATCCGGCTTTCTTATAAAAAACGGCAACATCGTACAATATTTATACGATTTAAATTTCACAATATTTTAGAAGGTGCAGCGCACTGCCACTTATTATCGGTGCGCTGCACCTGTATTTTTTTATAAGAAAACCTTGGTACGTAATATTTTATTATTCATTCCAATTTATTTTCTTTCTTTTAAATAAGAGCAACCCTATACCTATAAAAGTATAGTGGATAATAATCAGCACTCTATGCCCTGTCTGAATTTTTGTATTGATGCTAGCAAG
>Ga0116158_10005060_pt1 | contig 11196 bp, 11 predicted proteins | sample AD_UKC052_MetaG_FD_89883 | JGI IMG/M metagenome (GOLD analysis project Ga0116158, IMG submission 89883) | Active sludge microbial communities of municipal wastewater-treating anaerobic digesters from USA - AD_UKC052_MetaG | ecosystem: Engineered > Bioreactor > Anaerobic > Digestate | place: USA... | reverse complement strand
TTCCAGAGCTTCTAAACAGGCCGGAGCATGACCTCCCCTCCTCCTCACCCGAAAATCTACCATATCACCCACGTGGACAACCTCCCGGCCATCCTCGCCGAGGGCGCCCTCCTCTCCGACGCCGCCATGATCGCCCGGGGCGCCCCCATCGCCGCCATCGGCATGTCCTCCATCAAGCGCCGCCGCCTCACCCTCCCGGTCCACTCCCACCCCGGCGACCACGTCGGCGACTACGTCCCCTTCTACTTCTGCCCCCGCTCGATCATGCTCTTCCTTATCCACAAGCGCAATCATGAAGATCTTGCCTATCTCGGTGGACAGGAACCTATTCTTCACCTTGAAGCGGATCTCCACAGGGTCGTCGCCTGGGCAGAAGCAAATAACAGACGCTGGGCCTTTACCCTCTCCAATGCCGGGTCCTACGACTTTGAAGACAGGGCCGAGCTGACCTCACTTGAAGAAATACACTGGAACGCCGTTCATGCTGTTGATTGGCGGAACCATACACGATACAAGCAAGCGGAATTCCTGCTCGAAGAGCGGCTTCCCTGGACGCTGATCGACCGTATCGGGGTCTATTCCATGCCATTTCAACAGCAAGTCTTGAGTATACTTGAAGAGGGCGAACACAAACCGCCAGTAGAGATCATTCCAGCATGGTACTATTGAGGGTATGGATATGATGGAATTCACAGCCGGCGATATCCTGCAGGACGACGCCCAGGCCATTGTCAACACGGTAAACTGTGTGGGGATTATGGGCCGCGGGATCGCGCTGCAATTTAAACACCAGTTCCCGGACAACTTCAAGCAGTATGCCGCCGCCTGTAAGCGGAGCGAGGTGCGGCCGGGAGCCATGTTCGTCTGCGAAACCGGCAACCTGACCGGCCCCCGCTACATCATCAACTTCCCCACCAAACGGCACTGGAAGGGCGCCAGCCGGATCGAAGATATCGAAACCGGGCTGGATGCCTTGGTCCAAGTTGTACTGGACAAAGGCATCACCTCCCTCGCCATCCCACCGCTCGGGTGCGGGCTGGGCGGGCTGGACTGGTCACGGGTCAGACCCCTCATTACTGAAAAACTGGCAACCTTGCCGGATGTCCGAATCAAAGTCTATGAACCACTTGGATCTCCGGCCGCCGGACAGGTGCGCAATAAACCGGTCCCGGCCATGACCCCGGGGCGGGCTGCTCTTGTTATCCTGATGCGGCGCTACCTTGCCGGTCTTCTTGATCCGTTTATCACCCTGCTCGAAGTGCACAAACTGCTTTACTTCCTGCAGGAATCTGGTGAAGACCTCAGGCTGCGCTTCAAACAGGCACCATACGGCCCCTATGCAGAGAACCTACGGCACGTACTCCATGTTATAGAAGGGCACCTCGTCAGCGGGTATGGAGATGGCGGCGACCAACCGGGCAAGGAGCTCTCTCTTGTTCCTGGTGCGCTTGAGGATGCTGGACATTACCTGGAAACGCATATTCCAGTCAAGGAACATATTGAGAGGGTCGCCGATCTTGTCCAGGGCTTTGAATCTTCCTTCGGGCTGGAACTCCTGGCCACGGTGCATTGGGTAGTCACCCGACAAAAAATTACTCCACCTGACGAGGTTGTCACTCAGGTCCATGCCTGGAATGCCCGTAAGAAACAATTTACGCCAAGACAAATCCGACTCGCCTTGGATACTCTGATGAGGAAGCGGTGGTGTGAGGGTGCGCTTGCGGTTTCTGCTTTCTGAGGATTATTGCATTGTATTTATCATGAATGCGTATTTCGGATATGCTGCAATGAGACCGGTTCAATTTCTCCGTGCTTGTAGGCTTTATATCTGGCTTCAGATTCCAGAACCCACTCCTTTTCCATTTTCGGATCAGGCCGGTTGAGGCTGATGAGCAGTTTTTCAACCAGATGAATCCTGTCTATGGATTTGAGCGTCAGGGCTTCTTCTTCAAGTTGCTTTGTTGTCATGAGATCCTCTCTCTGTGGGGTATTGTACAATGGATTGAGACGAATTTCAAACAAGAACAGGCTCGAGTGTATTGAGGATCTTGTTCGAGGTCCTCAATACACCGGATAAATACAATAAAAAACCCTGAAACCCTGGCAGGAACCTGGTATATAGTGGTGTATAGTAAAAATCCTATACCAGGAGCAGCCTGTGTCCGAACCAACCAATCGTTTGCGGAATTTGGCCATCAGTGATACCGGATTTGTCTTCGATCCATCTACGGGAAACACCTTTCTTCTCAATGAGACTGGAATCTTCATTCTTCGCAAGCTCGTGCAGGGATGTGAGAGGGATGCCGTTGTCGAAGCGCTTGTAGAGGAGTATGATGTCGACGCGGAACAGGCCGGTCGCGATCTGGCGGATATTTTGATCCAGATGCAGGAATTCGGGATGGCCTCATGAAACCAGTGACCATCGCTGTGACCGGATTGAATGCTGTTGACAGTCCCGGGCCGGGAGTCCCCGTCCTCCGTTCCCTGCATGCATCCTCGCTGGATTGCCGCCTGGTGGGACTGGCCTATGACGTGCTTGAACCGGGGATCTACATGCCAGATCTGGTGGATGCCACGTTTCTGCTTCCGTATCCCAACTCAGGACCTGCGGCCCTCATCGACCGGATCCGGACCATCCATGCCAAAGTCCCGCTGGATTTCATCATCCCCACCCTGGATGCCGAGTTGGACAATTTCATCCTTGTCAAGGAACAACTCGCTGAAATGGGGATCAAGGTTTTTTTACCGGGCAAGGAACAGCTCCATCTCAGGGATAAGACCCGACTGGCCGAGTCCCTCAGGGAGAATGGGATCGATGTTCCCGAAACGGTGATCATGGGAGACCTGGCGGGGATTCGCCGGGCGATGGAAACCATCCAGTTTCCCTTTCTGATCAAGGGACTCTTTTACGAGGCCTATCTCGCTTCGGGATACGAAGAGGCGGTCGGCTATTTTTCCAAGGTTGCCGCGCGCTGGGGATTGCCGGTCATTGCCCAGGAACGGATCAAGGGTGAGGAATACAATGTGATCGCCCTGGCCAATCATGGCGAGGTAGTCGGGGCTGTTCCCATGAAAAAGATGTACCTGACGGACAAGGGCAAGGCCTGGGCCGGGGTGACGATCGACAATCCTGAACTTTTGGAGAATGCCACAAAAATCATCAGGGAGATCGGGTGGAATAGCGGATGTGAACTTGAATACATCAAGGAAGAAAAGACAGGACGGCTCTACCTCCTCGAGATCAACCCGAGGTTTCCCGCCTGGATCTGGCTGGCAACAGCGGCCGGACAAAACCTTCCGGAGATGCTCATCCGGCTGGCAAACGGCGAGACACCAGCTCCCGTCAGAGAGTACCAGTACGGGAAGGTCTTTGTCCGCCACAGTTGGGATGACATCGTTGACATGAGTGAGATTGCAATGCTTTCAGGGACAGGGGAATTCGTTCGAAAGGTGGAAGACTGATATGTCTGGAGAAAATACTGAAAAGAAAATATATGTGCGCCCGACGATCCGCAGGCAGTTTATGGGACATGCCAATAAATTTGGCGGCCTGGCCATTCCTGAGCCGGTGGTCAGTATTGACGGCGTCGCGGTGGCGGATCTTGTGCGCGAGTTTGGTTCACCCCTCTTTGTGTTCTCCGAGGCGACCCTCCGGCGCAAGGTGCGTGAACTGAATCACGCCTTTTCATCCCGCTATCCGCGATTCCAGGCAGCCTGGTCCTACAAGACCAATTATCTGGATGCCATCTGCCGTGTGTTTCATGATGAAGGGAGCTGGGCCGAAGTCGTTTCAGGGTTTGAGTACAAAAAAGCGCGGGCCAATGGCATACCGGGAAACAGGATTCTCTTCAATGGCCCGTATAAACCCCTGCCCGTTTTGCGCGAAGCGATCGAGAGCGGGACGCGGATCCATGTGGATCACCTGGATGAACTCTCGGATTGTCTGACGATCGCCCGTGAACTGGGGCGACCGGTTTCAGTCACGCTGCGGATCAATATGGACACGGGAACCTGGCCTTCATGGGATCGCTTCGGCTTTAATCTCGAGTCCGGGCAGGCCCTTGAGGCGGTGCGCAGGATAGCAGCGAGTGACGGGAAGTTGCGGCTGACCGGGCTGCATGCCCACATTGGAACCTTCATGATGGATTCCGCACCGTACAAGCGGGCTGCGGCAAAACTCGCCCAGTTTTGGAAGAAGATTGTTTCGGAGTACGCACAACCCCTCGAGTATCTCGATCTGGGTGGCGGGTTTGCCTCGGCCAATCGCCTCAAGGGACAGTATCTCTCCGGATCCGTCATGCTCCCATCGTTTGACCAGTACGCCGAGGCGATCACCTCCGCACTCTATGAAGGCTTTGAACCGGCCGAGCCGCCCCAGCTCTTTTTGGAGACTGGGCGGGCCCTGGTGGACGATGCCGGCTTCCTCGTGACCTCGGTTGTGGCAAACAAAACCACGCCGGACGGGAAGCGGGCTCTGGTGATTGATGCCGGAGTCAATATCCTCTTTACCGCCTACTGGTACGACATCACAGCGGCACCCTCCACCCGGCATGCCGGCTCCTGGGAAGAGGTCGCTCTCTTTGGACCGCTCTGCATGAATATCGACAAGGTCCGGGAGAGTTGTCTGCTTCCCAGTCTGCAGCGAGGAGAACAGATCGTCCTGCACCCGGTCGGGGCCTATAACGTCACGCAATGGCTCCAGTTCATCGAGATGCGGCCCAATGTGGTCATGATTGACCGCGACGGGAAACCAAAGATCATCAGGCATGCCGAGTCTCTTGACGATATCGTCAGGCGGGAGGAAGTCTGATGCGGATGCCTCTTGTCGTTGAGGCCGGCCTTTCGGGGTATTCGGCTGTCCTCTTCAGTGACAGCCGGATTCTTGGGGCGGGCATTCTTGCCGCTACCTTTGTCAATCCCTGGACCGGATTGACCGGTCTGATCGGTGTGCTTTTCTCCAATGTTCTCGCGATGCTCTTTGGAGTACATCGCGAGCGGATTGCCAAGGGGCTCTATGGCTTCAATGGTCTATTGGTTGGACTCTCGGTCAGTCTCCATCACCAGGTGGATTGGGGCTTGATCGCCCTGCTGCTTGTGGCTCTTGTGTTTTTACTCATGCTGACGCTTTCGCTCGAGCATTTTTTGGGGTATTTTTTCGGATTGCCGCCGCTTTCCCTGCCCTTTGTGATCACCAGCATGATCCTCTATTTTGCCCTGTATAATTACACAGCGTTCACACCCAATGTGCCTGCCGTCTTTCCCGGTGATGCCTTTTTTCCTGATCTGCCATACCACGTGCTGCTCTTTCTCAAAAGTATGGGGGCGATCTTTTTTCAAACCAGTCCCTGGGCCGGGCTTGTGGTGGCGCTGGCCGTTCTTGCCTTCAGCCGGCTCGCCATGCTTTTGGCGATTATCGGGTATGCTGCGGGTGTCCTGTTTCACGGGCTGATGGGCGGGAACCCGCAGGACATCGCACCGGGGTCAATCGGCTTCAACAACATCCTGACGGCCGTCGCCATCGGGGGCATCTTTGTCGTTCCCGGATACAGGAGTTTTCTGCTGGCATTTTTTGCAGCCATGGTCAGTTCCCTGATGGGTTCGTTTGCCAAAATTTTTCTGATTCATTTCAGCATGCCACTTTTGGCACTCCCGTTCACAACCGTGACGCTGTTCTTCCTGCACGGATTGCGTACCTTGGGAGTGGGACGGTTCCGTCTGGTCGATTTCGCCCCGGGTTCGCCCGAAAAGAACATCGATTATTACACGACACGGCTCAAGCGGTTTGGAGAGTCCGGACTGGAGATCCGGCTCCCGTTTCACGGGCAATGGAAGGTCACGCAGGGCTATAACGGAGAACATACGCACAAGGATCTCTGGCGGGAGAGTCTTGATTTCATGGCGTTGACGCCGGATGGCGCCCTCTGGCAGGGAGCACGAGCGTCCGTCAACGATTATCCGACCTGGGGACTCCCGGTGCTGGCACCGGCCGATGGCCGGGTGGTGCGGGTTGTCAATCATCTGGATGACAATCCGCTTGGGCAGATGGATACAAAAAACAACTGGGGAAATCTGGTTCTTATCCAGCATGCACCGTTTTTGTATTCACAACTCTCCCACCTCAAAAAAGGGAGTGTGACCGTGCATGAAGGCGAGATGGTCCGCTCCGGTGCCAGGCTGGCGCAGGCCGGAAACTCGGGCCGGAGCAGTGAGCCACACCTGCATATCCACTTCCAGCGGACACCCGAGGTTGGGAGCCCAACACTGGCCGTTTCGTTTTCGCAACTCGTGTCCCATGGAGAGCGTGCAGAGATCCGCTTCAATGCCATTCCACAGGAGGGTGCTGCGGTCTCACCGGTTGTGGCCGATTTCACCATGAGCACGTTTTTTGGATTGGCTCCCGGTCTTGAATTGACCGTGCGGATGGAGTGTGCTGCGCGGGATGGCGGTGAGAAGCGCAGCCGCCTCGAGGCCTGGCAGATCTCCCTCGACTTTTTCGGAAACCGGTACATCGAAAATGATGCGGGCGACAGACTCTACTATCAGGCAGGAGATTCCTGGTTTGCCTGCCTCGGGTACAGGGGTGGGCGCGAGAGTGCATTGTTTGGAACCTTCCTTGCGGTGTACAGGATTCCGTTTGCGGGAATGGAGACCGGCTGGCAGGACAGAATGTCGCACAGCTTTTTCCATTCGTTGCCCGTTAATATCGTCTACGACATGCTCTTGCCCTTCACTGACCGGTTCTCGATGCAGTGGCACGGGCGGATCGTCACAAGTGAGGCCGGACTCAGTGTCGAGAGCCGGGTTCTCTCCGGGGCCGGGTCTCAAGAGGTCTCCGGGAGTCTGCTCCTGGCGGGAAGCTTCCCCGGCTTGATCAGAGGAGTTCAGAATAACGGAATATCATACGAAATCACGGCGGTGCAGGCATGAAAAAGTCAAACGGGCGGTCCAAATGGGGATTGATGTTTGCATGCTTTGTCTTTGTTTTGGTGAACAGTCCTGGGCCCCAGGCATGGGCGATCGAGGCGCAGCAGGGGGATGAGCTCCGAGCCAGCGCTGGCCCGCTCGTGCAGTTTGGTACCATGCTGGATGCAGAACGCTGGATGGCCCGCGGTGAATGGAAGAAGGCCGAGCAGGTGTTCCAGTCCATTCTGGCGGTGCAGGCCGAACATCCGCGGGCCTGGCTCCTGCTCGGGTACTGCCGCATGCAGATGGGCGACTATCAAAAAGCGCTTGAATCCTATCAACGATCCGAGTCCCTGGTTTCCACCCCGGATGCGCTCGCCGGGACACACTGGGCCAGCATCATGCTTGGTGACTGGGATGCGAGTCTGGCGATCGGAAAAAAAATTCTCGAACGCTGGCCCGGGGACCTGATGGCCAGATTGCGCATGGCCTGGGCCAATCGTTCACTCGGGAGGCTGGCTGAGGCCGAGGCCGGGTACCGCTCCGTCCTTGCCGACTTCCCGACACACGATGATGCGAGCTTCGGGCTGAGTCTGGTGCTCATTGATCTCGGCAAGGACGATGAAGCGGCACGATTCAGGCGAACGCTCCTTGCTCGCAACCCGGAACACGAAGGGGCCAGGCTCGCTTCCGGACTCCCGGCCAATCCACCGACGCTCTCACTGGTCTCCTGGGAGGAATTGACCAGTTGGTCAGGATCTTCCTTGCGTACGACTTCCGCGTCAGCCGGTTTCGGGTTCCGCTTGGGACTTGATTCGTTGTGGAGTCTTTCCGGCTTTGGGTCCATGACGGACACCGACGGAAATAGTGGGGGGGTGACGGTCATTACCGGATTTTCAAGCCGGCATGACGCTGTCTCCGGTCTCTGGTTCAGTTGGGGTGGAAACTTCATCACCGGGGATGATCGCTGGTCCGATGGTGCACTCCAGATGCAGCTTGCTCTGGGTGACAGGCTGGAACAGGGCGATGCGGCCGGATTCAATCTGTCCCTGGCGGGGATGCATTTCCCTTATCATGATGCCATCCAAATAGATTTAGGATTGGATTTCCAGTTCGCATCCAGGTTGCGGGCCAACCTGCTTGGGCACGGGATGGGTGTCATGTTTTCGAATACAGGCGGTGGACGCCTGCGCTTGTATGGCGCTCTCGATGCAGGACTGACACTGGATCTGGCTCCGGCCATGCTCAGTACCGGCGTACGCCTGGGGTCCCTCTATACGCCGATCCTCTCCGGTCAGCCGGTGTATAATACCGAGGTGCTTGGTTTCGGATTCTTTGTCTCTGTTGGCGTTGATCTTGTGGATTGGCTGGGCATCAAGATTGCGTATGCCTGCGACGAATGGGAAGGAACGGGCGTTGATCGTCCGGTTTCCGAAACACTGGCATTGATCCTGGAGGTGCGGATACCATGAAAACATTTCTGATACTGTGTTGTGTCCTGACTGTTTCGACGGTGCCTGTCCATCAACTGGAAGCGAATCCTGTGCAACAATCGTACAGGATGGAGGGCGAAGGAAAATACGGACAAGCGATGGATTTGATGAAGGCCCTGGCGGACAGGGAACCCCGGAATTATCTCGCCCATCTGCGCACCGGTTGGTTGGCCTACCTGGCCAGCAATCTCGGCCTCTCGCTCGCCTACTACCAGAAAGCTGTTGTGCTGGCCGGGGACGCCGTTGAACCACGGCTCGGGCTGATGCTTCCCCAACTGGCGATGGGTCTCTATCCCCAGGTGGAAGCGACCGGAATGGCAGTCCTGCGACTCGACCCGAAAAACTATCTGGCGCGGAGCCGGATGGCCTGGGCGCGCTATCTTCATGGACGCTACGAAGAAGCGGCGGATCTCTATCGGGGGATCATCAGGGACTATCCGTCGGACGGAGAGATGCACATTGGTCTGGCTTGGGCCTTGATCAAACAGGGGAAGCTTGCGGAAGCGCGAAGTATTGTACTTATGGCGGATACCATCCTTCCAGGCAATGCCCGGGTGGCAGCGCTCAAAACCGCGTGCGGAGGCTGACCGGAATCACCGGATCTCCTTCACAGCCTCTCCATATCCGCGGACGATATTGATCGTATCGGGAACGCCAAAAGGCATGAAGGAGATCATCATGAAAAAGACATCAATCATCACATCAATCGCTCTTGCAGGGCTGCTCGCACTCAGCGGAGTGGCCATGGCCAGGCCAGCCGGGGACAAGGGAGAGAGAAAGTCCCGGCCTGTGGTCGAGCGTGAGACCGACGAGATGAAGACACTCCGGCACAAGGCCTATGATCTGCGCGTGGACCGGATCAAGCTGGCTGTCAAGGACGGGAAAATCGATCAGGCGCGTGCCGACTTCATCCTCAAGCGCATGGGCAATGAAAAAGCTTTTAAAGACGCCAATCCCGAATGGACAAAATACGATCGCCGTGGGATGCGTGACGGGCGACGCGGTGGACACAGCAGCGTAGGGAGATGTAAAAACGAGGAGTAAAACTAAAACAGGCACTGACTGTGTTTTTTACAAGCTGGCAGTGCCTGTGGAGATCGATGATTATTTTTTTCTGATTGTCAGGTCCCACTCAAGTCGGCGGCCTGAAATTTTAAACTGGCTGTGTGCGCATATGTAGTACTCCGCTTGTCCGTTGCACTTGAGGAAACTATCTGAGATGAAATCGTAGTTTGTTGGAGATGCAGGTGATCCTTTTTTTACGTAAAAACGGACGATGCTTGAAGTTGATTCGACTTCTAGTTGGTCGGTAACGTATGGTCCGTAGTGAATCGGGCTGTCCTTATATCCGACTTGTCTGGAAAAAGAATAGATGTTCGGGTTAATACCATGCCCATTGTTGTCGGTGAAATCGCTTTGAACTCTAAATCTGGTCATGAATAAGCGTCGCTGAGGTGTACTGACCGGAATCCGTATTGTTCGTTCTATTCCACCGATGATGACGGTGAACGTTTTTACTGTGACTATCGGAGGGTATTCGACAATAATGCCTCCGTCCTGCCAGGTTCCGTTGAGTGGTCCAAATTCGGGGCTTGTAGCCGGGTTGCCCTGATTCTGGTGTATGTCATGAACCCCATTGCCGTTGTAGTGAAATTTTTCACCAAAGACGTATATGCGAACTGAGTCCTTGAGAAGGTTGCGCATAAAGGGTGAATTTGTCTTACTAGAATCAATCAACGGGTCGGTCTTCCACGGATGTCCATTGATCAGTTTCAGGATTCCGGGATGACGGATAAAATCGAGAGATCCACTGGACGGATTAGGCGCTGTGCCTTTTGGTTTCAGGGTTTTCCACCCGTTGGGGAGTGAAAAAATGCCATTATCCGGGTCCATAGTTGAGAACGTGACGTCTTTGTAGGGAATGGTTTCATTCCGGCTGTAAAAATTGATGGCACATGAAAACTCTACATTCCCGTCGTGCGCTTTGATCATGTAGTGTGGCCATTTCCCTTCTCCGGCTTGCCCTTCAATACAATGACTCGTTACCTGTCCAATCCAGACTCCATAATCCCATGCGAGAGCGCGTTCGACTGGGTCCAGGGGGGCGGTTTCGGGGGCAAGACTGCAGGCGGAAAAATACAGCAGTAAAAGCATCAGAGTACATATGGTACGACACAGATTCACGTTGTCCTCCTTGGGATCAGATACAGAAAATTGTGTGGTAAAAGAATTCGCAGGTAGGCAAGCGTTGCAGAAACTCGATTAACCATAGTACGAAACCGAAAAAAATCAATCATTCAGGAATACTTTTCCGAAGAAAACATTCAAACTTCAGTGTGACGGGTGCCATCCCGATTTTCATTGACCTCCAGTCATGAATTCAGGACTTTTTAGCTAACAGAAAGACCGTTTTCGCCGGGTGCGCCGGCTGTATGGTGCGGATAATCCGGTGGGGGCGTGGCTGTTCAATAACCGTATTCCGGGGGATACAAAATGGCAGTAAAAGTTGCAATCAATGGATTCGGCCGTATCGGTCGTCTCGTGTTCGCCGCCATGGTGGACAAGGGCCTCCTTGGCAAGGTCTTCGACGTCGTTGCTGTCGTCGACGTGACCACGGATGCAAAGTATTTCGCGTACCAGATGAAGTACGATTCGGTGCATGGCCGCTTCAAGGGGACACTCGCTACCGAAAAGAGCTCTCCCGATGTTGCCGAAGATGATGTACTTGTCGTCAACGGAAACAAGATCCGCTGCGTCGGTGCTGTCAAGGACCTGGCTGACCTGCCCTGGAAGAGTCTCG
>Ga0116158_10005058_pt1 | contig 11202 bp, 7 predicted proteins | sample AD_UKC052_MetaG_FD_89883 | JGI IMG/M metagenome (GOLD analysis project Ga0116158, IMG submission 89883) | Active sludge microbial communities of municipal wastewater-treating anaerobic digesters from USA - AD_UKC052_MetaG | ecosystem: Engineered > Bioreactor > Anaerobic > Digestate | place: USA... | reverse complement strand
GTGCCTGCTACCCGCAATTCCTTGCTGCCGGCTATTGTACGGATGCCTGCGTTACCGGTGATATTGCCGGTAACCGTTATTGTTCCGCTGCCTGAAAAGGTGCTGCCCCCATTCCAGGCGAGGCCGGCAAAGACAGGGCTGCCGGTACCGGAATACGTAGCATTGGCAATGCTCACTGTAGCAGGCGCCAGCCCGCTGTTGTCCACTATAGTACAAGAGGACATATTAAGATTGGAACTTAGCACACTGCCTGTGTTAAAAGTGACGACAGATCCTCCCAACAGGTTCAGGGTGCCGCTCCCTGAAAAACCGCCGTCGATGCTTTTAGTACCCGAAATATTACAAATACCACCCAGCGTATAAACTTGTGTGAAATTCAACAGGCCACCGTTCAGGATAGTAAGTGTTCCGGAAATATCCGTAGGGCCCGACTGCGAAAGATTGCCTCCTGCATTGACCGTGAGAATCCCTTGTATGGTCAGATTTCCGCAGTCCTGCGCACTGTTTAACGTGACGGTATGGGTCGGCTTAATCACCACATCATCGGTAGGGGCAGGTACTACTCCGCCTACCCAGGTGCTAACATTTTCCCAGTTGCCGGTAAGAGCGCTTTCAATAGTGGCAGCATTTACCGGGATACAGAAAGCAGAAATGATAGATAACCATACCAGTCTTTTACGGATGGGCAATGTAACGTTCATAGGTTTGTGCTTTAGATAAACTAGGATATCCGGACGGTTGTGACGCCGCCGAAAAGATGGTTTTTTGGGGTCTGATATTCTGGTTTGAGGTAAATTAGCCGTTCTTAAGCATCGAATTTTTCAGGCGAACTTTATCTGGCGATGGGCGGTTTGGCAGGATTTCCTTCTTTTCCTACTTGTTCTCCTTCCGTAATCAAAAGGTTAACTGCCTTGTCATTTTTTTCAAAAAAAAATCCCGTCGTGCAACAGGTGCACGACGGGATTTTTCATTTCCTCCGGTGTTTCAACGCCACAAAGGGCGCATATCTCCCAGCGCCACAAAGGAGGCCCAGTAATAAGGGTGGGCCGCCGGGCTGAAATTTTTCAGGTAACTGCGTTTGGCTGCTGTAAGTGCCTGGTCCTTGGTCATACCTTTTTTCAGGTTGGCATAAAAAGTTACCATCAGTTTTTGGGTACTGGCGTCATTGACGGCCCACAAGGAGGTAACGATGCTTTTGGAACCTGCCAGAATGAATGCGCGGGCCAGACTGATAATTCCTTCGCCACGGCGCATTTCACCGGCTCCGGTTTCGCAGGCCGAGAGGGTTATGAGTTCAGCGTTCAGGTGCATATTGTACAAATCGCGGGCGAGCAGCAAATCGCAGCGGGTAGTGTCAAGGGCGTTCAGAAAAGCCAGGTAAGACAAGTCTCCGGATCGGTCGTTCGCTTTTCCGTGCGTCGCCAGATGAAGTATGCGGTATTGTTCTGCGATGCTCTCGAATTGGGCCAGGGTAGCAGTCTTGCGGAAGAACACGTCTCCGTCAGTAATTTTCTGGATGCGGTATACTTCTTCACCCGAATATGGCAATGGATCAAAGGTTTGTCTTCTCAACGTATCGGCTTCCGGCAGATACGCAAGTTGAGACGGGTGGCCTTCATAAAATGGTGCAAAAGCCGCCAGCATGCGGGCCGGTTTTTTTGAGGGTTCCTTCCGGCACATCTCTTTCCAGATACTGGCCGATGGAGCATAGGAAAACGCATGTTCAAGCATCAAATACGGGAACGTATGGTACCTGTACGGATTATCAGGTTGCCGGCGCAGCAGCACTTCAAAAGGCAGGTAACTCAATACGCCGTCGGAAACGACAACCAATTTTGGTGTGAGTCGCGCGGCTACAGGTTTAATTAAAGCATCGTACAGGCTTCTGGAAGCAGATATTAATGTCTGGCTTTCTTTTTTGGCGACCCGAAGTTCCTGTAAAAGTTGCCGTGCGGCAGGCTCGATATCAGACCGGTCTGGAAGCCGTATCAAAAATGCGTCCTGTGATTGTATACCGATCAGGTAGATACCTTGTTCGCCCCAGAAATAGGATAGCAATGTCTGGTTTTTGGCAGACAAGTCGTGCTGGATATCTGTGATAGAGCTAGTGACAGTGCTGTAACATACCTGAAAATAGGCCGGATATTGCTGCCGGATAATAGTTTTAAGGGAGTCCATCGTTCGATTCAGTTCGAACAGGCGCCCATCCAGGGCCAGCACTTCCGGATCGTTCAAAGGTGTGCCCCCGAGCAGCAATTCCATACGCTCTTCTTCCACCCCGGTCAATTGGTGTTTGCAAATGGCTTCCTCATTCAAGAGCACTGTAGATACCTGGCTGGAAAATACAGCCTGCGTTTCGTTGGCGTTGAGCCGGAGGAGCGCACTTTTTGTTTGTTCCATAAACTGGAATCCAAGGTCGATAACGGACGAGTCATGTGTGATTTCGTATAATTCCGTGCAAATACCGAGTGCCTCTTCTGCGACGGGGTAGAGGAGGTTCGCTGCCGTCAGGCGGGAACCTGCGCGGCCGAAACGCAACTGTTGTGCCGCCTGGGAATCGAGTATTTTCCGTAGCAACGGGATGGCAGGCTGCAAGTCGGGTATATGACCCGATTGCCGGTACCTTGCCCGACAAATCCGCGCCCGCGTCAGTAAAATCTGCTGCTCCCGTACGAGATCTTCGCCGGAAGATTTGCCATTCAGGAGCATCGCTTCTTCCGTGAGTTGCCAGGCGCCCTGAAGTGCGCCCTGCCGGATCCGTATATCGGCTAAAGTGAGCCAGCCGTCCAGGCTGCTGGGTGGATAAAAATCCTTGTAGGACTGCTGCCATATTTCTTTAGCCTGTTCAGCATATTGGGCGGCAGAGTCCAACTTGCCAACGCCAACATACATCTGTGCCAATAAAACCATTGCGTCGGCGGCTCTTCCTGCCCCCAGCCAATCACATTTTTCGCGGATACGGAGGCATTGTTTCTGGTTCTGAATGGCTTCCGGGAAGTTCTTTTGTTTCGATAACAAAGTAGCCAGGTTCTCATAACAATTGGCTAATTCGGAAGAATCGACATTGGGAGCAAGGGCAGTGCAAATGCGCAGCGCTTCCCTGTAGGAGTTTTCCGCATTGGGCAAATCGCGTTTGTTTTCATAACTATTACCCATCAGTGACAGGCAGGTGCCAATCCGCACATCCCCTGGAAGCATGTGGATTTTTCGGATACCCAGCGACTTTCGGTAATATTCAATTGCACGGTCATAGTCGCCCCACTCGTCGTACACATTTGCCATATTCAGATATGCCACCGACAGTGATACCTGCGCTTTGGGGTTGGAGTAGCGGATATACAGGCTTTCCGCTTTCAGATAGTCTTCTAAAGCCTTTGAATAATTTCCGACTTCATACTCCAATGTTCCCAGATTGGCCCACGCCTGGCCGGTTTCATAGGCCTCGGGCATGTGGTGCAGGCGAATGCTGAGCGCTTCTTCGAGGTTTTCACGAGATCGTTTGAAATCCTGGGCCTGCTTGTAAAAAAAGGCTAAATTATTGAGAGGAGTAGTCAATTTGATGTCTCCCGGTGGAAATTGCCGTCGGGAAATAACCATGCTTTTTTCAAAAAATGCCAGTGCTTTCGTCAATTGCCCCCGAAGGTGCCAGCCATATCCCTGATACTGATACAAAAAAACATACATAGAGGTGTTTTGATCGGGGTAGGAATCCAGCATTTTGTCGGCCTGTTCGAGCAAAACAAAGGCCTCATCGATCTTTCTGTCTTCCAGCAGGGTTTTTGCACTGTCGATCACCGCTTTAATTGCCAAACTATCTTTGGCGTAAGGTGTTTGTCCACTTGCGGGTAACAGGAAATTGGCAAAAAACACAACGCAGAAAAAAAATGGGGCTCTCATCATTTATAGTTATTTTAAAAGATTCATTATTAAGTAGTTGGATACTAGTTCCTGTGTTTCTTTCATGTAGGTATGATGGTCAGGATCGGTCGTGATCCGGGTTGCCACACGGCGTGCGGTTTTTACATCTGGCGGCAATTCTGCCAGCGCGCTCAAAAGGACGTACCATTCTCCCGCGTCTTTGTAGGCCGGGTAGTTTTTTGACAGGTCCATAAAAGCCGCTTTGGCCTGGGTGTATTGCCCCTGTTCGAACAGTATACCTGCTTGTTGAAGCCGTTTTTCAGGTATTTGTAAATCCGTTGGTGTTTGCTGACTGGTATCCATAGCGGAGCGCTCGCCGCGAAGAAGCGACGCCGACCGGGCCGGGTATTTCCGGTAAAAATTCAGAGCAATCATTCGTGTCTCTGAAGTATTGTTATTCACCTGCGGGTGTGGAGTAAGGGTAGGTTTTTTTTCTGTTGCAGTATCCTGCGGCAACACTTTTGGCGACAATTGGCGGGAATCAGTATCTTGTACACCGGGCAGATAATAGTCGTTTTTGACGGCCGGAGGGCGATTCTTCCAATAGAGCAAAACGATGAAGATCATACCGATAATGCCTATGATAAGCAGTCGCTGCCGACGTCGCCTGCGTGCGCGTTGAGCGATGACTTCTTCTATTTTTTTTCCGATCCCTGCCCGGCGCAGTACGTGCCAAACAGGTTTCAGACGATCCAGTTCGTGCTGCATGGCGGGGTTTTGAGCCAGTTCCAGCCGAAACTGTTCCAGCGCTTCACCGCTCAATTCTCCATTCAGGTATGATTCGATATCAGGATGCATCATGCTGTTTTTTCCATTTTTCTGCAATGACAATGAGTTTGTCCATGCATTTGGACCGGGTAACTTTTAGAGAATTGACAGAAGAGTAATTCGTGCGTTTCATTTCTATTTGTTCCTGGTCAGAGTAGCCATCGAGATATTTCAACCGGATAAGATCGCTACAGGGTGAGCCGAGACGCGAGAGCCAGATTTCGATGATGTCTTCCAGTTCTTCCCTTCGGAAGATGTCCGTTTCAAACAGGTGCAGATTTTCCATGCCCGGCTCTAAAGGAGAGAACGGGTGCGCTTCTGCTTTCTCGCGTCGATTGAGCAACAGAAATTTACAGATACCGATGAGATAGGTTGGTGGCGCCGATAAGTCCGGATTGTATACTCCATCACTCATTTTTTCGATGAGCTTAATGATTCCGTCATGCAGTAATTCTGAAACGGCAGATTCCGGCAAACCGCTTTCCCGAACCATTTTACGGATCAGGTTTTCCGTTTTCGATATTATAAATTCTATTGCGCCCGTATCCCGACGGCGCAGGAGGTCTGCCAATTCCCGGGAATCGGTATACCTGTGTTTATCTCTTAATAACCATTTTGTAATACGCTGCAAAGTTTTTTTGAAGGCTTTTTAGAGCATGTTGAGATTTTACTGTTGAGGCGAAGACAGAAAAATTTCATTTTGTAACAAGGCAAATTTCGCAGTCGGATATGGCTAATCCGGCGAGAAATTTAACGCTGGTACAAATGAAATTTTCGGCTGTAGCCCAACAAGTAAAATCTCAACATGCTCTTAGAGACGGATAGTATAAATCTTCATAACTCAAATCAAATGTAGCGATCATTTCAGTTATTCCCATACAAGCACGAGCGTTCCGGCCACTACCAATCCGGCGCCGATGCCGGTTTTCCAGGTGAGCGAGTCGCCGATAATCTTATTTTACTTTTATCCCTTCCGATCTCATTCGTCGCTGCCCCACATTCACCATCCACACGCCCCCAATCGTAACCGCCATGCCCACCAGCGCGCCCGGCGTCAGCGACTCGCCCAGCACCGCCCATCCCAGCAAAATGGCTACAGTCGGATTGATGTAGGTGTACAGCGAAGAAACCGCTGCGCTGAGGTGCTTGAGCGTGTACATATACAGGGTGAAAGCCAGCGCCGATCCGATACAAATGAGATAGATCATGGAGGCCCAGCCCTGCCAGGTGTGGTGAATATCGTAGTGCGTGTCGAAAAGCAAACTCAGTACGAAACCGCCCATGCCGCCCGCGGAAATTTGCAGCCCGGCGTTCATCAGCGGCGACACGTCGGCCGAATTCCAGCGTTTGGCCAGCACGGTCCCCAGCGACCAGGTGCAGCACGACGCGAAACACCCGAGGATACCCATCGAATATTCGGGTTTCAGAAAATCCTTCCAGCCGTCGTGAAAAATGATGCCCAGCCCGCCGAAACCCAGCAGTACGCCCGCGATGATCATCACATTGACGCGCTCCTTGTTGCGCAAAGCCAGCGAAAAAAGTACCACCATCACAGGTGTCAGCGAACCGATGATGGAGGCCAGGCCGGAAGGCACGTATTGCATACCCCATGTGATGAACCCGTTGCCGCCGGTAATCGTCGCCACTCCTGTGAGCATTTGCCGCAGCACATATTTACGGTCGGGCAAAAAGGTTTTTCTGCTGAGCCATGCCAGACCGAGCAGAATCAGTCCGGCAGTTGTTTGCCGCATGCCTACCAGCAGAAAAGGCGGAAAATCGTGCACCGCAAATTTGATAGCAGTGTACGTGGTGCCCCAGATAATACAAATGGCGGCGAGTGCAAGATAGGCGCGGGTCATGGCAGTGCGAAGTGCGAAGTCGACAGTTGGAAGTCGACAGTCCGAAGTCGACAGTGCGAAGTCGCGGGTTAAGTTTAGAAGAAGGTGTTGTTATGGCAGTGCGAAGTTCGAAGTCGACAGTTCGAAGTCCCTTCGTGTTCCTTGTGGTAATACTACTTCGCCCGGTACAGCATCTGAAAATCGTCCATGATATACCCGGCGCCGAAAGGCGTATCCATGCAGTAGTCGATCACGAAGCCGACTTTGAAATAGAAATTGACGCTTTTGTAGTTGCGGCGGTTCACATTCAAACGCACCTCGTGCAGGTCGGGGTATTGTTCCAGTAAAGCCCCGAAAGCAGCCGCGCCCACGCCCCGGCCGCGCTGCGAATTGTCGAGGTAAAATTTATGGATGAAATAAGCGCCCGCCCCTTTGTCACTGATTGCCAGAAATCCTGCCGCTTGATCACCCGACATCACCAGCCAGAAAGTCTGATCGGGTGCCGAAATCTGTTGGGCCAGCGCCGTTTCGCTATAGCCCTGTTCGAGCATATAGGCGATTTGTTCGTCGCTGATAATTTCCGGATAGTGCGCCCACCAGATGCGGTGCGCCAGTTCGCGGATCAGCGGAATGTCTGTTAGGCCGGCCGGCCGGAGGGAGACGAGCATGTTGAATGGTGTTGGTGTGTCTGTGGGGGTTGGAGGTTTATAGGTTTATAGGTTTATAGGTTTATAGGTTTATAGGTTTATAGGTTTATAGGTTTATAATTGCGGCTCGGAGAAAGCAGATTTCTTTCCTTACAGAGTGGTTGAATATAAACCCATAAACCCATAAACCTATAAACCTATAAACCCATAAACCCATAAACCCATAAACCCATAAACCTCATTCACCTACTTCTTCTCCTGTTCCTGCGCATTCAGCAGTTGCAGCACCTGTTTAGTGATATCGAGGCTGTCGTTGGCCAGCAGGATTTGTCCGCCGCGGGAGTACGAGAGGATGTAGTCGTAACCGATCTGGCTGGAGAGCGTTTTGAGTTGGGTTTCCATGTTGGCGTACAGGTCGTTGAAGGCTTTTTTCTGGTCTTCCGACAAGGATTTGCCGAGGCGGGCTTTTTCCTCTTCCAGGCGCTGGCTGCGCTGCATGAGTGCGTTTTGTTCTTTTTCCGCTTCGGCCTGCGTCATGTTGCCGCCCTGAAAGCGCTGTTGCAGTGCCTGTGCATCTTTCATGAGCGACTGCTCTTTGGCTGCGAGGCTACTCTCGGCCGTTTCCATCCGTTTTTGAATGTCTTCTTTTTGTTTTTTCAGCCAGATGTATTGTGCGTCGAGCGTGTCGCCGTTGACGTAAGCGATTTTAACGCCGCCCGACTGGGAAGCCGGCATTGTCATGATCGGATCGGCCGCCATCGGTTTTTTGAAATGCAGGTAATACAAATGGGCCACCAGGGCAAACAAAACGATATTGAGGATCAGTGAGAGATTTTTCATTCTAAAATAAGTTGATGAGAATCAATACCTGCTTGGTATTTGTGCGCGCAAAAGTCGTAAAAAATAGAATTGCCTCCCACATTTATACATATTTATGCGCTATGTGAGAGGCAATGGGCAATCTGGCGGGGTATAACGTTCAGGGAGCGTTCAGAATCAGTTTTTTACTTCCCATAAATTTTCCATTTTGCCACAATTCCAGCCAGTATAAACCGGAAGGCTGATCGCGCAAGTACACTTTGAAAGGCGGGTTTTGCTTCTCGGCATACAGCAGGGCTGCACCCTGCGCATTCCGGAATATCAGTTGTACGGATTCCGGTTTGCACGAAGCACATACAACGGTTACGGACTCCGTAGCAGGGTTGGGTTGAATGCTCCACTCGGGTACGGCTGATGCTGACTGGGTGCCTGTGGCCGATTGTACCAATACTTCCTCCACTTTCAGGCACCCGGTCGGAAAACTAATACTGACGGAATAGTAGCCCGGTGTCGAAACCTCTACGGAAGGATTCTGCGAGCCGGTCGACCACTCATAGGTTGCGCCGGGCGTGCCGGCATTCAGCGTAATACTTTGTCCGGCAGGCAAATACACTACCTGGCCCAGATCTACGGTGCTGATCAGCGTACCATCATCGTGCCATTGCTGCAACTGTGCCAGGTTGGGCTGAACGGTCATGGAAATCTGGGGGCAGGGATGCGGTATGTTCGGATGCAGCGTAAATTGCAGGGAAAGGTTGAACGTATCGCCCGTGGCGAAGGAAAACGGCCCGTGGGAAGCGATGCCGCGCACGTCGCCGTATAGCAAGCCGGCACTGCACATATTCCAGCCCTGCGGATCAGAAGGATCGGCAGGAAACATGTAGTCTGTATAACTGGCGCTTCCGGGGTTGTAGCCGTTTCCACCAACGGTGAGTGGCGTTCCGTCTCTCCATCGGCCCTGCAAATAGTGGTAATATTCGGGTGCGGTAGAAGGGGTATTGTCCGCCAAAAGTTGCGGCGTATTCAGCGCATTGTAAATCGAATAGTCCAGTGACTGGTTCAGAAATGTGACGGACTGCACAGGAATGTGGTTTTCAAAACCGGTAATGTCATCACAATCCGGGTCGACATCGGTGGTGTTATACACGTAAACCGAATTGGCGGCAGCCAGGGTGCCGAGGAAATCGTAAGTCGGACAGCCCAGATCAAAATCGGTGGTGAAGCCCAGGTATGTGCTGTCATAATGTGTTTCCGAACGGTTGACGGCTTCCAGATCTACAAAAATTGATCGGTCGATCAGGCCCGTTTGTGCACAATCGAAAGCGTAGGCAGAGAAATAAAGATCAACAATCAGCGGCATTACAGGCGACGATTCGGTGTGCATGAGGCTGTCCGTCAGAACCCACCAGGCCATCTGGTCGCCTTTGATACGCGGGTAGTCCCCATCGTATACATTGTAAATCCCGTCGTTGTTCACATCCACAAAAGGCGCGGGAAACAAGTCGGGGTCGAGCGTCACCGGTGAATAATCCAGATTATAGCGAAAGTTCGGGTTTCCCTTTCCCGGCCAGGTCAGCAGGTCGAATGGGACCGTTTCCTCCAGGGTGTGGTTCACGCCGTAATCGCGCCGGAGGTGGTTAATTTGTTCGCGGGTAACGCTCCAGACTTTCGCAAAATCCTGAGGACCGGAGTCTGCAAGCCCCGGCCGGTAGTCGCCGCTGGTGCCAAATCCGTTTTCACCTGCCAGGTGAAGTTCGCCGTTTTCGTCCAGGCCGCCGATCCACGGAGAACAGGAATAAATCGTAGCGGCGGAGTCCGGAATCGAGATAAACCCGGCGATGGAAGATGTGGTATTGAGAAAGAGATTGGGGCCGGGGTTGATCTGGGTTTTGATGGAAGCGGTGCGCAATTGCCGGCTGGAAGGAGAAACCTCGCTGACGGGTACCGTGTTACCGTTTTCATCCGTTCGTATCAGTTCGATCATGCTGGAATTTCTGCCAAAAATGAGGTATCCTCCTTCTTCGGGCGCCCGCACGATGCTGGTGCCGAAACCGTTGTCGAATTCCTTGCGCCAGATTTCATTGCCGTTGGCATCGAATTTTACCATGAGCACTTTGCTTCCTGCAGAAGTTCCCGCTACCATAAGGCCCGCATCCGAAGTTTCGACGGCCTCGTAAAAATTCAGGTCGCTGGTGCTTGCAGACCATACTTCTGCGCCGTCGGCAGCCAGTTTGACCAGTTTAATATCGCCTGTCGTGCGCACACATGCGATAAATCCGTTACCGTACGGGCGGATAGTCCGAAAGGCAACGGCATGGGTGGACGTCCACAGTGCATTGCCCTCCGGATCCAGGGCGTACACGTTGCCTGCTTCGTCGGTCACTACAAATTGGCCGTTGTGAAGGATTACGTCGTTCATCGGAGAAGAGAGGGGCTTGGACCAAATCTCCGTGAAGCCCGTTGCCTGCGAAAATTCAATTTTCCGGAAAAACTCTCTACCGAAAACCATCAGTGTGTTGTCGTTTAGAGAGACGGTTTTCGGGCGGGCGGCCTGGGTGACGGCGCCCAGGTTTTCGGTAAACGACTGTATGTTCACAAAACCAGATCCGGGGCGATATTCTGAAAGAGTGTAGCCAGTTGTTCCGGTGATACTGCGCTGGGCAACGATGAAATAAGGGTCTCCGGTACCGGGCGCGTATCTTTTTAGGGCATCGGAAAACAGGTTGTTGGCTCCCATGTTCGTGGGTCGTGACAACAATCCGCTGACCGTGCCGAAGCGGTCACAATTCATCAGGACATCTGTGGAAGCAACCAGATACTGGCCGTTTTCTATGCTGATCTTGCAGAAGGGATTTGCCGATCCACCTCCAGATGTTTTCAGGTGCCAGAGCGGTTGTGAGAAAAGGGTAGAGGAAATGCTCCAAAAGAGCAGCAAAGGCAGGAGAAATGTTTTCATGGTGAATATTTTTTCACCAAAAATAAGAAGCCTGCTTCACATTTAAAACTCTTTTGCCGGGTGCTGCACCTGCTCCCATTTCAGGCCGATCATTTCCTCCACGCGGTATTTGGCGATCAGCACGTCCGTTTCTGCCCGGATGCGGGCTTCCGACGCGGCGAAATAGGCGGCCGAGGCGGTGGTATAATCTTCGAGCGTTTTTTCGTCGTTTTTGTACAGTTGCTGCACCAGGATGTAGGTAGAGTTCATGTCCTGT
>Ga0116158_10005044_pt1 | contig 11217 bp, 6 predicted proteins | sample AD_UKC052_MetaG_FD_89883 | JGI IMG/M metagenome (GOLD analysis project Ga0116158, IMG submission 89883) | Active sludge microbial communities of municipal wastewater-treating anaerobic digesters from USA - AD_UKC052_MetaG | ecosystem: Engineered > Bioreactor > Anaerobic > Digestate | place: USA... | reverse complement strand
TGCGCTCTATTCCAATACCACAGGCTCTGGCAACACTGCCACAGGGGCTAATGCGCTTCGATACAATACCGGATCTGGCAACACAGCCTCCGGGTCTGAAGCGCTTAGTTCAAATACCACTGGAAATAACAATTCTGCCAATGGGAGTTTTGCGCTACATTCAAATACCACTGGTGGCAGAAATACCGCAACCGGGAATGGTGCACTATATTCAAATACAAATGGAGAGGCCAACACAGCAAACGGGGTGGATGCCCTGCGCTATAATACTTCCGGAAGTACCAATACGGCAAATGGATTCGAGGCACTTCACATGAATTATACAGGTGGTGGGAATACTGCCAATGGGGCCAGAGCCTTGTTTTTAAATTCCACTGGTAATAATAATACCGCCAGCGGAAACGAAGCACTCTATTCCAATACCACCGGTTTTTATAATACCGCTAATGGCGCCTCTGCGCTAAGGGCAAATACAACAGGCAATTTTAACACAGCCAATGGTTTTGGCGCACTGCTTAACAATACAACCGGCACCAAAAACTCAGCCAATGGAACCTTTGCGCTCCAATATAATACAACCGGCAATAATAATACCGCCAATGGGTCTAACGCGCTTTGGTCAAATACCACAGGCAGCAATAATGCTGCCAATGGGGTAACTGCACTTAATTTTAATACTACCGGCTCCAACAATACCGCTAATGGGTTCGAAGCCCTTTTTTTAAATTCCACCGGGTTTAATAACTCCGCCAATGGGGCAAGTGCGCTACGCTATAATACCACAGGCGCTTCAAACACGGCCAACGGGTATCAGGCACTTTTTAACAATACAACAGGAAGTGGCAACAGCGCTACTGGCGTTGCAGCACTCTTTTCCAATAGCACCGGCACAGAAAATACCGGTACTGGAAACTTTGCGCTCAATCAAAATACCACCGGCTATAACAACACGGCAAATGGCACCCTGGCACTACTTAGCAATACAACCGGTTACTACAACACTGCGAATGGAAGCCAGGCGCTCCTTTTTAATACCACAGGCTTTAACAACACCTCCAATGGAAACCAGGCACTCTTTTTGAATTCCACCGGCATTGCCAATAGTGCCCATGGGGCTGAAGCATTGAAGTTTAATTCTACCGGTTCCAACAACACTGCAAATGGAAGGGTCGCGCTTTTTAACAATTCCACAGGTAATAACAACACCGCTTTGGGCGACTCTGCAGGTTACAATTCGCTCGGTTCGGGCAACATTTATGTTGGGCATAAAGCCGGGGCTTTGGAAACCGGAAGCAACAAACTGTACATTGGCAATAACGAAAATAAAGCTATCCTGTTTGGCGATATCAATACCGGGCAGGTGTTACTTGGTAAGCCGGATGCAACAGGCTATGTTTTTAAAGGTACCCGCACCCTCAATGTGCTTGGCGGCATAATTGCCGACAGCATTCGTGTAGCGCTAAGCGGTGATTGGGCTGACTATGTATTTGAGGACGATTACCCATTGCTTAGCCCCGAAGCGCTTTCCGCTTATATTAAATCCAACAACCACCTCCCGGGAATACCCACCGCACAGGAAGTAAAAGAAGAAGGCATTCAATTGGCTCAACTTAACATTAAACTGCTGGAGAAAATTGAAGAACTTACTTTGTATATGCTGCGCCAGCAGGAAGAAATAAATGAGGCACGAAAAGAAATTAGCGCGCTGAAAGCTATCAGCCAAAAAACAAATGGGAAGAATAATTAAACAGGAATGAAATAGATGCAACATCTATTTCCAGTCCATGTTTATTTTTCTCCAGCCGATTGCCTAATTTCCATTCAACCGGAATTCTTCAGCATCGTATTTTATTAAATTTCTCACGCCGCTGTTGGTGTTTCTCACCAACAGCCCCAAAATCACTCAGAAGTCGCTTTCTGAAAATAATCGGCTTCGCAGGCAGGTATTAGCTGTTGGTTTAAAATACACAACGCGGATAATTAAATCTTTAATACCACCAGTATTATAAAGGGTTGTATTTTACAAAAATTCAGGGTAAATTTATTGCCATAATTTTTTTTATGACACATTTATTCCCAAAATCTTGGCTTTTAACTTTGGCTTTCAATTCATTGGCATATACAAAAGTTGTTGGTCAAAATATTGGAATTGGAGTTACCAACCCGCAAAAAGGAAAATTGGAAATTGCAGGCGCTCTTGGTGGGCATACCACGGTGCTTACCATAGGTAGCGATGGCGCGGGTATTTCATTACAGCGTAACTGGCCAACCATTGGTTTTAACCAATACAGGGATGTAAACAATACCCAAAGATTTATTGGCGCAGGGCATGCTGGCTCGATATTCGTGAGTTCAGTCGATGGCAGTATTGTTTTTGCCCAGTTTGGCCATGGTACCCCAAACCAGGAAATTACTACAGCTACTTATCCGCTATACTTTAATGGTTTCGGAAACACCATCGTAAATGGAACGATAACGCTGAAAAACAATGTTTACTTGGAAAAAACTTTGGAATTTACCAACACACCAGCCGTTGTAAGTAACCAATCCGGTTTGAATGCGAACCTGCTGGCCTTTGCATATGGCCATATAAAAAGCGATGGTACCAAATTCAGGGGGACTACAAACTTTACCTCCGCCTATAATGCTGGACTTTCCGGGTACCTGATTTATTTCACCGAAAATTCAGACAATGCCCAGGTAGTAATTACACCAAGAGCAAATAATATTCCCTGTTATGCCACTTACCATAAAATAAGCCAGGGCGTCGTTTTGGTTTCTATCTGGAATAAAGATGGCGTAAAAATCCAAAGTGATTTTTCTTTTACTATTTTTCAGTAAGGGGATTTGTAACTTTTTGATTTTATAAAAATCCTCCATCTCATGGCGTTTTGGCCGGAAATAATCTCTTCCATAGGCCAATAAGGGTCTCAAATTATTAAAGGTTAAAGTATGGTGCCCTATTACCTTTGACCCGGAATAATCGATTACTTTACCTTAATTTACACATAAATGAACAAACGCATACTCGGAAAAACAGGATTTGAGATATCAGAAATCAGTTTAGGTACCTGGCAGGTTGGCGGAAAATGGGGCAGTGCCTTTAACCATGACAATGCGGATGCTATACTGAATGCCGCTGTAGATAACGGAGTCAACTTTATAGATACAGCCGATGTGTACAGCGATGGTGACAGCGAAAAAGCCGTAGGCCGGTTGGTGCGTTCAAGGCCGGAAAGAATTTTTGTGGCTACCAAATGTGGCCGGAAGCTTTCACCACATACAGACGCAGCGTACCAACCGGCAGCGTTGCGCAAATTTGTTGAAGACAGTTTGCAAAATATGGGGCTTGAAACCATTGACCTGATTCAGTTGCATTGTCCGCCAACCGAAACCTATAATCGCCCCGAGATCTTTGAATTGTTTAACGTACTAAAACAGGAAGGTAAAATACTACACCTTGGCGTAAGCGTTGAAAAAATAGATGAAGCCCTCAAAGCCATGGAATATGAAAATGTAACCACAGTACAAATAATTTTTAACATGCTGCGTCAGCGGCCGGCTGAACAATTTTTTGAGGAAGCAGCCAGAAAAAACGTCGGCATCATCGTTCGGGTACCGCTTGCAAGTGGCCTGTTGTCAGGAAAATTTACGGCAGATACCGTTTTTGGCAAAGAGGATCACCGGACCTTTAACCGAAACGGAGAAGCTTTTGATAAGGGTGAAACTTTTTCGGGAGTAGCCTATTCAAAAGGACTGCAAGCCGTGGAGGAAATTAAAAAGTTGTTCCCGCAAAATGAAAACCTTGCAGCGATTGCATTAAAGTGGATTTTAATGTTTGAACAGGTAAGCTGTGTTATTCCGGGGGCATCGGGCCCAGACCAGGTATTTTCAAATATTGCAGCGGCCGACCTGCCCAATTTGACCATCCACCAAATGGAAGGCATTAAGAACATTTATGACCAAATCATTTGGCCTGATCTCGCTAAGGAAAAATGGTAAATCTCCTGTTTAGCCATTACTTCGTTTAATTTATTTAACAAAGCAAAGGGTCTTCACCCTGAATGAGTTAATTTTTCTGTAAGGTTAGCTTACGTACAGGTTGAAGACCATTGGAATGCTGACAGGTACCTGAAATCTGTTAATTTTACCATGTTCCTTTAAAATAAGTATACCACACTCCAATATGTTTTTTAAAACCCTTACCGTAGCAGGCCTGGCCACTTTTGAAATTTATGCAGCCATTCCCGCAGGATTTGCTTTTGGCCTGTCTCCCTGGACCATTTTTTTTGCAAGTGTTGCCGGTGGTTTGACAGGGGTATTTGTAGCAGCCTATCTTGGCGATAAAATCAGGGCACTGTTTTACAAAAACAAGCCTGCCAAAGAGGATGCTGCAACCAAACACCCCATTATTGCAGGACTTTGGAACAAATATGGCATCATAGGGCTTGGTTTATTGGGAACCATTTCGGTTGGCGCCCCTATAAGTTTAGCCATTGGGGTTGGCTTAAATACAAACCTTACCAAATTGGTTACCTGGTGTTGTCTGGGTGTTATTACCCGCTGTGTAATTTTTACCTGGCTGGGCTGGTATGGCCTGCAATTAATTTAAAAGTACGTTCTGTAAGTATTTTCTTACACAACTGTTGGTTCTCACCAACATATGTAAAACTGTACCGTAGTCGCTAACTTAAATTAGCTGGCTTCGCAGGAGCAAAGCAGCAATCGTAATAAACTACGTATAAGGCTGCCATAACAATTCCTGAAATAAGTATTTCCAAACGCTTCTTTTTACCCAATTAATGGTTTAATATTATGGTTGATTCATTCACACTTCAAAAAAAACCCAATGAAGACAACCATTTTGTTTTGTTTGTGCCTGTTGTTGTTTGTTTGCAAAATCAAAGCCCAGGCCGTAGGCATTGGAACAGCAACCCCCAACAGCAGTGCACTGCTTGATGTAAGCAGCAGTAGCAAGGGTATATTGGTACCAAGGGTAAATTTAACCTCGCTTGCCGATGCTGCTACCATTGCAAATCCCGCCACCAGTTTACTGGTTTATAATACAAACGCGCTGCTGGCCGGGGGAACAGGATATTTTTACAACAGTGGCACACCTGGTGCCCCCGTATGGGTAAAAATACTCACAAGCACTTCTGCCGGATGGTCGCTTACGGGTAATGCGGGTATAGATGCCGCTGCAAATTTTGTAGGAACAACAGATAATAAAAGGCTGTTATTCCGGGTGAGCAATCAGCCATCCGGCTGGATTGATAATACTTTGGGAACCACATTTTTCGGCTATCAGGCCGGCAAAAGCTTTACGTTTGGCAGTAACAGCGGAAGTACTGGCTTTGGGTACAACGTAATGACCAATTTTATTGGTGCCCGAAATGTGGCGGTAGGTTCATCGGCAATGGCAAACAACGGGCAGTTTGGGTATTTAAATACGGCCGTTGGTTTTGAGGCATTATTTAGTAACGGCAATGGCGCAGCAAATGTGGCCATCGGCAATACTTCCATGCACAGCAATTTAGTGGGCGATCATAATGTGGCCGTTGGCGATTCTGCCTTGTTTTCCAATACGGATGGCAGCAATAATACCGCCATTGGCGCCAATGCAATGAAGAAAAATATATCTGGTGACAACAATCTTGCCGTGGGCATTTATGCGCTTGAAAACGCCACAAGCTCTCTCAATACTGCTATTGGAATATCCAGTATGCGCAATAATGTTTCCGGGTCAGGTAATACTGCGGTAGGTTATGCATCGCTTTCTGGTAATAACACCGGTATTCGGAATACCTCGGTGGGTTATAACTCTATGGATGCAAATACTTCCGGTGAGCATAATGTGGCGGTGGGCTATGCATCATTAGGCAGTAATACAACCGGGTTTGACAATACAGCGGTTGGATACATTGCCCTGAATGGAAATGAAACAGGGGATTATAATGTGGCGATTGGAAAGAATGCCCTGGCAAATACCAATGGAAATGGTAATACAGCAGTAGGTTTCGATGCATTAAGAAACGATCAAAATTCAGTTTCAAATGTGGCTATCGGTAAAAGTGCGCTTTTTACACAATCCTATTCCAATGGCGGCTCTTTATGGGGTGGTAATAATATTGCTATCGGAGTGGAAGCCTTATACAGTAATCAGCCAAATTCTTCACTAAACCTGCTTGCTACCAATGGTATACGAAATGTTGCGGTGGGCAACTATGTTTTGCGCGACAATACAACAGGTTTAAATAATACCGCAATAGGTCATGAAAGCCTGCACAGCAATACAAGCGGGTACTGGAATAATGCAATGGGCGTGGAAAGCTTGTTCTCCAATACAACCGGAAATTCAAATGTTTCTATAGGCAATAACAGCATGCGTAACAACATTAACGGAGATGATAATGTCTCCATTGGCGTAGCTGCATTGAACAATAATACAAGCGGAAACGAGAATACCGGCCTGGGTTTTGGTGCGCTAAACGCTAATACATCCGGCGACTACAATACGGCGGTAGGTTCAGGTGCCGGGTCATTTAATAATGCCAACAACTATTGTACATTCATAGGCTACGGGGCCGATCAAACAGTATCCACCGATTTCAGCTTTTCAACTGCTATTGGGTATAATTCCCGGATAACGGCCAATTCACAAATAAGAATCGGGAGTACGGGTACGGCAAGCATTGGTGGTTACCAACCCTGGACCGATTTATCGGATGGCAGGTTTAAAAGAAATATACAGGAAAATGTAAAAGGACTTGATTTTGTATTGGCGCTGCGCCCGGTAACATATAACCTGGATGTAACCATGCTTTCTGCTCATTTACAGGAAGACCGGGTAAAGGATGAAAGTGGAAAAACCATGTTACAAGCAGCGGATCAGCAAATTTTACAGCAAAGACTGCAGCAATCACAAGTGGTTCATACGGGTTTTGTTGCCCAGGAAGTAGAGGCCGCAGCAATAAAGGTTGGTTATGATTTCAGCGGAGTGGATAAACCCAAAAACAAGGATGACCTGTATGGTTTGAGGTATAGTGAATTTGTGGTACCATTGGTTAAAGGCATGCAGGAACAACAGGCTGAAATAATGGCTTTAAAAGAACGTATTCAGCGGTTGGAAGAATTGCTTAAGCTTGCTTTAACTGTCAAATGAAAATTTGCAGCATCCGGTTTTTTCAGAGAAAAATAGTACAGTTTGCTATGTAATGTAAAACCCTTATTTTATTTTTGAGGGGAACTCATTTCCGGGATTGACTTTTAATTGTTAACCCCGGAAGTATTGCCTGTTGCCGAAACATTCCCATTAACCACCAAAAATTATTTTATGCCAGGACCAGCCATGCACCACCTTATTGCCAATGCACTCAAACAAAAAATTCAGGCAGGAAACGGATTGGGCGACACTGCCGATTATGCCAAACTACAGGCCTTGTTAGCCGACAGCAAAAATTTTCCCTATTTATTTTTGGGATGCCAGGGGCCTGACTTTTTGTTTTTCAATACCAAGGACTGGAGTTCCATTCCCATTGGCGATGCGGTAAAAGCCTATTATGAAATCTATGATTTTATAGAAAACTTTAAGGAGCAGCTAAAAGAACTGGTTCCGCAACCTGTTATTGATGCCATAGAAGCGCTAGGTGCCGCAGCAGATGCGGTAGTTGAAAATTCATCTACCCTAAGCGAACTGGAGCAACTGTTTACCGATATGCAAAATGTGGTGGATGCCCTGCTTGCCAACCTGATGGAAATGGTGAAGAAGTTTATTACCGACTTCAATGTGTATGACTTATTGGGGCATCCCTATCGCGACGGACAGCCGAAGGGCGAATGGTGGTGGTTTGATGCCATGCATTATCGCAAAAGCGGCATGTTTGCCAAGGCTTTGCTCGAAAAAACCGTCCCGGGCTCACCCCTGCATTTGTATGCCATTGGATACCTGACCCATGTTAGCGGCGATACGGTGGGTCATCCCTATGTAAACATCAATGATGGCGGTGCCTACCGTACCCAATCACAAAGGCACAAAACAGGCGAAAATTACCAGGATGTTTTCAATATGTTTCAGCATACTGCAACCGACTGGAACCGGTCGCAGTTGCATGCTTTTTACAACTTTAATTTTGATGGAAATATAGCCCCAATCGGCGATGAAGACCCCGTTCCCGACACAAACACCCAACTGCCCAAAGACCTCGCAAATCTTATTGCAAAAACCATTAACGAGGTGTTTGGCAGCGGCGCTGCCAACGATGATGAATATGGCAGAAAAATAACGCCTGCCGATGTGGATGCTGCCTACAGGCTTTGGTATAAATGGATGCGCAGCGCTACCGAAACAGGTACCCTTCCCGAACCGGTTGCCTATTCGCTTACCGCCGAACTGGAAGAAGTTTGGAATACGGCAATGGATAACCTGGGCGATATAGGCGACTTTTTGGAAGATGCAGCCGATTTTGCCGGAGACTTCAACATCCTAGCCATATTTATCATGCTCGCCGCATTAATTATTGCTGCAGTAGCGGCTGCAGCCGCGCTGATAGATGCGGTACTTGGCGCCTTAACCACCCTTACCACAGCAGGCATACGCTATGCTGCAAGCCTTATTTACGAGCACCTGTACAATGCTTTTCAAAACTTCCGGCTGGGGGTTGCCATGAATGGTCTCGCATTTCCCATGCAGGAACACCTCGATGAAGTGCGTTTTAACCAGTTTAAAAACACTTCATTCGACGACCCCTTTGGGATTGATGCAGGCGACCTCAAAAACACCCTGCCCAAACTAAAGGTATTGCTTGATGGGGGTGGCCCGCTCGACCAACTGTTTCACCGCGAAAAACACCTGGCCTACCCTCCTGCTGGACCGGCCGCATCTGAACCCAACCCAGCCATTGGCGCGCCGGATTCGTATTTTGCAGAAACGCCTTTGCATTATGCATTTGGCTCCATACCACTCGATAAGGATTTTATTGAATTCCTGACAGGGCTGCAGGGCGATGAAACACAACTTTCCAATTTTATACAGGCAGCCAAACGCAAGAAAAAAAGGATGCCCACCCTCGGTAATTCACTTACGCTTGCCGAAACATTATATGACTCCGTTTTGAAGAAAGCAAAAATACCTGACTTTAACCTTGATGCCGACAGGGGTTATGCTTATACCTGCTGGACACAGAAAGATGCGGGGGGACAAAATGCACCTGAGCAACCTAAGGAACTGTTGCAGCACGCACAGCAAAAAAACGGGTTACCCATTACGCCTGTCAGCCTCGATTTTATTGGTCAATAGCCATGCGACGCTGCAAAACATTCCGTATTTATCAACACATCAAATTTTAATTCCATGTCAAAAAATATTGCGAAGGCAAATGAACTGATCAGCCAATTGCTGAAAGAAAGAGCCGGGTACACGAAAGATATAACCGGGCGCATAACCAAAATTTACACAGGAAACAACGACAAACGTCCTAAACCAGGTTTTTTCAGGGAAAGCTCCTATTTATACATAAGGTCCTACAACGGCGATGTGGGCGTGCGTCCTTTTTCCGGAATTACTTTCTGGAATTCTCCCGATATCAACATCAGCCCTATCAACAACATTGGCGCCTATACCACGCAACTGGAAGGCGGCAAATCATACAACATTCAATGCCGGCTGCACAACCGGGGCGACCTGATGATACCGTATCCCAAAGTTGAATTTTTTCTTACCGATCCTACACTTGGCTTTAATACATCGGTGGCAAAATACCTGGGGGTTACGCAATTACAGGCATTGCTGCTTCCGGCCAGCAACAACCAGGCAAGCTTTCTGTATAATGTGCCTGCAGCAGAAGCGGGTCATAAATGTATGTTTGCCAGAACCTGGTCGTTCAGCCCGCTGGACAAACCTTTTGATTTATTTACCCTTGACCCGAGAATTGACAGACATGTGGCCCAAAAGAACCTCAACTTTGTTCCGCAGGCCGTTCCTTACATGTTCAACCTTGTTCATCAGCCCAATACCATTGAAACCATCGCTTTTCAGCCGCTTTCAAAAGATGCTGTACTGGCATTGCAGCATCCCGGGGTGCACGATCTGAAGATTACCACCATTACCAATAAGGAACTGCTGATGCAAACCAAAATTGAACTGGCAGCCAAACCAGCCGGCAGGTTTACCATGGAACCGGCTAACGGGCAATGGCAAATAAAATCTGCTGGCAAGCGGGGATTTGACCTCAACAAACAGGCCGCCATCATGAAAGAAATGGAGGCTGTCATTCAAAGTGTAAATAGCGGCAGAAGCCATTTTTCGGAACACAAAAAAATCCTGGCTGCCTTTGAGGAAATGAACCGGAATGTGGAACAAACCGCTTTGAGAATAACCATTCCCGACTTCGGACTGAAAAAAGGCACTGCCGCAGGTTTTGATATCATCAATGTTAACCAGGTGAATGGCCAGATTAAAGGAGGCATAACCCTGGTTGTTATGGGAGGGTAACGGTTAAACAGCAATTCACCCTCATCTTTTATTCCAAAGTAAATACAACACTGTAGGTTTTAATTATACCATTATAATCAAATGTTACCACAGCGTTTCCTGACATTGATTCTGCCTGCTTAATGGCCACCTTTACCTTTGAATGGTCTGATGATGCAGTTACCTTAGGCACAACGGTTGTGCCGGGTGGAAGTTTATGCGTAACCTGGTATAAGTCGTAGCCAACGATACCGTTGGCATCGGTAGACCGAACAGGAACAGGAGGAACATTTATTGCCTGCCCATTCACAGCAATATTTACTGTTGGAGGTACCGGTCGTACGATTTTCTTTTTCTTCGAACTGAATCCAAGCCCGGCTAAATTAAAAAGCTCATCCGAATCACTGCCCTCTGCTACCAGGTAAATGGCATGCTTCTTATCCAGGTTGTCAACAAAACGCGAAACGTCAGCGGTATATTGGGTTACTTCCTGTTTTGAATTGGCTGGTACCACAATCTCACCAATTTTCTTTCCTTTCCAGGTTGCATTATCCCAGGGGCCATCCAACCAAACATTTACCTTGAAGCTTTTTTCTGTTTTGGGTGTCAGGAAAAGGTTAAACATGGTTTTATTTCCCTTTTTGGTTCCTTCAAATGCTTTCAATCCCTTTTCATTGCGCTTAAGTCCGCCAAAACCAAAATATTTATAACCGATAATGGTGCCATTCTTCACTTTTTCTACAGGCATA
>Ga0116158_10005041_pt1 | contig 11225 bp, 12 predicted proteins | sample AD_UKC052_MetaG_FD_89883 | JGI IMG/M metagenome (GOLD analysis project Ga0116158, IMG submission 89883) | Active sludge microbial communities of municipal wastewater-treating anaerobic digesters from USA - AD_UKC052_MetaG | ecosystem: Engineered > Bioreactor > Anaerobic > Digestate | place: USA... | reverse complement strand
TTGTGGTAAGTGATGAAACACTTTGGCTAACACAGAAAGCGATGGTCGAATTGTTTGGTTTTGGAGTACCTGCCATAAGCAAGCACATTAAAAATATTTTCGAAGAAAGGTAACTATCTGAAAATACGACTGTTTCCAAAATGGAAACAGTCGTAAATCGTCGATTTAGAGGAGAATTCAACAACTTATACAACTACGAATTTGAATCAATTTATGCAGTGCAGATATTCTTTTAAGAGTATCTGCACTGTTGTATATACATTAATCAGTCACGATATTACGACATTATTTAATAATTACGGCAACCAGTCCAAACTATTTGTCAATGGATTTGTTTTGCGCCATTGTTCAAGTTCTTCATAAGTTTTCACTTTCCCTGAAAATACTGCATGATATATCTCTATTCCAGGAATCTTAATGTTATCAGGAATATCATACTTGATTTGAAGAATTGTTTGACGAATATCTGGAGTTAGTTTATTGATTATAGCATTTGTAACATTTTCTACCGTGCCATCGTATTTGGAACCTTTACGAATTTGAATCATATCCATTTTCCAAACATTCATATCGTTGTTTTCATACAAAACGTGCCACTCTATACATTCTTCTTCAGTATCAATTCCGTTTATATAGTGGATTTCTTTGAATTGTAATTTTTCCGCCAAACTTTGCATAACAGAAAAACTCTCAGCTATATCCAGTTTATCGGTATAAATGTGCATATCTATATCACAAGCTTTCATCATTAAGCCGGTTTTAAGCGAACCTATAATATTAACAGTTGCTCCAATACTCTCCCATGCCTTAATAATACGAGTATCTTCAAGTATTTTCCAAGCAGTCTTTTGATTTTGTTCTGAAATTTTAAGAATATCCATACATCTAATTTTTGAAGCTGCAAAGATACGAAAAGCCCCCTATTTAAATCTCTTAACAGCCATTAAATATGGGAATAGCTTTCGTTCAGGTGGCAAAATCTTTGTATGTTGCATGAGTTTAAGCGAACTCTTATTCAAAAAAAATAATTAACTTTGAGCATGACAACAAAAATTCTATTTGTGTGCCTTGGAAATATATGCCGTTCGCCTGCTGCTGAGGGTATTATGCTGCATTTAATTAAAGAGAAAGGATGCTCCGAACTATTTGAGATTGATTCGGCCGGGATTATAGATTATCATCAAGGCGAATTACCCGATTCGCGAATGCGCACCCACGCCATGAAACGCGGATACAATCTTACGCACAGAGCAAGACGCATCACTATAGACGACTTTTATAATTTTGACCTGATACTTGGAATGGACGATGGCAATATTGATGCATTGCAAGAATTAGCACCAACGTTAGAAACAAAAAACAAAATAAGTCGAATGACCGATTATTGCGTCAATATAATTGCAGACCATGTTCCGGATCCATACTATGGAGGAGCCGGAGGTTTTGAGTACGTACTCGATATTTTGGAAGATGCCTGTAATGGTATTTTATCAAAAAAATGCCACAAAATATTGATATTTTAAATATTTAATGATAAATTTGTGATTTACCATAAAATTAAAGCATTATGAAAACAAATTAGGAAATTCGCAGCATGGCTTGCGATTCATTAAAAGGCAATTGGTCTATGCCTGTGTTATCAACTTTTCTTATACTCTTAATGAGTGCAATGACCGCAATCCCTTTTGGCGGAATTATAGTATCAATATTCTTTTTCGTACCTGTTTGTTATAGTTTGACTCAGGCATATTTGATATTTATACGAGGCGATAAAGATAATTTGATTGCTAGAATGTTTGATTGCTTTAAAAATTACGGCAGAGCATTAAGTGTATCTTTACTTCAAGCCATATATATTATTTTGTGGACTCTATTGTTGTTTGTCCCGGGTATTATTAAATCATACTCTTATTCTCAAGCATTTTTTATTGCCTTAGATAAACCCGAATTGGGAGCTGAAGAATGCATAAATGAAAGTATGCGTATGATGAATGGTTACAAAATGAAACTTTTCTTGCTAGATCTTAGCTTTATAGGATGGTGGTTACTAAGCATACTCTCATTGGGTATCGGTTTCTTGTGGTTGTTACCTTACATATATACATCACACAGTCATTTCTACGAAGAATTAAAAGCAAAAACTGCAAATCAATAATATTAAAACATAGCAAAACCCCGAGTATTAAAAATAAATACTTGGGGTTTATTGTAAAATATTTTTAAAATCATTGCCAATTAAAATATTGTTCGTAATATTGCGAACAATTTATTCGTGGATATATGACAAAAGAACTCAATAACGAACAGATAGCACGTTTTGCGAAAGCCTTGGGTCACCCAACACGCATTGCAATACTACGATTTTTGGATAATCGTACTACTTGCTATTTTGGCGATATTTTTGAAGAACTTCCAATTGCAAAAGCAACTGTATCGCAACATCTAAAGGAATTAAAAGATGCAGGACTAATACAAGGCGAAATAGAAGCCCCAAAAGTAAAATATTGTATCAATCGTGACAATTGGAAATTAGCTAAATCGCTTTTCGTAGAACTATTTGATGACTGCGTCTGCAAAAAAGGAGGCTGCTGCAAATAGTTTTTTTTGATTTTAATGTTCGTTGTTAGGCGAACTACAAATAATATTTACAAATAAAACATATAGTAAAATGAAAATTAAAATTCTCGGAACCGGCTGCGCTGGATGCAAGGCCCTATTCGAAACTGTTCAAAAAGCCGTATCTGAAATGAACATTCAAGCAGAAATAATAAAAGAAGAAGACTTGATGAAAATCATGCAGTATAACGTAATGTCGTTACCTGCTATTGTAGTTGACGAAAAAGTCGTAGCTAAGGGAAGACTTTCTTTGTCGGAAATAAAATCATTATTAAAAGAATTACAGGAGGGTAAAAAATGAAACGTCTTATATATTTAATAATCGCGTTAACAATGTTTGTTTCATGCGGAAACGCAGAAACAAAAAAACAAACAAAAAAAATAAAATCAAATACTGTTGAAGTATTGTATTTCCATGGAAAACAACGCTGCATAACTTGTGTGTCAATAGAATCGCTTACGAAAGAGGTTCTTGAAAAAGATTTTAAAAAGGAACTGAATAACAATAAAATAGTTTATAAAGTAATTGACATTACAGAAAACGAAGAACTAGCCGACAAGTACGAGGTTGCATGGTCGTCATTAATATTAGACAAAAAAGGAAAAACTGTAAATCTTACCGATATGGGATTTAGTTATGCCAAAAATCAACCGGATGTATTCAAAGCAAAGTTAAAGGACGAATTGTATAAAATCCTTAAGTAATGGAATGGATTCAGCAAATTATTGACAGCAGCAACATTCCTATTCTCATTGCTTTTTTATTGGGATTGCTCACTGCCGTAAGTCCTTGCCCATTGGCGACAAATATTACCGCCATTGGATATATCAGTAAGGATATAGCTAGTAAAAAACGTGTTTTACTAAATGGTTTGCTATACACATTGGGGAAAATTATTGCCTACACCTTACTTGGCGCAATACTGATATATATTTTACGAGAAGGTGCAAGTACGTTTCATATTCAAAAAACAGTTAGTAAATACGGCGAGTTATTTCTTCCGTTTATCTTGCTATTGTTGGGACTTTTCATTTTGTTTTCAGACAAAATTAAACTCCCATCATTCGGATTTAAAGGCAACAGTGAAAGTTTGAAAAACAGAGGTGGTTGGGGTGCACTATTTCTCGGAATGTTATTTGCTTTGGCATTTTGTCCGAGTAGCGGTGTTTTTTATTTTGGTATGCTGATTCCCCTTTCTGCGACAAGTTCGGGTGGATATTTTTTACCTGCAGTATTTGCATTTGCAACAGCTCTACCGGTTATTATTGTTGCTTGGATTATAGCATATAGTGCTAATAGTATCGGCAAATTCTATGGCAAAATGCTTGTTTTTCAAAAATGGTTCAACATAGTAGTAGGCATTCTCTGCATTACTATTGGTATTTATTATTTTGTTACTATATATTTATAATATGATTCAAAATTTTGCTGATTGGTTAGTATATGTTGTTTTCGGTTTAAAAGAAGGAAGCAGTTTAGGAACAGCTGTCAATTTTTTCTTTTATGATACCATTAAAATATTGATTCTTCTGTTCTTGATTAGTGTTTTGATGGGAATAATAAATGCCTATTTTCCGATAGATCGCGTGCGCAACTATTTAACTAAACACAAAATGTTTGGATTACAATATTTCTTGGCTGCGACACTAGGCGCCATCACACCATTCTGCTCTTGCAGCAGCGTACCTCTATTTATAGGGTTTGTAAAAGGAGGAATTCCTATGGGTGTTACTATGACATTTCTAATATCTTCTCCTCTTTTAAGTGAGATAGCAATAGCTATGTTTTTGGGAACTTTTGGACTAAAAATAACTATTATTTATGTAGTTAGCGGGTTAATATTGAGCATGATAGGCGGATTAATATTAGAACGTTTTCATTTAGAACGACTATTGAGTCCATGGGTGCTCGAACTTCAAAAGAAGAGTGTGGAAGAAACTGAAGAATGGGAATCAGAGAAAATATCCTTTTGGAAAAGACTTCCAAACATAGTATTGGGATCTTGGAGAATTGTGAGAAGCGTGTTTATCTATATCATTATAGGCATTGGTTTGGGCGCTGCCATGCACGGATTTGTACCTGACGGTTTTTTTGAGAGTATTTTGTCTTCAGACAAATGGTATAGTGTACCATTAGCTGTAATCGTAGCCGTTCCTATTTATGCAAATGCCGCAGGAGTTGTACCAATTGTAGAGGTACTTGTTCAAAAAGGCATATCCATGGGAACTGCCATCGCTTTCATGATGGCTGTCATAGGGCTTTCTTTTCCGGAGGCAATGCTTCTAAAAACAGTGATGACATGGAAACTAATAGGCATATTCTTTGGAGTAACGGCCTTATTAATTATCATTAGCGGATGGTTGTTTAATTGGTTGATGTAAAACATATAGGATTGTTTTGAAATCGATACCACCTACTCTAATCCTTATTAGTCATCCACTTTTTTCCTTTCTTTTACTACTACATCAATTTATTTTTCAAAAAAATATTTAACTTTGGAAAATTAATTCAATGATTATGAAATCAATAGCATCGTCAATCATTTTATTGCTGTCATTAGCAACTTTGAGTTCTTGCCACGATCAACCTACTCCAGGCAGCCGTAAGATCTATATAAATAGTGAATATGGAAATTTAAAAGAAGTAATAGTAGGATTAGCTAGTGGTAAAAATCCTAGTATAGATGCGCCATGGTATAAAGAGGCAATTAAAATTTTACCTCAAGATGAAAGAGACATTGCAGAAGCAACCGCAGGATACAATTGGACAGACATAAAATACGACGATCAAGGAAAATACGATCCTACCGGCACTATTTCGGAGGCTCAACGAATTGATTCTGAAAACAATGAACTTATTGCCGTATTCGAATCCTTGGGAGTTACTGTATACAGACCTGACCTTATTACAGAAGAATGGGTTATAGAAAACTATGGTGAGGCAGCCCTAATTAACGGATATTCTCAAGATTTTCCTCGTGATAATCTGGCAATAATTGGCAATAATGTTATTGAACTAACACTTAAAACACCTCTCAGACGTTTTGACATAATCGGATTTAACCACTTACTTACAACAAAATGCGACGAATCGGTTGTTTGGGTTTCGATGCCACAAATTCCACTTTTACCTGTTCCATCTGACGAAACTCCTGCCTTAGAGGGTGGCGATGTAATGGTATTAGGAAAAACAATTCTAGTTGGAAATACAGCAAACAAAGCTGTAGGATCAAATGAAGCCGGTTACAAATGGCTTAAAAATTATTTAGGAGACGATTACAAGGTAATAAGAGTACCTTTGGTTGAAACTATATTACACTTAGATTGTGCTCTTTCTATTCCTAAAGAAGGCTTAGCCATAATTTGCAAAGACGCATTCTCTGATGGAATTCCTGAAGCACTTAATGGCTGGGATTTTATAGAAGTATCGCTTGAAGAAGCATCAAGACTTGCAGTAAATGGCTTGCCGGTTAACGACAAAAATTATATAATGAGTTATAACAAACATACAGAAGTGACATCAGATCGAATTAAATCAGCATTGGAATCGCATGGAATTACAGTTCATAAGGTCTTTTTTGGAGCTCATAATGGCCAAGGCGGATCAATACGTTGCGCAACTCAAGCCATTTTAAGAGATAAATAAATTATAGATAATAACAGATACATTTATGAGAATAGCACATTTAATTATTACTACTGCTTGTATATCATTAAGTATGATTTGTCAAGCACAAACAGCTACGGTATATACAACGGCCATGGCTAACGATACACGATATCAAAAGACCATAATCAGCCCGATTAAAAGCGAACAGCCAACCGAAGATAAATATTCGGTGTACGTTGATCCGCTACATCATTTCCAAAAATACATTGGATTTGGAGGTGCTATTACGGATGCATCAGCCGAAGTTTTTGCAAAACTTCCTAAAGACGCTCAGGAAGAGTTATTATCAGCATATTTTGATAAAGAAAACGGTTTAGCTTATAATATAATCAGGTCTAACATACAAAGCTGTGATTTTAGTCCATACAGCTATTCTTACTGGGAAGAAAACGATATATCATTATCATCATTCAGCATCGAACATGATAAACAGTATAGAATACCACTTATAAAAAAAGCTATTAAATCAATAGGTAATGGTTCAATCTTTTATGTTGCCCCATGGAGCCCACCTCTATGGATGAAAGATAATCGTAGTATAATAAGAGGCGGTAAATTACTTCCTGAATACAGACAATTATGGGCAGAATGTTTTGTACAATTCATTAAAGCCTACGAAGCTGAAGGCATAAAAGTATGGGGACTTAGCACACAAAACGAACCTATGGCTACACAAACATGGGAATCATGCATATACACAGCTCAAGATGAATGCGATTTCATAAAAAACAACTTAGGGCCTACATTAAAAAAGAACAAATTAGGCGATAAAAAAATCATAATCTGGGATCATAACAGAGATCTTATATATCACAGAGCAGCAACAATATTGAATGATCCTGAGGCAGCAAAATATGTGTGGGGAGTTGGATTCCATTGGTACGAAACATGGACAAAAAGTCCTATGTACTTTGAAAATTTACGTAGAGTAAAAGAATCATTCCCTGATAAAGAACTTATTTTTACAGAAGGATGCGTAGAAAAATTTGACCTTAACAATATAAATGATTGGTCGATAGGAGAACGCTACGGATACAGTATGATTAATGATTTTAATTGCGGCACATCAGCTTGGACTGATTGGAACATATTACTAGATGAAAAAGGCGGACCCAACCATGTACAAAACTATTGTTTCGCACCAATTCATGGAAATACTAAAACAGGAAAGCTAATGTACACAAACTCTTATTACTACATCGGACATTTCTCGAAATTTATTAAACCCGGAGCTGTTCGAATTGCATGTGCATCAAGCAGAGCCGAATTATACTGTACAGCAGCCATGAATCCCGACAAAAGTATTGTAGTTATATGCATGAATAAAGAAGATAAAGAAATAGAATTTTCAATGCAAATGAGAGATAAAACATACAATTGCATATTACCGGCACATTCAATTTCTACTACTTGCATAAAAAAATAGACGAAAAATGCTACAAAAGGGGAATTACGCATTAAGTCGTTAATTTTTGCAATATAACAAAATTAATTATAAACTACTGATTATAAACAAATTAGTACATTAACGATGTATCGTTGATGTATTTTTTTATTTTTCGTGATGAGTTTTTGTGCATAAAACGACAAACGATTGCAATCAAAAACTAAATACCTTTGCTACGTGTTCAAAACAAAAACACAAATGACAGTCGTAAAAATCGACCTAATTAATTTTAACAACCTATAAAATTACAAAGACATGAAAACAATTACAAAAAGATTCTTCTCAGCCGTGACAATGATCATGGTAGGATTTGCTGCTTTTGCAGCACCTGCATCAGAATGGTGCGATACTCCGACAGGACATCTTAACGACCCGAATTTCGGAGATGTAAATTCACATATATTATTAACGATTTCAGGCGACGAAGCCGGCAAACTAAACATTGTAGTAAAACCTGGTTTAGACAACGTTAAAGGTATTAATTACATATATGTTACCGTATCTGATGCAACACAAGGTTTCTACGAATTTGGAACAGCTCAAACAGGCGAACCTTTAGCAGAATTAGCTATTGAAGCTACACTTAATCCCGGTACTACAACTTCAAGTATAATGGTTCAATATGGTAATCCTGATTGGGCCGGTCGTTGGCAAGTATCGGTATCTGATATTGATGTTACAGCAAATTGTTCAGGAGATTGCGATTTAACAGAAAATCCGACTATGACTTCTGCTTCTTTGGAATCAAAAACAGCATACGATATAAATTTAAATGTTGCAGGTGTTGATCAAAACTCAAACGCTATTACAAACTTCGTAGTTTCTTGCGCAAGTTTCACAGACAAAGTATTTACTGCCACAGACGGTGTAATCAAAATAGACGGTTTAACACCCGGAACAGAATATAACTTTTCTATTAAAGCAAAAGATTATTGCAACAATATTTCTACCGGAGCAGAATCTGTAATAGCAAGTACTGAAACATTAGAATCCCAATGTTCAGGAGATAAAGGACACTTTGGCAATCCAACAGTTCTTCGTATTCATTATGTAATATCATACGATGCCATAAGTGGTAATGTAACATATACAGTTACTCCATATAACAGTGAGCTTACATTGATGTATGCAGAAATTCAACAAACTGAAGGCGGTAATCAAGTAATGACAATCGCTAATGACGAAAAATCTGCAACATACACAACCCAATATACAGGAGAATCTGTTAAATCATTATTCTTGTATCGTACAAGTGACATCCCGGGTAATGAAATGACAGCAGAAAACTTAACAAAACCTGAAGCTATCTATTACAAAGTTGGAGATTGCCCTGCAACATCAGTACAAGAAACAAGCACTGCAATTGCAAAAATTTCTCCAAATCCTGCAGTTCAATTTGTTAACATCGTATCACAAGAAGAAATTAGTAAAATCGAAGTTCGTGCACAAAATGGCGCAGTTGTAATATCAATTAAACCTAATAGCAATGAATGTAATTTAGATATAGCTCATCTTGCAAAAGGCAGATATTTCGTAACTATTTACAACGGTGCTGTATTCAACACCGAAACAATGGTTGTTAAATAACATTATTTCATAATTCATTTTTTCATAAGTTTTTAAGGGTGGAAAACACTACATGGTAAACGTACCGCGTAGTGTTTTCTTTTTTGTGTATATTTGCCCGATCAAAAATTAATCCGGATGCCAAACGACTATTTTAAGTTCAAACGATTTACAATTATGCAGTCTGATTGCGCCATGAAGGTTGGTACTGATGGCGTGTTATTAGGAGCGTATACACAAATTGACTCTGACGAACAAATATTAGATATAGGTACCGGAACAGGATTAATTGCATTAATGCTTGCACAGAAATCTACCTCATCAACAATTGATGCAATAGAAATAGATGAGAAAGCCGCTAATCAGGCAAGAAATAATATCATGGCATCACCATGGAAAAATATCAACATAATATGTGTTGATTTTATACAATACGCTGAGAATTGTGACAAACAATATTCTTTGATAATCAGCAACCCACCCTATTTCAAGCAATCGCTTAAAGCACCTGAGCACGAACGTAGCATTGCCAGACATAATGACATATTACCATTCGATAAACTTTGTTCATCTGTTGCAAAAATATTATCAGACAATGGAAGATTCTGTCTTATCTTACCTACTATTGAGGCAGAAATTTTTATAAAAGAAGCAGAAAAATACAGTTTATTTGTAACGAAATGCACAAAAATTATTCCGAAACCGGGAGCTAAGGTAATACGATTAATTCTTGAACTAACAAAAAACAAGCAAGATTTGACGGAGCATCAATTATGCATAGAAACTGATACTCGACACGAATATACAGAAGAATTTAAAAAGCTAACTGACAGTTACTATCTCTAAATCAATCTGATAGTATATATAGCCTGAAACATTCTTATACCCCATTGACTTAAGTAATGACATATATGTACTAACCTGACTAAAATAAGAATCTTCCTTTTCTCCGAATTTATAATCAACAACAATTATTTCGTCTTTGCCTATCATAATTCGATCCGGTCTGTAATTTTCAGCATCCGCTGTAATAATAGTCCTTTCGTTTAGAATCTTATAACTGCCATCAAACCAGGTTTTTACAGCAGGATTATTAATATATGGATCTAGTTTTTCAGTAATTTGTTTTGCCTCATCTGCTGAGACTAATCCTAATCTTTGCATTTCTTGTACAACAGAATTCAAATCCTCAGATTTAATTATTTTTTCCATTATACCATGCAATATTATTCCCATGATATTTTGTTCAGAACTATCTGATTTTTTTCGTAAACCGAAACGAGATATATCTGTGTGAGTGATATATATATCTTCAGAACCTTCATCAAGCGGCTTTGTTACATCACTTTCTTTCGGTTTTAACTCTCCTTGAATAAATTTAGCCGAAGTTTCATCGGATGATACAAATTCACTCAGATTAGGTGAATTAATATATTTTCTCAATAAATCTCCAACATTATTAAATGAATCTTTTTTAGGATTCATGCCAAAACAAATCAATGCCTTAATAGGACGAGTAAACGCAACGTACATCAAATTAATACTATCCATGTAATTGTTCATCAACTCTTTGTAATAGTCTTCAGCAAAGATTGTTTTAGACAGTGCTTTCGAATATTTTACCGGCACATAATCCATATCATCAAATGGCGAGCTTGTTTTGCACCACATTATTTTTGTATTTATACTGGAATAATCATCCAACTTCCATGTACAGAAAGGCATAATAACAACATTAAAAGACAAACCTTTGGATTTATGCAATGTCATTATAGTAACAGCGTTACCGGCATCACCTGTAGTCAAACTCTTAGATATTCCCGTTTGTTCCCACCACTCTACAAATCTATTTGCATCTGAACTTTGTTTTGAAACATATTCAAGTAGCAAATCTTGAAAAGCTTGTATATATACCACCGCATTTTT
>Ga0116158_10005040_pt1 | contig 11226 bp, 8 predicted proteins | sample AD_UKC052_MetaG_FD_89883 | JGI IMG/M metagenome (GOLD analysis project Ga0116158, IMG submission 89883) | Active sludge microbial communities of municipal wastewater-treating anaerobic digesters from USA - AD_UKC052_MetaG | ecosystem: Engineered > Bioreactor > Anaerobic > Digestate | place: USA... | reverse complement strand
CATGCCTGTTACAAAGATCAGCGGCACGAAGACCGCCACGGTGGTCAAGGTGCTGGCAGACAGCGCAAGCCCGACCTCACCGGTCGCGTACAGGGCGGCTTCACGCAATTTGACGCCACGGCGCGTGTAACTGTCGATGTTTTCAAGGACAACCACCGCATTATCCACAACCATGCCGATCGCCACAGAGAGCGATGAGAGCGAAATGATGTTGATCGTCCAGCCGCGGATGAACATGAAGAAAAACGCGATGATCAGCGAGAACGGGATGGTCAGCACGATGACCAGCGACGCGCGGATCGTCCGCAGAAAAACGAAGGTCGTCAGCGTCACAAAAAGACCGCCCCACATCAACGTCTCGGTGACGTTGCGCAGCGATTGGCGGATGAAATCGCTGGCGTTCATCAGGTTGACGACGCGGATGTCCTGCGGCATGAACGGCGCATACTCTTCAACGGCCGCGAGCACGGACTTGCAGACGGCGAGGGTGTTGGCCCCGGAGCGCTTCTGCACGACGAAAATTACGCTTTGTTCACCGTTGGCCCCCGACAGGCGCGTCGATTCCTCAAAGCCGTCGTAGACATCGGCGACATCCCGCAGGTAGATGGCACCGCCTGAAGCATTGCGCTTCACGACAATATCTTTGGCCTCGTCGGGATCTTCAAATTCGCCGGGCACGCGCACGGTGTATTCGATTATACCGCTTTTGATGCTGCCTGCCGGCAACGTGAGGTTTTCGCGGGCGATCGTACGCTCGATCTCGCCGAGTGTCAACCCGTACCCCGCCAGTTTCATCGGATCGATGTCAATGTTGATCTGGCGATGTAGCCCGCCGTAGATGTTGACCGCGCCCACGCCCGGAAGCCGTTTCAACGCGTCTCCGAGATCGTCTTCGACAATGTCATAAAGTTTTTCCCAGGACTCATTTGCTGTCGCTGCAAAGACCAGAATCGGCATCGAGGAACTGTTGAATTTGTAAATGATGGGCTCTTCGATGTCGTCGGGCAGGTAACGGCGCGACACGCTGATCCGGTCGCGGATGTCATTCGCGGCCTCTTCCAGATCCGTTCCCCATTCGAACATGCACGTGATCGCCGACACCCCTTCGCGCGTGCGGCTTGTGACTTCGTCGAGGTTATTGACGATGCTGAGCTGGTTCTCAATGACGCGCGTGACGCGCCCCTCGACATCCTCGACGCTGGCCCCTGGCCACTGCGCGATAACCGTGACAGACGGCGTCTCAACCTCCGGGAAGAGGTCTACCGGCAGACGCTGCAGCGAGACGCCGCCCAGCACCAGAATGGCGATGAACACCATCAGCGTGAAGACCGGACGTTTGACTCCGAGTTCGGGCAGGCGCATGGTTACTCCTTCTGCCCGTCATCAGCAGGGTCGTTCACCAAGGTCACTGGTATGCCGTCCGTCAACCGGTGCTGCCCCATTACCACCACCTGTTCGCCGACCGCGAGCCCGTGCAGGATTTCCAGCACGTTGCCGTCACGCACACCGACGGTCAGCTCACGTGTCTGGGCTTTGCCATCCTTGACCACAAAGGCCAGAAACCGCGACCCGCGCCGCAGCGCCACATCGGCAGGAAGTGTCACGGTCTCCTGCTTGACCTCGAGAATGATGTGTCCTTCGGCATAGAGTCCGGGACGCAACAGCCACTCGCCGGCCGTGTTACGCTCGTTTTTAAGCCGCACCTCCACCGTGGCGGTGCGTGTCACGGGGTCGACGGCCGGATAGATCCGGGCGATCTGGCCGAGAAACACACGGCCGGGGACCGCATCCGAGCGGATACTGACCGCCGTCCGTCCGGCGGCCAGCAGGTGCAGATAGGGGCCGGGAATCGCGATCATAAACTTCAATTGATCCATCGGAATGACTTGAACGATCTTGGTCGAGGCCCCAACCATGGCACCCGGATCCACGTATTTGACGCTGATGACGCCGTCCATCGGCGCATGGATAAAGGCTTCGCTGAGCGTAACCTCGCTCACGTTGACCGCTGTCTGAGCGTGTACAAGATTTGCTTCGGACTGGGCACGTTCGGTGACGGCCTGCTCGTATGCGGTCATCGCCAGGTCGCGCTGCTGTTCGGTGGTGGAGCCTTCGGCAAACAGCTTTTCCATGCGCGTGCGTTCGCGGGCTCGGTCTTTAAGAACGACGTTGGCGGTGGCTACTGCGGCGCGCGCGGATTCGACGGCCGCTTTGGCTTGTGCTAACTGGGCGTGGATGTCGCGATGGTCGATGACAGCCAGAACTTGCCGGTTGGTCACATCAAGGCCTTCCCATACCGGCGTGCCGTCCTCCAGCGCCAAGCGCTCCAATCGGCCTGATAGTTTCGGCATGATGTCCACCGTTCGAATGGCCTCCAGCGAACCGGTCAGTTTGATGGCGTTGGTGACGCACCCGGTCTGAACCGGCAGCACGCGGACTGGCAGCGCGGTGTGGCCCTCCTTTTTGGTGGTTGGATTCGCTTTCTCTTTCGCGAGCCGATATCCGAAACGGGCACCGAACGCCAGTCCCGCCATAATCATCAGATACATCAGCGTTTTAAAAACTGTTTTCATTCTTGCTCCAGATGTTTCTCCAGCGTGCCTGTGGCCTGCTGCAGCGCGAGTCGGGCCATGCTGTGATCGTATAGCGCGCGATAATAGTTGCCGCGCGCTTCAGTCAGCGAAGAACGCGCATCGACCACCTCGACTTCGGTGTTCACGCCCTCTCGATAACCGGTCATGGCCAAGCGCAACCCCTCTTCGGCATGCTGCAGGTTTAAGCGTTGCGACTCGACATACTCCTCGGCATTTTTCAGGTTCAGCAGGGCCTGCTGAACATCCAGAAAAACATCTTCCTCCACACTTTTGAGCTCGATTTCTCGCTGCCGCAGCCGTGCCCGTGCCGCTATCAGTTGGCCTTCGCGCCCGAAGCCGTCAAAGAGCGGCCAGGTGAGCTCCAGCGCCGCGCGCTGCGTGCCGGCCCACTCGCCGTCACCGTCCCGCGCGCGGTCGGTGCCGGCGCTGAGCGCGAGATCGATCTCCGGCAAGTAGCTGCCGCGGATCGCGCGGACCCTCTCGCGCTGCATGCGAATGTTTAACTCAGCCATGTAGAGATCGGGACGGTTGGCATACGCGGTTTCAATGGCTTGTTCCAGCGTCGTGCTGATCGGCTCGTGCCGCAGCTCGTCCGCAAGTCGGATTGGTGCGTCGGTCGCTGTGCCGAGCGTGCGCAGCAGACCTGTTTTTGCCAGTACCAGGTTGTTCTCCTGGCGGATCATCTCAGCCCGGAAGTTGGCGACATCCACTTGAGCACGTAACTCGTCATACTTCGAAGCCACGCCGTTGACCCGTTTGATGCGGACATCATTGAGATGCGCCTCGGCCGACACGACGGCGTCGCGGTTGACTTGGCACAGATTGTCTGCCAGCAACGCGCCGTAATAATCGGCGGTTACCTGTTTAATCACGGTCTGGACGGTGTTGCGGACACTCTCGTCCGACCAGAACGCGAACAGCTTGGCAGCGCGCAGGCCGGCGGTGGCACCGCCGCCACGGAACACGGGCTGGCGGAAGGAAAGGTTGGCGCTGTCCGCGTCACGGTTGCCGTACGCCGTTGACGCCGCCGCATCGACGCGGGGCAGGGCAAGCTGATAGGCAGCGACCAATTCACCGCGCGCCACTTCACGTTCCTGAATCTTGGCCTGCAGAGACTTGTTGTAGAGAAGGGCGATGCGCACGGCCTCGTCCAGTGATAACTTTTCAGCCGGGATCGGCATCTCGCCGTCTTCACGCAAACGCAGCCAAGACTCGTAAGCGGCATCCCGCGTTTCGCGTAAATCCTCATACAGCGCTTCGCGCGTGAGACAGCCGGCCACACAGGCCGACCAAAGTCCCATCACGCCGACACGCCCCCACATGCCGTGTCTCTTTATCATCCGAATCCCCAAAACGATCATCCCCGACCCCGTGGTTTTTAAACACTTATTTAACCACTATAGCGCGACAGGGCGGCGCATGTACACCTCAAAGCGGCACTCATAACTCGACAATCGCAAAATTTCCCTTGGCGAAGGGGCCGGGGTTGACAACGAGCGTTGAACCACAACGGCTTCGCGACGCGGCTTCGTGAATATGGCCCGAGAGGCAGCACGCCGGCTGGAAGCCGTCAATGAAGGCGCGGAGCGCGTGCGAACCAACATGCAGCCCATTGGGCAACAGGTCCGCTGAAGTGCCGTGCGGCGGCTGGTGGACCGCGAGGATGACCCGCGATGCGTGCGTTTCGCATGTGGTGCGAAGCCGGTTGAGATGTGCACCGTACGCTGATTCAGGAAGTTCCGTGGGCGTTTGCGCGGGACAGGGCAGCGCCCCGCCGAGTCCGGTCAATGTCCATTCGCCAAGCGGCACGCAACGGGCGTGCAGGTTAATCCAGCCATCCAGCACGCCATCGGTCGACATGCTGTCGCAGTTGCCGATGACAAAAAAACACGGACGATCAGGCACGCGCAATGTGTCCGCGACACGTTGGATCTGTCTGGGCGAGCCGAAGGTGGTGAAGTCGCCGCACATGATCAGCGCGTCAACGCCTTCGCAAGCCTTGTGCATCGCTGGGACCTGTCCGGTATGTCCGTGCACGTCGGAAATCACCATGAGTTTCATCGGTCACCCCCTCATCTTTTCTGCCCGTAAATTCAATGCAGCGCAAAGCCGGTATCCGGCGCGAAGATGACGCCGTGTTTACAGGACGGAATGTCGGCAGGCTCGATTCCGATCAACCGCAAGGGATTATAGAAACCGATGCGCAACAATGCGTCCAAGGGAAATAAGCCGAGCGCATGCAGCACATTCATGCAGGCCAGCAGCGTCGCAGACGACCCCACCAGGCATTGCTTCTCGGGATTATGAAGGCGTCCGTCCGGTTCAAGCACGGCACGATTGCCCAACACGTTGTAGGTGCCGGGGGGGAGTCCGGCTGCGGAAGCCGCATCTGTCGTCGCAATCAGGCGGTCGGCTCCGGCCGCGCGCGCGAACACGTTTAGAACATGATCGGGCAGGTGGTGGCCGTCCGGAATGAACAGCACCTTGAGCCGCTCTTCGGCGAGTCCGGCGAGCAGGGGATTGTTGTGCCGGTGCACCTGATTCGGCATGCCGTTGCCAAGGTGCGTGAGCGCAGAGGCTCCCGCATCGGCGAGCCGCCTCACGTCTTCCGGGCCCGCCAGGTGATGGCCGCATGAAACGGTGACGCCGCACGCGACAGCATGCCGCGTGAGCCGGTCGGCGCCCGGCACGTCCGCCGCAAGTGTCAGCAGGCGCAACCGACCGCCGGCCCACTCCCGGAGCCTGTCGAAGACCTCGCACGAGGGTACGTGAACAGCCGCCGGATCATGTGCGCCGACCGCGCCGGGCTCACGCGAGATGAACGGGCCCTCGAGATGCAACCCCGGAATATGGCGAGCGAGCACGGCATCGGCTTTCAGCGCGCGCACGATGATCGTAAGATTGCGGCGCAACAGCGCCTGGTGATTGGTGATCAGCGTCGGCAGGAACGCCGCGGTGCCGCGCTCCAGCAATGTGCGCGCGGCATGAACAAAGCTCTCCTCGGTGAGGGCTTCGCTACTGAAGTCCACACCGACGAAACCGTTCACTTGGAGATCGACAAAACCGGGGATTTTCAAGACCGTCTTCATGATGATGGGCCCTTTCAGCAGTCACGTAATTGCCTGTAGGCGTCACGAATCCCGCGCCGGTTTGCGCTTCAGAGTCTCAACATGCGCCATCCTTTTTCCGATGGTCTCCTCATAACCCTGAACGGTGGGGCGGTAGTAGCGCTTGTCGACCGGTAGATAGGTTTGCTGGACCGTGTGCTGCGCGTAATCGTGTGGGTATTTGTACGGCGTGTCGAGCCCGTCGCGACCGATCGCCGCGACGTGAACATTTTTGAGATGCTCCGGGACCGCCATCAGCCGGCCGGAACGCACATCCGCGAGCGCCTCGTCCACGGCCAAGTAGGCGGCGTTACTCTTGGGCGCGGTAGCGAGATACGTGGTGGCCTGCGCCAACGTGATACGCGCCTCGGGCATCCCGATGAACTCGACCGCTTGCATCGCGGCCACGGCGACGGTCAGCCCGCGCGGATCGGCGTTGCCGATGTCTTCGGATGCCAGAATGATCAGGCGGCGCGCGATGAACCGCGGGTCTTCACCGGCCTCCAGCATCTTGGCGAGCCAGTAGACCGCCGCGTGCGGATCGGAGCCGCGCACCGATTTGATGAAAGCGGAAATCGTGTCGTAGTGGCCGTCCTCGTCTTTATCATAGAGCACCATCTTGCGCTGGACGCACTCCTCAACGACGGCGTGCGTCAGTCGGATCACGCTGTCCGCGTCAGGCGGCGTGGAGAGCGCGGCCACCTCCAGCGCGGTTAGCGCGCGTCGCGCGTCGCCGTCACAGATCCTCGCCAGGAAAGCCACGGCTTCCGGCGTGAGGTCAAGGCGCAGGTGGCCCAGACCGCGCACGGAGTCGGCTACGGCGCGGCGGATCAGCGCGGCGACCGCCTCTTCGCTCAACGGACGCAGTTCGAAGACCAGCGACCGCGACGTCAGCGGGCTGTTCACGAACACATTCGGATTGTGGGTGGTGGCGCCGATCAGTGTGACGGTGCCGTTCTCCACATAGGGCAGCAGCACATCCTGCTGAGACTTGTTGAAACGATGGATCTCATCCACGAACAACACCGTGCCGGGCCCGTCCTTGAAAAGTTTGGCGGTCTCGCACACCGTACGCAACCCTGCGACATTGGAGAGCACGCCGGAGGTGCGTTCAAAACGGCGGAGGGTGACCCGTGCGATCACTTCGGCGAGCGTGGTCTTGCCGCAGCCCGGCGGCCCGTAAAAGATCAGGTTGGTGAGCCGGTCGGCCTCGATGACGCGGCGCAGCAGTTTGCCGGGGCCGAGGATATGGTCCTGTCCGAGCACGTCCTCCAGCGTGGAGGGGCGCATGCGGGCTGCCAAGGGCTGCCGGAGTTGTGTGGCCGCGCCGTCTGTCGCGCCGCCCTCCGGGGCATCATTGCCGGTGAACAGGTCTGTGTCAGGATCACTCATGGCGGGAAAAGAGAACATGCGTACCCAGCATGATGGCGAGGATCACACTGAAGGCGCCTGCCGTATTGGCCAGCGCGTCCCAAGGGTCCATCGCCCGTGAATGCGTCAGCAAACCCTGACCGCATTCCAGCAACGCCCCGTAGATCGAGGCGCAGGCGGCGAGCGCCAATAACGGAGCGGGGCGCTGGCGTGCGTTCGGGGAGAGAGCATGATAGAACGACAAGCTCAGCGCGGCATACATCAGCGCGTGAAACAGTTTGTCCATGCCGGGGACGGATGGCGTGCTGGCAAGACGGGAAAAAAAACGGGCGGGCAAGAGCGACAACAGCGGGATCAATAGCGACAGCGCGACTGCCGGCCCGTAGCGATAGCAGCGTTGTGACCATCGGTTCATGTGAGCGTAGCCTGCACGGCGAGCGAAAGCGTGTGTTTCGCCCCGGGCGCGAGCGTGACCTCATCGCCGTCGGTATTGGCGGGTTCGAGGCAGAGCATGCGCGCGTACTCGTCGTCGCCGAAATCGGATAGCGCCCGCGCTTTATCGATCCAGGGGTTCCACACCACGAGTCGACGCGTGCCCCGGAAGGTCACGGTGATGTCGCGTCCGATGCCGGGATCATGCAGGGCGCAGGCCGGAGCGCGCGGGGTGAAGACACGGTCCGTTTCACCGCGGATGTTCAGCAGGCCGGCCTGTTCACCCTGACGGCCGCTCAGGCGATCCCGATACGGTGCGCCGTCGAGTCCGCGCACCGTCGCGTCCATAATCTGGCGCACGCGCAAATAGGGATGAAAGGCTTGCGAGACGGTGAATGGCCGCGTGTCCCGGTTTTCCGTCGTGAGATCCAGCGTCAGGCTCTGCGCCAGCACGATGCGCAGGGTCAAGGCAAAGGCGTGGGGCCAGAAACGGCGCGTGGCGGCGGTATCGGCCAACGCCAGCGTGATTTCTGTACTGTCCGAGGCATAGGCCGTAGTCTGCACGTACCACTCAGTGATGCGCGCGAAACCGTGAAGCGGCAGACCTGGGCCGGCGGCCGGACCGAACCAAGGCCAGCAGACCGGGATGCCGCCGCGGAACGGCGCGCCGCGTTCCACACGCGACTGCTCGCTCATGAACAGGACGGGCACGTGTCCGAGCGGCCGGTAGTTCAGGACATGAGCTCCATAGAGTGACAGCTCGCAGGTGCCGTAACGGCTGGCCAGCGCCGCAAAGGGCAATCCGGCAGCCCCCGTACGGAAAACAAGCCGTCCGGGGGCGCCGAAGCGTTGATTCAAGTGTTCGACGGTCGGGTTCATGACGCTGCAGCCGGAGCGGCGGGCGCTTCCACAGTCGGCACCGTGCAGGCCGGCTGCTCGCGTTTCAGACAGCCGGGCAGCGCATTGTCCAGCACGCCGGCCAGCCAGAGTGCGGCGACGATCGCCGCGAGTGCCAGCAGCGTGATCACCGTGTTGCGCGTCGAGGTGTCGTCTGCATACGGATCCTTCAATTCGCGCGAGGCGTTCTGCGGCAGTTCGGCCTCGCTCGTGAAGAGTCGGCCCAGCTTGAGCGAGAACCGCAGGCGGCGGTTGACCGCCCAGCCGCAGGCGTTGAGGATCGGTGCCAGATCCCGCGCGCGCAGCTTGAACCACGTGAGGATCATCGACGGACCGGAGACGATCAGAATGACCGCGAGCACGCCAGCCATCGTTTTCCAGAGCGGCAGTCCGGCCAGCACGCTGACCAGCCCGCCTACGGCTGAGCCGATCAAGCCGACAGCGATGCCGAGCGCCGCGACCGAGGAGGCAAGTGCCGCGCCGTCCATTTTTTTGGGCGCATCAGCCGCCGCAGGCGCCGCGGCCGCCGCGCCTGCGGAATCGACTTTCTTAGATGCTGCGGCCAGCGCGGCATCCTGCTTGGAGGCGAGCAGCTTTGTGATCTGCGCGTTGATCATCGCAGCGATTTTGCGCCACGGATCCCAGAACGCTTCTTTCAGCGAGATCGCATTGTCCACGATCTTGACGATGGTCGCATCCCAATCTTTGCCGTCGAGATCATAGAAGATGCCGTTGCGGCCCACCCATAGCGTCTGTGCGAAACCAGATGTGAAGGCCGTGCAGACCGTGCGCGTCTCCTTGGTGCCGGGACGCGTGAGCACGCAATAGGCGAGGCAGCACTTACTGGCTGCCGCCATCGTTGAGTGTGCGCCGACGTCGTCAACGTGGAAGCAGAGACTGGCGGCGCGCGCGTCCATGTAGAGCGTCCCGACCTGAAAGATTGCCGTGGCATTGGGGTCGTAGAGTCGCCCCATGTTGACATAGTTGTTCAACAGAGTCACCAGATTGGCGTGGTAACGGATCAAGCGCTCCACCTCGGTGATCTGAGCGTTTTCCGCTTCCAACGCCGCGTCCTGGGCGATCAGCGCGGTGATCGCCTCCTTGAATGTGCCGTTGACCAGCACGGCCAGCCGGTCGGCGGGCAACGCGGCGACCTCTTTGCCGGCTTCAGCCGTCCGCCACGCGTCGTAAGGGGCCAGCTTGGCCTTGAGGGTTTGCCATTGCGCGGCGGAAAGCGCGGTCACGCCGTCCCCCAGCAGCGGTTTGACGGCCGCGTCATGAAACGCCGCCAGCGCGCCGGCCCAATAGGGGTTTACGCCGCTCAGCAGCGGCAGTTCACGATCCGCCTCGATCTTGGAGAGCGGGAATGCAGCGATGGCCGGTTGTCCGTCACTCAACTCTTGGTCGGCCAATGCGGCCAGATCAGCGTCGGTGCGGCTGAGCGCCTGAGCGGCGCGCGGATCAAAGGCAGCCATACGGCAGCGCGTGAAGTAGTCGTCGATCTTGGCGCGCACGGCGGCGGTCGCGACCGCTGCGGCGGCGGTCTTGTCGCCGAGCGGAAGGACGGCGGGGTCGGTCGTAGCGGCAGCGGACCACTGCAGGCGCGCGGCGGCGGCGGCAAAAAATGCGTCGCTCTTGGCCTGATTCACGCCGGGCTTGCCGCTGCGGTCGGTCTCGGCGCCGAACAGGGCGATGATGTCATTGATGGCCTGCTGCACCGCCGGATCTTCTGCGGCCTCGGCCGGCACGATACCGTCGCCGTTGAAACGGGTCTCGGCAAAGATTTTGGCGGTGTCGGCGACGTCCGCCAGGCTGATGGCATCCGCCGCGCCTTTGCCGAGATTGCTGAGGATGCGCTTGGCGTTGGCGAGCATCGCCTTGCCTTCGGGCGTGGCGGTCGTGATGGAAGCGAGCATGACCGTGTCAGAACCGGCGAGCAGGGGGTCGAGCGAGGTCAGGCGCGCCGAAAGCCAGGCGATGGCGGCGAGCAACTCGGGCACGCGGATGCGGCCGTCGTTGTCTGAGTCCAGCAGCGCCAGTGTCGTGGCATCGAAGCGGACTCCGCGGGTGGGACAGCTCAGGGCCGTCCACAGTTTCTGATCCAGACTGGCGAGATCAGCGAGATCGTCTCCCGACTGCAGGAGCGCTTGGTCAAGCCCACAGGTACGGAAGAAGCGCCAGATATGTGAACGGGGGGCTGTCGTATCCATAGGAACCATTCCCTTTGTTGGTGTTCAGTTTATGGCCAGCATCGCCTCGATGGCGTGCCGGGCCTTGCCAGCGATGGGGTCGGGGACTGTGATGACGGTGTGCATCTCGCGCAGGCTCCACAGGATCTTTTCCAACGTGACTTTTTTCATGTTGGGGCAGACCGCTTGTTCGAGCAGGGGGTAGAACGTTTTTGCGGGATTCTCAAGCTGGAGCCGGTGCAAGATGCCGGTCTCGGTGCCGATGATGAACGCGGATTCGCCGCGCCCCAGAACGTGGCGGCACATGCCGCCCGTTGAGAGCACGGCGTCAGCAGCGTCGCGTACCGGCTTGGGACACTCGGGATGGACCAGGACCGGCGCACCGGGGTGCTGCTCGCGAGCGGCTTGAATGTGGTTTTCCGTGAGACGCGCATGGGTCGGGCAGAACCCCGGCCACAGGATGAACGCCCGTCCGAGCTGCTCGGCGGTGTAGCTGCCGAGATGACGGTCCGGCACAAAAATAATGGTCTGGTCCGGCGCGTAGCTCCGCGCAACCTGGACGGCGTTGGCAGAGGTCACGCAACAGTCACTCTCGGCCTTGACTTCGGCCGTGCTGTTGACATAGCAGAGGACCTT
>Ga0116158_10005039_pt1 | contig 11227 bp, 6 predicted proteins | sample AD_UKC052_MetaG_FD_89883 | JGI IMG/M metagenome (GOLD analysis project Ga0116158, IMG submission 89883) | Active sludge microbial communities of municipal wastewater-treating anaerobic digesters from USA - AD_UKC052_MetaG | ecosystem: Engineered > Bioreactor > Anaerobic > Digestate | place: USA... | reverse complement strand
TGTACCAAGCCCGATGGTAATCACCAGCACCAGGGTTTGGTTATTGGGCCGGTACAGGTTGCTGAGCCCATGCCGCCAGGTAAACGAACTGCTCAGCGGCAGAAACTTGCGCACCAGCCAGATGACAAGTTGGGCAAACCCCGCAAGTATGGCAAACGCTATCGCAATAGCCAGCGAAAAAAACAGGGCATTTTTCCAGTCGCCAAGCTGCATACGGGCAAAACCAACTATAAAAAGGGCTACACCGGCAAAAGCGCCATAACGCCATGGATCGGCAAGTGCAGGTTCGTAAGAGGAACGAATAGCCTTAAGCGGCGATATTTTCCTGATGCCCAGCAAGGGAAACAGCGCGAATAAAAAGGCCGACAAAACGCCGGTGCCAATGCCCTGTGCAATGGCCGTCCAACTGATGGAAGGATCTACCTCAACAGGCAGTAAACCGGCAAAAATGGTGGGCAGTAAAAACTGAACGCCAGTGCCGAGCACCGCCCCCATCAGCGCGCCAATAAAACCCATCAGCAAAATCTGCACCATAAATATACCCATGCCGGTGCGGCCGCTTGCGCCAAGGCAACGCAGCAAGGCTACCATTTGAACCTTCTCTTTCATGTAAATGGTTACCGAACTTGCTACGCCAATACAGCCAAGCAGCAAAGCGATAAACGCCGTCAGGTTCAGAAAACTCGCAAGGTCATTGTATGCTTCCCCCACTTCCTGTTTGCGCTCATCCACATCATCATAGCGCAGGTCTGCCTTTTCCAGGGCCGGTTTTATTACCGATTCAAAGGTTTCCTTTTTAAAATCAGCCGGATACTTTACAAATAGCCTGTAATTGAGGCGGCTTCCCTTTTGCATCAGCCCTGTTTTTTCGGCAAGGGCAAAAGGCATAAAAACCGGTGGGGCTACCGTGGCTGCAATATCCGATTGCCCGGGCACTTTCAGTACCGCGCCTGCAAGCTCAAAATGAAGGTTGCCTATGGCAATGCTGTCGCCGGCTTTGGCGCCGTATTGAAGCATAAGCGTGTTTCCGGCAACCACTTTTTGCTGTTCAATAAAAAGTGGGCCAACGGCAGCAGGAGCCGTTTCAAGCGCGCCGTAAAAGGGAAAATCCTTTTCTACCGCCCGCACATTTACGAGGCGGGTACCGCTGTCGGGTAAAAACTGCACCATGCTTGCAAAGCTTACTTCGCGCGAAGTGGTTAACCCGAGTGAGTCGAAGAGTTGTGTTATGGTATCGGAAACAGGCTCCCGCGATTCTATTTCCAGGTCGCTGCCAAGCAGGGCTTTGGCTTCATTTTCTACCTGTTCGCGCAGGTTGTCGCCAAAGCTTTGTATGGCCACAAGGGCTGCTATACCAAGCATAATGCTGCTCATAAAGAGCAAAAGGCGGCCGCGGTTTTTCCGGCTGTCGCGCCAGGCCATTGTAAAAAGCCAGGTCAATTTCATATTGCAGGGTTTTCGCGGGTGTAGGTATCCGACACAATCTGCCCGCCTTTCATTTTAAGCACACGGTCGCATTTTTGCGCGAGTTCAAGGTTGTGGGTTACCAAAATCAGGGTGGTACCAAGTTCGGTATTCAGGTTAAACAGCAACTCCTCAATATGCTGCCCGGTTTCGTTGTCGAGGTTGCCGGTAGGTTCGTCGGCAAAAAGGATATGCGGCCGGTTGGAAAAGGCCCTTGCAATGGAAACCCGCTGCTGTTCTCCTCCCGATAATTGGGCCGGGTAATGGTTGTAGCGGGCGCCAAGTCCTACTTTTTCCAGCAGGCTGATGGCCCGGTCGCGTATGCCTTTTTCTTTACGGAGCTCAAGGGGTACCATCACATTTTCCAGTGCCGTAAGCGTGGGCAGCAGGTTAAAACTCTGAAACACAAACCCTACATGCTCGTTGCGTACCCGGGCGCGCTCATCCTCGTTCAGGTTGTCGAGCGCAATTTCGTTGAGCACTACAGAGCCGGTGGTAGAACGGTCGAGCCCGGCGCAAAGCCCGAGCAGTGTGGTTTTGCCACTACCCGACGGGCCTACAATAGCGCAGGTGGTGCCACGGTCCACAGCAAAACTTACATGGTCAAGCACGGTAAGTTGTTTTCCCCCGGAGGGATAGGTTTTGGTAAGATTGGAAACGGAAAGCATAATTATTTGGAATTTGAAAATTTGAGATTTTAGATTTGATGATTCGGCTTTGATGAGGAGCAAAAACGGTATTAACCATGGCGTACGCTCAATTTCAAATATCGAATATCAAATGTCAAATAAACAATCTTACAACTTTAAAATGGTGAGAATGTTTATTATTGCTAAAAGCGAAAAGTAATTCAAGATGAAGATATACAACATAAAAATAGTTTGGTTGGTTGCAATGCTGTGGTTTTTGGCAGGATGCGGGGATGAAAGCAGCAAGGATAAAAAGAAAGACGGCGCTGAAATTTCAACCTTAAAATCAGATTCTGTAACCATTGTCAAAAAATACATCGTTTTTTTTGGCAACAGCCTGACTGCGGGTTATGGGCTTGATCCTTCTGAAGCTTTTCCGGCCCTTATCCAAAACCGGCTCGACTCTTTGGGGCTGCTTTACACGGTGGTAAATGCAGGACTTAGCGGCGAAACCACTGCCTCGGGGGTAAACCGGGTGGATTGGGTAATCAGTCAGCAACCCGTGGATGTGTTTGTGCTTGAACTCGGCGGAAATGATGGTTTACGGGGAATTCCGGTGGAAGAAACCCGGAAAAACCTGCTCGCCATTATTGAAAAAGTGCGTGGCAAACACCCAAAAGCCGAAATTATTATTGCCGGAATGCTTGTTCCGCCAAATATGGGGCCCAAATACAGTAAGGATTTTCAGGCAGTTTTTCCGGCAGTAGCCAACGAAGCCAATGTGAAACTTATCCCTTTTATTCTTGAAAATGTGGGCGGAGAAAAAGAATTGAACCTTGAAGATGGCATACACCCCACACCGGAAGGGCATAAGCTGGTAATGGAAAATATTTGGCCAATCCTGAAAGATATTGTTCAATAATGCTTTGGGTGATGGTATTTTTTGGCTGATTTAAATAATCCATCTAATTTTAGTGGGTTAAGAATCAGGCAATTATACTTCATGAAAATCTTCTATAAGGGAGTTCTCTTTTTTATCGCATTAATTGGGTTATCTGCCCTTATTGGTCATTATTATTTAACCCATAATGCCAAAAAACTCCTTCAAAAAGTGGTAAGTGAGTTTTCAAAAGATACTTACCGCCTTGAGGCGGGTTCCGTGGATTTTTTTTATAAAAATGCAGGTGTAAGGGCTGAAAAAATCAGGCTCGTTCCCCTTGCGAAAAATCAAAAACAAGCTACCCTCTCGCTCGAAAGGGTTGAAATAAGGTTGCATTCACTCTTTCATTTACTGGTGAACCGAAAACTTGAGGTAAAAACCATTGAAATCATCCAACCGGATTTAACAACCTATGCAAAGAAAGAATCAGGCTCGGCAAAAAAGGGTATTGCAGAAACCATATATGATATTCAACTTAAATTATTCGAGATCATTGATGTTTTAAAGGTTGAAAAACTATTTATTTCGGATGCTGCCTTAAAAATTTTTAGTGCCGATTTGGCTGAGGGCAGTTTTCTTGCCTTAAACCATATTACACTCAAACTAGACGATATACAGATACTCCCATCTACCAATGCTGCCACGCCCCAAATAAACCTGGATGGCACTTTAACCCTGATCAACCCTGCCATCCATTTGCCTGATACCAACATTGCAGCCAAACTTGGCAAATTGCAGGCTTCCATATCAAACAGGAGCCTCGCCATTGATGAACTTGATTTTGCATTTGCCGCAGCAGATAATCACACCCAAAAACTTACCCTTTCAAGTATCCGCATCAATCAATTCAACTGGGACAGGTATGTGAAGGAAGGCGTAATTGAACTGGATACTGTTTTGGTAAATAAGGGTATCACCAACATCTTTATATCCCCTGTAAAGAACCAAAATACGGATGATACTTTAATTCAAAAAAAAGTGTATCAGGGAACTTCAGTGATGATTCACCATACGATTATTTCCGATGTGGTGTATAACCTCAATAAAACAAACATTAAAAACGGAAAGGAAAGAGAAATAACATTGAAACTGCAGGGCGACAACCTGCACTTTAAAGATTTTTCGCTGATAAACGGCAGAGAACCTGCCTTTGATGTGGAAAAACTGGAGATTGCTTTACGAAATGTAAAAGAAGACGATAATGAGGGTAAAATGCGTTTTTCACTGGGTGCTTTAAGCCTCGACAGTAATAAACTGGTTTTGAAAAATTACCTGCTTGAAACAAATGCTGCTGATAAAAATAAAAATTACCTGCGGGTAGCCATACCGGCGCTCCGGCTCGAAAACTATTCGCTTGAAGAACTCTTTCAAAAAAGATTAGCGGCTACGTCAATCCTTTTAACCAATCCCGATATAACCTTCGACATCAGGCAGAAAAAAGTGAAGGATAGTACCAACACAAAGAAAAAAAATCTCGATGCGGTTTTTGCCGACCTCATGGAATCTGTTTCATCAAAAGTGGCACTGCAGGAAATAGCCATTGAAAACGGGAACTTTACCCTGTTGCCAACCCTTTCACCTGAAGACAAAATCAATATTAACGGGCTTTCCGTTGTATTTGATGCAAGCAAATTTCCTCAAATAAAGGATGCCCACGATTTTATTCATGCCATCACGCGTCTTGATTCGAAAGGATTTGTGCTGAAGGGGAAAAATATGGAACTCGCCATTGAAAATATGGAATTGCTGAAAGTACCGCGTGGTCTGTACTTTGGCTCAATCAGGGGAAACTTTGGAAAAGGAAAAAACATAGATCTCAGGGGTGTTACTGTACTCATTAACGACAGCATTTCAAACTACAGGAGAACAAATGATTTTCACGCTTCGGCAGTTTTGGTTGAAAGCGGAATGGTAAGTCTTGATCTGATAAAAAAAGATAACACCAAAAAACCGGCCGCTAATACCCCCTCCTTTTTGATTGATACACTTGAGTTGAAAAATGTGGTATTCAGTATGCGGCAGGGAAAAAGCACCGGTGTTTCGGCCGCGCTTGATATTGGGGCCGGCGGCCTTGTTTTCAGGGATAAGGAATTTTACTGGACTACGCTCGGCGTAAATGCGGCCAATACGGATGCCGCTTTTGGCAATATTACCTTCAAGGCAGGAAGTTTGGAAATTGTTCAACCCGGTACGGTTCAAATACGAAATGCAGCAGGCAGTAAATCAAGTCCGCAATCAACCGTTGATTTTTCAACAGAAGCACTCAACATTAAGCTTGGTCTATATTCAACCAATTGGCCATCGCTTAAGGTAGATGATATTGAAATGACCAAACCCAAGCTTCAAATTGCCTTACGGCAACAAGTTAAAACCAAACAGGCTGTAAGCAAGGCAGGAAAAGCCTTCAACCAGGATATTTCGTTAAAAAGGTTAATTTTGACGGAACCTTCTGTTGACCTGACCATTGCTGACACAGAGGGCAAACAAATATCATGGCACAAAGTATATACCGGAACTTTTGTACTGAACGACATACATACCATCAACCAACCCGAAATTTTTGTGGGAAGCATGCTTTACAAAACCACCAACCCCAAAAGCGAAATAAGGGGTTTGGCCATTCACCCTTCTGCCATTGAAATCAACCTCAGCAAGGTCAGGTACAATACCATCAGCAAGCATTACAGCCTGCATGTAGATAAAGCGCAAGTTGAAAATATTACCCACACCATTTTTGGTAAAAAGCAGGATACTATTCAACTTCAGGCCGGAGCATTAGGTTTGGGCAATTTTGACTATGCCAAGGGAGACAGTATAACGCTTGATAAAATATTGTACCACTCCAATTGGTGGCTTAAAGATGCGAATGTTCAATTCCGCACCCCGCAAAAAAGTATTTCCGCCTGGAAAATCCGCGCAGCCGGAAGCCCCTCGGTTTCTTTGGCGCTTGATAGTTTTGCCATTCTCAATCAGCTATCCAAAGAGGCAATATGGCAATTAACCCCTTATGAAAAAGGCTATGAGACCATTACGGGCGGAAAGCTTTCATTTTCAGATATCCAAATGCAAATGGCTGACAAAAAGCCTTTGGTAGAAGCAGCAAAGATGTATTCAGAAAACCTGCATTTTACTGTTTCAAAAGATAAAACAAAACTTGAAGACACCATTGATTACCGGCCCCTGCTTACCCAAATGTTTACGCGGATGCCATTGAAGCTTAAAATTGACAGCCTTCTGCTGAACAATGCCCGGGTAGATGCACATGAAATCAGCAAAAAAACCGGTAAGGAAACGCATATCTTTTTTACCGAAATTAATGGCTATGTAAAGAATGTAAAAACCTGGGATGTACAGGAAAATGACACCCTCGATACCCGTGTGAGAGCCCGCTTTTTTGGCACCGACCTATTACGTTTGCATTTTAAACAATCCTACGATGATACCCTGCAGGGATTTTGGATGCGTGCAAGGATGAGCCATTTCAACATGCCCGAAATGAATAAGCTGCTCACCCCGCTGATGGGTTTAAAAATTGAATCAGGCACGATTGACAGCTTGCTTTTGGTAGCCAACGGAAATGATTATTTTGCTTATGGTACCATGGACCTGCGTTACCACAACCTGCACGCAAAAATTTTAAAAACAGCAGACAGCAAAGGAAAATTTCTGATAAGTATCGAAAACTTTTTTGCCGGGTTACTTTTACGCAAACATGATAACGGGCGTACCAACCTGCTGTTCAAGGAGCGGCTCCGCAAAAAAAGCATCTTCAATTTCTGGGCTAAAATTGGCCTCGAAGGTTTACTTACCAACCTTGGGGTTAAAAGTGATAAAAAGGAACGAAAGCAATTTGAAAAAACCGTTGAAAAATTTAATCTTCCCGAAAAGTATTGGGAGGATATAGATGATAATTGGTAGAAAATGCTTACGCGGCAGTTATGTCCCGTGTTACCAATCCTTTATTTTCTTTGGGTTTGGCTGGTAATTCAGATAAAAAAATGGCGTAGTGCTCCGTTTCCCTGCTACTTTCCAGTATCACTTTTATTATGCCTGTAATGGGTATAAAAAGAATCATGCCCGATACACCCCATATCATGCCGCCAATAATGATAGAAACAAAAATGGCGAATGCATTCAGTTTCATTTTATCGCCCATCAGCCAGGGACGAACCATATTGTCCTGTAAAAAATTAGCCACAAAAAGTGATGCCATTATCAGCAAAGGAGTAAGCATCGTATCATTGGTAATGGCTGCAAAAATAAAGATGGTAAGCAAACCCAAAGGATTGCCAATAAATGGAATCAGGTTAAGTACTGCAAGAAACAGGGCAAAAAACAATGCAAATTCGAGGCCGAAGATCAGCAGCACGATATAATTCATTACCGCCGATACCAGGGTAAGCACAAGCAGTCCGAAAATATAACTTCTTACAATGGCTAGCGACTGATTGAACTGACTGCGAACCGCCACCATCCGCTTGGGGTCATTGTATTTTTTAGAGAAAAAGGCAAAAACAAGGTCGCGGTAGTAAAGCAGGAAAAACATGTAAAACATAATCAGTAAAATATTCCAGATATTAACACCAATTCCTGAAAGAATATTTACAAAAATGCCGCTATGCGCCTGTGCCCATGCGGTAAAGTATGACCTGTCAAAATTGTCCGGCAGATCAATTCCCTTCTCCCTCAGGGTTACAGAAAGATTGTGCAATCTTTCAGAAACTGCCCCTGCCAACTCGGGCATATCGCTGAAAATATGGCTGAGCTCCTTGTAAAAAAACAACCCGGTACCCATCAGCAGAAAAAGCAAACCCAGTAAAAAAAGTCCATTAATCAGGGTTCGGGGCATTTTGGTTCTTTTCTCCAGGTTATTCAGCATTGGATAACCAGCCATTGCAATCATGACCGCCCATGCAAAGGGTACCAAGAAGGTTTTGCCAACTATCATTACCAATACAATAAAGGTTGCAATAATTACCCGGGCGGTAATTCTTAACAGGTTGCTCTGTGTATCCATGTTGGTTGTAATTAATTTTCAGGCCTGAAAGCTAACTTATATATGCAGCTCTTTAGTACACCTTTTTTTAATAAAAATATTAAATAAATGTAACGTAAATAGGATAATCCTGGGTTCTGTTGAAATAATTTTTTGAAAAATGAGATAAACGCTGCACAAAATTAGCCTTGTTAAAAAAAATGCCGCTGAATAATGGAAGAAAATTAGTTGATATATAAATTTGTTCAAATTGATTGGATGAAATACCTGCTTTTACTTTTTACCGTTATCCTGTTTTTTAACTGCAGGCAGGTACAAGCCCAATCCACAGATACCGGCCGAAACACAATTCCGCCGGACCGTTATATTGAATACATGAGCAATTACATCAACCTTAAACTTTCCCATACTTCAGATGTAGATGAACTCTCTGTTATTACCGAAGACAACTATATTTACCTGAGCCCCAATACATCCTCCTTCAGCAACCTTTCATTTAATTACAGGTTTATTTCTTTCAGTATAAAATATATTCCCAAATGGTTGCCGGGTAATGATGATAATGCCACCAAGGGCAAAACAAAAGGCGGCGGTTTTGGCCTGAACCTGAATTTCGACAAATGGCTGCAGGATTTATCGTATTCCAAAACAAAGGGGTATTACCTCGAAAATACGGGGGACTATGACCCCGGATGGAGTGAGGGCGATCCCTATATTCAGTTTCCCGAACTTGAATTTTTAAATTTCCAGGGCATTACGGCCTATAAATTCAACCCGGATTTTTCCATTAATGCCGTGGCAACCCAAACGGAAAGGCAGGTAAAAAGCGCCGGTAGTTTTATCCCGCATTTGCTATACAGGTATTATATAATTGATAACAAGGCGAAGCTTGAACCCAACCAATCGAGTCAGAAATCCAATAATGTTGAAATAGTACTTGGAGCGGGCTACTACCACACTTTTGTTATAAAAAATGATTTTTATATTTCGCTTGGGGCTACACCGGGTATTGGAACGGTCTTTACCAAACTCACCACCCGTTTCCCCTCAGGTGATGTAATTACCAATCAAAAAAATGCCATCATCCGCCTGGATGGAAGGGCAGGTGCGGGCTACAACGGCCGCCGGTTTTTTGCAGGTGTTTACAGCAAGGTTTCCGCATCAGCAGTGGAACAGCAAAAGACCTCCGTGATAAACCAGGACACCAGGTTGGTGATACAGGGTTTTGTTGGATACCGGTTAAATGCACCCAAATGGATGCGCGATAAAGTGGATCAGGCAGGAAAAATCATCGGAAAATAGCCGAAGGTGGCAACCAGGCAAATTTTCCAAATAATATTAAATTAAATCAGCTTCTCTCTTTTCGACCAATTTATTCATTAACAATCAATAAAATGCCAAACGTTACTCCTATGAAAATCCTTTTTTTTCTGCTTTTAACAGGACTGCTCTCCCTGCAATTATTTGCCCAGGGAAATGGAAAGTGGGATATAATCCTTAAAATTAGCGGAGAAGAGCTTGCCGGTAAGGTAACAGAGGTAAGCGATGAGGATGTAAAATTCTCCTATGCAGGCGAAACCCTTGTCTATAAAATCAAGAAGAGCGATATTTTGAAAATTACTTTTAGCAGCGGAAGGATTGAAGTGATAAACAAAGCCCCTGAGGCGCCGGCTGCGGCGCCTGGCAATGCAGCTCCTGGTTCAGGTTCAGGCCCATTTGGTATGGAAGAACACCATAACAAGGTAGCCATTTTACCTTTTACCTACATAAAAGATGACCAGACAACAGCCGATGAACTGGGCGTGAAGGTGCAAAATGAATGCTTTGCCTTTTTAAGCAAACATGCTGGCGTATTAACCATTCTTGACCCTCGTACAACCAATGCCAGGTTAATAAAGGCCGGGGTTACCAGGGAAAATGTGAAAGGGTACTCCATGGAGGAAATTTGTGTTATACTTGGCGTTGAGTTTGTGGTGGAGGGCATGGTAGTGATTGACAGGGGCGCCCAATCAACCTCCCAATACGGAAATATGAAGACGACCGACAGCTACAACAGCAAAAACAATTCAGGTACCTACAGAACCTCAGGCAGTTCTGGCAGCACAAGTACCCAGTATTACATCAACAATGTAACGATTGGCGTGTACAATGATAAAGGCAATACCCTTTACAGCCAGGAGAGGAAGTCGCTGCTGAACCTGCAGGGAGAATACAGAAGTGCGCTGGACTATTTGCTGAAGCGAACCCCGATTTATTCCAAATAGAATGGCATCCATTGCGCCGGTGAGCCTTTTTTATTCAATCGCCGGGTGACAGATGGGGCTTATTTCCTAATTTTACCAGTATGGAACGCCGATACTTCTACCGGAACCTGCTTTTCGCCATTTGCTTTTTGCTGCATCTGCAGGGCATTTCCCAATCCCCTGATTCCATTTCTACTGTTGCTGACTCCACCCCGGGCGTTTCTGAATTTGTAAAACAGCTTCAAAAAGTTGGGAGGGAGGAAACACAAAGAAGCATAAAAAAATATCAAAGCGGGATCAACAGCGTACGGCAGCAAAAGTTACTGGATGAACTAAGGTTAACCATTCAAAAGGTAAAAATATTACTGGCTAAAGGTTTGGATACCATTTATATAGATGAAGAACTCAATAAAAACGCATCCCATTTAAACACCATCAGGGACGGAATTTTTGAAAACAAAGGCTCCATTCAAACCCAGCGTAACCTTGCTGTTTCTTCAGCCATTCTTACAGAATTAAACAGCAGGATAAATATCTTAAGAAAAGATGTTGCCTACTATGGCGGCACCTTGATGGGCTATCGAAATTACATTGATTCCATTTATACCGATTCTGTTTTATATACCTTCCCAAATGACTCTGTAGCCGTAGCAAAATACCTTGGTAAAATCAGGGAGGTGGTAAAAGAAATTGGCGCGGCAGACTCGGCGCTAGAAAAAGAGGTATTAGCCCTTCCAGATTTGCTGAACAGGGTTGATGATATGGCTTACCAGATTTCAGCAGCACAGGAAACCATTGAGAATTCCAGGGAGGATCTTACTGCCAGCACTTTTTCAAGGGAGCTACCCAATATTTCAGGCAGGTTAGGTTTTACCAGGCCGCTAAATGAAATCATTCACTTTTCCTATGCCAAAGAAAGGCTTGCACTGAAGTTTTATATAAAAAACAACTATGG
>Ga0116158_10005038_pt1 | contig 11228 bp, 9 predicted proteins | sample AD_UKC052_MetaG_FD_89883 | JGI IMG/M metagenome (GOLD analysis project Ga0116158, IMG submission 89883) | Active sludge microbial communities of municipal wastewater-treating anaerobic digesters from USA - AD_UKC052_MetaG | ecosystem: Engineered > Bioreactor > Anaerobic > Digestate | place: USA... | reverse complement strand
TGCGTCTGTACGTACTCTCTTCAAGTGCTCCATGGGACGATCTCAAGTTCAACTGGGAGGGGGTAAAGACGGTGAACCGGGCGATCAACATCTACTGGAATGTCTACCGGTTCCCCCTTCCCTACATGATCCTTGACCATTACGAACCATGCACCACTGCGGACGGGACATGGGATGATGATGCTTTCCGTTCAGGGCTGGGTTCCATGGCGCCCGAGGATCGGTGGATAATCTCCCGGATCAATTCCTGTGCTCTCATCGTCAGCAAAGCTATGGAGGAGCGTCAGCTCCACCGGGCCACCCGGGCACTCATCCAGTTCATCCTTGAAGATCTCTCCCGATGGTATGTCCAGCTGGTCAGGCCCAGGATGTGGCTTGAGGGAACATCTGAGGCAAAGGCCACAGCCTACGAGACGATGTACTATGTGATCCGGCGACTTTGCGGGCTCCTTTCACCATTTATTCCCCATATTACCGAGATGATGTATCAGAATATCCGGACATTGTCGGATCCACCGAGCATTCATATGACCGACTGGTGGGGTGGGGATGAGAACCTCGTTGACACGGTGATGGAACATTCGATGGATATCGTCCGTTCTTTTGACGAGGCATCGGCCAATGCACGGCAGGCAGGGAAGAGAAAACTCCGCTGGCCGGTCTCCGAGATCGTGGTTGTTACTGATGATGATGAAGTCATGGCAGCTCTTGAATCACTCTCATCCATCTGCGAAGATCGGGCAAATGCACGGGCTGTTCGCGTAGTCCGTGGAACATATGACCGGATCGGGTGGAAGGCCGAACCGGTGATGAAAGCCCTTGGCCCGGCGTTTGGAAAGAACGCCCCGGTGGTGCGCGACCTGATCAGGTCCGCAGATGCAGCTGCCCTGAAATCACACCTTGACAAGGGTGAAACGGTGAACCTTGGCGGAAGCGGAGGGGTGTACCCGATTCAGCCAGGCTCTGTCGTCTTCCTTGAAGAACTTCCCCCCAATCTCTTTCAGGCACCTATGGAGCGAGGAACGGTCTATGTGGATGTCACGCTCACGGCTGACCTTGAAGCGGAAGGGTATACCCGCGAAGTGATCCGGCGAATCCAGGAGATGCGGCGGCAAAGGGATCTGAATGTCGAGGATTATATCACGGCAGGCATTGTCATAGACGATGAACGGGTACGCTCACTTCTTAAGGGAAGTTCGGAAGACGTAATCCGGGAGGAGGTACGTGCGGGATCGCTCACGATCTCCTCAGGATCCTCGTACTCCACTGATGGCTCGTTTGAACTCGAAAGAGACTGGGATATTGAAGGTATCCAGGCAGTGATCGGCATATCAAAGTTCACTGATCAACCCGGAAAGAAACAGACGGCCCTCAGGTGAGGAGAAGACCGGCGGTTCAGGGATACACCTGACTGCGGTGCGAATAGTTTTTACCATCTTTTTTTCGACCGGGTTGAATCCTTCAATCTCTTTTGCCGTCTTGTACACAAAGATGCCACGCCGTTGCCATGCCGGGGTTTTCGCGAGATTGAGTCCCCGTGAAAACATCATCTCATGCATTTCCGGAGAGGAGAGGCCCTTTAACAGATGGGCGGCCTCATGGGAATTTTTACCCTCTTCAACCAGGGTCTGATGACAGTATGAGTTGATATGATTCCTCCATGCCTCTGCCTGCCGGTCAATGAGATACTGGAGGGCATGGAGGGGGCTCACCTGGATGATCCGTGCATCAAAAGCAACAGGGAATGGGGATGACATCTCGATCGTCAGGGCACTTGCAGCATAGGAAGCGGATATCGAGTCGATCTTTTCTACTCTGCCTGAGTAAGGAACATATGAAAAATAGAGGTTAATCTCATCAGAAAAGGTAAAAGCGAGATCCGGGGAGAGTCCGCTTGAAGTGATAAACTGTTCGCTGACACGGGCCATAGCCCGGGCAAACCGGCCGTCGAAGGGCCGCTTCAATCCCCACTCTTCTGCTACCCGGTGAAATCCCCGCCCGTCGAGACGCACGAATACAGGGGGTACTGAAAGCAGGTTGCTGAATATTTCGCGCCTTTTCATATCATGAATCCCGCACAACGTTTGATCTCTTTCCGTCTTTCATCTCCGGTTTTCCACTGAGAGAACCACGGTTCCTGGTATCAGTATTCGATAAAATTCTTCACCCGGGCACTTGCTGTCACTAATATACATGGGACCATTCAGCAGGAGAGAAAGCCTCCCAGAAAAACCGGATAGGATGCTCCCGGAAGGGGAGGATCCGAATCCTGGCTGGTTATCAGATATCTTCAGCCCTGAAAGCACCCGGCAGGTGGCGGATGAGGACAATGTCCCCGATGCTCCTGATAATCCGGAAGGGTATCTTCAGTCCCTTGTAGTTCTTGATGTCCACCAGCTGCTGGTTCAGTTTCCCCACGACGATCGATTCCATCTTCTTTGATTCGACGTCAATAAGGACATCCTCCACTTCACCGACAAAAACACTCTTCTCGGTGTAGACCTTGAGATCGAACATTTCGGTAATCTGATTTTTCATCCTAATCAATGAATGATATATACTATTCGCATAAAAATATACTCCTTTTATGAACGGCTCGCTGAAAATCGGGACCTTTTACGGTATTCCCATCCAGCTGCACTGGACATTCCTTCTCATCATTCCCCTCTTTGCCTGGATCATCGGGAGTCAGATCCTTCAGACAACGGACTTGATCAGCACGATCTTCCGGGTCCCGATCGACACGAGCATTATCTCTGCAGGATACATGCCCTATATCCTCGGGGTCATCGTCTCGATCGGGCTTTTTGGCGGCGTCCTTATACACGAGATGGCACATTCCATGCTGGCCAGGAGCAAGGGTATCAAAATAAACGGTATCACCCTGCTTATTTTTGGAGGGATATCTTCAATGGAGGAGGATACACCTGATCCAAGGGTAGAACTGCCGATGGCTGCGATAGGTCCCCTCACAAGCCTGGTTGTTGGTATCCTTTGCATTGCTGCCACGTATATTGCTGGAGCATATACCGGCAATCCTCCTGTAGCGGGAATATTTGTCTTCATGTTCGGCTACCTTGGCCTCCTGAATGTGTTCCTGTTTGCGTTTAATCTCCTGCCGGCCTTCCCGATGGATGGTGGAAGAGTCCTCCGTGCATTCCTGGCCCGGTCGATGTCACTTCCGAAAGCTACCCGTATCGCTGCAGACGTTGGCAAAGTCTTTGCGGTACTCTTCGGCCTAGTCGGGGTAGTTATCCTGAATCCGATCCTGATCCTTATCGCATTCTTCATTTATATCGGGGCAAGCCAGGAATCAACGGCAATGAAATATAATTTTCTCCTCAAAGATGTCAAGGTCAGTGATATCATGGCAGTCAGTGTGCTGACAGTCTCCCCGGATCTCCCGGTCAGGGAAGTGATTGACCAGATGTATTCAACAAAACACCTTGGTTTTCCGGTCGAGGAGAAGGGCCATGTGACAGGGATGGTGACTCTTGCTGATGTACACAAGATTCCTGCCCTTGATCGGGATGCGATGCTGGTCCGGGACATCATGACCCGGGGAGTGATTGCCCTCCCGCCGGGTGCTCCTGTTATCGATGCCCTCCGTATCATGTCGGTGAACAATATCGGAAGGATCCCGGTGATGGAGGGTGACCAGCTCCTCGGCATCGTGACACGAACAGATATAATGAAGGTTATTGAGCTGAAGGACGTGTAAATGCAAGGAGGTGATCGACAGGAGTTGTTCCGGCTATCCCGTGGAATGCGGCAAGTCCCGGAAGTGGCCTTGCTCCGGCAATCCTCGCAGCAGCAGCAGGACCAATTCCCGGTATCCATTTCAGGGCTGTGCTGGGAAGGAGATTAACCTGAACGGGTACCGGTAAACCAGTAAGGGATCGCATCCCGTGGTCCACGACCACTGGATCAAGGACCGTATGCCTCTTAAGATGAACGGGAATTCCCACAAGGATGGGATAGGATCCCATCTGCCGCCCGAAAGAGAGTGAACCCTCCTCCTCAATGATAACGTCATGCAGGATCGTGCCAATGGGAAACACCTGCCTCAGCATCGGCAGATCAAATTTTTTCCGGACATACTCTTTGAATGCCCTGAACTGGGACGTATGCTTCCCAAGAGTGTTCTCATCATAAGCCCGTGTCCCTTCGAACGGCATCAGCTGGCGAATATTCACCCGCCGGACCAGGAGCCCCGATGTGAGCACGCGGGCGAGGAACTGTTCATTTAAAAGGAAGGTTCTTTTTGTCTCTCCGGCAAGTCCGGCAATAAAATTCAGGCCGGGAAGCAGATCGGGTATACCCTCCTTCCGATCTCCTCCGACTTCGTTTACAATCCGGATCGCTTCCATCACCTCATCAGGATCTGCTTTGAGATTGTTCGTCCTGACCACGATCGGATCAGCCGTCTCCATGCCGAATGCTGCAACATCCCCCGGAGTGTGGTACCTGACAATCTCTTCAAGCGCCTGGCGTCCTGCATCCGGATGCCGTGCGAGGGTACCCGGATTGATATTGTCGATGTGAAGCGTCCGCAGCCCGGGGGCTGCAGACCGGATGGCCTGGAACAGTTCACCGATAAGTTCCGGCCGTGGTCGTGGAAATTCCCCTTGGCCGGCACCATAGGTGAGAAGGTCAGGTTGTCTTCCCAGGCGGAAATGCCGGGCTCCGGCATCATAGAGTGCTGATATTTCAGAATAAATCCCCTCGATGGTCCGATACCGGGGATGGCCGTAGAATGGCTCGGTGCAGAAGGAACAACCGCCGGTCACCTCACGTGTACATCCGCGGGCTGTCTCGATCTCGCACATGATCTGCGGAAAGGATGGATGCTGACGGATGATGCTGCTCCCGGTTACTGCCCAGGGGTCGGACCGTTGATAGGAGTGAGCACCATATATTATTCCCCCAGAAAGCCAGTCATCAAGGGATTCGGCAGGCGAACCTGATAGGAGGTGATCGAACCCCGAGATCGTCTTCCGTACTGCCCGCTCGCCTCCGCCTCGCGAATAGCCAAAAATGACGGGGCCTGTGATGAGCCGGTTCATTCCCCTGAGCTGTGTCCCGACCTGCTGGATCTCAGTGAGAGACGCGGGAGTTCCTCCCAGGTATTTGCCGGGGACCGTCACACCGGCTATCATGATTGCAATGCCGCCGGGGACGGGAGTAAGAATGCGTGGATTCGCCCTGACCTGGTCGATGGTAATGTAGCGCGGCTCGATTCCATGTGCTGTAAAGACCCCGGCTATTGTTCCTATGTAAGGGGAGATATACGGGGGCACCCCAAGACACGCGGGTTCATCAACGTAGCCATCGATGATGAATGCATCAGCATTCATATCCGATCAACCGGAGAAGACGCCGGGCCCACAGTAGTTTTCCTCTTTTCATGTGACCCACGTTCATGTCGTCGAGATCAAATCCTACAAAAACAATCCGTTCTGCTCCGAGGGCATCGGCTGCGAACGCTGCACGGTCTCCATCAGAGAAACCGCCAAAATTATGAAGAGGGGGGAGTGGCTGCGACTGGGTGGTACCGACAACCGGCCCGGGGAAAAGGGGAACCCAGTACTGCAGCTGAGGGATATTATCCCCATGGGCATGGATGACCATAATCGTTCCCTCGCGATTCATCGCAAGAAAGGACTCTGACGCCCCATCCAGGTCAGTGAAGACTGCGTCGGGCCTTATTCCGGACTCATACAGGACACCAGCTGCTGCATCGGCTGCGAAGATGCTCCCTTCGATATGTTCTGTTTCATAAGGGAGGGTAGGGGCATTTCCGCATACTGTGACGATCCGTTCACTGCAAAGGGATAAGAGGAGGATGCAGTCATCCTTCCCAATCAGGGACGCGAGGATGCGGGCGGCCTTCTCGTCATCCTCCCTTATGATACCGAAATAGTCAAGAATCTCCTGATAATAGGGCTCCCATTCCTCAAATTCCATTTCTGACCTCGCTTTCAAGGCCGACAATGTTTGCAAACCTGCCCAGGAGTGGTTCCGTGACAAGGGAGAGGAGATCCGCCTTGGATTTGGCGAGGCTGAAAAATGAGAGGGGGATAACGGCCGCGGCCATGGTCGGATGCCCCCCTGCTTCCCCCATTGTCCCAAATGCCTCCTTGAGTACGTTGCCGATATGGAGCCGGACATCCCGGTTCCGGGCTGACATGATGATAGCCTCATCTGAGATGCCGTAGATGAGCGCCGTATTGACACCTTCAAGCGTTATCAGGAGGTCGGCTGCCTGGGGAAGTGCATCCCGGTTCCTGATAAAACCGACGTTGGAGAAGAGATACCCGCTCTGGATCTTCCTGTTCGCTATCGCGATTCCAAGAATATCGAGCGTTTCTTCAGAGAGCGAGGGTGACATGATCTGGTCGAGAAGTGAATTGTCGGTGAGGGGGAGGAGAAAAGCCGCGTTGATCAGGTCCTGGGGGGTGACATTCCGGGAAAAGTCGCGGGTATCCGACCGAATCCCGTAGAGAAGACCGGTGGCAACCCGTTTGTCAACACCGATATCCAGCTCCTGCAGATACTGGGAGAGGATACTGGCGGTTGCCCCGATGCCCGGCCTGCTGTCGACAAATACTGCAGGCGATTCAGCAAGCTTGCCATCCTCATGGTGGTCGATCACGATATGCACCCGCGTCTTTGGGGGAAGGGTATTATTCACACCCGGTGCGGGAGAATCAACGAGGGCAAGGTAGGTACATTCCTGGAGCACCGCGGGATCCATCTTCTCCATCTTGATCTCAAGGAGGTTGACGAGAGTCCGGTTTGCCTGGTGCCCGATTATCCCATCATAAAAGATCCGACATACCAACCTGTTCGGATTTGCATTTTTCGCGATGACAGCAAGGGCGAGCGCACTTGAGATAGCATCGGGATCGGGATTTTTATGGGTGATAATCCCGAGAGTCCCCTCCCATGAAGAGAGGAGGGAATAAAGGCGCTGGGATACACGATTGGCATACACCTTGTTGATCTGGTAGACCGCAGCCTTTGCCATCAGCTGGTTCTGGTTGAGGACAAAATCTGCTCCTGCCTCTTCCAGATTTCGCGCAACAAGGGGATCCGATGCCCGGGCCATGATTCGGGAATGGGGGTACGTTTCCCGAAGCGCTTTGACAGCAGCAAGGTTGGCTTCGTTATCTCCGGTAAGGACAAACGCGATCTCAATCGCAGGAATGCCTGAAAGGAAATCCACAGCGAAGATGTCACGGCGCACGGCATCGATCCTCTGGTCCCTGAGTTCCCTGACACGGTCCTCATTTTTATCAATCACGAGAACATTCCCCGTACTGCTCTGCAATTCCTGCAGCACATGGTATCCCGTGCTGCCGCATCCCAGCACGGCATACAATACCCGTTCCCTGCTCCCGTTCTGCGCCGAATCTGCCATAACAGATTAGATGTAAACCCGACAGGATATAATGGTTACAATTTTATTGAGATCTTCAGGGTTTCGGAACACGTTACATGCTCCGTTTCCCAATCAGGGCAAGAAATCATGGGAACTCGAAAGGTTTATCAATGAGGCACAACCAATGGTATAGGTCAAATCCGGGGCTTGTAGCTTAGTTCGGAAGAGCGACGGACTCTTAATCCGTAGGTCAAGGGTTCAAATCCCTTCAGGCCCGCTGTTTTCCCGATTTTCGCGTATCTTGTGACGCACGATTCGCTCACTATTTGTTGCCACAGAAAAATGTTTGAATTCAGGAGTTAGAATCACCTTTTTCCCCCAACTAAATGTTCATTTAACATTTCAGTGAGTTTCTTATAGATTTCAATGATATTCCTAATAAGAAGATAGAATCTGCCGCAGAAACAAAAACCCGGTTACAATAACGATGGAAAATCATCCAGCATTCAAATAGGGATACAATCTGTATGGAGAACGTGTTGTGAAATCACTATTCTGGCATTGATCTGGCTGCTATTATACAAAAGAGACATAATGGGCATTTTCAACCACATTGGCCTGATATATTTCAAAAAGGGCTCCATTTTCTGCAGATTTTGCGGAACAGCCATTATTAAATAAGAGGAGGGCAAGATATTTATGAACATGCAGGAAGGGAATTTCCTGAACGATAATGACTATCTTCCAGCTCCAGATGAAGGGGACGTTCTCTTCTTTTCAACAGTAAAAAAAAAGGTGGCAATAAGCAGTCCGGTAAAGGTGCTTATTCTCGATCTGGTAAAAAGAGGTCCGACACCCCTGGAGATCATCGTTGAACGAAGCGGGAAGGCCAAGTCGACGATCACAAAACATGTCCAGGATCTCGAAGAGGCAGGACTTATTGTCACCCATACCAATCCGGACGATAACAGGCGCCGGATTCTCACCCTCTCTGCCGAAGAGATCGGACGGCTGACAGCCCCTGAAAGTTGTGTCAGACCAGGAATATACTACATACCAAAACTTCATTCTTCCTTCAACGGAGAGGAAATCGCTCAGTTCTTCCGTTTTCTTCTTGTCAGCTTCCGCGTAAAAGCGATGGCCATCGGAATCAACATAAATCCGGTGCTGAAACAGGCGGGCATCCAGATAGGGGAGGTGCTTGCCCCTGCTGTGGAGGATGAGAACATCGAGGGTGTCGTCAAGAAGATCGCCCAATTCTGGAAGATACACCACCTGGGCACCGTATCTCTCCGCAGTACATCGCCTCTTTCAATCGAGGTAAGGGATTGCTTTGAATGCAAGGATCTCCCGGTAACCGGGCATGAAGCCTGTCCCTTCGACAATGGGGTAATTACGGCAATCTTCTCCCACCATCTGAAGAGCCCGGTGACAGTAGTTGAGGAAGAATGTTATTCAAAGGGGAATGATCGGTGCCTCTTTGTAATCACTCCCTCATCCGAGGACAGTTAGTTGGTCACCGGGACGGTAGAATCCGGAACGTAAATTACCTGCTATCGTATCGTGAAGAGGGATTTTTTTTCTGAATATCCCCCAAACAATAATACCTTCACCGAGTCATCGGGAAAAAGGAACGGACCCCCCGGTCTCCCAGTATGAGCACTGTGAAATCACAACCTTTGCATCAGAGAGCTGTAGCATTTTTCAGAGATGGTGAAGAGGATAGTCCAGTCCGGGGGCATAAGATGCACTGTATTACCTTATCGGATCGTGTACAGTTCGAAGAGATCTATTACTTTCCCAAGTCTCCTTTGATTATCCTGCCGATCTGCATCTATTACGGGGAAGTTCTTAGAAATTCACCTCATTTGCGCTAAAGGGAATTCCATTGGATGGATTCTCGGATTTCAAAAAACAAGAAAAAATGGTAGGTGGTCATTGGGGGGTGACCATCTCCAGCGAGATCCCAAAAACCAGAAATGGAGATCCTTGGGGGGGTAATCTTCATTTATGAGATCTCACCGGCCTACGCAGGAGAAAGGTTTCTCTTGGTTAGCGATGAGATTAATCGATCAGATTAATCTTAATCGCATGATATTTGTTACCCACTCAAAGTTTATAATTTTATTGCTTTCGAACTAATGGTGTATAATGCATGACAATCCGTATCGCCAGAAGAAACATAATGGGGAATCGTTTTTTCAGGAAACCCATCAATCGAGAATCATGAGAGCGGTTACGATGGATGCTCTCTTATGGACCAGATCATCATCCGAATGGTTCGTCCCGTGTTGACCACTGCTGGTTGATACTTAATAAAATTCCTTCCAATTACTAATGACAGCCCCGCAAAAACCATAATCTGATCCTCCTGACATCCTTTCTTATTGTCATTGTATCAGGATACCCAGGGGTCTCCCACATTGGTATCCCCTGTTTCATCACCATGGCAAGTCCTGGTTTCTTCCTTATGCGGGGGATACCCCGCTTCTTCATCCATTTTCACCCCTTCGGTACCTGTTCCCAAGGTTTGATATCGGTAAAGAAAGTCCATGTACTGATATGGCACTCTCCCTCTCCCGGATGCAGTCATATCTCCTCCTGCTCGTCGCCATCCTCCTCCTTGGTACCTTCGGGGTGATGGTCGTGGAGGAACTTCCGGCTTTTGACGCATTCTATTTCGTCATTGTTACTATCGCGACGGTTGGATATGGTGACATCTCTCCATCGGATGTCTATGGGAGAGCCATCACGATACTGATCATCATTGCAGGGGTGGGTACATTCGTTGCAGTCTTTGCCGACATCATGGAGAACCTAATCTCGCGGGAAGAGCGGAAATCCCGGCGAAGAAAGATCAATATGATCATCGGGCTCTTTTTTTCAGAGTTTGGAACTGGAATGCTCCGGATGCTCTCTTCATGCGATGCCTGCATCGAAAGTATCAGGAAAGAGCTCCTCATCTCAGCAACATGGGACTCTGCAGATTTTGAACGATTGAAGAACAGACTTGAGAACTATGAATACTGCATCGAGACAGATGCGGTGAACCTTGTTGAACTGAAGGAAACTCTCTCAAAGAAGAAGGAGTTTCTTATGCTTCTTCTTGAAAATCCGGTGATATTCGAGCATGATTCTTTTACGGATACCCTCCAGGCTTTCTTCCACCTGACAGAGGAATTGACATTCCGGGAGGATCTATCTCACCTTTCCCCGCCTGATATAGCCCATCTCCTCAATGATATCAACCGAGGGTACCGGCTCCTGGTTTTTGAATGGGTTGCCTACATGGGACACCTGAATGAACATTACCCGTTCCTGTTCTCACTTGCGATGCGGACCAATCCATTCGATCCGGAAGCCCATGCTGAGATTCGCGATCAGTAGCAGAGACAAAGAAAAGGAGCTCTGCCCCTCTTTCACTTTGTTTGGGGATAAGACGCAGAAATCCTCCTTTGAAGCAGATCCTCCCCTCTTGGTTTCTCTTATACTGGCAGCCAATTATCACCAGATCTATCATGACTGAACAATTTCGATAACGTGCAGAAGTATAGAGAAAGAATATTCCCCCACTCCTTATCGGGAGTTGCCTCGAAAAGGAATCCCTCGCAGTACCTCCATGTTATCCATGAATGCCAATCCTCAAATAATCACAACGAACACGACTGGTTCTTTCAGAACGAAAATACATACCAAATTCAATAGAGCCTATCTTCAGACTCCAGGTCAACAAGAATCGATACATTGAAGTGGTGCCCAGCCGTCAGTTAACAAAGGAGGAGACTGATGTACTGTCCCAGATGTGGAAAAGAGACAGAACAGTCGGGAAATTTCTGCCAGTCTT
>Ga0116158_10005033_pt1 | contig 11231 bp, 7 predicted proteins | sample AD_UKC052_MetaG_FD_89883 | JGI IMG/M metagenome (GOLD analysis project Ga0116158, IMG submission 89883) | Active sludge microbial communities of municipal wastewater-treating anaerobic digesters from USA - AD_UKC052_MetaG | ecosystem: Engineered > Bioreactor > Anaerobic > Digestate | place: USA... | reverse complement strand
GCGGCCAGGTAGGCATCCTCGACAGCATCCCAGTCATCGCCAAGCACCGCGAGGAACACGTCCGGGGTCCCGGCAACGTCCACTCGGTCGAGGGCGGCATTCATCATCCGCCACAACGTCTACAAGGGCGAGCGCCAGACGCCGAAGGGCGAGATCAAGACGCTCGCAGTCAGCAAAACAGTGATGCGCGCGCTGACGAAGCACCAGAAGCGCCAGCTTCAGGCGGGCGAGCCCGAAGGACCGCTCGTCCTTTACCGGCGCTCGCAACACACCGGCTGGCAGTGGGACGCGCACACGCCCCACAGCGTCAGCCACGCGCTCAACGCGACCCAGGAGCGCGGTCAGGTCGCCCGCAGCGGCCCGCACAGCTCCGCCGTTGCCCCGCGGTCGCGCGTCGGCCAACAGTTCCGCTCGCCGCCCGTCGTCGTCGCCCTGGCCGAGCAACAGGGGGGCGCCGGACGGCGGGCGGGTGAACACGTTGCCAGTGGGGCGCGCGGTCAGGGGAACAACAGGACCTGTCGGAGGATTCGGGCGATGGCGGTGGCGCATGTGGAAGCCGGGCGGGGGGACCAGGGCGCAGAGGCGGGCGAGGAACTGGTGGGCGTCCATGTCGGCGTGGGCGGTGCCGCTGCGCCAAGGGGCCTTGAAGGAGACGCGGACGCGGCCGCCGGGGAGCGCCGTGACGGCGTCGTGAGCGAAAGGCGGGTGCAGGAGGTAGCCGGCGAGCGAGAGCTGCAGGCAGGCGGCCAGCGCGGGGTCGAGGTCGAGGTCGTCGTCGTCGGCGCGGATGACCTCGTGGACCGTGGACCTGCGTGAGCACGGCGGTCATGCGCTCCGGCCGCCGCACCGCCGCCGTCACAGCTCCCGCTCGACTTCGCCCTCACCAGCGACCCGGCCGAATCCTCGCCCACGTTCTAGCCCAGACCCCGACGCATCTGGGCAAAGCTCCTCGCCCGCGTCGTCGCGCAGGGGATCACCCGCTACCGAAAATGCGGCGGCCGCATGCGAGTCCTCAAGGTCGTCGCCGACACCGACGCCTCGCCCGCATCCTACTGCGCCCGCGCTCCGCCTGCGCCTCCTCCTCCCGGCCAGCTCCTGTTGCTCCCCTGACCGCGCGCCCCTTCGGCGACGTGTTCACCCTCCTGCGCCCCGCTGCCGTCCTCGCTGCCCCTCTCGGGCCCCTGGCCGCACATTTCGTCTCGCGCGCGCTTCCCCTCGCGCCCCGGACCGTGCCAAAATCCCCCGACCGCGGGCTCCGCCGAAGCCCGCCGGGCCGCTCCGTACCGACCCTTGCCCCCAAATTCCCACTTTTGGACGGTTCGTGACTATAGGCAATTCCGGGTTCAAACAATGCGGGCAAAGCGAACATTTCGAACGCGATCCACGGCCGCTTTTCTGTGCTAAACCTAGACGTAGCTCGTACCAAATATGGACTACACTAACACAGCGAGACGGATCATACTATGAAGTTTGCAACGGTCCTTGTCATGCGCGTATTTCTTAGCACTCTACCCTTCGCTTGTAGCAAAGAAAATCTTGATAGCGGAACGGAGACTACAACTGAGCTCATGACCAATGGAGATGGGTCAGGGTCCGTGACTAGTGCAGGGAATGGTAGTGGCGGCCCCAGCACGAGTATGCCAACATCCGACGACAGCACCCCAACGTCGACGACTGTCATGACAGACGCATCGGCAACACTTTCCGAAGGAACATCATGTAGTTCATGGAGTAACGATGACGAACCTACCACTCATGAAGACTGTAGTGTGTGGCTCCAGGACTGCCCCGACTGTCAGAAGTGTGCCGCTGTCGCCGTTGGCGATGAGAAGCAGTGGAATGCGACGCAGTGCGTCGAAGTGATGGGCGCGGATAAACCTGGCGAGCTGTGCACGTTAGGGGATGCAGCCAATGATACCGATAGTTGCATAAAGGGGGCGATGTGCTTCGGGGTCAACATGGATGGCGTTGGGACCTGCGTTGCGCTCTGTACGGGCCGTCCTGACGACCCCGTCTGCGATCCTCCAGGCTTCTGTACAATCAGCGCCGACGCCGTCCTCAACCTCTGTCTTCGAGACTGCGAGCCATTATCACAGGACTGCCCCAATCCAAGTGATGGGTGCTACCCTGTAAATGACAATTTCGGCTGCAGTGAGAAGCTAGGTGATAGCGGGAAAGCGAACGACCCGTGCATTTTCCACTCGGACTGTGATGCGGGTCTAATGTGTAGCGAGCCAGCCTCCGTGGGCCAAGGGTGCCTGGTAAAAGGTGGAGGCCCGGACGGCTGCTGCACCCCGTTCTGTGAGTTCCCTGAAGGCACTTGCCCAAACGCTGACCAACAATGCGTACAGTACTTTGATCCGATGCAGTTCCCGATCGATGATCCATTACTGAACATTGGCTTTTGCGGACTCCCACCATGACAAGACGCCGGCCATCCTCGCTCTCGCTCAATTGAGCTCTGAAGGAACGCGGACACGCGATCAAGATCCTGCGGTCGCACGGCGGGGACGTCCGCCGCCGCTTCGGCGTCGAGGCCGTGCTCCGGAGTAACCTGCTGCATTCTGCATGATGATCCACGCGAGGATCGTCGCATGCTTTATCAACCCTGGGAGCTTTTCTCCCCAAAGGGGTAGAACTATGCATGCTTCCGTGAGCCACCGCGGCATCCGGAGAATCATCGCAGTACACCGATATCAATGACCCGCGAGGCCGCGCTCGGCCTCCCATGCATCGATCTGGGCCAATAATTTGGGGTCGGCGGTGGCGAGGTCCCGGGCCGCGCCGATCTCAGCGCGCACGCGGGGGCTGGCGCCCTCGCTGGCGAACAGCGCCCGGGCCAGGCGAAAGTGGGTCACGGCTTCGGAGTCTTGCACGCCCTCGTGCGCGTCGAAGATCGTGAGCGCGCGGGTCAACAATGGCACCGCCGCGGCCGGGCGCCGCAGCTCGAGCTCGACGTCGCCGAGGCGAGTCAGCGCCTGCGCCACGTCGATATGGTCGGGGCCCTGGGCTTGCTCCGAGATGGCGAGGGCCCGCTGATAGGCCGTGGCCGCCGCCGGGAAGTCGCCGAATTCCTGCTCCACTTCGCCGAGCATGCGCAGAGAGCTCGCCACGTCGGGGTGCTCCGGTCCGAGCACCTGTTCGCGGATCGCCAGGGAGCGCATGAGCAGCGGGCGGGCGGTGGCCAGGTCCACGAGCCTGCTTTTTACCAGCGCGAGGCTCTCGAGGGTCGTCGCTACCAGCGGATGTTCGGGGCCGAGCACGCGCTCCTGAATGGCGAGCGCGCGCTCGTACAGCCGCAAAGCCTCGTCGGAGCGTCCGATCAGATCATTGGCGCTGGCGAGGTTGTGGAGGTCGAGCGCGACGTTCGGATGATCCGGGCCCAGGGCCCGCTCCTCGATCTCCAGGGCCCGTGCGAACAGCGGCAGGGCCTCGGCGGGCTCGCCGACCGACATATGAGAAGACGCGATGTTGTTGAGCGCCGCGGCGATCTGCGGGTGCTCCGGCCCCAGCACGCGCTCGCGGATCGCCCGCGACTGCTCGAAGAACCGCCGAGCCCCGGCATAATCGCCGAGGCTGGTGCGCACGGCCCCGAGGCGATTCAGCGTGGTGGCGACGACCGGATGATCCTCGCCGAGGGTCTCGCGGCGCAGGATCAGGGCCCGCTCGAGCTGCTCACGCGCCGGTGCCAGATCGCCGGTCCCGAGGTCGATGATACCGAGGTGATCGATGCGCTCCGCTTCGCGCAGCTGCCCGGGGTCGCCCGCGCGCTCGATCGCCAGCGCCGCGTGATCGGCCCAGGCCCGGCCCTCGACGTGGCGCGCGAGCCGATAGCCGACCGTCAGCACCAGCGCATTCGCGGCGTCGGCGGCCGACTCCCAGGCGTCGGCCCGCGCGGCCGTGAAGTATGCCGCCCGCAGCGCCTCCTCGGCCGCCGCATAATCACCAGTCGTCACCGCCAGCGCCCCTTCACGCAATCGTGCCGCGGCGATCAACGGCGGCCAGCCGAGCGCGTCGGCCCGTAACCTCGCCTCCGTGACCCGCGCGAGCGCGCCGTCGTGATCGCCGGCGAGGGTCCGTGCGACCGCCTGCGAAAGCTCGGCCTGGACCTCGCGCACGGCCGCCTGCGCGTCGGCGGGGATCGCCGGCTGGCGGCGCAGGCTCGTCTCGTCGAGGCAGCTCGCGGGGTCACGCAGGCCCGCGGCCGCGGGTACGGCCGCCTGCACGACCATCGGTCCCGGCTGCTCGAGGGTACGCAGCAGCTCGCCGAGCTCGACCCGGCGATCCTCGAGGCACCAGCGCGCGCGCTCGCCAGTATCGACATTCTGGCGACCCTCCAGATCGGCGCGGCAAGTCGCGCTGCGAGCCGCACGCCAGGCCTCCGCGTGGCGATCGATCCACGGCAATACGCGCTCGGCGGTGCCGGCCGCGTTGGCGACCCCGCTGGCGAGCAATGCCGCATGCAAGCGTTCGCGGGGCCCGGCGCTCCACAGCTCGCCCAGCGCCGCGCCGGCATCGGCGCAAGCGGCGAGTTCCTGCGCCGCCTCCCAGCGCTGATACCCGATCCCGCCAGCGACCAGCGCGACGACCCCGAGCCCGACCGCCATTCCCTTGCGCACGCTGGCCGCGGTGCGTCCGCGCTCGAGCGCAGTGACCAGTGCATTCATATCCGGCCAGCGCTGCGACGGCTGGCGCGCCAGCCCCCGCTCGACGATGCGTCGCAGCCACGCGGGCACCCGGCGGCCAGGCGGCGGCGGTCGCCGATCTCCGGCACATACAGCGGCCGCGATCGCAGCCAGCGAATCGCCGGCGAACGGGCGCTCGCCGTGCAGCAGCTCCCAGGCGGTGACACTCCACGCAAATTGGTCGGCCGCGGCCGTGACCTCGGCGCCCTCCCACTGCTCGGGTGCCATGTATGCGGGCGTGCCCTGGACCGCGCCCGCGCGGGTCAGCTGCTGACCGAGCACCGGTTCGCCATGCGTATCGCTCGCCGCGTGGATCGGTGCATTGAGCCGGCCGTGGGCGAGCCCGAAGTCCATCACGCGGACCCGGTCATCGTCGCCGATCATCAGGTTGTCGGGTTTGAGGTCACGATGCACGAGGCCCGCCGCGTGGGCCGCCGCGACCCCGCGAGCGGCGTGCAGGAGCACCCGCAAAACCTCGGGCCAGCGGCGCGGACGCAGGCGGGCCCATTCATTCAGGGTGTGGCCCGCGACGAATTCCATGGCGATCCACACGCGTTCGCCGTGGGTCCCGACATCGTGCACCGCGACCACATTCGGGTGCGACAGACGGGCCAGCGCCTGGGCCTCGCGTAACAATCGCGTGCGACCCGCGCTGTCGCTGCCGGCCCCCGGCAGCACGAGCTTGAGCGCGATCTTGCGGTCGAGCTCCGGGTCGTGGGCCGCATAAACGACCCCCATGCCGCCGACGCCGAGGCGACCGACCACGACGTGACGACCGACCACGGCCCCACGCACGAGCTCCGGGGCAGCGTCGTGCGGGTGGTCGCCAGCGGCCATATGCGTCGCGGCGAGCGCGAGCGCCGGCGAATCGCCGGCCGCGAGCGTCGCATCGAAGCCGACGGACCCGGGCTCGGTGCGATCGGCCGCGCCGACGCTGGCGTTGGTCTGCTCGCGCGACAAGCCGGCATTGTCACCCCATTCGCGGCAGCGACTCAAGACCGCGGATTCACCGGCGCCCGGCACACAGGCTCGACATTGCGCCTCCGCAACGATCGCGCGCCATCATGACTTGTACGCCCCCCGCCGATCTGTTGAGATCCGTCGGCAATGCTCACCGACGACCCGCAGACCGACGACGCGCTCGGCGACCGCATGAAAGAGTACGAGATGGTCGAGGCCGGCCGGCGTGCGCCGCCGGGTCTCCCGATCCTGGCGCGCCTCGACGGCAAGGCGTTTCACACGTTCACGAAGGGGCTCGAGCGGCCCTTCGACGTCCGCCTGCACGACCTGATGGACGCGACCACGCGCCACCTCGTCAAGGAGTCGGGCGCGCTGATCGGCTATACGCAGTCCGACGAGATCTCGCTGCTGTTCCACGCCGCGACCCCGCGCTCCGAGCTGTTCCTCGGCGGACGATTTCAAAAGCTGACCTCGATCCTCGCCTCGATGGCCACCGCCTGCTTCAATCGCCACCTCGCGCAGGCGCTGCCCGAGAAGGCCGACAAGCTGGCCCTCTTCGACTGCCGCGCCTGGGTCGTGCCCTCGCTCGAGCAGGCCGCCAACACCCTGCTGTGGCGCGAACTGGACGCCACCAAGAACAGCATCGCCATGGCCGCCCAGACCAAAATCTCGCACGGCGACCTGCAGGGCAAGAACACCCGCGAGATGCAGGAGCTGCTGCTCGCCCGCCACGGCATCGACTGGAACGACTACCCGGCCCGCTCGCAGCGCGGCGCATGGTTTCATCGCATCGAGGTCACCCGGGCCTTCACCGCGGACGAGCTCGAGCTGCTGCCGCCGATGCACGCCGCGCGCAGCAACCCGGACCTGCAGGTGGTCCGCCATGACATCCTGCCCCTCACCATGCCGCCCTTCGTCCGCGTCAAGAACCGCGTCGGCGTGATCTTCCACGGCGAATCGCCGATCACCGCGAGCAATGACGAACGCGAATCGGACCCGGGCCCGAGCGCCTGATCGGCGATGATGACGATCGCGCCCACGAGCGGCCCCTATCCCCGGCGCGCCGGTAACCACGTGATCCCGTGGATCGACGGCGTGCCCTTCTACGAGCGCCTCGCCGCGGCCATGCGCGCCGCACGGGGCCGGGTCTGGGCGGTCGTCTCGTTCATCCAGCCGGGCTTTTGCTTCCCCGACGGCACCGCCTGGTGGGACCTGCTGGGCGAGTGCCAGGCCCGCGGCGTCGATGTGCGGGTATTGTTCTGGCGTAATCCGCGGTTCTTCAACACCGCGCACGTGTTCCTCGGCGGCCCCGAGGACCGGGCCCTGCTCGCCAGCCGCGGCGCGAGCTGGGCTGCCCGATGGGACAGCTCGGGCGACGACGGCCCGCACTGCCACCATCAAAAGGCCTTCGTGATCGACGCCGGCGAGCCCGACGCGATCGCCTTCATCGGCGGCATGGTGCTTAGCCACGCCACGCTCGCGCAGCCGGGCCATCACCACGGTCATCACAAGCACGATGCATTCCTCGAGCTGCGCGGCCCCTCGGTCGTCGACGCCGAGCACAACTTCGTCCAGCGCTGGAACCTCGCGCGCCGCGATCCCGCGGCCCCGCCCTGGCCCGACGAGGCCCGCGCCGGCCCCCTGGACATGCCGACGCGCATCCCCCCGCCCTGCGGCGAGGTCGCGGTCCAGGTCTGTCGCACGCTCAGGCCCGGCGCTTATCCGGGCATCACACAATCGCCGGGCGCCGCGCCCTTCGACTGCAGCGACGGCGAGCAGAGCATCCTCGAGCATTATCGCGGCGCGTTCGCGGCCGCGCGGCGGACCATCTATCTCGAGAATCAGCACCCCGGCGAATGCTCGCTGCTCGCGCTGCTCGAGCAGGCGCTGGAGCGCGGCGTGCAGGTCGTGTTGCTCGTGCCCGGCGAGCCGATGGCGGCGATCCAGCGCGCGGCCGTCGAGGTCGCGGCCCTGCCCGCGGACAGCCGCGCCGCCCGGCATCGTTATGGTGCCACCTTCGAGCGCCTCGCAAACCTCGGACGTCACCCCGGCTTCACCATGCTGGCGCTCGCGCGCAGCGACGCGGATCCGGCCGGCACCTGGCTGCACCGCGAGATCTACACCCACGCCAAGCTGTGCATCGTCGACGGTGAATGGGCCACCCTCGGCTCCGCGAACTTCGTCGACCTCAGCCTGACCCGCGACCACAGCGAGCTCAATGCATCGTTCTGGGGCCGTGAAACCTGCATGCCGCTGCTCCGGCAATTGATCACCGAACATACCGATCAGGAGGCGCCCGACGACGACCTCGCCGCGCTCGCGGCCATCACAAACCTCGCCCGCGCGAGCCGCAATAGCCTCGTCTCCGGCGGCCCCGTGCTCGGCGGCTGTTATGCCCTCGATCCCGCGCGCTACGGTCAGGACCCGCCGCTCACCGCCCGGCCGACGCGAGGACGCTGACAGACGCCGGTTGCTGCCACGGCGTCCCTGGCTCATCCTGGCCGGCATGTCGCCTCGCCCCGCGTCGCTCGCCGCTCTGCTCGTCTGTGCCGCCTGCAATCTCCAGGCGCCCGAAGCAGCGAAGCCGGCGCAGGCCACGAACGAGCCGATCACCAACCATCCGATCACCAACCAGCCGGTCACACCTGACCCGTGGACCTTGCAGACGATCGAATCACTGGGCGATCGCGCCGCGTATGTCGTGGTCCTCGAGCTCGAGCACTGGCCCGAGCTGCGCCGGGTCCTCGCCGCGCTCACACGCCCAAACTTCGGCCCGAGCCCGCTGGTCGCCGCCGACACGCCCGCGCAGCTGCTGACCGCGATCCTCACCGCCGCCGAGATCCCGCGCAAAGACGCCGCACCGCAGGGGCCGGTCCCACCGCTGCTGGGCATGGATCCGTCGCGGCCGGTGGTGCTCGCGCTCGCCGAGGCGCCCGGCGACGCGCCCGGAAGTGACTTCGCCACCGGCCTGCCGATCCTCACCGGCGCGCTCCCGGGCCTGCGTCACGAGCTCGTGCTGCCGGCCACGGACGTCGAGCAGCTGCGGGGCTCGCTCGCCACGTTGCTGGACCGGCTCGGCGTCGCACGGCCGGAGCTGGTCGCGGGGCAACCGAATGCATATGGCTGGAAGATCGGCGACGCATCGGTCGCGCTGCTCGTCGGCACCGAAACGATCCGGGTGATCGCCGTGACGCACACGCGACCGCTCGAGGCCTCCGCCCCGATCACCTCGACGCTGCTGCGTGCCCCCGCGGAGCCGCCCTCGCGCACCGCGGGCGTGGTCGCGGCCGCGCGTCGTGATGTGCCGCTGTCCGTACTCGTGCGCTCGCGGGCCCAGGCGCGATTGACCCTGTGGCAGATCGCCCGCGACGGCCTCGTCGACCCGCTGCTCCCCATACCCGCACGTTTCAGCCAGCGGATGGCGATCCAGCGCGCGCTCCGCTGTGACGCGCTGCTGCAGGGCAGCGGCCGCGGCTTCGAGGACTGGACGCTCGGACTCGTGGTCGAAAACACGGCGCTGCGCCTGCGCCTGGTGGCGAGCCTCGGTGACGCCGGTCGTGAGATCTTCAGCACGGAGACCACCCCCGACGGACTCGTGCACGAGCCGCTGCAGGAAGACTTGCTGGCCCGCGACTGGCTGCGCCTCGAGCCCCACGCGAGCCTCGCCGCGGGGCGTGATTCGTCCTCGCCGATGGCCGCGCTCGCCGAGCTTCTGCCCTTCACCGAACTCTGCGACGAGCGCCTGCCCGCGCTGCTCGGCTACGGGCCCTTCGCCAATCTCCAGTACCTCCAGACCCTCGTCCACAACCTGATGCCCGGGCAGTCCTCCGGGACCTATGCGCTCGCCCCGTTGCGCAACCAGCTCGCGGAGCTGCCCGGGCTCGCACCGATGCTGAGCGGCGAGTACCTGCACCTGGACCTGCGGCGCTCCGGACAGGCGCTGGTCGGTCGCTGGACCCTCAGCAATACCCCCCAGGACGCGCCCGCGCTCGACCTGTCCGATGTGACATGGCCGCAGAGACAGGCGACGAAACCACCGCCCGGCGCGGCCTGTGGGCGTCGCGCCGCGCTGCTCGCCGCGAGCCGCATCAACGACCCCGCGGCCCTCGGCGCGGCCGCCTCGGAGCGCATCGTTCGCGACGCACCGGGGGTCGGCGGCACCGCGGCGCTCGCCGAGCTCGAGGCCGCGCTGGCCTGCCCCGAGGCGCTGCCCACAGCGACCGTCGACAACCTTCGTCGACTCTCGACGCTCGCGCTGGCCGGCGGCCTCGTCGACGAGTGGCGCACCGACGAGGCCGCGAGCCTGCTCGCGGGCGCCTGCACGGCGACGGGCGACGAGCTGCTGTGTCAGCATGCGACCGGCGTGCGCCAGCTGCTCGCCCCGCACATCCCCGACGTGTTCGTGCTGTGCGAGGACCTCGCCGCGCTCACCGACGCCCACCGCATCGGCCTCGACGCCGGCGGCCTCGCGCTGGACGACCACCGCATCGCCGACCTGCCGGCCCTACGCACGGCCCTGGAGGCCCTCGTCGCCGCCGGGGACGGCAAGCTCGACCTCGACCTCGGCATCGACGAGAAGCTGCCCTTCGCCACGGTGCGGCCCCTGCTCGCCATGCTGGCGACGATCAAGGGCCTGAAGCTGACCCTCGCGTTGCGCGTCGAGCTCAGCCGAAACGGCGCGGTGGTGCATCTGCCGATCGCCACCCCGGCGCTCGGCGTCACCACACCCAGCGACGAGCCCGAGCCGACCGCACAATTCAAGGCGGGCGCGCTGGTGTTCGCGGTCGATGGCGGCGCCATCCGTCTGCGCACCGGCATGATCAACCTCGGCATCAACGCTTACCCCTCGCCGGGCGCGCTGCAAGCCCACACCGTCGGTCGGGTCGACAATGGTGAGCCGCCGCTGGTGCATGCGACCGACGATTCACCCTGGTCGACCGTGGCGATCGCCCTCGCCGGCAGCTGCAGCGGCGCGCGACTCGTCGAGCCCGCGCGCGAGCAGGCGCAACTCGGCCCCGCATGGCGCGACGCCGACTGCCTCGCGGTCTATCACGGACCCAAACCACTCTCCGTGGTCCCGCCCCATCGCGGCCCGAACAACATCAACTCAGGCCTGATCCGCGTGCGCCCGAAGCTCGAGGCCTGTTACGCCGCGGGCTTGCTCGTGGACCCGAAGCTCGCCGGCAAGGTGATCGCCAACTTCGCGCTCGACGCCGACGGTAATATCACCGCGGCCACGGTCACCAGCGCCAACTTGAAGTCCCCGGAGGTCCAGCAATGCATGGCCGACGCGATCCGCACCGGCAGCTTCTCCGGCGCCGACGGCCCCGTCGTCGTGCGCTACGCCTTCGACTTCAAGACCAGGCGCCATTGACCGCGGCTCATCCGCCGACTCGCAGGTGCAGCACGTAGTTCTCCTGCAACAGCGGCAGCTCCTCGATCAGCACGAATCCTGCCGCCGCGAGCTCCTGCAGCACCTGCTCCTTGCCCGCGCGCACGTGGCGACGCATCGCGGCGTTGCTCCGCTCGTCGCGCTGGAAGTCGATCAACCATAACGAGCCGCCGGGCCGCAATGCCGCGCGCAGG
>Ga0116158_10005020_pt1 | contig 11248 bp, 9 predicted proteins | sample AD_UKC052_MetaG_FD_89883 | JGI IMG/M metagenome (GOLD analysis project Ga0116158, IMG submission 89883) | Active sludge microbial communities of municipal wastewater-treating anaerobic digesters from USA - AD_UKC052_MetaG | ecosystem: Engineered > Bioreactor > Anaerobic > Digestate | place: USA... | reverse complement strand
TGACCGAAAAGACCATCAAAGCTTCCATCGTTAATTAGGCCGTCATCGATTACTAAACCCGCTAAAGCTCCAATACCACCTGTCGGTGGATTAAAATACTGCATAGGCGATGCAACCATGCTGACATATTGGAGGTTTTTTTCCTGATAAGAACCTATAAAAATACCACTATAATTTGAAGAGCCATAAACCCCGAGGATATTGCCCGTCATTGTAGCATAATGACGCCTCGTCATCGTAGCGCCTGAGATAGGGGCTGAAAAATAACCTTCAGTAGACCATCCAGAAGGGCTGTTTATTTCCGCCAATCCATAGCCATCAACGAATTGTTCAGGATAGGGCGCGGTTATATAACTGTAAACCAAAAAACCGTATTTTGTTTGCCATGCTGAAGAAGGGGCATTAACATATGTCCCTCCAAATCTTCCCCAGAATATACCCCAATCCTGATCCTTTATGTGGATGGTATGTCCTTCTGCCGCTCCTGGTGAGGTCGAACCCCCAATCAGTCCAACCTTGCCTGAGATACCTTCCTTGTACTTACCTGCTATCTCATCGTAATAATTGTATTCAAATGCATTCCCTGTAACAACATCGGTAGGAGAATAAGTGGTTGTACCCTTTGCAGAGGCTGTCATGGTACCATCTGTTTCCCACATATCAAAATTGTTGTACATGTTAAACACTTCTGTGCCAGAAGTTATCAAACCTGCTTCATAGGTTGGCCCTTCTCCTCTTATGTAAAGCCCCATTCCAATGCCCTTGTATTTAAAAGCACCACCGGTGGTTACATATGTAATGCCATCCTGTGCAAGATAATATGAACCGTTATCAGATGTTGTGCCGGTTATGTCTCCCCATGATATTTGGCGGTTATTTGGATTGTAAAACCTTCCCATGCCTGTAACAGATGGGGATCCTGACCACAATGTAGTTGTCCCTCCAGTCAGGCCTTCACTCCAACCAGATTCGTCGTACTGAATCTTTTCGAAAAGTCCTTTAGAGGTTACAAAATAGTCGTAGCCACCGTCCAGAAAACCTCTAAATAAAAGTGGGGCACCCTGAATCGTGCCAACCCCTACCATCCTATAATTGCTATTTGTGCCATCATAATTACCTTCATAATAGACACTTTGTGTTCCGAGAGAACCTGTATTTATATACCTGTTGTCTATCTGCATAGTAAGACGCTTATCGGTCAAATTAACAGCCAAAGAAGCATTGCTTGTCATATAATAGCCATAATCTATTGTAACTGCATAATTTCCGCTCTGGACCAATTCTCCGCTAGGATTGCTGTAGTTGCTACCGCTTAGCAATTCCCTGATGACCCCAATTGTTTTATTGTCAGCAAGCGAAGGTTTGAGCACCATGTTGTCTACTTTATGGCTCGATGGACTAAAGGTTATATTGCCGATCGACCAAGCAGAAGAATCAAGAAAGGTATATGACTGCGTTACAACGTTTGAAGCTGATTTAAGTGCTGCAAGCAGGGAATCCGATGAACCGGTCAACGTCGTGTTGTATAACATCCTTTTTACAATCGCTCCATTCCCAGTGAACGTTGAACTTGATGATGTCCCAAAAGGGCTTGTTGTAAGAAAGCCCACCTGACCGTTCTCAACATACAATGCTATCGCGTTTCCATCCCAGGATGTCCATGATCCTCCGGCGTATCCAAGGAATGCCCCACTCTTGTTGGTAGTGCCCTCGAACCCAGATAGCCATGCTTTATATCCTGCAGGGTTGCTATAAGTTCCTGAAAGACTGGCTGTTCCTGATGTTTTTTCATAATCGATAGATGCGCTGAGTGTTCCGGTAAGCGAACTGCCTGTTGTATTGAATGGGTAACTTGTCGTGAAACCACCGCCAGCAAATGTGCCTGTATAGCTTGTCGGAGGATTAGACGGTGGTGGTGGAGGCGGCGGCGGAGGTGGAGGCGGTGGTGGTGGAGGCGGCGGTGGTGGTGGAGTTGAAGTTGTGGTGGCAGGAGGAGGCGAAGGGGGCGTAACAGAAGCAACAGTGGTGGTAGTATCCGTCGTGGTGGTAGTTGTTGTTCCTGCGGGTGTGGTTCCACCTGCAGGTGTGGTTGAGCCTCCTGTCGTTTCCGGTGCCTTTGCCTCTAACTTTTTAGGTTCTGTTGGCGTTACGGCTGTGACCTGTTTACCAATTTCTGCCTCCGTTGCCTTTATCGGAGGCGTAGGCGTAGAGTTGGTCGACGTCACAAAAGATATGTTCCCGGCTGTTACTGGAATTATTTTGTCTGGTATCTGGGGGTTGTACGTATACCCCTTTCCGGATATAAAGAGGACACCCGTTAGTCCTTTCTCATGGAAGACAATCATGTTTGTGCCCCTTATACCTGCAACAGCATTAGGGGTATGAACCTCAAACTTGTTGCCTTCGGCAAATGCGGCTGTTTTCTTTATAAAATCTTCAGCAGCAACTGCCTGAACACGTCCTCTGTGAAGCTTTGCAACACCCTTGCATTGTTCCCCCTGAACCATGTATTCGGTAATCTCTACCCTTGTGCTCTGGGCAAGGCGCAGGAGATTATTATTAACAAATGTGATTTCTGCTTTGCTCTTACTTTTTGCACGGTAAATATCACCCACCTCAACGGGGTCTCCAAGTGAAACTGGGGTGGCAATATTCTTTCCCTGTTTTAATACATCTATCCTTCCTTCAATAAATGTAATCTTTCCAACATGGGCTGCATAAGATGATAGGGAAAAACATAAAATAATGAGGGAAAAACATAGAGAAAAAAACATTTTTCTCATGGGACACCTCCCAAATAGTTACCCGTCGTTAATATGACTGGTGCTTAATTGTGGCACTTATTTCATAATTTGTAAATGACCAATATCACACTTTATATTAAAACCTGTATTCGATGCCTAAAGAAAATATTTCTCGTTTGTAATCATAACTTCCAATATTCGATTTGTCTCTTGTATATGTGTATTGACCTGTAAGATAGGTCTTTGGCCTAAATTCATAAGTAAGCAATGCAGAGTTAATGTATGTGTCATCTTTTCTTTGCATTCCATAAATCGAGTTTTCGTGTCTGTAATTTGTAAATGATGCGTCCGAAGTAATTTGGAACTTCAGTGATTTTAATATCGGGTAAATAAGACTCAGGCTAAAGCGATTTTCATTGTATGACCAGTTCCATCCTTCTGCATCTTCATTTGCATAGGTATATCTGAAGCTCAGCAGTCCTTCTCCCTCCTTGAACAAATACATCCAACCTATTGTGCCACTTGTATTCAATGCATCCCTGTTTTCATCCGAAGATGCCGGAGGGGCGTCGGAACTTATAATGTCGTATCGCTTTCTTGATATGCCAAAGGTTAGTTCAGCTATATGGTTCGGAGCAACCAAGAAACGTGCAGTCGGGTTAGCTGATAGCATTTTCATGTATTGGGCATCTTTATACCAATGGCGACTATTTAAAAAATCCGAGCCAGAGCCAAATCCATCACGGTTATCGCCCTGCAACCAAGTATAAGCAAACATCATTGGAAGCGTCAAAGAAACCCTTTGAAAATTATACCCAGGATTTAATAAAAAGGACTGCTGCATCGTGTTGTAATCGTCCCTTCTGAAGTATCGTTCAGCGTAAAGTGCATATTGCATTGAAAGGCTATAAGGTGTTTTAAAAGAAAAAGGAGCCATATATTGTATTCGTATTGTGGAATTGAGGGCAAAATCACGCTGTCCTGAAATCTGAGATGAGAGGGCAGGTATATCCACAAAAGGACCTGATGTAGGTGCTGCGTTAACATTTGTATCATGTTTATAAGATAAACTAACATTGAACCTGAATGTTTTTTCCCTTTCCATCTTATCCGAAACGAGGTTTTCATAGTCCCTTGCATATGCCCCTATGTCTGACCTTGGATCCAGAGAAATGGCTGCTTTGAACCTTTCCTGAGAATCCCTGAGTCTGCCTTCTTTTAAATAGATACTTGCAATCTGGAACTCCACTGCTTGTGCAAGGGTTGCGTCGAGTTCCTTGGCTTTTTTAAATGCCTCAACTGCTTCTTGATTCTTGTTTTCCTTTGTCAGTATAAGCCCCTTGAAATATTGTATTCTCGCAGACGCGATATTTTCCTTTTCTCCAACCTCAACCCATTTAATTGCCTCTTTCAGGTCATTTTCTTGATACAGAGAATCAATAAGTTCAGGAAGTGCTTCCCTGATATGAGGGGTCAATGTAACCGCATCCCTCAAATATGGTATCGCTTCTTTATACTTTTCCATCAATTTGTATGTAAGGCCATAATAAAATGCAACGCTGGACGATGCAGGCTCGAGCTTTATTGCCTCAGCGAAAAGTTCAAGCGCTTCTTCGTAATTTTCCTCGTTGAACTGTGCCATTCCCTTTTCAAAAGGGGTCTCGCAGAACGACATGGAAGGAAAAACACAGATAAGGAAAAAGATAACAATAAATATCGAGCATCTTTTTAGCATGACATGTCACCTCCATATCCTTCAATATTGTAATATGCAAAACAGCAATCCATACTTTCTATAGAATATGTGAAAAGCATTCCAACTGCATAACTCAATTGTAGTAACCAAATAATTCTATGAGAATACTTCAAATTTTGTCAAGCCATTTCAAGCACAAAAGAGGCTTCTCGCAATTTAAATAGAATAATAGACACAAAGATTAGTGCTATACATTTTCATTTTTTGCAGATGTCATATGTTTTTCCGTTGACATGTACACAATATTGTAAGATAAATTAATATGAACCAATTATAAATAACTGAGGGGGCATAAATGAAAAAAATCTTTGTATTTTTCTGCATCGCTCTTTTTTTAACTATATTGAGTCCGGTATATGGAGCGCAGTTCGGTCCGGCTGAGCCTTTACCAGGCATAGCAAAAAACAAATTTGCCGTAAGTGCTGGATATTTTTATCAAACCGCTGATATGGAACCTAGCGGTTCAGCATGGGATAATCAAAAAATAGAACAAAACAATGCATACATACAGCTTTCTTATGCACCCAATAAACTTTTCGAGGTATACTTGAGGGGTGGTGCGGCTGATTTTAAGGCTCCTGATGCATTTAACCTTGGCACTACAACTGTAAATTTCGGTGATAATCCAAAGGCTTTTGGAACGTTGGGCGTAAAATACTTTCTATATAACACCCCTTCATTTGGTATTGCACCATTCGCACAGGGGAGCTATTATTCAAGCTATAAAGATAACATTGAATTTGTAAAAGCCGGCATTTCTTATGCCACAGAAGTAAAATTCAAAAATCCGTGGGATATCAACTTGGGTTTAATCTTTCAAACAAAGCTACAAAAGGTAACCCTTTATGGTGGACCCTTCGTCTATTGGTTCAAGACAAAGGTCGAAAACTCTACATCGCCGGCTCTGGCTGGCTCAACGACAGCAAACAACTCAACTACATATGAGGAAAAAAATAACGTAGGCGGTTTTTTAGGTTTCAGGATACCAATAACGGAAAAGGTTAGTTTTGATGTTGAAGGTCAATATAAAAGCAGATTCTCAATTGGAGGGGCAGCGCATTACGCGTTTTAATCATTTCTTTGATTTAATCAAAGTTGGTGCCCCTGAATAGTATATATTTGTCTATTTTTTTGTAGGAGTTTTAGCAATTTCAGCTTGTTTTTGCTTAGCAGATTCGCTCTGTTTTGCCTCGTCTGCCTCGCTGGCAGCATTCTGACTATCAGGCGTTACTGTGACGTCAAACATCCATTTATTGCCGTTTACATTAATTTTACCTTTTCCCTGAAGAGGGCTTCCCTCTTTTTTTGATTCATAAACAAGAGCAAGGTCTATCTTAGGTTCAAACTCATTAGTGTCAAGGTATCCTTTTCCCTTTATTATTTCTCCGTTTGTGCCTTCGAGAAATAAATTATCAAAATTTATCCTATACCCATTTATCTTTCCATCAACAGTAATCTTTTTATACGGCAATGTTAATTTAGGAAAATTTTTCGGTGCCAATTCTTTTATCTCACCATTGTCCAAAGAAAAAGATAGAGAGCCCTTTTGTTTTTCAGTTGCATAAAGTGGCATTTCCTTTTTTATCCATCCATTCATCGTGCCGCTCAATCCTTTAAACCAAGGGAGTCTGCCTTCTGGATATTTCGAAAGCGATACGCCTTTCATTGTTACAGTGAGAAAGGGTATTGAATTAACAAAAAAAGGTATATTTGTTATATCCAATTTCATCTTACCATCATAGATTGAAGCGGTTGAATTAATACTGATAACGCCTTTAAACAATGGCATAAAATGCCAGTTTACACGAGCACCCTCAATCTCAAACAAGGGCTTGCCCTGTAATATTTCGTGCCCAAACGTAATTTTCGCTGCCCTTGCACCAAAAACACCTGCCCTTGCCCCTTCAATAGCAACTATAATTCTATTTCCACCAAGAAAATTTTGAAAGACAACCCTCATCATTTTCTGATAAGGAAAAAAAGCGTAGAGAACAATTATAACCGTGAAAAAAAACCACGCAACAGCAATACCAATGTAAATCAAACGACCTCTGTGCTTTATCATATTGTCTCTACCCCGCAACGATAACAACATACATATCAAGCAGAGAAGGGTTTGATGCCTGTATGTTGAGTTGAAATTTTTTCACAAAAAGACCTTTTGCCTCTGCTTCATCCATAAATGCAATAACCTCTTTCAAGGCAGCCCCGCCCACTTTCAGTTCGTATACATTTTGCTTTATCTTGCCTTTTTCCTGCTTTAAGACTGATGGTTTCAACATATTCATTTTTCCGCTGATAAATATCTTGGTCACCATTTCTTCAATAAATCCAAGCGATATATTAACCTGTTCCGCCTTTTCCTGACGGCCTCTTTCTACGTAATGCCTTTTTGCAATATAAGTATCTTTAAGTTCAAGGACATTTAGAAGTTCCTTTTGTTTAACTGCTATCCGCTGGTCAAAAGCTAACGCATCCTTATAGAATATGTATGAATAGGTCAATGTGAGTATTATAATAATTATAAAACCCAGCAAATAGAGTCGTGTTGGCACCAATTTGAGGATATTAACCAATTTTTTCATTAAAACTTTCCTTTTATCTTGAACTTTATCTGTTTACCCTGAGTCATATCTAAATTCTGTATCTCGATGTTTTTAATATCTCTTATCTCTTCCATGGCTGCTTTGATCTTTTCAACCGCCATAAACGATACTGTTGTGCCTGAGATGCTCAACTCATTTTCATCACAAACAAACTCATTTAGTTTGACATCGATTTGCTTATCAATCTTAGCGCTTATTTCAGCAAGTATTTTTAAGGCCGGAGCAGTATTGATAGTGCCAGCACCCACTAGTTCCCTATCAATTATACTTATCTTATCCCTGAAGACTGAAACAACGTCTTTAATCGGGGGAGACTTTGGAAAAACTGTTTTATATATGTTCTGTTGTTCTGTTGCAAAAAATCTGTAAGTTTTTTCTTTAAAATGCAGGTTCAGAAAAAACATTATAAAAATAAGTGTACTTAATGCTGCCAAACCCCCTAACCATTTAAAAAGTATTTCATGCGAAAGCCCCATACCCTTTTCTTTTTGGTGTAGAAGATTGATCTCATTGCTATCAACAGTAATTAGCGATGCGCCTATTGCAGCCCAGAGCCAATTAGGATAACCGTCTGTTTTAATGTGCTGTTGTAAGGACGGGGTGTTAATTTTAATGTTGTACTTCTTTTCAATGTCTTCCTTTAGGGTCTTAACATCTCCATCTTCAAAGATGCTAACGATATAATAAGGCACACTTATAAATTCATTTTCTTCTTTTATTTCACTGATTGCAGCATAAAGATTTGCTGTATTTTCTTTAGAATAATAAAACTGCCTGAGGTAATGCAAATTGCCCTTGCGTTGAGCAATGACCGTTGCATTGTTTCCGTCTATGTAAATAAAAACAAAATCATTCTGGGGAATCGAATTAAGCCATTTCAGCGCATGCAAGGTAGCAATGGCGTTTACAGTAATTCCTTTTATGTTTTTAACTGTTTTTAAACCAACCGTATCTTCTTTCGGCAAGGCAACAGCAAGTACATTTCCCTTGCCTATCTCTTTAAAATCTACAACTACGTTATTTATTTCAACAGGAAGTATATTGGATAATTCACCATTTAAAACAAGCTCAATCCTCCTTTTTCCAGTGAAGGGGAATTTGAGGTGGACAAAATAACTCGAGGATGTTTCAAGAGAGGCATAAACAGGCACATTGCTTCTTATGTTTGTTGAATTGTAGGGGTTTATATTATTATAGATCTTTACATTTTTGACAGAGTTTTTATCAAGTAAAAAACTCGCACCATGCCATTCATCACGCAATTTTACAATGGAAGTTATTTCCCGCTTCAAAATTCCCTCCAGGAAACTACTGTAATCGATTTTCCATCTCTTTTCAACACTGCATCGACACTCTTTGAAACCTTACCAACAGTATATTTGCTATTAACAGAAAATATTGACGAGTTTACCTTCAGAAAAGGGGTGATTTTGGCATAAAGTGTATCTGTTATACCGATAGCGTTTTTTATATCAGTAATTTTCTGATATTCATTTTCATTTCTATAGGCTACAATCTCTTCTATCAAGCCTTCCCTTATCTCATCATGAAAATCATATAGTGTTTCCTTGTCTGCAGTGTTTACGTTTAGTTTGCCATCGGTCGGTGCAACTGTTATATAATCCTTCAACTTTTTATCTATGAGAATGTCTTTGTCAAATCCTTTAATCAAAAATAGTTCATCAATTGTACTTAGGGCACCGTTTTTTGGGTAATATCCCCTATCTTTGTAATACTCATATTCAGCACCAGCATTACCATACTCAACTTCATCAATATCCATCCAATCTATAAGCGCATCAACAATTTCCGACTTACCCCCAAGTCGCACAATCAGTTTTCTTAGATGGTTCTCAACCGTCTTATTTATATTGTTGCCATCAACAAGACGGTTGATATTAATCTTGCTGTCTTCGTCGATTATTCTCACCGATAATGTCCCCTCACCTATCTGCAATGAAGGGAAATTCATCGCCCACTTATCTGAAAGCGCATCATATGATGCATCATCATCCCTCAGTATGCCCATCGCGCCGTCAATGCCTGAACGTGCCATGCGCAAAGCCTGGATATTGTCCCTGTAATTGGCTGCTTCAAGTAAATTTATCTGTGTTTTCGAGTTAAATGCAATAATGATAGGAAAAAGCAGCGCAATTACAATCAAAACCACAACGAGCACAAATCCTTCCTCAGATTGCGCTAGGTATGGTTTCATCCGTGGTGAACTCTTTTGAATTACCCTTTTCATCTTTAACCTTTATGAAAATTCTAACCTGTTTTGGCAATTTGCCTAAAGCCTTTGAATCCCATTCTTCCTGCCAGTCAAATCCATCATAATAACTAAGCTTAAAAGATGTTACCATTTGCGTCAACTCGTAAAAAACACCGCCTTCAGTGGGGTCTCCTTTTACCTCTTTTGCCTCTCGACGAATCATAACATACTTATCTGTAAGATCTTTTATCAGATAATAACCAACTTCACTATAACCGAAAGGGTTTTGTCCCATTGAAGAAGAAGTTACAAAGTCGAGTTTGCTTACCGGCTCATCCCCCTCTTTTTTTACAAGTTTTCCTATAAACGATGCGTCCCCTGAAAGAGTAATGCCGCGTAAATCCTGCTTTATCAATTCGATCAGAATGCGGCCTGTCTCCAAAACATCCTGCTCCTCTGAAGCTGCCTCAATAGAGCGGTTAACGCTGAAATACGTTACATAAACAGCAAGCATTAAAAGCGACGAAAGCGCAACTGCCATCAGAGCTTCCAGCAGTGTAAAACCACGTTTATTCATGATTTTTCTCTTGTTCAAGGTACCGTGAAGATATTCTAACATATTTTTATTTATGAAGTCAGAAAAATACGGATGAACTCAATGGATAGACGATTCACCAGTGCAAATATTTCAGGCCTGCCTTTGCAATGTGTTCCTCCCTGTCCGCCCGGGAAAGACTTTCATCATCGACATTTCTGAATCGGTACCCAACATTTAAACCTATGCCCTTCCAGACAAGCTGATTGACATTTGCTTCGAAACCCCTCATGCAACCATTTATAAACCATCAACTGCTTTTTCTCCCCTCGAATCCTTTTTTTAGAGGTTTAGATGTGTATTTTTAGAAGTTTAGATGTGTAGAGGTTTAGATGTTTAGCCAACCTTCTAAATCAGAAGTCAGAAGTCAGAAGTCAGAAGTCAGAAGAAAAGCGAAGTATTCGAGGATTCAAGTTGTTCTCTCTTCTCTCTTCTGTTCTCTGTCCTCTGTCTTCTGTCTTCTGTCCTCTGTTCTCTGTCTTCTGTCTTCTGTATTCTGTCTTCTGCCTTCTGCCTTCTGCCCTCTGCCCTCTGTCCTCTGTCTTCTGTCCTCTGTCCTCTGTCCTCTGTCCTCTGTTCTCTGTCTTCTGCCTTCTGCCTTCCAACCCTCTAACCCTCTACGGTTGTACCCAGTTCCTTTCCTGACAGATTTGAAATAGATAGCATGCGAAACGGTAAGGCTAAACAACGCAAACTTTGAAAACCTTGATATATTACCCAGGGTTAAATATCTATTGACAAAATGGGGCCTATTGTTTTAAAAGTTCAATTATAAAAAGGTGCAAAAATCATTATAAAAGGGGTGTATTATGAAAAAATCATTATTTTTCACAATTAGTCTGGTGATGTTTTTTGCTATGACTACAGTGTGCTCAACAGTCTATGCACAGAGTACAATAAAGGTTGGTATTGTCGACACCTATACAGGACCCCCTACGACATTTACTATGGATGTGCTCGATGGTTTTAAGCTTGCTGTAAATAAAATAAATGCCAAGGGTGGTGTTCTTGGTAAAAAGATAGAATATGCGACAAGAGATGAAAAATTTAAACCGGATATCGGTCTTGCCATGGCGAAAGAGCTTGTTCTGAAGGAAAAGGCCGATATCTTGATGGGTACGATAAATAGCGCCACAACACTTGCCATATCAGATTTTGTGAAAAAAGAAAAGATACCGTTTTTCGTAACGTTTGCAAAGAGCGATAAGATTATTGGCGAAAAAGGACATCAGTATATATTCAACATGAACGAAAATACCGCAATGGCCGGAAGGGCTGCAGCTATCGCACTTGCAAAAAAGCCATTTGTAAAATATTGGATTGCTGGTGATGATT
>Ga0116158_10005017_pt1 | contig 11249 bp, 11 predicted proteins | sample AD_UKC052_MetaG_FD_89883 | JGI IMG/M metagenome (GOLD analysis project Ga0116158, IMG submission 89883) | Active sludge microbial communities of municipal wastewater-treating anaerobic digesters from USA - AD_UKC052_MetaG | ecosystem: Engineered > Bioreactor > Anaerobic > Digestate | place: USA... | reverse complement strand
GGGGTTCCGCTATATGCCTTCCAAACTTATCCAAAGAACTCTGCAACTTCAGCTACTCTTTTCGCCTCCGTCACCTGCCGCCTACTCTCTTGTAAGCCTCTTTCTCAACCCCCTTTCTCCTCTTCTTTCTGTCCCTCTTGCCGAATGGGAGTGCAAATGTCGCAGTATTTTTTTTACTAGCAAGAAATATTTACAAAATATTTGAAGATATTTTCCAAAACCCTCAAAACCACAAACTTATAACTGAAAAAAAATCGAAGGATTTTGCCAAATGTCAAAATCCTCGTAAAATCCATCCCATTGGGCCATCACTCTGGGTCTGGAACCGTTTTCTAAATCCACAATTCTGATCCTCCTTTAAAACGAATTCTCTGAATGGAGCCGATTTTTCCTTTTTTTGCGGACTTCGATTCTATCTCTTGAAAGCAATCATTAAACAAATACCTGTACTGAGACGATTGTCCTACCAATTCCTGTTATGGTACCGGGACAATACAATCACTGAAAATGGAAATGGAAACAGCGTTCAGGCAGACGGTGCCCAACTGGAACGTTGCCGCATCCGGATTTCTGGTTCAGGGAACAGACTGATATTTTCCCCAGGGTCATCAGTTAAAGATTGTGAAATTGAAATCCTGGGTGATCACCATACTCTACTGATTGGCGAAAACGTTGTTCTCACTCAATCGGTTTTATGGTTTGAAGACCACCACTGCGAAATAAAAATCGGGAATGGAACTACCATGCAACGAAACGGGCACATTGCTGTAACAGAACCTTTCCGCAAAATCAACATTGGAGACAATTGTATGTTCAGTTTTAATGTTGACATCCGGAACGGGGACAGCCATACTATATATATGCAGGAATCTGTGAAACGGGTGAACTGGGCCCGAAACATTGAAATTGGGAACCATGTATGGCTCGGGGCACACACTCAAATTATTGGAGGAGCTCAGATCGGCGAAAATTCCATCATCGGGATCCGATCTCTTGTAAACAGTGCCATATCAGAAAATAGCATTGCTGTAGGGATTCCTGCCAAAGTGGTAAAAACGGGGTTTACCTGGGACAACAAACGGTGGCAGGAGGGCGACCCGGTTATCAACCAAAACAACCGGGTCTGATTAAATTTATTTCAGGTTGTGGTAGACTTTCTGAACATCGTCATCCTGTTCAAATTTCTCCACGATTTCAAACAACTCATTTTCCTGTTCTTCAGTCAGGCCTTCTGCGTAAGACTGAGGAATTCGCTCAAGTTCCGAACTGAGAACATCCAGCCCCCGAGACTCCAATGCCTTCTGCATGGTATCGTAATCGGTTAAAGCTGTATAAATAATAATTGTCTTTTCCTCAGGATCAGTAAAAAGTTCTTCCAGACCTGAATCAATCAAATCAAATTCAAGCTCTTCCGGATCCAGACCGGTGTCTTTTATTTTAAATACTCCTTTACGGGAAAATATAAAATCCAATGAGCCTGTTTTCCCCAAAGCACCTCCTCCCCTATTGAAAATGGTTCGGATATTGGCGACCGTACGGTTGATGTTGTCTGTGGCTGTCTCGCACAAAATCGCGACTCCATATGGGCCATAGCCTTCATATACAACTTCATCGTAACTCTTTCCTTCTTTACTTCCTGACCTGTCGATGGCATTCTGAATTAAATGCTTTGGCATATTCACGCCTTTGGCAGTTTGAATTGCCGCTCTCAAACGAGGGTTATTCTCCGGAGCCGGACCAGATTGCTTGACAGCAATCGCAATTTCTTTACCTAAACGACTGAAAGCCTTTGCCATGCGATCGAATCTGGCAAACATTTTGTGCTTTCGCTTCTCAAATACTCTTCCCATGGTGTTGTTTAACGGGCGGCAAATTCCACAACTGAATCAGAAAATCAAAACGCGATTTCTATTTCTGCTTTGGAATTTCCTGAATCGTCAACGAATGAACTGTAAGCTCAAAAAAAATCCCCGTTTCCGGGGATTGATCTGATTACTATTGTTTCCACTTAATGGCACAACCAACTGCCTTGGTAAGCGACTTTGTGACTGGCTTTCCAGCCAGCAATTCATCGACCGCTGTTTCCACGTATTTTTCTTTCTTATCTTTTTGATTTTGCACGTCATCGTCAATTGCGCCGATGTAAACCACCTTCAGTTTTCCCGATTCCTTTTTCAACACATAAGCATGAGGAGTTCTTTCTGCTCCATAGAAAAATGAGATTCTTTGCGTTTCATCAATTAGATATGGAAATGTAAATCCTTTTTCTTTTGCCCGTTTCTGCATATTCTCGAAGCTATCTTCCGGCTCACGTTCCGGATCATTCGGATTGATGGCGATGAGAGGAAAGCCCAGCGATTCATATTTCTTGTTTAAGGCAATGATCCGATCTTCGTATTTTACAGAAAAGGGACAATGATTGCAGGTGAACACAACAATGAACCCCTTGGCTGAGCTGTACTTCATCATACCCATGCTTACCTTATTGCCATCCACATTTTTGAGTTCAAAATCTGTGGCTTCATCCCCAACCTTATATCCATGTTCCAAAGGCTTCATGGCGGTAAAAATGCCCGTTAGTCCAATGGCGAACAGAAAGGCAATCAATCTCAGTTTCATTTTCATAGTTTTAAAGTGTTACTAAACGTGTTACAAAGAAGAACTAATGTTTTGAATCAATTGTTCATAACCTAGTTCCGAGGATGCAAATTTTCGGATTTTTTTAGGATTGTTAATAAAAAGTGTGACCGGAATTGACCCGCCCCAGGTTGGCTCTACTTTATCTATCCAGGCATTGTAATCTGTTTCATCCAGCAAATAAACCTGTGCACCTGGCATCTTTCGGGAAATGAAAGGAAGCAGGCGGCTTTTAAAATCAGCTGCAAAATCAAGGCTAATGTATCGGAAACGAACCGGTTTGCCAGAAAATGAAGTTCTCGCTTTTTCAAAATACGGCAATTCCTGAACACAAGGCTTGCACCAGGTTGCCCAGAAATTAATGACGGTGAGTGAATCTGTGGTATCTGCCAGCATGGCCTGCATTTCCGGCCAGTGTATAATACGTGCAGATTGGCCTTTTGAAACAAGAGGCAACATACTGAAGGACAGTACGACAACGAAAAACGAGAATAATCTGGTCCGGAACATACCCGCAAGTTCATGAAATCCCCGTTAAATCCAACCAAATCAGAAAGGTGGATGTGCCATATTTGTGCCACTATTTTGTTATATTCAATTTGACATCCTCTTCCAATCTGCCCTTTTTTCAAGCATTGAAAGGTCATTTCCAGACGATCCTTCCTTATCTGTTCCGAAAAGTGAATCTGCCAGAATCTGAAACTAAGGAAATTCCACTTTCGGACGGTGATTTTGTGGATGCGGAATTCTGGAAAGGTGCGGGTGAAGGAATTGCGATCCTGAGCCATGGTCTGGAAGGTAGCTCAAAAGCCGTGTACATCCGGGCATTGACCCAATCGTATCTTCAGAATGGATGGAATGTCCTGGCCTGGAATTTCCGGGGATGTTCAGGACGAATGAACCGAAAGGAACGATTGTACCACTCAGGAGCTTATGAAGATCTGAAGGAGGTTATCCAATATGCCAATGCCCTCAATTACTCAAAAATTCATTTGGCTGGATTCAGCCTTGGGGGAAATATGACCCTGCTTGCTCTGGGAAAAGAAAGTGACTGGCTGATTGACCATGGTGTTGAGAAAGCATTGATTGTTTCACCCCCAATGAATCTGGCGGGATCGTCTGCCAAACTGGAAAAATGGTGGAACACGCCATACAGGATTAACTTTTTACATGACCTGAAAACGAAAATCCGGTTGAAATCGAAACAGTTCCCAGGCTATTACCAGTTGATCGAAATGGAAAAAGCCACCACCATTTTTGCCTTTGATGATGTGTGTACAGCTCCAGTTCATGGCTTTAATGGAGCAGCTGAGTATTACAGGAAATGTTCCAGCATATACCATATTAAAGGAGTGAAGATTCCAACGATGGTGGTGCTGGCAAAAAACGACCCCATGCTGGCAAGAGGCAACTACAGAGAAATCGAGTTTCAGAATCCAGCTGTCCGGTTTCAGATACTGGAAGAAGGCGGACATTGTGGTTTCTGGGGAATGAATATTTATTAGCATTCAGTGTATGGTCTGCATCAAAGTCAGATTCTGAAAATAAACCGCCTTTTTTTACAAATCCGGCCTTGTTCTTCGGCCAAAAATTCGAATTTTGCGGCCCAATTATCAATACACTATGAATATTTTGGTTTGCATCACTTCGGTGCCCGATACGACCTCCAAAATTTCCTTTTCAGACAACGATACCAAATTTGTTTCGGCAGGAATCACCTATATCATTGGACCTTACGACGATTACGCATTGGCCAGAGCGGTGGAATTAAAAGAAGCCAAAGGCAGTGGAAACATCACAGTGTTTCATGTTGGAGAAGCAGACAGTGAGCCTGTTATCCGGAAAGCTCTTGCCATTGGTGCTGACGATGCCGTCCGTGTGAATTCAGTGGCGAAAGACGGATATTTCGTGGCCGACCAGATTGCGGCTTATGCAAAAACCAAGTCGTTTGACCTTATTCTGATGGGTAAAGAGTCGATCGATTTCAACTCCGGGATTGTCCACGGACTGGTGGGTGAACTTCTCGGGATTCCGTCTGTATCTCCGGTGATGAAACTGGATATCAATGGAAACGAGGCCACGATGGAAAAAGAAATTGAAGGTGGAAAGGAAACGCTTCAGGCATCGTTGCCTTTGGTACTTGGCTGCCAGGAACCAATTGCAGAATGGAAAATCCCTTCCATGCGGGGAATCATGAGTGCCCGGACAAAACCTCTTCAGGTAATTGAACCAACCTCATTCAGCAGTGGACTGGAGTTTGAAAAATATGAATTGCCTGCCCCTAGAACCAACTGCAAAATGATTTCCGACTCACAGGTAGAAGAACTTGTGACTCTCCTGAAATCAGAAGCCAAAGTTATATAATCACCCTACCCTATAACCAGATACCAACTATGTCCGTTCTTATTTTTCTCGAAACAACCGACAATCAGATAAAAAAATCTTCTCTGGAAGCACTCGTATATGGCAGGACCATTGCAGGACGTTCCGGTGGAAGTGTCACCGCATTGGTGGTGGGAAATCCAACAAATCTATCAGAAGCCGCTTCACACGGAGCCGCAACTGTTATGCAGATTTCTGACAGCCGCTTTTCACAGAATGATGCCCAGGCATTTGCAGAAGCTCTTTCGGAAGCCGCCACTCAGAAAAGTGCCAGCCTGATTGTGATGGCAAAATCTGTGTTTAGCGACAGTATCATTCCAAAACTTTCTGCGATCTGGAAAGCAGGTGCCGCCACCAATGTGGTGAGTTTGCCTGAATCGGATGCGAATTTCTCTGTAAAACGCAGCATTTTCACCGGAAAAGCATTTGAGCTGATGAAGCTCACTTCAGAACGAAAAATCGTATCCATCAAGAAAAACGCAGTTGAGGTATCTCTTTCTCCGGCTGCAGGAGAAGTTGTGGCCTATCAGCCATCGGTTTCTTCCAAAGCATTTGCGTTACGGACGGTATCGACCGAAAAAGCAAGCGGAGAAATACTGCTTTCCGATGCTGAAATCGTTGTGAGTGGTGGCCGCGGTTTGAAAGGACCTGAAAACTGGGGACTGGTAACGGACCTGGCGAAAGTTCTGGGAGCGGCAACCGGATGTTCCAAACCAGTTTCCGATTTGCATTGGAGACCCCATCATGAGCATGTTGGCCAAACAGGTATCAAAGTGAGCCCGAATCTGTACATCGCCATTGGAATTTCCGGTGCCATTCAACATGTGGCAGGAATCAGTTCCAGCAAAGTAATTGTAGCCATCAACAAAGATCCGGAAGCCCCGATTTTCAAAGCAGCGACTTACGGGATTGTGGGTGATGCGTTTGACGTGGTTCCAAAACTGACACAAGCTCTGCGGAATTCTCTGTAAATCTCCACAATTTGTTCTTTTTCTTACAGAAAGAAAGGTCAAATCAAATCCTGTCCTTACTTTCGTTTCATCTTCTATTGATTTCGTAGTGCAGAAAATAAAACTTGAAATTCTGGGCCTCAGCTCCAGCCAGTCACAGTCGGGTTCATTCGCTCTGGTACTGGGTGAAGAATCAGGTTACAGGAGACTTCCGATTATCATCGGGATGTTTGAAGCTCAGGCCATTGCCATTGAAATCGAAAAAATCATACCCAACCGGCCGATGACACACGACCTGTTTAAGTCGTTTGCTGAGTTGTTTGATTTTGAAGTAGAAGAAATCATTATTTCAGATCTTCGTGAAGGAGTCTTTTTTGCCAAGATCATTTGTTCAGATGGTCTGAAGAAAGTAGAAATCGATGCCCGTCCATCTGATGCCATTGCCATCGGCCTTCGGTTTGGTGTTCCGATATATACATACGAAAATATTCTGAGTGAGGCTGGAATTGTATTATCTGATTTCATCGAAGAAGAAGATGCTTTTGAAGAAAAAGTCCCCTCCCCGGTTTCAGGAAAGAAAAATAAGGACTGGATGAAGGATGTGAATACTGACCAGCTGAGGGTCATGCTGGAAGAAGCATTGGCCAGTGAAGATTACGAAAAGGCCGCCCAGATTAGGGACGAGCTCAACAAACGAAATTAAGGTTTCCCGTCTCTTACCGAATACATTGTTAAGATTCTGTAAGAGACGTTATTTTGCAAACCCAAATAACTGATACATTATATTGTCGCTGCATTTTTGGCGACGTTTAAATTTTATGATATGAAAACGACTATCTGTCTCCGTCCTTTGTGTCTGCTGTTTGTTCTGACACTTTTCTTCATCCTTCATCCTGTTGCTTTTGGCCAGAAACGATGCTCTTCAGCTGTTTCTGATAGTGAATTCGAACAATACAAAGGAGCTATTAAAGCAGAAAGTTTTTCTGACAACCAGATGGAAGTGGCCAAACAGGTTCCTCTTTGCCTGAGTACAACTCAAATCAAAGCCGTGATGGCGATCTTTTCATTTGAGGAATCCAAACTTGGGTTTGCGAAGTTTGCTTATGCCAACTGTGTGGATGCAAAAAATTACTACCTTATCAACTCCGCACTCACATATTCTTCTTCCAAAACGGAGTTGAACCAGTTTGTAAAGAGTCAGCCTGCACCAAAGGAAGAAGAGCCAATCATTCCAAAAGACAATCCACCTGCCCAGACAACCGATACAAATCCGGTGATTGTACCACCAAAAAACACGACTCCGCCACGTAAAACCGGCTGGGAACCGAAAACAAATCCATCAACGGTGAACACCAATTCGTCTGACCCGAATTACGATGCCTACATTAAAGCACAGCAACAAATGCAGTCATTTTTTGTGATGACGTTGGGAATGGGCGATAACCAGATTGACCAATCCAGTGATGTTCACAAGCCAGAAGAAGATCCTTCCAGCATTCCGGCAAAAGCACCAAGAGTTGTGATCACAGCCCCTGAGCTCAATCAGGAAAACAATTTCACAGCAAAAACAACACAGAAAAAACTGACGGTATCCGGTGTAATCAGTTCTTCTGTTGGGATTTACGAAGTTTTCATTAACGAAACAGAGGCCATCCTGAATCAAAAGGGCGAATTTTTCGGGGATGTATTTCTGAGTCCGGGAGAGAATCAGGTTTCAATCCGGGCAAAAGACACCAAGGGACAAAATTCGAAAATCGGGTTCAAGATTGTTCGTGAATCGGGCCAGACAAATCCGGACACACCACCGAAAGAAACAGTTAAAGAAGAACCGGTTGCGCCGGTAGTTCCGCCACCTGTTACACCACCAGCCGTATTTGTTTCCGAAATTGACAAGGACATTCCGAAACTTGGTAAAACAAACAAAGACGCTATTGCTGTAGTGATTGGCAACCAACGCTATTCAAAAGCAAAAGCCGTAGAATATGCAGAAAACGATGCCCGTTCGATGAAAGCCTATCTTATCAATATGCTGGGTTATAAGGAAGGCAACATTCTCTATTATGAAAATGCCAGTCTGAGTGATTTCAATACTGTTTTCGGCACATCAGAAAATCCAAAAGGAAGGCTTTACAACACGATTAAACAGGGTGTTTCAGATGTGATCATCTACTATTCAGGTCATGGAGCACCGGGTTTAAAAAACAGCAAGGCCTATTTTGTTCCTGTAGAAGCCGATCCGAACTACATGGAAAATGGTGGATATTCGATTGATGTTCTTTACCAAAATTTGAAAAAACTTCCTGCAAAAACCATCACCTTGTTTTCAGATGCCTGTTTTTCAGGCGCCAACGTTTTTGACAAAATCAGCCCGATGGTGATCCGGGCAAAAGAACCGGTGAAAGAGGGCATGAAAAACACCACACTGATCAGTTCCTGCACCGGAACCGAAGTAAGCTGCTGGCATACTGAGGAAAGACACGGATTGTTTACGTTCTATCTTCTTCAGGCACTCAAAAATTACAAAGAAACCGATCTGAACAAAGACAAACAGGTAAGCCTGGACGAAGTGTTCAAATCGCTTGCTGATAATAATGAAGGTGTGCCGTATTTCGCCCGGCGTCAGTTTGGACTCAACCAAACTCCCGTGATTCAGGGTCCGAAAACGCGGATACTTTTTAAGTACTAAACCACAACCAACTACGTGACCACTACCAAAACCATTCAGATTGTCGACCTGCAAAGTCAATATCAGAGGTTAAAATCAGAAATCGATCCGGCTGTCCAGGCAGTAATGACGGATGGAAATTTCATCAACGGAAAACAGGTTTCCCAATTTGCCGATGAACTTTCGGCTTATACGGGAAGTCGTTTCACCATCCCCTGTGCGAACGGGACCGATGCATTGCAACTGGCTTACATGGCTCTGGATCTGAAGCCCGGAGACGAAATCATCATTCCGGCTTTTAATTATGTGGCAGCAGCGGAGGCCGCCTGTCTTCTTGGATTGACCGTTGTGTTTACAGATGTAGATCCTGGCAGCTTCAATATGGATCCTGCTACAATTGAATCGAAGATAACACCTGCAACCAAAGCTGTTGTTGCTGTTCATTTATTCGGTCAGGGTTGTGATCTGGATGCGATTTCCTCCATTTGTGAAAAGCACAATCTCTATCTCATTGAAGACAATGCTCAGGCAATTGGTGCAGAAATGACAAAAGGGAAATTCGCCGGAAAGAAACTGGGAACCATTGGGCACATTGGAACGACCAGCTTTTTCCCGTCCAAAAATCTGGGATGCATGGGCGATGGTGGTGCACTCTTTTGCCAGGAAGAAGAACTCGCGGCCCGTATTAAAATGATGGCCAACCACGGTCAGAAGGTGAAATACCACTATGATTATATTGGGATCAACTCCCGGCTTGATACCATTCAGGCTGCGATTCTCAGGGTAAAACTGGAACATCTGGATGAATTCACCAGAGCCAGGCAGAATGCGGCATCTGCTTACACGCACATTCTGAAAGAGAAAAAAGGAATCACACCTCCTGCCATCTCACCGTTTTCATCGCATGTTTTTCACCAGTACACCATTCTGTTTGAAAACAGTGAAAGCCGTGACCTTGTGAAAGCCCAGTTGCAGGAAGCCGGGATTCAGTCGATGATTTATTATCCTTCTTCGCTTCACTTGCAGAAAGCATACGCCGAAACCAATTTACATTCAGGAAGTTTTCCGGTTTCCGAAAGCCTCTGCGAACGGGTACTTTCGTTGCCTATGCACAGTGAAATGACAAATGAACTGGTTGAATTCATTTGTTCGAAAATTGACGTATCGCACAGATAGTCAAATAATTTACACCTGCGGATTCTGCACTCTGGTGGTTGATGCGTTTTAAGATCAGACGCAAAACCTTTCTGGATACGGATTCGGCAGCTTCAAAAAAGAAACATCATACAAATACTTTATAGAATATGAGCTTTATAAAAATCGGCGTCTTTTACGATGGCAATTATTTCCTGCAGGCCAGTAACTATTACGCCTATGGAAATACACGAAGAAAGCGCTTGAGCGTGGCCGGCATTCATGATTTTATCCGGCACCAGGTAGCAGAACTGGAAAATATCGATGTGCGTTCCTGCAAGATTGTGGATGCCCATTATTTCCGTGGGAGGCTGAATGCATACGATGCATCGCAACGTGGCGACCTCCTTTTCTGGGACCGAGCGTTTGATGACATTCTGATGGCTGAAGGTGTAACGACACACTATATGCCAATTAAAATCAACAGTGAAGGTCTGAAGATCGAAAAGGGAATTGACGTGTGGCTGGCTCTGGAAGCCTTTGAAATGGCGGGTTTGAAAAAACTGGACGTGGTGGTGCTTCTGGCTGGCGATGGAGATTATGTGCCACTTGTGCGAAAGTTGAATTCACTGGGTGTAAAAGTGATGGTGCTGGGTTGGGACATTGAATACGTGAATGAAAACAATGTTCGGATCGTGACCCGTTCTTCACAGGAATTACTGGAAGAAGCCAGCTACCCGCTTTCCATGCATTCCATCATAGAGGACCGAGCCAAGCGGAATGAAATGCTGATTAACAATCTGTTTGTTTCGAACGAATCACGGAAGCCGGCTGTCGCGGATCACAGTGATGTGGGCGAAGGAAAAACGGGTGAAATTATGAGCCTGAAAAATGGCTTTGGTTTCATCAAGTTTCCTCCAAACAACGTATTCTTTCACTTTTCCAATTTGATGGACAGCGACTTCCACGATTTGCAAGTGGGAGATCCTGTGCAGTTTGACCTGGAGAAAGGAGATGAAGGACAGGACGTCGCCAAAAATGTTCGGGTTCTGGCAGCCTATTAACGGCCTCTGATGTAATTGATCGAGTCACGCTTAATGCGTGACTTTTTTATTTTAAGGCGAGCCATAGCCGAATTCGCAATGAGATGCTCTCAACCAGCTGAGCTATGCTCCGGCAACCAGTTGATCAATCATCTTCCTGGATTTCCATTTCTTGATTTGGCGCTCTCGTTTGGCGGCGTCTTCGATTTTTTCAAATTCTTCAGAATACACCAAAATCCAATCCTTGACACTTGCTGTAAATCCCGAATGATCGGTCAGATGTTTTTAAGCCTGGATTCAAGGGATGATCCGGTGCTGCCAATGTAGAATTTGTCGAGTTGGGCTGACTTGAGAATGTATAAAAAGGGCATAAAAAAAGGTCTCGTAATTACGAGACCTAAGTGTGGGAGCAGACCTGTCCCGAATTTACTTCGGGTG
>Ga0116158_10005007_pt1 | contig 11263 bp, 7 predicted proteins | sample AD_UKC052_MetaG_FD_89883 | JGI IMG/M metagenome (GOLD analysis project Ga0116158, IMG submission 89883) | Active sludge microbial communities of municipal wastewater-treating anaerobic digesters from USA - AD_UKC052_MetaG | ecosystem: Engineered > Bioreactor > Anaerobic > Digestate | place: USA... | reverse complement strand
TGTCGGCACGCTGTCCGGCAGCGGCACGATACAGGCCAACGGCGGCAATCCTTTCAGTACCGGCAGCCAGGGCGGCGGCGCGGGCGGCGGCGGGCGCATCGCGCTCTATTACGGCGACGACAGCGCGTTCACACCGCAGGCCATCGAAGCAGCCGGCGGAAACCACAATGGTGTCGGCGGCGCCGGCACGGTGTATCGCGAACGCAACGGCATGCCGGGATTGCTCAGGCTCGACAATCGCGGATACTCCACCTCGGAACAGATTCCCACAGTGATCGCTTTTCACTCGAATCGCTTCGACTGTGTGGAGACGCTGCGCGGTGCACGGGTCGAATTGACGGTCACACAGGCGGTGGCGGACGCATCCATCTCAAAGCGGACGTGTTCACACTGGACGGAACGTTATGCGCCAACGGCCAAAGCGGTGGGGGCGACTACACGGCAGGCGGCAGCGGCGGCGGCATCCTGCTCGATGTCGGCACGCTGTCCGGCAGCGGCACGATACAGGCCAACGGCGGCAATCCTTTCAGTACCGGCAGCCAGGGCGGCGGCGCGGGCGGCGGCGGGCGCATCGCGGTGTATTGCGACGACGACAGCGCGTTCACACCGCAGGCTATCGAAGCGGCCGGCAATACCCGCAATCGGCCCGGCGGCGCCGGCACGGTTTATTTCAAACGCGGAGAAGAGATGACTTCGCTGGTGTTCAACAATCTTGGCACTTACGCGGAAGAAGCCATCCCCACGCCGTTTGACTGCAATACAAACTTTGTTGAGCGTGTGGAGGTGCTCAGAGGCGCACGGGTCGCGCTGACGGTCACACAGGCGGTGACGTTGGCGTCCGTGGCGCTTTCAAACGCCGCGTTGACGGTTTCCGGGACGCTGGCGGGACCGGAACTCGACGTGACGTTGCGCGGCAGTTCCGTGCTGAGCCATGCGGCCGGCGACTCCAACGGTGTGAGCATCGCGGCATCCACTGTGACCATCGGCGCAGGTTCGATGATCGATGTCAGCGGTAAAGGCGCCTTCGCCCTCCCTGAAACCGAAGGACGTTCCGGCGGCAGCTACGGCGGGCGCGGCGCCAACTCGTATGGGAGTTCCGCGCCGACCTACGGCGATGCGTGCTGGCCGACCGATCTCGGCTCAGGCGGGGTCGGGGATGGGTCCTCCATAGGCGGCGGCCGCATCGGGATCGAGGCGGAGACGCTCGTGTTGGACGGCGAACTGCGCGCGAACGGACAGGATGGATTCATTTACAGGGGGGGCGGCAGCGGCGGTTCGATTCTGCTGAACGTGTCCGCTTTGTCGGGCGCGGGCGTTCTCAAGGCGAACGGCGGATGCAATGGCAGCTACGGCGGCGGCGCGGGCGGCGGCGGCCGCGTGGCGGTCTATGCTCAGGACTTACAGGGTTTCGCGCCCTCGGCTCTGGAAGCCAAGGCCATTGCCGGCGCGGAATGGGGCACGGTCTTCCTGGGCGTGCCGCGCACGGTGGTCGTGACCTGCACGGGACAGGGCGTCTGCGATCCGGCGGGACCGGTCGTGATTCCCTACGAGGGCATGGAACCCTTCGTCTTCAATCCGATGCCGGTATCGCTGGCGACCAACGGCACGGCAGTGACGCCCGACATGATCTTCGAGTGGGTCAACACCGGGCTTTGGCGCGGCACGGCGGATGACGCCGTTTGGCTGGAGCGCCTCAACGGCCAGGACACGCTGGCGGCGGGCTTCGAGGCTCTGACGGCGGGGCAGGCTGCGGCGCTGCCCGGCGGCGGCATGGCGGTGACGGTCAACGGCGTGGCCGGCTGGCGTTACACGCTCGAGCGCCGCGAGAGCCTGACCGAAGGCGAGTGGCTGCCGGTACCGGGGCAGGCGGATATCCTGTGCGAGGTGAGCGGGCCGCTGCAGCTCAACGATCCCGCCATGCTGCCGCAGGCGTTCTACCGGGTGGTCGCGGCGCCGTAATCGAATGAATCGAGATAATCGAAAGAATCGATTCCCTCGACAGAAGCCTCGTTTTGTGCGAGATTCCGGAAAGGATCGCGGTTAGCCGCCGGCGGGAAGCGGCGTTGTCCCGGAAACTGAAATCGGAACGTTGACCCTAAATCAGGCAGTTGGAGTAAGAGTCATCGACTGAGTAATGAAAGTTTAAATCCGTTTGGGCTTTCGGCGTTCATGCCCTCTTGTGCGGCGCACCGTCTCATGCTATCATATGCACAGTTTAAGTGAGCATATTGGAGATTGTTATGGAAGCGAAATTGGTTGATTTCAGAAATCGGATGCGGGATATCCAAGCGGCGGTGTCGCGGCGTGAGCGTGTCACAGTCACTTCACACGGACATCCTTGGGCGGTGGTCATCGCTTGGGAGGACTTCAAGCCCGAAACGCCCAAGGCGAGTGAATTTGCGGCGGCGGGGATGTGGGCTGATCGTGACGATCTTGCGAATCCTGCCGAGTACATCAGCCGGCTGCGCTCTCGGAGGTCGTTTGCATGATCTTTGACTCGGATGTCATGATCTGGGCGTTCCGCGGCAACAAGAAAGCGCTCAAGGCGATCGACCATGCGGATTCGCGCGCAATCTCAGCCATCACGTATATGGAATTGTTGCAGGGCGTTCGCAGCAAGTATGAAATGCGGGAGATGAAGAAGTTCCTCTCCAGGCTTTCGTTCTCCACCCTGCCGGTCACCGCGAATATCTCCAATCGCGCAGTAACGATTATGGAAGCGACTGCACTCAAGAGCGAACTCGGTGTCTGTGATTCGCTCATCGTCGCCACCGCCTGCGAAACCGGAGACACGTTGCTCAGCGGCAACAAGAAGCGCTTCAAGGAAGTCGCGTTGCTTAACGCAATCGAATTCAAGTCCGAGTGATGCTTTGTGTGAATGCGAAAAGAATGAGATGATGTTAAGTGTTGCATTGGCTGGATAGCCTGTGCAACAATTCAACTTTGGAAGTTGCATGTAAAAATACGGGAACATCGGTATTGCCATGTTCGCATGAATTTCTCGCTTTGCGAATAACGCTGTAGCGAAAAACGAAAGGAACGGTAATGAATAAGCATTGGACGAGCATGACGATGATGGTCGGCGCACTGCTATTAAGCGGCTTATGCGCTACCCGGCTGGCGGCACAGACAACCGCCTTTACATATCAGGGCCGATTGCTGCAAGACGGGCTGCCGGCGAACGGGCAGTTTGATTTCTGCTTTGCCCTGTTTTCCAATTCGTACATCAAATATCCGCTGACCGATTGGTTAACCAACACCGCGGTGCAGGTTTCGGACGGTCTTTTCACGAGCACGCTCGATTTCGGCGCGGAGGTTTTCGACGGCAGTTCGCGCTGGCTGGAGATCCACGTGCGAACGAACGATAACAAGGTGGCATTCGAGTCGCTTTCTCCGCGGCAGCAGATCACGTCCGCGCCGTGGGCCATCCGGGCAGACGCGGCCAATCAAGCGGATCTCGCCGAGACGGTCGCGCCCGGAGGAGTGGATTCCGATGCGCTTGTCTCCGGCAGTGTCCTTCGTACCCATGTTCAAGCCGGTGCCATCGGGCGCAACGAGATCGCTCTGAGCGCGGTCGGCGGCCAGCAGTTGGCGGTCGGCGCGGTCGGCAGCGGCCATATCGGGGAGGGCGCGGTTAATGGCGGCCATATCGCCGCAGGGGCGGTCGGCGGCGCCCACCTTGCCGCAGGGGCGGTCGGGACTGACCATCTCGAGTGGGACGCCGTCGGCAGTCTGCAGTTGGCGCCGGGCGCCGTGACCAGCAGCCGACTGGCTGCGGACACGGTCAACGCCTCGCATCTGCGCGCCGCGAGCGTCCAGAGCAACCACCTTGCGGCAGGTTCGGTGCACCGCGTTCATCTGGCGCCTGACGCGGTGTTCACCAACGCTGCCGGGCTCTTCGGCTTCGTGCCGCCCGGAGGCATCGTGCTCTCGCCCTCGCCGACCCCGCCGCAGCCGGGCTACACACGCATGGGAGCCATGGACTCTGGGATCGGCGATGCCTGGTCGGTCGCCAGCGGGGTGGGTGCGCCTCTCAGCACACGGGAGTCGGCAACCGTCTGGACCGGCTCCGAGCTGATCACGTGGGGCGGGGCTCTCTATGGAGAGGACGATCTCAACACAGGCGCCCGCTACAACCCCGCGACCGACACCTGGACCTCCATGAGCACAAGCTGGGCTCCGACCGGACGATACGGTTCCGCCGCGGTGTGGACCGGCACAGAGGTGATCATCTTCGGCGGTCTTCAGGAAGGCGGTCTTCTGGATGGCAGCGCGTACGCCGCTGACGGCGCGATCTACACGCCTGCCACCGACTCCTGGCGACCCGTCACTACGAACAATGCACCCGTGAAAATGTTGCCTGCCTGCATGTCGTTTGCATGGACGCCGTCCGGCATGCTGATTGTTGGGCAAAAGTTCGAAGCCCTCAATGTGTACCCGACAGTGTGTTTTCTCTACGATCCCGTCGCGGACGTCTGGACGCCCCGCTCTACCGTCAACGCGCCGCAAAAGCGTTCGGATCACTCCCATGTCTGGACCGGCACGGAGCTGATCGTCTGGGGCGGTTCCAGCAGCAATTCAACTCCGTTAGCGGCGGGCATGCGCTACCGCGTTTCAGACAACACCTGGCGGAGCGTGTCCACGATTGGTGCGCCGTCGCCGCGCTATAGGCACGTCGCGGTGTGGACCGGATCGCGCATGATCGTCTGGGGCGGCTGGGGCCTGCGTCCGGATGGCGTTACGATCGGGAGGCTCAACGACGGCGGCATCTACGATCCCGCCAGCAATACATGGGCACCCCTCTCGATGATCGGCGCACCCGAGCCACGCAGTAGTTCCGCGGCGGTCTGGACCGGCTCCGCGATGGTGGTCTGGGGTGGAAGCCGCGGAATCGACGACAACTACCGGAGTGGCGGTGTGTATGATCTGGCCACGGACACGTGGACGCCCACCGCTTTGTCCGGTGCGCCTCGGGGACGCTACGGTCACAATGCGTTATGGGATGGCAATCGCATGCTCATTTATTCGGGCAGTGATTCGGAGTCGTACCCTGCGCAGGTCGAACGCCTCGATCCGACCAAGGGGCTTTACTATCTCTACCGCTGGCAGTGATCGCGTGTACGACGACATTCAGGAGGACGCGATGAAAAAGAGGTTGAATCAAGTACGGGCGGTTGCGAGAAGAAAACGGTTGACGACGGTTGGCTTGTGCGGGCCGGTCTTGCTGGGCGCGTTTACGGCGGCGGCGGAGTTCGCCATCGACGGGCATACGGTGGATGGCGGCGGCGGCGTCAGCACGGGCACGGTCTACTCGGTATCCGGCACGGTGGGGCAGCCCGACGCGCGCGCCGCGAGCGGCGGCGCGTATGCCTTGCAAGGCGGGTTCTGGAGCGTGGTCACCGTATTGCAGACGCCCAACGCGCCGCAGCTCGCCATTGCTGTCCGCAACGGCATCGTGTATGTCTCGTGGCCGCTGCCCGCCGATGGCTGGGTGCTGGGCTTCACGAACGCGCTGCCGCACGAGGCGGCCGCGCCGTGGCCGCGCCATTCGCCGCCCTATGCGTCGGCTGGCGGACGGATGGAGTTCGCCGAGCCGGTCGTCTACGGTGCGCACTTCTACCGGCTGTTCAAGGATCCATGATGGCAACTGCGGAAAACAAGACCGCGGCGGGCCAAGCCAATACCACTCCGTAACGGTTTCCGCTACGGCAGCGCCACGCGGATGCGGAAGAAGCGCGTGGCGCTGTTGGTGGCGCCCCAGACAGCGTCGCCTAGTTCGGCTTTGCCTTCGATGGTGTAGGCGCGTTGTCCGCCTAGGTCGGGCTGCCAGGAGAGGCGGGGCGCGCCGTCTTCCAGAGACAAGCCGGCGCTCAGAATCGAATTCTCGTCCTCCGGGTCGGAACCGGCCACATACTCCTGCCATGTGGCATGGCCGTCGCTATCGTAATCGTCCCATGCGGCGTCTTCGTAGTCGCCGCCGGAGGCTGCCAGCAGCGCGGTGAACCCGTCGAGCCAGGCGTGCGGCACGGCGACCGGCGTTGAAGCCGTCGCGGTGCCTCCTCCCGACGATGCGAACTGCACATCGTCGAGCCAGATGCAGTCGTCGCCTTCGCCCCACCCCGAATCCTTGCGGTATTCCCAGCGCAGGGTGTGGATGCCCGCAGCCAGCTCGTTGGTCACGGCCATCCAGCCGGTTTCCCCGTCGATGACGGCGACCTCGTCGCCGTCGATCAGGAAAAAGCCTTGATCCCAATATTCTTCGCTGGAGGCGCGCCACCAGAACGTGAACGTGCCGGGGCCGGTCACCGTGGCCTGCAGCCAACTGGTCGTGTCGTCCGCGGTAACGCCGCTGCGCGCGGCGTCGGCGTCACGCACGGCGCTTGGCAGCGCCAGTCCGACCCATGGACCGGAGCCTCCTGTCGAAAACGAGAACGCACTCGTATCCAACGCTTCGGCAATCGTTCGGTCGCCGGTCAGAGGCGGAAGGGCGAAATTGGCGCGAAGGTTGCGGTCGCCGGAGACGACGAACGCGAAGACGGCGTTGGTGGACACTTCGACGAAATCCCATTCGACGCTGCTCCATTCCGTCCAATTAACGAAGACATAGCCGTCGTTCGGCGTGGCGGTCACCGTGGCGGTCGCGCCGGACGCATAGGTGCCGTTCCCCGCCACACTGCCGCCCTCCAGCGGCCAGTAACCCAGCGAGACCACGTAGGTCTGCCCCGCCGTGAATTGGAAGTTCGCGGTCAGCGTCCGGTTCTGCGCGGCAGAGAAGCTGTACGTGGCATCGGCCGACACCTCATAACCGAACTCCGTCCAGTTCACGAAGGCATACCCGGAGTTCGGCGTGGCCACAACCGTCACGGTGTCGCCGGGCGCGTAGGTGCCGGCACCGGAGACCGTGCCGCCGTCGACGGGCGAGGCCTGCACCGTAATGACGGGCAGCGACTGGAAGTTCGCCCACAGCGTGCGGTCCTCCGTGGCCGTGAACGAAAACTCCGGCTCGGTGGAGATCGCCGCGCCGCCTGCCGTCTGCGACCATTTTGTGAAGACGAACCCGGGGTTCGGCGTGGCGCCGACCGTGACGGTCGCGCCGTACAGATAGGTGCCGGCGCCAGCCACCGTGCCGCCGCCCAGCGGAGTCCGGTTCAGTGTGATCGTGGGGGTGACGGTCGAGAAGGTCCAGGTCCGCTCGTTGTCGGAAAGATCGGGATCGGCGGGATCCACCTCGTCGAGGATCGCGCGCACCGTGTACGTTCCAGTCTCGTCCGCATGGCAGTCGAGTGCGATGAATTGCTCGGAGAAGGGTTCGTTCGTGACGCTGTGCGTCGCGGCCAGCACTTCGCCGCCGACGGGTTTCTGGAGGTAGAGGCGCAGGCGCGACGTGCCTCCGACGCCGCCGGTACGCAGCCGCAAGACAAAGCGGTTGGTGACGCCGGCCAGCATGTAGGCGGGGATCAGGCCGGTGGGGTCTGCAGCCTGGTGATGCAGCGTGAGATCCGTCTCCTCGAAACCGAGCGGCAGCGCGTCGGGCGCGTCCAGAACGGAGACCGACACTTCGGCGTGATTGGTGAGGCCGCCGGGTGTGCCGGTTTCATAGCGCAGCAGATGATCGCCGGCGTCGAGAAGCGTGTCAATCTCGCGGCCGGTTCCCAGCTCGCCTTGCAGCGACGAGGTCCAGAGGCCGTCGCCCGCCGTTTGCGGCGGGAATTCGGTGACCTCAGCGCTCAAGCGCCAGACGGCGTTGCTTTGCGAGACGGCGCCGCCGAGCGGCGCGCGGATCGTGACGCGCGGGGCGCGGGGCGTGACCGTGATGCCGTCCACGATGTGCTCCACCGATTCCACGCCATCGGAGGTCACGAGCCGCAGCGCGAGCGTCGACGTTTCGGGCAGAGCCGTGGTCAGGGTCAGCACGTTGGTGGCAACGGTGGGGCCGGCCAGCAGCGTCCAGGGCTGCGCGGGATCGGTGCGCCAGAAGAGCAGGTGGCGCATCTGGCCGGGTGCGGGCGTGTTCGTGAACGCCACGCTCCAGTGAGCGGCAAGCGTGTCGCCGAGCGTGCCGGAGGCGGCAGGCGCCAGCAGCGCGACGGACTGCAGGCCGGACGCGGTCACGGCGATGGCGGTCGAGCTGTCCGAACTTTTGATCACCCGGCAGGCTGCGGTGGCTGCCGGCACATCGAAGGTGCCGACCCATTCGGGATCCTCGGAGGCCGGAACGAATCCCTGCGAGAAGATCTGGGTGCCGTCGGCGTCGTAGGCGGCGAAGGTGTAGACGCTGCCGCTGTTGGGCGGTCGGGCCTCGCCATCCAGACGCGTGACATCGAAGATCTGAAGAGTGTTCGGCTTGAAAGCGTAGTAATAGTCCGTGGCTCCGGAAAGGAGAATCCGCCGCATGCCAGGGGGAATGCGAGTGGGGAGGGGGCGGACAGGTCGACTGCCTGAAGGGTCTGAACTCCAGTGGGCGCGGGAACGTCGAGGTTCTCGCGCACCCAGTCGTCGAAGGCGGCGACGGTCACGACGAGCGGTGCGGAGGGGTCGCCCGCGCCCATCGTGTCGTAAACGATCATGTTGCTGTCAAACCAGGTGCTGCTGGAACTCGGCTGGTGCTGGATGCGGTTGACGCTGCCCGCCTCTGCGTTTCGGAAAACCGTGGCCCGCTCGACAGGGAGCCCCTCGGGCGGATAGGCGTCGTATTGCTCCTTCGAGGTGCAGAGCCCGACGCCGTGCCCCAATTCGTGCAGCGCGGCGCGGGCACGCAGCTCGTCGACGAAGAGCACGCGTCGACGGCCGACGAAGGAGGCGCCCTCGGCGCCGTCGGTGATGAGGCCGTGCGGCATGACGGCCACGATGAAGTCGGGGGCCTGGTCGAGTCCGCTCACGACCCAGCGGCCGAAGGCGAGCTGGGCCGAAACGCGGTTGAGCAGGCCGAGCGAGGTGATGAACGTGGTGGGCGACCAGACGGAGAGCACGGGTTTCTGGACAACGCGCAGCTTGTCCGCCGGTATGGCAAGCTGGTTGGGGATTTCCCGTCCGAGCGTTTCGACGGTGGCCGCCGCGCTGCCGGTGCCCCAGGAGCCGGTGAGGCCGGAGACCTCGACCGGAAACACCCAGATGCGCAAAGGCCGCGACGGCGGGTCCTTGAAAGTCACCGTGCCGGCGAGCAGGGCGGCGTCCTCCTCGGGATAGGCGTCCGGATCGAAGCCGGCGACACCCGAGGCGTCGAGCCGCACGACGACGGGCATCGTGGCATCCTGGACGGGCGGCAGGATGAAAGAGAACGTGCTGCGCGCGTAGCGGATGTCGTTACGCGGAAATTGCGCGGGGTCGCGTCGCACCCGGGATACGGCGCGCTCGGCTTCGATCTGCTTGCCGTCCCATTCGGCGTAGACGCGCACGCCGGAGAGGGCCTCTTCCGTGCAGGAGAGGTCGACGGAGAGCAGCGTCTCGCGGCCCTTGATCAGAATGTGGCTGGCCGTGTTGTCGAGCGTGCCGTTCTGGTGGTTGATGGTGTTCTGGCCGGCAATGTGTCCGTTCAGCCAGAAGCGGGGGAAGACGCGCGTGTCCTGGCGCACGGCGGCGAGGGGCGACTGGGTCAGCGGCGTGGCGATGGCGAAGACGGGGGCCGCACTTGAGTTGCCGAGGACACGGGCGCGGACACGGGCGCGGTAGGAGTCGGGTAAAAAGCCGCGTTCCAGGCCGGAGACGTCGTTGTACCAGCCAGCCGGGCTGCCGTAGAAGTTGGCGCCGATGGTGATCGGAACCGAAGGCGAGGCGACCCCGGTCAGGTGTTCATAGCGCAGGGCGACATCGTCCATGAAGGCATTGCCTTGGATGGTCGGGCTGGGGTCGTTGGCTTCGTGCCAGCGCGGGATGTCGGTATCGTATTCGGGGTAGTCGTTGGCGAAGATCAGCGCCGTCAGAAAGCGGCTGCGGGTGATGACTGTCGCGCTGCGGTTCTGCAATCGGAAGCCCCCGCCGAACTCGCAATCTTCGAACTCGGCCGCGCCGCCGTATGCGCCGGCCTGCGCGGAGAAGAGGCACTGGCTCAGCCTGACCGATCCGCTGCCGGGACGGCTGGTCCCGTAGGAGGTGAAGCGGCACCGGGTGGCGGAGAAGACGACATCGTCCGTCGATCCTTCATCGTTTTGGACTGACACATCGCCGCGGAAATCGCAATCCGTCGCACTGACATCGGCCGCCCCTCGCGCCTCGAAGGGGCCGTTCCAGACGACACCGTCCAAAATCAGGGTGCCGTCGATGCACTGGCGGTCGTAGAGGTAGCCGCCGCCGGCCGTGACCCCGGACGAGCAGTCGCTGTCCGAGATCTCCAAGGTCGTTCCCTCCGGCAGCTCGCGCAGCTCGACGACGGCGTTGGTGACCGAGATCAGCGTTCCGCCGAAGGAGGGGACGATGCGGATGCCGGAGCAGGCATTCAGCGACGATCCCGCCGCATTCAGGAGAAAGACGCCTCCGGACACGCCGGCGAGGCTGGTTGGCGTGGCGAGGTCGACGCGGAATGGGATGTCGTCCATCTCGCCTCCGCGCACGTGCGGCAGCAAGGTGATGGCTCCGTCCAGGACCAAAGAGCCGTAAAGTTCGATCGCCGTGGTGTCGTTCGTCGGTGCCGTCAGCGAGCCCGACAGCGTCAAGGTGAAATCAGCCGGTACAAAAACACCGCGGATTCGCACGTTCTCCAGTTCCTCGTCGAAGAGCAACCTGCCGCCGGCAGAGACGCCGTCAACGGCCACCGCTTCGGTGATGAAACTCTGGTACCACGCGCCCATCTCGCCTGTCGCCGGATCGGGTCCCCGTTTCATGACCGCGTAACGGATGTTGCCAACCGCCAAATCTGTGTCAAGGAGCGTACCTTGAATCGTGCCTGACCCAAAATCAAGCTGTCTCGTCCCGCCGCCCGGATCTTGAGCTTCGAGTTTAACCTCGCCGTCTACGGGGGCAGAGGCAAAGTACGTCAAATGGGTACGGTCGGGGCCGGCAAAAGGGACAGTCACCCAGTCTTGCGCCACGGCGCGAGCCGCTGCCGTCAAAAAAACGATCCGATTACCGCCACATGCCACATTGCTTTCATGCCGTAATGGTAGGCCATGCCGGAAGCCATGTCAACAAATCGCCGGCTTGATCGCAGGGCCGACGCATCTAAATTTTTGGTTTTCGGCAGGGTTATCGGCTGTTCACCCTAGATTTCCGTCCGTTTGGCGACCGATTCGGCGTATTCGTCGGCCAGTTTGAGGAACTTCCGGTATCC
>Ga0116158_10005002_pt1 | contig 11265 bp, 10 predicted proteins | sample AD_UKC052_MetaG_FD_89883 | JGI IMG/M metagenome (GOLD analysis project Ga0116158, IMG submission 89883) | Active sludge microbial communities of municipal wastewater-treating anaerobic digesters from USA - AD_UKC052_MetaG | ecosystem: Engineered > Bioreactor > Anaerobic > Digestate | place: USA... | reverse complement strand
GCAGAGATCGATATCGAGGCTTCGCTTTTGGGGTCTGTCACCCTGCACGCAGCACCGCTACCACTTGACCTTGAAGGCTTTTACCGGTTTATCTATGCCTTTAAGCATGTGCTCGCCATGTGCTTCGATCTCGAATATCTGGCGGTTGATGCGCTGCAGCGTATACTCGGAGATCAAAATCTCGAACGCGTCGCCAATCCCTTCCAGGCGGGAGGCCAGATTAACCGTATCGCCGAGAACATCGTTTTCGGTTCTGATTACTGATCCACTGTTGATGGCTACTCTTATGGCGAGTTTGCGCTCTTCGTTTACCGATGCATTGAATGCATTGAGCTTGCGTTGAATGTCGATCGCGGCCAGAATGGCGTTGTTGTGGTTCTCAAAGACGACCAGAAAGGCGTCGCCGATCTTCTTGAGAATGTCGCCAGAATACTTTTCGAAAACTGGCTTGAGAATTTCGTCGTGCTGTTTGAGCATTGACATGACTTCAGACAGTGAGGCCTTGGCGCTGAAAGCGGTATAGCCCTTGACATCGGTGAACATGACCGAGAGGTCGAGAGTATGAGTGGTTTTGATGAGTTCGTCGTATTTTTCGAGTTCTTCGAGGGCCTGTCGTCGCTTCTCGAGTACTTCGTCGAGATGGTTGTCAGAGAGCACGACCTTTGCTTCACCTTTGGGTCGCAACAGTTCGGGATCTACCGTTCCACCTACGCTTTCGATCATATCGACGAGTGATTTGCGATCGATCTCGTTTTCGAGTTCTTCAATGTACTCGCTCAGAGGTTTGGTGATCATTGTGCCGAGACTGAGAAAAAAGTCAGTGATTGCGCCTTTGAGCCTGAAATCGTCGTGAAAGAAATAGCGTGCAAGTGTTTTAACGGCGCGGTGGATTACATCAACCTCTTCGTTTGGCAGTAATGTTTCCATAATCGAAAAGGCGATGCGGCGGTCGTCGATCGAATCAAGGGCGATGATGCAGCACAGGCGGTAGGCTTTGCTTGGCGAGGTGAGACCCTGAACGAGGCCTTCCGGGTGATTCTGGTAGACATGTCCAAGAATTTTGCCAACGCGATCGACATCATCGAGGGTGATGACTTCAGATCTTTTGTTGAGCAGATGGTCGAGCATCTTAAGATATTCAGGTTTCTTCTGTGCTGCTATGACCATCATGAGATCCAGCATGGTTGTCGGCTGACTTGCTTCAAGATACTCCAGCAGGGATTTGATGGCCGAAGGATAAGGATGTCGGGCGAGGATAACGACCATGGCGCGTAGATTTTTCAACGATTTTTCGACCTGCAGCTGACGAGAAATCACCTTTATGTCGTTTTCGGTGAGGCTTGTCCAGCCGGAAACGGCTTCGGCAACGTAAAAGCGAACCATGTCATTGGAATGGCTGAAGCCGAGAAATACCGTGCGGCGCAGGGCCTGGGCATCGGCCTTTTTGAGCAGATGTGCGAGCCACCGGCAGACTTTTTCCTCGGGGTGGGTGAGCAGGTTCAATACTGTGTTCACCACGTCTTTTGAGGTGATGCTGGGAACAGAAGACATAACCGATTCAATGCGGTATTCATCGCTGGTTTCGAGAAATTTGGTAACGGCCGGCACCGCTTCGGGGTGGTTCATTGACAAAAGAGCCGAGACAATGTGGGGAATGAGCCCCGGGTCGGTATTTTCTTCGAGAATGTTTTTGAGTGTGATGACAGCCTTAGGACCGATCATGACCAGAGCTTTACGCGACCAGAACTGAATATCATCTGAATTGTCGTTAAGCGCTCTGACAATCGAAGTGACCGAGGCCTCGCCATAATTTACCAGACAGTGCGCGGCAGCATTTCTTACCGGCCAGTTGGCATCGTCGAGAAGCTTGATCAGCACATCGATAAGCTGTGGGTGTGGTGCGATTTTCTGCAAAACGCCAAGCAGAAAAAGGCGCTCCTGCTTATTGCCGGTTTCCAGGATTTTTATGATTGGAGCAAGGGCCAGGCCGCCGATCGAACCGATGATCTTGATGATCTGAAATCTGAGATTTTCGTCTTCGGTGCTGAGATGCTGCAGAAGAAGTTCGATGTTGAGGTTCGGTTTCTGAGCCAGACAGTCGGCTGCGTAGTCAGAAACTATTCGGTCGTTATCTGCGAGACATCGTAACAGAGTGGCGGTTGCCTCGTCGCTTTTCAGTCTGGTAAGATTCTCGATGGCAAGAAGTTTGTGTTCCTGGTCGGTAGCAGTCAGCAGCCTTTGTATGAGCGGCATCGACTTGTCGCCAAGCAGTTCGACAAGAATTTTTATAATGTCATATCTGATCAGAGAATCGCTGCGACTGAAAGCCGCTGTCAGCTTTTCGAAGACCTTGGGCCCGAGCTTGATGAACTGCTCAGCGGCCATTTGTCTGATTGCCCATGAGCCATCAGCCATCGAATTGATGAGAAAGTCTATGGCCAGCGCAGTGCCGAGCTCGCCCAAGGCCGATACTATTGAATAGCGAAGAGCGAAACTTCCATCCTGGTAAATCTTGCGCAGCTCTTCAATGACGCTGTCCTGGCCAATTTTCACGAAAAGTGCGATGACGCTGTGGTTGGGCACCTTGGATGGCGTGTTGATTATCTTGCGAAGATCGTCGAGAATCTCTTCGCCAAAGGCGAGAAGCTGTTCGAAAACCAGCTTTCTGATTGCCCAGTTCGGGTCGTTGAGCAAAGGGTAGAGAGTTCGCGCATTTTCGATCTTTTTATGGGCGGCGACAGCTCTTACCGCGTAGCCACGCAGTTCAGCATCGCGATGATGAAGGATCTGCTTAACCGCCGCCAGCGAAGATTCATCACCCAACTGCCCCAGAACGTGCAGCAGCCAGTAAAACTGGTCCTGATTGTGCTCATTGAGATGTGAAAGTATCTGGGGCCCGATTTCGGGACCCCACTCAAGCAGGGCCTTGGCGGCTGCCTCGCGTTTGTGCCAGGCTTTGTCGCACAATATGTTGATTATTGCTGCGGCAGACTCCGGGGTGTGTTCAATTAAAAGGGCAGCCAGCCCCTCACGCCAGAGTGCATCGTCAGTGCTTTTGATCAGTTCGTAAGGCGAGCGACTCATTCAGCTTCCTCGGCCTGTGTTTACCATCTTGCCATATATTCACAGATTACCATATAATCTTCGGCAATAAAACAATTTTCAGGGAGTTAAAAACATGCCACTTTACGAATTCAGCTGTTCCAAATGCCGCAAAAAATTCACAGTGCTGTGCGGCATGGCCGATCGCGACAATCCACAACCATGTCAATATTGTGGCGAAGCGAATTGTCAGCGACTTGTCTCGCGCGTTAAAACTGTGCGAAGTGAAGAGCAGATCATGGAAAGCCTCGCCGATCCTGCGGCTCTCTCGGGCCTGGACGAGAATGATCCTCGCACATTCGCGACCTGGGCTAAAAAAATGGCGCGCGAAATGGGTGAAAATATGGATGAAGAAATCGAAAGCATGGCACAGGAAGAATTTTCAGGCGGTGCAACTGGTATTGATCTGCCCGATCAGCCGCTGCCGGGTTCAGATGACGACCAGTGACTGATCTGGCGCAGCGCTTCGTATACCGTAGCAGCTGCGGCTGAAGATACATTCAGACAACGGGCCGGTTCGAGCATCGGCAGAGTGATCAGGCTGTTCGAATTCCTGCCGGACGCAAGAAGTGCAGCCGGAAGCCCGCGCGATTCAGAACCAAAGACCAGAGCATCGCCGGGGTGATAGCTGACCTGCGCATAGTTGCGGGAAGCGTGTGCCGAAAGATAATAAACCCTTCGCTTTTCAGCCCATTCCTTGAATTCTTCGATATCATCGAGAATCAGCGGTTCGAGATTTTTCCAGTAATCCATTCCGGCCCTCTGCAGAGAGGCATCGGTCAGTCTGAAGCCGAAAGGTCTTACCAGAACCAGCTGGCAACCTGTAGCAAAACAGAGTCGCGCAATATTGCCGGTATTTTGAGGAATATCAGGCTCGACAAGAACTACCGATATTTTATGGCTTTCGCAGATTTTTGCTGACTGGTCAGACATTTTGTTCTCCAGGTTTGCGGGCAGCTGCTGTGTAAAAACTCACTCTCTGAATGCCGCCATGGTCAGTGCGCGAGATTACATCGATAACCGGCTTTTCAAATCCGGCCTGTTGCCAGACTCTGTTGATCTCGGCGCGTGTAAAAAAATGAATGGTTCCGAGTCCCGCTACCGGCCCCGATTCAATGTTGCGATAACTGTGACTGTCGATTTTTTCGCCGGTCTTGTAGCCGCTGGTCGAGGTGGTGAAAAGAACTGAAGAAAACACACGGCCACCCGGTTTGAGAACGCGGTGGATTTCTGCCAGTATCTGTTGTATGCCCCGACTGCTGTTGGCCGAAAGTGCCCCGATATCGGCAACGACATCGAAAGAACACTCGGCAAAGGGCAGCATTCCGGCGTCAGATTGCAAAAAAGCGGCCGACATCGACAACTCGCTGCAGAACGCAGCTGCTTTTCTGGTGGCGACAAAAGAGCCGTCGAAAGCTACAGTAAAGAAGCCTTCGCGACAGAGAAACCAGGTGTTGGCGCCTGTGCCGCAGCCAAGATCGAGCACCCGTATCTGATCGCGGCGCTGGTTGTAATAGTTGCGCGCCATGAACCTGACGAGTTCTTCAGCCGGGTAGCGGCCCCAGTTGCGTGTGCCGTGTACATGATTCCATTGTTTGTCAAATGTCTGCATGTTCCAGTCCTTCATGGTAATGCAACAGTATCTGTGGTTCCCGGCCGGTCAGGGCCTGCCATTTTGCCGAAAACTCTTGATATTTTTGTGGGCGATGTATTTTGCGGGCGATGTAAAAATCGTGCCGTTTCTTTGAAAATCCGGATTTGAATCTGTACAGACCATCGTCTTCAGCCAGTGAAAGGCCGCCCCCCAGATGCAAAATTTTTCTGCCACTGGCGGCGATATGTCTGGCGGCTTCAAAAAGCATGAATGTGTCAGGTTGCAGGTCACGGGCTTTCTGCGTCGATGCGCCAAGATGATAGTGTGCTGCAGTTTCATCCTGCAGGAAGATGCCGCCGGCTATCAGTCTGCCGTCAGTGTCGAGGATTCCAGCATAAAATCTGCTGTCGGGCGGTAACTCGTTGAGCGCCGAAAAATAGCGGTCTGAAAAATGATAATAGCTGTCGGCGCCAATTCGCTGCATCGCCTCGCGATAAATTCTGACTATTTTGTCGATGTCAGGCATTGCAACATATCTGAGCCCTGCCCGGGCCGCCTTGCGGTAATTGCGCTGCCGCGGCCCGGAGGCCCGGCAAAGCATACTGGCGAAATCTCCGCTAAGTTCGATGCTTACAGTTTTTCGATTTAATTCTGGCTTGAAAAATGGCGTCAGCAGGCTTTGATCAAGAAAAGGGCTGAATCTGACGAACTCTGCCACTATGCCTTCTTTTTCTGCCCAGTCGGCATGTGCTTTGCCGAATGCCTGAATCGCCTCTTCGCTGCTGCCAAAAACCGCCGGCCCACCATAGCCGTATGCGCTCTGCATGTCGAAAAAGCCATTTCCACCCAAAATTGCCGGAACCGGTCTGAGCAGAAATGGATAGAAAATTGCGGTCTGACCCTGTTTAAAGTAAATCGCGGCAGGGCGCCCCTCACCATTGAGTTCGCAAACCCTGTGATAATAGTACTGGTAATAGGCTTTTCCGCAGAAACCCGGCAGCTGCTCGATGATCTGCTGCCAGCGTGCCTGATCGGTTATAAATTCAGCGCTCAACTTGCACGACCTCTCCAAGGTGCAGCCAGGTTATCGGTTCGTCTGCGCTGAGGTCGCTGCAGACGCGGCGGTTAAGCGCCTGGCTCAACAATTCGGGGGCAATCCCGCCGGCTGGTCGTTTGATGGCAATTTTATCGGCCGTTAATATCTCGCCGGCCTGAACATCGGCGGCAGCGACCAGACTGCGCCGCACCAGGAGCAGATTGGCGGCTTCGCCGCTGGCTGCGGATTTCTGGCCGCTACCGAGCATGACCGTGGTTTTGCGCACAGCCGTAACCATATCGGCAAACTGCTCCGGATCGAGAGATGCCGCGTGGTCAGGGCCGCTCATGCTGCGGTCGAGTGTCAGATGCTTTTCAATTATTCTGGCTCCGAGAGTGGTGGCTGCAATCGCCGCTTCATGCCCCTGCGTATGATCGGAAAACCCGACCGGCACGGCAAAAGCCTGACTCAGTAGTGGAATGCAGTTGAGATTGCAGTCAGCCGGCGGTGCCGGGTATTCGCTGGTGCAGTGCAGCAGCATGATATCACTGGCGCCGCCTTCGCGAAGTGCGTGCAACGCTTTCTGTACCTCGCCGAGTGTGCTCATTCCGGTAGAAAGGATCACTGGTCGCCTGCGTGAGCCGATTTCGCGCAAAAATGGCAGGTTGCTGACTTCGCCAGACCCCGTCTTGATGGCGGCGACATCGATGTGGCAGAGCAGGTCCAGGCTGGCGATTCCGTCGGGTGTCGAAAGAAAAAGCATGCCGAGTGCTTCAGCGTGCTCTTTCAACCCGGCAAAATCAGAAAAAGGCAGTTCAAGGTCTCTAAGCAGCTGAAACTGGTTTTCTGCGCTGCAGCTTTTCTGATATTCTGCCGTCGCGGCGAAGCGCCCGGCACATTCTTCGGCCTTGAATGTCTGAAACTTGATAACATTGGCCCCGGCCGAGGCTGCCACCTCGATCAGGCGGTGGGCGAGTTCTCGGCTGCCATTGTGGTTGACACCGGCTTCGGCAATAATGACAGGCTTTACGCTGAACTGGTCTAAAAACATTTCAGTAGTGGTACTTGCGGGATTGCTGATATTCACCGCGGTGGTTTTTGAGCCACTCGATCGTCTGTTGCAGGCCTTCTTCGAGTGAATACTGCGCCTGCCAGCCGAGCTGTTGATGAGCTCTGTCGGCATTGCCGATCAGGCGCATGACTTCGGAATCGGGTGGGCGAAGGCGATTTTCTTCTTCGATGATTTCGAGATTTTTGCCGAGCAGTTTGCCGATGATCGCGACCGTTTCACCTATGCTGACGCCTTTGCCGGTGGCGAGATTGAAGGTTTCGCCACGGCTGCAATCACTGCTGGCTGCAGCGATGAAGCCTGCTGCCGTGTCGGCGACATAATTGAAATCTCTTACCGGCCTGAGATCACCGAGTCTGAGCTGGTTTCCGTCGAGGGCCTGAGCGATGATTGTCGGTATTACTGCACGCATCGACTGTCTTGGGCCATAGGTGTTGAACGGTCTGATGATGACGACCGGCAGCTCGAACGAACTACTGTAAGCCCTGCTCATCATGTCGGCCGCAATTTTACTGGCAGAGTAGGGTGACTGTGGCTGTAGAGGGTGCTCTTCGTCGATGGGCACTCGCAGTGCGGTTCCATAGACTTCAGAGGTCGAGGTCAGCACAACCCGGCGTAATTTGTGCGCTTTTGCAGCTTCGAGCAGGTTGAGAGTGCCGGTAATATTGGTTTCGACATAACTCTGCGGCGCCTGATAAGAAAAGGGAATTGCGATCAGTGCCGCGAGATGGAACACTGTATCGATGCCTTCAAGAAAACTTCTGACTTGAAACGGGTCGCGGATGTCGCCGCTGATGATCTGCAGATCAGGATGCTGTTGCGAATCTTTCAGCCACCCGGCGTCTGAGCGCGAGTTATAACGGATCATCGCTCTGACCTGGGCGCCTGCAGCCAGCAGTTGTTCGGTAAGATGACTGCCAATGAACCCGGCGGCCCCGGTTACTGCAACTTTTCTGCCCTGCATGCTGGTCTTATTCATATTTCTCAGAAATCCCGGCAAAGGTTTCGTGGGCGCGCGCGTAATCGACCGGACTGCCGATATCGAGCCAGAATTCCGAAACCGGAAAGCAGCTGACGCCACCGGCCGAGCTGTTTATTTTTTTGATCAGATCAGGCATGTCCAGGCGTCTGCCGGCTTCGATATGGGTCAACACAGCAGGCTCGAGAACATAGATGCCGGCATTGATGAATATGCTGTGCGAAGGCTTTTCTTCGATGTCGACCAGCTCGTCGCCACGCATCTGCAGCACTCCGTAAGGTATCTGAAAATTGAATTCCCGAGCGCATATCGTCATGGGCTTGCGGCCGGCAGCATGAAAATCGAGCAGATTGCCGAAATTGACCGGCGACAATATATCGCCGTTCATAACGATCAGGGGTTGATTAACCGGCTCTTTCAGCAGCGAAAGCGAACCTGCCGTGCCGAGAAATTCTTTTTCTTCAAGATAGTTGATGGTAACGCCTTTTACCGGGTTTTCGGCAAAGTATTCCTTGATTCGAGATGCATGATAGTTTATCGAAATGCTGATTTTCTGAATTCCGTGGCGGCGCAGCTGCTCGACGATAAGGGCAATTATCGGGCGGTTTCCGACCGGCAGCAGTGGCTTTGGCATGTCACGCGTCAGTTCGCCGAGGCGCGAACCGAGGCCTCCGGCCATGATTACCGCCATATTTTCGCGAGGCTTGCGGGCAATCAAATCTTTGAGCTGCACCAGCTTGATTACCTGGTTATTGCGGTCAACCACAGGCAGATGCTTAATCGATCGGTTGGTCATCAGAAAAAGCAGCTCATCGTCAGTAGTATTCTGGCCAGCCACTATGGGCTGCCGATTCATCAGATCGACGATCGGGCTTTGCAGACTGGCTCCACGAATTATGCCGCGTCTGATGTCACCGTCGGTGACGGTGCCGAGTAATCTGTTGTCTTCATCGATAACCAGCGCTATTTCAAAAGCGGCATCGTCGATAACTTTGAGAGTATCGAGAATGCTGGTTTCGGGTTTGATCAGAATTTTTTCGAGCTGTGCGGTCATTTTTCCCTCTGAAGCTCAGGATGCCGACGCTGACAAAATAACAGAAATGCTGCGGACGGTAAACCCCCGGCAAAAAATTAGAGAATTTTGCAATGTCGTGGATAATATGTTAATTATATCTTGAGTGAAGATTTTCCGGCTGATTTGCCGGCAAGGCCTTCAGTCAGAAGTTTGCACAGATAAATCAAAAGGGAAAAGCGCATGGGTTCGATGCTTTTGCTGATTGGCCTGCTGCTGTTCATGATGAGCCTCATCTGGACTACCGGCGAGGCGTTGAAGAAAGATCTGCTGGAAGGTGTGGCTGCACTGGCGTTTACGCCAATATACAGCGGTTATTATGCTTTTGCGGTCAATTATGCAAAGTGGTCCCGGCCTTTTTTTATAAGCATGGCCGGTATACTGCTCGCGCTGCTTGGCTACCTGATCGGGTAAGGGAATGAGATTGCTGATATGAGCCGGATTCTTGATATATCGGTAACACAGGAAGGTGAGAGCAAGATCGTCGTTAAACTGTTTGGCGAGCTCGATCAGCTTTCACTCAAGGATTTAAAGACTGAACTCCACGCCAGGTCAGCAGAAGAGGTCAGTCTGTTGATTTTTGACCTTGAAGAGGTCGATTTTATCGCGAGTGCCGGCCTGGCAATTTTTGCCTGGTATGCCGACTGTTTCAAAAAACGCGGACTCGGGCAGAAGCTGAAAGTTATCAACTGCAGCGAAGGCGTGTTCAGGGTTTTCCACCTGACCATGCTTGATGAAATGATCGATGTAAGTCCCCTTGACAAAGAAACAGCCTGACCTTGCGGCCAGGCTGTTTTCATTTCAGAAGGGGCTTTTAATCAGAACTTCACACCAAGAATCTTGAAGATAAAGGCGTATTCAAAAGCGATTTCCTTGATATAGTCATAGCGTCCGGAAGCGCCGGCATGACCTGCGTCAAGGTTGGTTTTGAGCAGCAGAAGATTGCGGTCGGTCTTCATCGTTCGCAGTTTTGCCACAAACTTGGCCGGTTCCCAGTATGATACGCGGGGATCGTTAAGACCGGCGGTAACCAGCATTGCCGGGTAATCCTGTGCCTTGATGTTGTTGTATGGCGAATAAGAATACATATAGTCGAAGAATTCCTTTTCGTTCGGGTTGCCCCATTCCTCGTATTCTTCTCTGACCAGCGGCAGGCTCGGGTCGAGCATGGTATTGATGACGTCGACGAATGGCACATCGGCGATGACCGCTTTGAACAGGTCGGGGCGCATGTTCACAACTACACCCATAAGCAGACCGCCGGCACTGCCGCCGTTGATTACAAGCAGATCGCGATCGGTGTAGCCCTGTTCGATCAGATGTTCGGCGCAGGCGATGAAATCGGTGAAAGTGTTTTTCTTTTTCAGCAGCTTGCCGTTGTCATACCATGGTCGGCCCATTTCCTGACCGCCTCTGATGTGGGCTATGGCATAAATGAAGCCGCGGTCGAGCAGTGTGAGGCGAATTGAAGAAAAGTAAGGATCGAAAGATGAGCCATAAGAGCCGTAGCCGGTAAGGTAGGTTCTGGTCGGGCCCTTTTTGCGCAGATCTTTACGATATACCAGTGAAACCGGCACCATCGTGCCATCGGACGCTTTTGCAAAGACGCGTTCAGATTGATAATTCGCTTTGTCAAAGGTTCCGAGCACTTCGGTCTGTTTTTTGAGTTCAGCCTTGCCGGTAGCCATATCGAAATCGAAGATCGATTGCGGCGTGGTCAGAGAAGTATAGCGATAACGGACGACTGTCGTTTTGAATTCGGGGTTTTCATCGACTTCAGCGCTGTAAACGGCTTCTTCGAATGGAATATATTTGAACTGTCCGCTCTTGTCGAAATAGCGTATCTTCTGCAGGCCGTTTTCGCGCTCGCTTATCACCAGATAATCGGCAAATGCATCGACGTCGTCGACCAGCACGTCGTCACGGGCAGCGATGAATTCCTGCCACTTTTCGGGTTCGGGTTCACTGTCGCGGGTGCGCATGACCTTGAAATTCACCGCATTTTCGTTAGTAAGTATGTAAAAATAGCCGTTCTGATGCACGAGTCCATACTCGACGCCTTTCTGACGCGGCCTGAACATTCTGAATTCACCGTCAGGATTGCTGGCTTCAAGAATGCGTACTTCGGAAGAAGTAGAGCTGTTGGCGCCAATGATCAGATACTTGCGGTCGCGCGTTTTGCCGATTCCCGCCCAGAACTGGCCATCTTCTTCAAAATAAACTTCGCTGTCACTGGCGACTTCGTTCCCGAGTCTGTGCTTTTTGATGCGGCAGGCCCGGCCGGTGTCATCCATCAGAGTGTAAAAAACCGTTTTGTTATCTTCGGCCCATTCGATACCATAGGTTGTCGACGCGATGCGGTCAGGGTAAGTCTGGCCGGTGGTCAGATTGAGAAAGGCGAGTTCGAACTTCT
>Ga0116158_10004999_pt1 | contig 11267 bp, 10 predicted proteins | sample AD_UKC052_MetaG_FD_89883 | JGI IMG/M metagenome (GOLD analysis project Ga0116158, IMG submission 89883) | Active sludge microbial communities of municipal wastewater-treating anaerobic digesters from USA - AD_UKC052_MetaG | ecosystem: Engineered > Bioreactor > Anaerobic > Digestate | place: USA... | reverse complement strand
GGAAAATAAATGTTACAATCGTCGAAGGCGTCGTGATAAAACTGAAAACATGATACCTTTTCTTTACCTGATTTTGAAGTCACAAATTGTGACCTCAAAAAAATTAGTTCACAAATACAATCTGCCGGTTTCGTTTCAGGCGCACCAGGATCGATGCATGTCGCTTCGAGACTGCGAAGCGGGCTCGAACTAAAGAAAAAACAAAACTTCCGGCCTGAATATCAAGAACCGGACATTTTAACTTGACATATTAAGAAACGGCGCTTGACTTGTAGCGCCGGTTTGTTTATAATGAAACATTATAGAAAGTCGATATTGATAGTCAAAGTTTTTTCGGGCGCCCTGAAGCCTTAGAGAAAAAAATCAGAAAGCTTAAGGCTGACGGCAAGATCGAATTTCGCGGCAGCCCGAAAACAGGCGGATATTACGCTAAATAAGGGCGGCGCATGAGAAGTAAAATATGAATAAAGAATTTGTTTATGGCATCTATAGTTCCACAATATTTCACGAATGAGCAACGAAGCAAAGGATTGAAAAACGCTCTGAAATAATTGTCGAAAAAGTTATGGACAGGCGATGAACTTACTTATAAAATATTAAATAGAACTAACTGCGCAGGTGTTAAAATGGCCATATCAAAAAAAGAATTAGAACAGATAATACAGGACGGCGAAGGGTACCGCTTTGAATTCAAGGAAAGCGCTGCGCACCTTGATAAGGAAATGGTCGCGTTCGCAAACGGTTCGGGTGGCCGAATACTGATAGGAGTGTCCGACGACGGCACGGTCAAAGGCGTCGAGATCGATAACAAGCTCAAATCGCAGATTCAGGATATCGCCAACAATTGCGAGCCGCCGGTGAAGATAATATTCGGCGAGGTCGGAAAAGTGCTTGTAGTCGAGGTGCGCGAGGGTATCGACAAGCCTTGTCAAGGCCGATGTGCTTGACAAAAAAGATTTTAACGAGGATATTATCAGTAATATCGACAATGCCATGATCTTCCTCAAGCGCCACCTCAACCTGCGATATGAATTCGACGGCAGCCCCCGCCGCATCGAAGTGCCTGAACTTCCATATGACGCGCTGAGAGAGGCCGTTATAAACGCCGTCATCCACAGGGATTATTTTGAAAAAGGCGCCAACGTGATGGTCGAAATATTTGACGACCGCGTCGAAATATCAAGCCCCGGCGGCCTCGTTAAAGGCCTCAAACCCGAGGAATTCGGCGCTAAAAGCATGCTGCGCAATCCGAACATCGCCAACCTTCTCCAGCGCATCAAATATATCGAAAAGATGGGCACCGGCATAAACCGCATGCAGAATGCGATGAAAGAAGCCGGCATGCGGCCGATCAAATTCGACTTCGGCGGCTTCGTGACCGCAGTGTTCGAACGCGCCGCAGAGGCTTTTGATGAGGCTGGCGGAGCAAATGGGGGAGTAAATGGGGGAGTAAATGGGGGAGTAAATGGGGGAGTAAATTTACTCGAATATATTAAAAACAATCCTGGACAGAGAATGCCTCAAATATCCCGAAGTGTGAATACGCCACAAAAAACTTTGGAAAAAAAGATAAAATTACTTAAATTTGAAGGAAAAATCGAATTTCGCGGCAGCCCGAAAACAGGCGGATATTACGCTAAATAAGGGCGGCGCATAGCAAATGACTTTTAAGGTCACAGTTTGTGACCTTAAGTGAAATGCAAAACTTGAAGCCGCAAATTGCGGCCTCAAGCGAAATTAAATACTTTCATCAATAGCCGGCCTGCTGGCCGTTCCTGTCAAAGAGGCGGTCGCGCCGGGTTTTTTCGTCGGATGCCGCTTCCGGGCCATAGACGGACCTTATCATGGGCGCCGTGAGGCCGTTGTTACGCGCGACTTCCGCGTAGAACGCGCCGCCTTCGTTGAGCGAGCGCTTTTGAGAGGCGTAATCGACGTCGTAGAGCCCGAAGCGCGGCCAGAACCCTTCGGCCCATTCGAAATTATCGGTCAGCGCCCAGTGTATGTAGCCTTTGACGGGAACGCCTTCGTCTATGGCCTTTTTAAGCCAGCCCAGGTGGTCGGCTATGAATCTGGCGCGTTTTTTTGAGGTTTTGTCTGGTATGCCGTTTTCGGTTATATATATCGGAACGCCGTAACGGCCGATAGCCTTCACCGCGCGATAGATGCCTTCCGGATAAACGAGCCAGCCCATTTCGTTGGTCTCGAACGGCTGGCCGGAATGGGCCGCAGCGCGGGATTTGGTGAACATCTCCATGCCGGCTATGGGTTTGGTGATCGAAGGGCGTACGAAAAAACGAGTGTAATAATTGACGCCGATGAAATCGAGAGTATTTTTATATTCGGGCAGCGACAATATGCGCTCGCCGGTTTCGGGCTCGAGTTCCTTTAAGCGAGTCTTTTTACCCATGAGCGAGTCGAGCAGCAGATGGTTTCCGAAGTAATTGACCTTGTCGGCCATTATGGAGTTGACCTTTGAATCGGGATCGTACGGGTCGAAAATTCCATAATTCATGACGATGCCCGCCGCGGCGGCCGCGCCGTCGCCGTCGGCGTCTGAAAGGTCGTTGCGCTTGATGGCGTCGTAAGCTTTTGCGTGCGATCTTATAAGATTGCCGAGCGCGCGCCAGAACAGTACCGGATTTTTATGACCAGGCGCCCATATGCCCAGAAGATAGCCGGAGGTTAGATAGACCATCGTCTCGTTCTGGGTCGTCCAGAAATCGACCTGATCGCCAAGGTTTTTTTCCAGGTGCGCTGCGTATCTTTCAAAATATACGTGTGATTGAGGATTGGTAAAGCCGCCTTTATCGGCGAGCCATTTTGGAAGGCAGAAATGGAATATCGTAACGAAGGGCGTCATGCCGCTTCTTCTGACCTCGTCAAGCACGGCGCGGTAGTGGGCGAGTTCCTTCTCGTCAAAACGGCCGTCGGCCGGCTCGATGCGCGACCATTCGATAGACATGCGGAAAATTTTGAGATTGAGTTCTTTAGCCAGTCTTATATCTTCGGCGTAGCGGTTGTAATGGTCGCAAGCGGCGCCGCATATATCGCCGTTGGCTATGACGCCCGGCCGCTTTTCAAACTCGGCCCAGTCGTTGCCGTAAATGCCGCCTTCAACCTGATAGGAGGATGTCGCCGCGCCCCACAGAAAGTTCTCGGGAAATTTAATTTCGCCCGCCGCAACAGCCGGCGAAGCGATCATCAGCACGACGAATAACGCGATTAAAACGAGTAACGCTCTTTTCATTTTCCGCCTCCGGTATGATTTTTAAAGATCCCAGGCCGCCTATAAAAACCGGGGCCGGGCCTGAAACTTGCTCATGGATACCGCTTTAATTATAACATATGGCGAGGTTAAAATCAAACCGGAATTTTTAAGGATTTCAGCCTTATAAATATTTAAGCGGCTGCATTCCCCGCTTCGAGCCCGCAAAGCGGGCTCGAACTAATCAAAAAACTTTCGCTTGATCAATATGCAATTTCGTTAATTGATATTTGAAGGAATTTGTGGTATATTCATGCGTGAATACGTTCGCCGATAAGGCTTCACGCTCCAGAAAAATTTTCGTCTATGCCGGGAAAGAATTTGGCGGAATTACCGGCGCCGCTTTACGCGCCATAAGATCAAGGCCGATTCATAATCAAAGGCGCTGATGCAAAATTTATTCATAGTCGAAGGAGAAGATGAATATGGCAGAAAAAATTCTTAAAATAAACGGCGTTGATATCTGCGCTGAAACTTTCGGGTCGCCTTCGGACCCTTGCCTGCTTTTGATAATGGGCGCAAGCGCGTCGATGATATGGTGGGACGATGAGTTCTGTCGCCGTCTTGCCTCGGAAGGCCTTTTTGTAATCCGCTACGACAACCGCGACACCGGACGTTCTACCTGCTATGATCCGGGCGCGCTGCCATACACGGTTATGGATATGGCCGCGGACGCCGTCGGCGTTCTCGATGCGCACGGAGTCGTTAGCGCGCATTTCGCCGGAATGTCGCTGGGCGGAATGATAGCGCAGATAGTGGCCATAACCCGTCCCGAAAGGGTAAAAACCATAACGCTCATCGCGTCGAGCGTGTGGGACGACCTGCCGCACCTGCCGCCTATCGCCCCGGAAATACTCGCCTATCACTCGTCGGCTTCGGGCCTCGATTGGTCCGATAGAGCCGCGGTGGTTAAATATATGGTCGGCGGCTGGAAAATTTTAAACGGCACGCGTCATCCTTTTGACGAACCGCGCGCGATGGCGCTCGCCGAAACCGAAGCGTCGCGCGCCCGCAACCTTCTTTCTATGATAAATCACGCGCTTTTAAAGGGCGGAGAGGACCTCTACGGCCGCTCTAAACAGATAAATACGCCAGTGCTTATTATACACGGCACGAAAGACCCTGTCCTGCCATACGCGCACGCGGAAGAACTCTGCAAGACGATCCCCGGAGCGAAACTATTAACACTCGAAGGCGCGGGACACGAAATACACCGGGCGGACAGGGATGAAGTTATAGACGCAATAAAACGCCATATAAAAGACAGCCGAGTGTAAACTGCCGTAACGTAAAATATTAAATTACGCCTTTTATTTTAATTTATCTAACCGACGCGAACGGATCAAAAACGGCGTGCACGCGGCGGTTATAGCCGTATTTGGAGTCGCCGTATTTTTTGGCCGATCCGCCGTTCATGTAATTATAGACCTGTTCGGCGGTCTGCAGGTTGGTGCTTTTGACGTTGTCGGTGAAGCGGGGAACGCCCTGCGCGTCTTTGCCGACGTAAACGAACCAGTGGTGCGCGTCGTTAACGGGATTATAAGCCGGATCGTAGTCGTAGTGGACCTTAACATGTATGAGCATTCCTGGCAGCAGCGTGCCGGCCTCTACGGCCTTCGGGAGCTGGTTGATGTAATAGCCGCGCAGCCTCTTGTCGGCAGGCCATATCGCCTGCGGCTGCGTGTATGTCTTGCCGGCGTCGGGCGCGCCCGCTTCGTGGGCTACCGTTCCGGCGAATTGCAGGCATTTATTGGGAGTGGTGTACCATTGGGTGCGCTTGGCCGCCTCGATGCCTTGAATGAGCTCCGGCGGTATGCCGGGGCCGTTTATGCCGTTCGATGCGCCCGGCTTGTTTGAAGAACCGCCGTTTTCCGGTTTGGCCTGCTGCGCTGGCTGAGGAGCGGGAGTGGCCGGCTTTGCCGTGCCGGCGGGCTGGGCGACCTGCGGCGTCGAAGGCTTTTCGGGAGCGCCGGGCGTCGCTGGTTTTGACCCCGCGCCGATGACGCTTACCAGCGATATATGAACATAAGCGGATCCACCGCCATGGCTGATTATATACCAGTCGCCGTCGCGCCCGGTTATGTCTACTTCGGTGCCGAGCGGAAGGCCGTCAATGATTTCGCCCCAGGGGCTTCTGCGAACGTTGAGCGAATACCTGGCGGTGGTGGTTCCCTTAACCGGAAATTCCACATCGGCCGCGAGCGACCTGGGATTTCCAGATTCTATCGTTATGAGCGACGTGTGGACATACGCTACGCCGCCGCCGTATCTTATTTGATACCATTCGCCTTCGAAGCCGAAAATATCGACTTTAACGCCCGGATAAAAACCGTCGATGATTTCGCCCCACGGGCTTTTGCGCACGTTGAGCATATAGCGCGCCGTGACGCGCCCTACCACCGGCCCGTTTTCGGGCGGAACAAAAGCTTTGGACACCTCGCCGGAATTGATCTGCCCGGAAAGGGCCTCTATGCCGGCCGAAACCGGAAGCGCCGCGCCGAAAGGTATGGCGGCGGATAAAAATAGCGATAAAATCAGCTTTTTATATTTGCAAATCATAACGGCCTCCTGATACTCTTTTTTATATTATACTGGCGAAAGGTCGAATTTGTTTCATGCGGCGTTAAACTTTTTTTGGGTTTATTTATGTACGCTGCACGAACATGTGAAATCTTTTGCGCCGCCGCCTTTTATTTCGTAAACTCCGCCGGCCGGACAGACGTATTCTCCTTCGAGATAGCCTTCTTCGATGAGCTCTTCGGTGCGCCATTCGGCCGGAACGCCGTAATCTATGGCGTAGCGCTCGCACGCGCCCACTATCGCGCTCATGTTGCCGCGGCAGAACCTGCCGGGTTCGGTGTTTTTCATCGCCTTTTCATAGAGCTTCGCGCGGATTTCTTCGGAACCGCCGTGGACGCCGCATTTGATTCTGTAGCGGAGCTTCTCGTCCTGCGTGAGCGTATAAACGCCTTTTGCGGGGCATATGGCGGGTTTTTCGGGCGATCCGCTTTCTATATATTGCGCCGCCGCCGTCATTTCGTCGAGCTCTTTCTGAGTGCGGCTTAGGGCTTTTTTTGCCTCTTCCAGGCGCTCGTTTTCATCCGCCAGCATTTTGTCGAGCTTTTCAAGCGGAACGTTTTCGGCGGTGCCGTCGGGCGAAAAAAGAACGCCGCCGTTTTTTAAGGCGTTAGCGATCCTTTTGATGCGGCGGCCGATTTCCGAAAAATTTTCGTGCGCGGCCATGTCTTTGAATTTAAGCTTGGGGACCAGCTTGTTCATGGCGTCGCAGCATGCCTGAAGCTCGACCGCGTCCGTTTCCGATACTGCTTCCTTCGAGGCTTCCGGTTTGGTTTCCGATTTCGAGCTTTTTGCGCCGCCGCCGGTTTCGTCCGCCAGAAGCGGCTGAGGGCCCGGCGATATCTGCATAAAGAGCGCCAGCGCTGCGGCTGTCAGCGCATAAGCGGCGCGGCGCCTTAGAACTGAAAACATCATAAAATCCTCCCTGGTACAATCACAATTTTTTTATAAACTGTTTATTAATAAATTAATTCTTTCATATCATACAATCGCAAATGCAATGCGGTAAATATAAAAATAACCAGCCCCGGCGGCCGTTATCGCTCAGCCGCTTTAAAACGGCCAGTCGCCGCCTTCGAGCGAGGTTAGTATGTCTTTTACGAGGGTGTCGGGCGGCCCGCCGTTTTTGAAAATAAACGTGATCTCGAGGCGCGCCGGGTTCGAGGGAGCGGCGCTCCATATATTCAGCGACTTAGCGTAATAACCGCCGCCCGGAAGGCCCGGCCCGGATTCTATATAGCCTCGCCAGCGGCCGGCTGTAAAAGAAGCATAGTCGTAGCGCGGGTAAGATTTTGAATATAGCCACACCGCGCCGAAGCGGTCGTTGATGTAATTAGTGTAAAAATCGTAGCTGTTCTGAATTTCAAATACGGCCGTCATGGAATAAAGCTGTTCGATAAGGATGCCGTTTTTAGTGGTGAGCATGATCTGGTCGCTGCCGCTGGAGAAGACAGCCTTGCCGTATGCGCCGTTTTGTTTCGACGCGGCTTCGCCTATCTTCTTGCTCAATTTAAATCCGGCCGGCAGAGCGAGTTTGAAACCGAAAACTTCCGCCGTATCGTAAACCGGCGCGCCGGCCACGAATGACGGCTGCGGCGCGGCCTGAGCTGATGAGCTGAAATCATAAGGCCCCGCCGGCGGAGCGAAAAGGTGCGGATAGTTAAGCGCGAAATACGCGACGCACAGGCAGTGCGCGGCTATGACGCATAAAAATGCTGTCAGCGAAAGTTTATAATGCTTTTTGAATATAGGCGCGTCGGAAGCGAACGCGCGTCGGAATTGCGGAAGCGAGACGAGCGCTATTATAAGCGCCGCCAATATTAGCTGCGGCATGGCGTCGCCCGGGCCGCAAAAAAATCCGAATGTCATGAAACACACGGCGAAGAGAGCCAGCTGCGCCAGGGCCGTATAAGCGGTCATGGCGAAAGCTCGGGCCAGGTTATTTGAAAACAGGAACCATGCCGCGGTGAAGTAAAATAATCCGAGCGCCGACAGGCTCTTTTTTGAAACCGTGAAAAACGAAATGAAGCCGTATGCGAGGCGGCCTTCGCCGGCCGTGAACAGGCCGTATAATGCCTGCGCGAAACGCTCGGCCGAAAATATCGCGGACGCCAGAATCAGCAGAGTGAGCGCTATTATTAGTATTTTATTTTTGTTATCGTTCATGTTTATGAATTTCTCGAGTTTTAATCATACGCCGCGAGTTATTTTATTTAATCTTCCAGGCTGCCGCATTTTCGGCAGATCCCGTAAAACTCTATTCTGTGGCGTAAAATTTTAAATTCATTGCTTCTGGCGGCGATTTTATCTATTTCGGCGAGCGCCGGCAGAGTTATATCTTCTACGTTTCCGCATTTTTCGCATATTAAATGATGATGCGCGAGCGTGTTGGCGTCAAAACGGTCGAAGCCGTTTTTGAAGGGCATTCTTGTGACCAGCCCCTGCTCTACGAGGATGGCGAGGTTTCTGTAAACCGTCCCCAGGCTTAAAGCCGGCAATTTCTCGCGCAGCGTTTCATAAATGGACATCGCGCTCGGATGGTCGAACGACCCTTTTATGAATTCGTAGATTTTCTGGCGTTGTACGCTTTTTCTGTAAACGGGTTTGATCATTTTTAAATTACCTTTGCTTTAATCTTTTTAACTTCACAATTATAGCATAACGCAAAATCACTGTCAATTTAATGCGTTTTAATTCAGCGAATATTTTTTCATTTTGCGCCACAGCGTTGAATAATCTATTTTCAAGAACCGCGCCGCGCTTTTTTTGTCGCCTTCGAAACGTTCGAGAGCGTTGACTATCGAAACTTTTTCGGTATTTTCGACGGCGCGTTCCAGCGCCAGAGGCGATGGCTTTAAGGATTTCGGCGAAAGCGCCGCAATTCCGGAAACGAAGCTGCGGCAGTCGGCCGGAAGATGATCCGGCAGAAGCTTTCCGTCTTTACAAAATATATAACAGTATTCGAGTATATTTTCGAGTTCGCGCACGTTGCCGGGAAAGTCGTACACCGCGAAAAATTCAAGGACTTTTGGAGATATTTCAGTGATTTTATTGCTCTTTCTGGCGTTGAAGTTTTTTATGAAATGGCGGGCCAGCATTTCAATGTCTTCGCGGCGTTCCGCCAGCGCCGGCATCCTTAAATTAACTATTTTAAGGCGGTAATAAAGGTCTTCCCTGAATTTTTCCTTTTTCACCATCGAACCCAGATCTTTATTGGTGGCCGCGATTATGCGCACGTCGGCGTTCCTGGTTTCCACGCCGCCGAGCGGCTCGTATCGCCTGTCTTCTATGACGCGCAGCAGCTTGACCTGCAGATGAAAAGGCATTTCGGCTATCTCGTCCAGAAAAATCGTGCCGCCTTCGGCCAGGGCGAACCTGCCGGGCTTGTCTTTTTTCGCGTCGGTGAACGCGCCTCTGGCGTAACCGAAAAGTTCCGATTCCAGGAGCGTTTCGGGCAGCGCTCCGCAGTTTATGACTATGAACGGTTTTTTCGAACGCTCCGAAAGGTTGTGTATGGTTTTTGCGGCGAGGCTCTTTCCGCTGCCTGACGGGCCTTCTATAAGGACGTTGCAGTCGCTTTCGGCTATGTCCGGAAGAATGTTGAAAAGAGTTTTCATATATTCGCTTTTGCCTACGATATCGTAATGAGAATATTTTTCGTCGAGCTCTTTTTTAAGGTTTTCAATGCCGGATATGTCGCGGAATATTTCGATGCCGCCGGTCACAGAACCGTCCCTTCCGTAAAGGGGGCCTGCGGTAACGCAGATTGGAAGCGCTTTTCCGGCCCCGGTGTTGATCTGTATTTTTACGCCGCCAGTCTGCTTTTCTTTTTTTATGGCTTCTTTTAAAGGGCAGGCCGACTTGCATAAAGGAGTATTGAAAACGGCCGCGCAGTTTTTATCAAGAGCGTCTTTTTCAGAAACGCCGGTGATTTTTTCGGCTGCGCGGTTGAACGAGGTGATTTTAAAATCCCTGTCGACGGTGAATATGCCGTCGTCGAGAAAATCGAGTATCTGATCTATTGCCATGTAATTTTTTTTCATAATATGATTATATCATAAACGGAAAGATATTGCAATATTGCAATCGATTATTGCAATATTGAAAAAAGGCCGCAACGCTGCGGCCTTTAAATTTAATCGGCGGACTTAACGGCTGTAAGCTGCCGGTTATTTGCCCGCTTTTTTAATAGCGCCCATCACTTTGGTTTTATCGATTTTTTTAGTGCAGAAGAACCAGTCGTAGCATTTTATGTCGTCTTTGCCTTCCATGCGCTCTTTCGCCACTCCGCACGAGCCCGCAGGGGGGACTATCACATCGTCGCCCGGACGCCAGTCGGCCGGGGTGGCCACTTTAAATTCGTCGGCCGTCTGGAGCGCGACGACCACCCTGTAAAGTTCGTCGAAATTCCTGCCGAGGCTGAGCGGATAGTAAATTATCGCGCGGATTATTCCCCTTGGGTCGATTACGAAAACCGCGCGGACGGCTTTAGTGGAGCTTTCGCCGGGTTGCATCATGCCGTATTTTTTGGCGACTTCCATTGTTATATCTTCGATAAGCGGAAATTTAACTTCCACGTTTTTCATGCCTTTATATTCGATTTTTTCTTTTATAGTCCTCAGCCACGCGATATGGCTGTATAATCCGTCAACGGAAAGGCCCACCAGCTTGCAGTTGACTTCGGCGAACTGGTTTTCCAGCGTCGCGAACGTCATGAATTCGGACGTGCATACGGGCGTGAAATCGGCGGGATGGCTGAATAAAATTACCCAGCTGCCCTGATACTGTTCGGGAAAAACGATCTCGCCCTGAGTGGTGACGGCTTTGAATGAAGGCGCTTTGTCGCCTATGCGCGGCATGGATTCGATTACGGGTTGTTTTAATGTTTCATTTGTCATTTAAAATTCTCCTTTATATTGATTTATGCGCACCATAGCGCTTTTAGAACTTTTTAAGCCTTTATTTTTAAAACTTATTAGTAATGATTCTTATTATTAATTTTAACATTAAATTTTTCTATTGTCAATAACAATTTTTGATTTTTTATCAGCGCATTTATTTTTATTATTTATTTTTATAAAAAGCAAATAAAGTCTTTTTAATTAAGCGATTACAAAAAGCCAATAAAAAACTCCGTCTTGACCTGCCAGAAAGCCATTATCGCAGCGCTGACGAGCGCTTAACCGCGCGTCTGCAAAAAAGAGCGGAGCGGAGAAAAACAACAAAATATAAGATATGAAAAGAGAAAAATGTAAGAAGAATAAAGAATGAATGCGTAAATAAATTTTAGCGATTCACTAAAAAAGTGGACCGGATTAAAGCGGCTGTAAAAAGCCGGCGATATGCAGAAATAAAGCGTCAGGCCGATCCGGGGTTGGAAGGGATTTCAAGGCAAGGAAGTGGCCGTTGGCGACTTGCCTTCCCT
>Ga0116158_10004998_pt1 | contig 11268 bp, 11 predicted proteins | sample AD_UKC052_MetaG_FD_89883 | JGI IMG/M metagenome (GOLD analysis project Ga0116158, IMG submission 89883) | Active sludge microbial communities of municipal wastewater-treating anaerobic digesters from USA - AD_UKC052_MetaG | ecosystem: Engineered > Bioreactor > Anaerobic > Digestate | place: USA... | reverse complement strand
GCGGCTGGTCGAGCTGTGCCACGCCGAGGGCGTCCATCGCATCACGATCTCGACCCATGGCCTCGGGCTGCAGAAGGACGAGGCGCTGGTGGCGCGGTTGGCGGCGCTCGACGCGCGCATCATCCTGTCGTTCGACTCGCTGCGCGACACGACCAACCAGGCGATGCTCGGCGCCACGCTCACCGACGCCAAGCTGCGCGTGCTCGATCTGCTCGGCCGCCACGGCGTCGCGACCACGCTGCTGCCGGTGATCGCGCGCGGCCACAACCACGACGAGCTGGGCGCGTTCGTCGATCTCGCGCTGGCCCGCGATCACGTGCGCTCGCTCGAGCTGCACACCATGACGTTCACCGGCCAGGGCGGGCTCGGCTTCGATCCCGCGGCGCGGATGACCGCCGACGAGGTCCTGGCGGCGATCGAGGTGCAGACCGAGGGGCGGCTGCGCCAGGACGACTTCGTGCCGTCGCCGGCGGCGCACCCGACCTGTTATCAGGTGACGTACCTCCTGCGCATCGCGCCGGATCGCTGGCTGCCGTTCGCGCGGTTCATGAGCTGGGACGAGGTGCGCGCGATGCTGGGCGGCATGCTGTACCTGGAGCCGGGGCCGGCGGTCGAGGCGGCGCTGGCCGACGCGATCGATCGGCTGTGGGCCGGGGATCACGCGCTCACCGACGACGACGCGGCGCTGGTGCTCGCCGCGCTGCGCGGGCTGACCGACACGGTGTTCGCGCCGGGGCTCGACGCGGCGGCGCGCTTGCGCGCCAGCGAGCGATGGAGCAAGGCGATCTACGTCCACGCGCACATGGACGAGCACAGCTTCGACAGCGATCGCATCCGGCAGTGCTGCGTCGGCATCCGCGAGCCCGACGGCCAGAACGTGCCGAGCTGCGCGTACAACGTGCTGTACCGCAACCGCGACGCGCGGTTCGCCGCCGCGCCGTCGCCGCCGCTGGTCACGCTGGGCCGCGGTCGCCCTGCATGAGGCGTGCGTCGATCAGCCTGCCGACGACGCTGCTGATCGGCGCCGTGGTGATCGCGCTGGTCGTCGTCGGGGCGTGGTGGGCGGTGCCGAGCCGCGCCGAGCTGTCGGCCGCGGCGTCGCGCCTGGCCGCGGTGCCGCCGGGGTGGCTGGTGCTCGCCGGCGTGCTGGCGCTGGCACCGACCGCGGTCGAGGCGGTGCGGGTGTGGCTGGTCGCCCGCGGGTTCGGCGCGCGGGTGCCGGTCGGCGCGGCCATCGACGCGGCGGCGGCCAACAGCTTCTTCACCGCGATCACCCCGGCGGCCGGGCTCGGCGAGCCGGCGGTGGCGTGGGTGCTGCGGCGGCGCGCCGGCGTCGAGCGCGACGTCGCGATGGCGGTGCCGCTGGCCAAGTTCACGACCAGCTTCGTCGCGGTGTTCGTCGCCGGGGCGGTGACCTTCGCGCTCGGCGGTGGGCCGCCGCTGCCGTGGCTGCGGGTCACCGGCGCGATCGCCTGCGCGGTGGCGGCGCTCGTCATGCTCGCGGTGATCGCGCTGGCGCGGCGACCGGCGCTGGCCCGGCGCGCGCTGGCGTGGCTCGGGCGGCGGGGACGCTTCGCGTCGCGCTTCGCCGGCAACCTCGCGGTCCACGCGCTGCCCAGCCTCGAGCGGATGGCGGCGCTGCCGGCGCGCACGCTGGCGCTCCTCGGGCTCGCCCACGCGGTCTATTTTACAGCGTACATCTTACCGCTGGCGATCGTGTGCGAGGCGCTGGCTCCGGGCACCGGCGCGACCGCGCTGCCGCGCGCGCTGGCGTACCTGTGCGCGACGTTCCTGGCCCCGACGCCGGGCGGCGCCGGCGTGGCCGAGGCGTCAGCCGCCGCGTTCTTCGGCGATCTGATCGGTCGCGCCGACGCGGTGATCGCGGTGATCGCGTTCCGCGTCGCGCGCTTCGTCGCCCAGGTCGTGGTGTGCGGCGCGCTGCTCGCGGTGCGCGGTGTGACCGCGGGGCGCGACGAACGCTAGCCCGCGCGCCAGCGGGATCGACACCGCCAGCGCGACCGCGATGATCGCCAGGTACTCGAGCGGGCCGGGGCCATCCGTCCACGCCGCGCCGAGCTGCAGCGCGACCACCACGGGCAAGTGCACGATGTAGAGCCACAGGTTGTCGGCGGCGAGCCAGGCCAGCCACCGCGGCGGCGTCGCGAGCCAGCGATGGGCGCCGCCGACGAGCACCAGCACCAGCGCCGCGGCGTCGACGGCGGCGGCGCCGGTGGCGGCGACGCTGGGCGCGGCCCCGGAGCGCGAGTCGAGCAAGGCCGGCGTCACCGCCGCGGTCGCCACGGCGACGATCGCGAGGAGCGCCGGGGTCCATCGCGCCATCCCTGCGGCGGCCTCGCCGCGCGCGGGCCACCACCAGCCGCCGGCGAAGAACGCGCCGTAGGTCACCACCGACGCGAGATCCGGGACGAAGCCGAGCGGCGTGTCGACCTGCAGTCCGCCGACCGCGATCCGCCCCAGCCACGGCGGCACGGTGAGCAGCACCAGCAGCGCGGCGGGCTGCGTGGCGAGGCGCGTGAGCCAGCGCGGTCGCGTGCGCACGACGAGCGCGACCACCACCGCCAGCGCGGTGAGGCCGAGCAAGTAGTAGAGGAACCACAGGTGCGCCAGGGTGATCGGCATCGACGACGCTTCGAGCTGCGGCACCGCGTCGGCCACCGCGTCGCGGCCGACCTGGGCGCGACCGGCGTCCCACAGCGCCGACATCGCGAGCGACACCGGCACCAGCGAGACCGCGAGCGGCAGCAGCAGGCGCCGCGCGCGATGCACGACGAAGCCCCGGGCCCCGAGCCGCTGCCAGAGCGCCGCCGCGGCGATGCCGCCGATGAAGAAGAAGGTCGGCATCGCGAACTGACGGATCGTCCACACCGCGGCGTCGGCGCCGAGCCACCGCGCACGGTCGCGCACCGCCCAGCCGATCGGCGTCTCGAGGAACGACAGCGCGGCGTGCCCGGCCACCACCGACAGCATGGCGAGGGCGCGCACCGACACCAGCGCGTCGCCGCGCGCGGTCATCGCGGCAGCTTGCGCACGAACCGCTCGGCGTGCTCGGCGAGGAGCCCGCCGAGCATGTGGTACTCGAGGTACGCGCGCGCGACGTCGTGAGCCGCGGGCAGGGGCGCGGTGGCGTCGTCGAGGCGGACCGAGCCGCCGTCGGGATCGAACCGGAACGCCAGCTTCTGTCCGCGGGTGAGCCCGCGCTCGCGGATCGGCGCGAGCAGCGGCACGTCCTCGAGGCCGAACAGCATGATGTCGCGCTTGATGACGTCGTTCAGGTACTTCTCGGCCAGCGCGGTGACCTCGAGCTCCCAGCCGCCGCGCGTGAGCAGATCCGCCGCGTTCTTCGCCGACGCGATCTCGGCGGCGGGCTGCAGCGAGGTCAGCCGCGCCCGCACCAGCATCTTCGACAGCGGGCCCAGGCCGAAGCCCATCTCGAAGTCCGCCACCGCGAAGCCGGGGCGCGCGAGGTCTTGCTTCGCGCCGATGGCGTGATCCTTCATCGCCATCATCGCCTTGATGATGCGGTGGGTGAGCGACGGCTTGCGCACCAGATCGAGGACGATCTGGCGATCGAGCACGGTGGTCTTGCGCGTGCCGTCGTCGACCACGACGGTGTACGGCTCGAACACCGCGTCGACCAGCTTGGCCTGGATGCGCAGGTGGCGGTGCAGATCGAGCTTGAGCTCGTCGCCCTCGCGGAAGATCTCGAGGTGGATCGCCAGCGGCGTCGACGCGCCGTCGTCGGTGGTGCCGTCGGCGAGCAGCGTGACGTCGGCCACCAGCGCCTTGGTCGGGTACGCACCCCGGGTCACCACGTCGATGCGGTGGCGCGCGCGATCGACCGTCACCGTCGCGCGATCGTCCTCGATCACCACGCGGTTGGACGCGAACGCGCCGCGGTCGCCGATGCCGGCGAGGGGACAGCGGATCGCGCCGTCGAAGTACCACACGCCCCGGCCGCGATAGGTCGTCACATCCTCGGTCACGTCCTCGGACATCAGATGCCTCCGTTCGCGGCGATCACCTTGCCGTGGATGTAGCGGTTCTCGAGCGCGAGCCAGGTGATGACGGCGGCGGCCTCGGTCGGCGTGCCCTCGCGGCGCAGGGCGCTGAAGGTCTGGTAGTCCTTGCGCCGTCCCGCCGACAGCTGCCGCGACAGCCCGGCGTCGAGCACGCCGAGCGCGACCAGGTTGACGCGCAGGCCCCCGCCCCCGAGCTCGTGCGCCAGCGCCATCGTCAGCGCCGACAGCGCGCCCTGGCTGGCGGCGTAGGCCGGCGGCAGCGGCAGCGACTGGCCGCGATCGAGGCCGCCGACCAGCACGATGTCGCCGGGGCCGCCGGCCCGCGCGCGCCACCGACACACCGCGGCGGTGGCGTCGACGTTGACCGCGAAGATCTCGCGCCAGCCGGCCGCGGTCTGCTCGACGAAGGCCGGGCCAGGCGAGGCCGCGGCGCACGCGACGATCACGTCGGGCACGGGCAACGTCCCGAGCACCGCGTCGAGCGCGTCGAGATCCGCGAGATCGACCGCGATCCCGCGGGCGCCGTGGGCCGCCGTCAGCGCCTCGGCCTTGTCGATCGATCGCCGGTAGGTGAACGTGACCGCGACGTCGCGGGCGGCCAGCGCCGCCACCACCGCGCCGCCGACCGCGCCGGTGCCGCCGAGGACCAGGGCGGTGGTCACGCGAGCCCACTCACGTAGCCGACCTCGTCGTCGATCACGTCGACGAACCTCGCCAGCACCGGCTCGGGGATGTTGAAGCGCGGCAGGATGCGCAGGATGCGCCAGTCGTGGCCGCACGCGAACGCGTAGAAGCCGCGCTTGTACAGGCGATGGCACACGATCACGCCGACGGTCGGCTGATCGGCGAGGCCGTCGACGCCGAAGTGCTCGAACGACAGCCACGGGTGATCGCTGGCGTGGAGGCCGATGCCGACCAGCAGGCCCTCTCCGCGCAGATCGTCGAACAGCGCGTGGCGCGACAGCCGGGTCTGCAGCTCGCCGCGCAGCCAGGTGCCGAGCCGCGCGACGCGCGCGATCGCGTCGTCGGTGAGCAGCTCGAGCACCGCGAGCCCGGCGATGCACGCCAGCGCGTGGCCCGAGAACGTCGAGTTGTGCGCCTCGGCCGAGGCGTAGTGCCCGCCGTACGCGCGCTCGAACAGCTCGCTGCGCGTCAGGAACGCCGAGATCGGCATGAGCCCGCCGCCGAGGTGCTTGCCCAGCACCAGGCCGTCGGGGCGCCGCGGCCAGATCTCGCTGGCGAGGAAGCGGCCGGTGCGACCGAGCCCGGTCTGGATCTCGTCGGCGACCAGCATCGTGCCGTGGCGCGCGGTCAGCTCGCACGCCGCCTCGATGTAGGCCGGGGCGTGCGTGCGCACGCCGCCCTCGAGCTGGATCGGCTCCATGATCACCGCCGCCACGTCGTTGGCGCGGATCGCCTCGGCCAGCGCGTCGACGTCGCCGAACGGCAGCGCGCCGCAGCCGGGCAGGTGCGGCCCGAACGGATCGCGGAACATGCCGGGCTTCATGAGCGAGCAGCTGCCCATGGTCGTGCCGTGGTACGCGCCGTCGACCGACAGCACCCGTGGCCGACCGGTGGCGGCGCGCGCCATCTTCATCGCGGCCTCGACGGCGCCCGAGCCCGAGTGCGCGAAGAACACGTTGTCGTAGGCCGGGCGGTCGCCGATCGACGTGCGCGCGCTGCGCTCGCACAGCGCCTTGGCCAGGGCGCCGGCGTGGGGGTTCACGCGCGCCGGGAACCAGTTGGGCTGCGGCGTCGCGAGGAAGTCGGTCACCGCCTGGGTCACCACCGGATTGCGGTGGCCGAAGGTCTGGGTGCCATGGAAATCCTCGACGGTGGCGTCGTCGAGCACGAGCTGGCCCTCGACCACCGACCGGACCTTCACCGGCTCGCCGAGCAGCTCGGCGCGCAGCGCCACCAGCGGGTTCACGAACTGCCGGTACGCGGCCCAGCCTTCACGCAGCTCGTCGGCGCTCATCACAGTCCTCCGTCGGCGACGATCTTCGCGCCGGCCATGAAGCGGTTGCCGTCGCTGACCAGGAACGCGGCGATCTCGGCCAGCTCGTCGGCGCGGCCGACGCGACCGAGCGCGGCCTGGCGCACGTACTCGGCGACGCGGTGCTTGGGCAGCATCTGCGCGAGGCCCACGTCGAGGAGCCCGGGCGCCAGCAGGTTGACCTGGATGCCGTAGCGTCCGACTTCGCGGGCCAGCGCCTCGGTGAGCCCGCGCAGCGCGGCCTTCGACGCCGCGTAGTGGATCGGCGCCTCGATCACGCGCTCCGACGCGAACGTGCCGATGTTGAGGATGTGGCCGGCGCGGGCGCGGATCATCCCCTTGAGCGCCGCGCGCGCGAACAGGAACGCGCCCTTGGCGTTCACGTCCATCACCTGATCCCAGTCGTCCTCCTCGATGAGCGCGACCGGGAGGATCTGCGTGATGCCGGCGTTGTTGACCAGCACGTCGAGGCCACCCCACGCCGCGGTGACCGCCGCCAGGGTGTCGCGGGCGTGGGCCGCGTCGGCGACCGAGCCCTGGAACACCAGCGGCGGCTCGGCGCCCGCGGCCGCGATGGCTGCGGCCGCGCGCTCGGCGTCGTCGCGATCGCGTCGGTAGGTGATCGCGACCTTCGCGCCGTGGCGCGCGAACGCGGTGGCCATCGCCAGCCCGAGGCCGCGGGTGCCGCCGGTGATCAGGCAGCGCTTGCCGGCGAGGCGGGGCGCGGTCATCGCAGCACCTTCAGCCGATGGCCGCCGCGGCGCTGGTTCCACACCTCGGGCACCACGTTGAAGTGCGCTTCCTTGTCGCGGTAGAGCACGTTGTAGTTGCACACCGGGACGGTCTTGCCGTCGGCGTAGCAGTTGGAGTCGCAGCAATCCATCGCGCGCTCGGTGTCGAAGGTCTCCTCGTCCATGTGCGAGTGGACGTAGACCGCCTTCACCGCGCGCTCGCCGGCCTTCATCGCCTCGTGCGGCGTGATGGCGCGGTCCGACGGGAACATCGCGTTGATCATCCGCTTGAGCAGCTCGAGCGTGCGGGCGTGGGCCGGATCGTCCTCGGCCCACAGCCGATCGATCGTCGCCTGCATCACGGCCTCGAGCTGCGGCGTCGGCTCCATGTACAGGCGATCCGACAGCGCGAGGTACAGGTCGTCGCGGCTCATGAACCGCGTGAACGGGATCGCCGGACCGCCGTCGGGATCGACCAGGAGGTACGCGATCTGGTAGCAGAGCGGGTGGGCGCACGGCGACGGCACGAAGTCGTCGACGGTGAGCAGCCCGTCGGTGGTGGCCTCGATCTGCTGCAGCACCTCGATCATCGAGATGCGCCCGGCGCGATCGAAGCTGCGGCCGCCCTGGCCGGTGTACGTCATCGTGTGGATCTCGAGGTGGCGCACGTTGCGCTTGCCGAGGCCGTAGCGGATGAGCGCGCCGACCTCGTGATCGTTCACGCCCTTGGTCATCACCGGGATGAGCGTCACCGGCACGTCGTGCTTCTCGAGCAGATCCATGCAGCGCTGCTTGGTGCCGATCAGGTGCGCGCCCTGGAGCAAGAAGTCGGCGTCGGGATCGAAGGTGTCGAACGACAGCGCGATGCGGGCGTCGGCGGCGGCGAGGCGCTCGACGAACGGCTCGTCCTTGGCCAGGCGCAGGCCGTTGGAGCACACGGTCACGCGGTGGATGCCCTCGCGCTTGGCGGCGGCGATCAGCTCGAACAGCGCCGGGTGCATCGTCGGCTCGCCGCCGGTGATGTTGACGATGTCGAGCTCGCCGCCGTGGTCGTCGCGCAGGTGGCGCAGCACCCGCCCGAAGTCCTCGCCGCTCATGTGATAGGCGTCGTCGTTCTTGTTGTGGACGTAGCAGATCGGGCAGTCGAGGTTGCACGCGCTGGTGACGGTGACGACCGGCAGGCGGACCTTCTGGCTGTGGCTCTCGCACGGGCCGCAGTCGAAGGGGCAGCCCAGCTCGATCGGGCGGCGCTGGGCGCGGGGGCCGACCTTCAGCTGCGCGACGGCGCGGGTGCGCTGGTACCAGGCGGCGTCGGTCGACAGCCGCACCTCCTGCGCGCCGTGATCGGTGCAGGCCTTGCGCATCCACACCTCGCCGAGGGCAGTGGCGACCACGTCAGCCGGCACCGCGTTGCGGCACACCTTGCACAGGCTGGTGGTCTGGTGCAGCAGCTCGTCAGACATGACGGCCCGCGCGCTTGCCGTGGACCAGGTTCGCGAAGGTCTGCACGGTGAACAGCGACAGGATCTCGCGGGCGCGCAGACCGGGGGCGATGCGGGCCGCGGCCTCGGGCATCAGCTCGCGCAGGCGCGCGAGGCCGGCCTCGGAGATCACGCCGCCGGGCGCGAACTCGTCGTCGCTCATGTCGCCGCGGGCCGCGCGCTCCATCTCGCCGCGGGTGATCTCGATGCCGAACTCTTTCTCGATACCGAAGACGATGTCGAGCAGGTCGAGCGACTCGGCGCCGAGGTCCTGCATCAGCGACGCGTCGAGGGCGACGTCCGCGACTTCCTTGCCCAGCGACGTCGCGATCACCGCGCGCACGCCGTCCTCGATCGATGGCTCGGTCATGGGATCCCCTCTTCGGATGGCTGTTCCTCGAACCAGGTGACGACCTTGTCGATCGGCTTGCGCGGGCGCGCCTCGGTGGCGCCGAGCGGATAGCCGAGCGCGATGGCGCCGACCATCTGCCACGGCGCGGCGATGCCGAGCAGCGGCTGCACGATGTCGCGCGCGATCATCGGCCCCGCCATCCAGCACGCGCCGAGTCCCTCGGCGTGCGCGGCGATGAGCAGCGTCATCACCGCGGCGCAGGTCGAGCACAGCTCGGCCTGCATGGCGCTGGCGGTCGGGTACTGCGCGGGATCGCCGCCGCCCGACGCGATGAAGTTGGCGATCAGATCGGGGTACTCGCGGTACTGCGGCACGATGATCACCGTGGCGGCGGCCAGCGGCTCGTGGAAGAAGTCGCCGTAGCTGCCGTAGTCGTCGGCGTGGTGGCCGCGGGCGATGATCGCGCGGATCTCGTCGGCGCGGGTGCGCACTGCGTCGGCGATGGCGGCGCGGGTGGTGGCGGCGCTGACCACCGCGAACCGCCACGGCTGGCGGTTGGTGTTGGACGGCGCGGTGGTGGCGGCCTCGAGCAAGCGCTCGAGCACCGGGCGCGGCACCGGCGTCGGCGCGAACTCGCGGACGCTGCGGCGCGCGCGCAACCAGGCGTGGAAGGCATCGGGCTCGATCATGTCAGCTTGAAGCCTCCGTCGACGTTCCACACCTGGCCGGTGACATAGCTGGCGTCGTCGCTGGAGAGAAAGCCGACCACGCGCGCCACTTCCTCGGGGCGGCCGAGGCGACCGAGCGCGACCCGCGCGGTGAGCTCGGCCGGCGCCAGCGCCTTCAGTTCGGCGATCATGTCGGTGTCGATCACGCCCGGCGCGACCGCGTTGACGCGGATGTTGCGCGGCGCCAGCTCGACGGCGAGCGCCCGGGCCAGCGACTCGACCGCGCCCTTCGACGCGGCGTAGAGCGCCTGGCCGCGGCCAGGGCGCTGCGCCGCCACCGACGAGATCAGCGTGATCGCGCCGCGGCGTCGACGCAGCATGCCCGGCATCACCTCGCGACACGCCGCGACCACACCGCCGAGGTTGGGCGCGAGCACCGCCGCGAGATCGTCGGCGTTGGTGGTGCCGAGCAGTGCGTCGCGGGTGATGCCGGCGTTGGCGACCAGCACGTCGATCGGTCCGAGGCTGCGCTCGGCAGCGGCCACCAGCGCGGTGACCGCGGCGGGCTCCGCGACGTCGGCGGCGAAGGCCTCGGCGCGCCCGCCGGCGGTGACGATGGCGTCGACGGTGGCGGCGGCCGCGGCGGCGTCGCGGCGGTAGTTGACCGCGATCGCGAAGCCGCGGCGCGCCAGCTCGATGGCGATCGCGCGGCCGATCCCGCGCGACGCTCCGGTGACCAGCGCCGCCATGGTCATGGTGCCACCTCGGCCCAGACCGCCCGCAGGTCGAGGCGGTCGATCCAGGCCTCGAGCTCTGCGCGGTCGATCGATGTCTCGCTGATCTCCAGCATGCCGAGGATGTCGCGGACGTGCTTGGACGAACCGCCTTCTCGGTAGTACGCGAGCTTGCGGACGATCACGTACTCCACCGGCGCCACGGGTACCTCGAGGTCATCGACCGCGAGCACGCGCACATGCGCGAGACCCCAGGCGTGCAGCGCATCGGACGCCATGTACAGGTCGGCCTTGAAGCCGGTCGCGTGGTCGATCACATTGCAGTGGCCACCCGTCGGACGTCCCGCCTCCGCAACGAGGACCTCGATCGGTGGACAATAGAACGCGTCGTCCGGGAACGCCTCGACGAACGCCCTGGCGTGGCGCGGGCTCATCGCGAGGACGATGTCCACGTCGTGGGTCATCCGGGGTTCGCCGTAGAGGATGCCCGCGGTGCTCCCGGTCACCATGAAGGGGAGACCGAGCCGCTGGAGGCGGCGGATGAATGGTGCGATGAGGCTAGGATCGGACACGCTGGAAGATCTCGCGCACGCGCGCCTCGATCTGCGGCTCGGTCCAGTCGGGGTGGAGCGAGCGTTCTTGCGCTGCGCGGAGGCGGCGGGCCATCCAGTACAGCTGCGCGGCCTGCTGCCACCGCTCCGCGGGCGACATCGAACGATATCGCGCGACCTGTTCCGGCGCCGGTCGATCCACGTCAGGAACCTACCACCGCCACTCGCACGGCGGCGATCAGATCGGGAGCGCCGGCGGACAGGGTGAGCGCGTCGCGGGCGGTGGTGGTTGTGGCCGCGGTCACGATCGCCAGCGGGCCCGGGCTCACGTCGACGGCGCCGGCGACCGGCGGCAGGACGCCGCGCGCGAGACAGGTGCCGAGGGCGATCGCTTGCACCAGCGCGGTGGCGGCGCCGGCGTGACCGAGCGCGGCGGTGGTGGCGGTGAGGTGGGTGACGCCGGCGGCGGCGAGGGTGGCGCGCTCGGCGGCGTCGAGCTCGGGGCGCGCCCGGGCCAGGCCGTCGACGATGCGGGCGCCCGGCAGCGCGGCGAGGGCGTGATCGATCGGGCCGACGCCGGCGAACGCGGCGAGGAGCGCGCGGCGATCGCCGGCGCGGGGATCGTCGGGGCGCACCAGCACCAGCGCAGCGGCGGCCTCGCCGGGGATGAAGCCCGCGGCGCAGTCGCAGTAGGGCGCGATCACCGCGGACGGCG
>Ga0116158_10004997_pt1 | contig 11269 bp, 9 predicted proteins | sample AD_UKC052_MetaG_FD_89883 | JGI IMG/M metagenome (GOLD analysis project Ga0116158, IMG submission 89883) | Active sludge microbial communities of municipal wastewater-treating anaerobic digesters from USA - AD_UKC052_MetaG | ecosystem: Engineered > Bioreactor > Anaerobic > Digestate | place: USA... | reverse complement strand
GACGCGCGCAAGGCTCCCATCGTTTGCGCCTGCTCCTTCAGGTTTTACGCGACGAGGTTTTTTTCTTGGACAGCGGTACGCCGTAAAGTTCGAGTTTGTGGCCGACCAATGCGAAACCCAGTTCGTGCGCGATGCGCTCTTGCAGCGCTTCGATGGCCTGGTTCGAGAATTCGATCACGCGCCCGCTTTCGACGTCCACGAGATGATCGTGGTGGGCGCGAGACGATTCCTCATAGCGGCCGCGGCCATGACCAAAATCGTGGCGCTCGATGATGCCTTTGGCCGAAAGGAGCTTGATGGTGCGGTAAACCGTCGACAGCGAAATCTTCGGATCGATGGCGTGGGCGCGGCGATGAAGTTCTTCGACATCTGGATGGTCGGTCGCGGCCGATAAAACGCGCGCGATCACACGGCGTTGACCGGTCATCCGCAGCCCGTACTCGGCGCAGCGCATTTCAATGCGATTGGACTTTTCTGCGTTTAACGCAGGCATATCGAGCCATTGATCAAAAATGCATGCACCAGACTTGCCGCTTTATAGGCAACGCCATCCATGGCGTCCACCCGGCAGGAATCGCGTTCAACGCATTGTTAGAGGTCGAGCGCAAACATGAGCGCGTCGGCGGCCGGTCCATTGGCGCGCTGATAGTAACCTTTGCGCCGCCCGATTTCAGCAAAGCTCAGAGATTTGTATAACGCGATTGCGCCTGCGTTGTCGGCGGCGACCTCCAGGAACAGGCGCTTTCCTTCGCCGCGACGCACGGCGCGAATCAATCCTTCGACCAGCATTTTTCCGAGACCCGCGCGTTGCCAATCGGGCGCGACACCGACCGACAAGATTTCTGCCTCGTCGGCCGCAAGTTGGCCGATGATAAATCCAGCAATCAGTTTCGGATCGCCTGCAACGGCCACCAGTGACGTGGATGCGGGGTGTTCGAGGAGCGACTTGACGGCCGCCTCGTCCCACGCGGGGTAAAACAAACGCTTATGCAAGGCCGCGATTTCGGCAGAGCGCTCTGGCGCCGCCCACAGCAAACTGACGTGCTTGATATTGCGAAACGGAGTGACGTTCGACGTCATGCGCTGATCCCCGCGTTCCCTGAAGCGTAGGGGCTTGGGGCAGGCGGTTTAGCGTCGGGCGGCCTCAGATATAAAGGCGCGACGCGCGTTGTTGCTGGCCATTCCGACGATACAAACAACATATCGATCGCCTCCGGCAACAGGTCCTGACAGATGGCGCGCGCGTTGCCGCCAATGTTGCGTATTTCCGATGCGATTGCGTCAGCACCCGACCCGGCAATGACCGACGACTGCCGCGCGAGCAGCGATGCGGCGTCTGCGACCGGTAACACTTGCGGCGGCGTCAACGGCTTCAGCGTGCGCGGATGAAAGCTTTGAAAATAGACTTCGCCGCGCCGTGCGTCTGTTGCGATCGCCAAGACGTCGGCGCCGTCCGTCGCAACAACAGGGTTCATCGCCATCAATTCGAGGCTTGAGACGGTGACGATCGTCGCGCCGGTTGCCAGAGCCAATGCGCGGGCGGCCGACACCGCAATGCGAGCCCCCGTGAATGTGCCGGGACCGGTCGCAATCGCTATCCGTTGAAGCTCGCTGAAGGCCATCCCAGTTTCAGCCATGGCCATTTCGATCATCGGCATCAGCCGCTCGACATGGCCCGTCACCATCGGCTCGCAGGCGTAGGAGATTGACGGCGTAAGGCTCCTCAGGCGGCGACCAACCGCGACCGAGCAGGCATCAAAGCATGTGTCCAGCGCCAGAATATTCATTCCGGAACTATGTTTAAATGATCCGTGCCATCTCGTCGAAGGCAAAACGTGGTGAACGGGGGTGCAATCCCGCCGCATCTCCAAAGCCTAGGTTGCACAGGAAATTCGATTTGACCTCGGTGCCTGCGAAAAACTCAGCGTCTACGCCAGCGTTGTTGAATCCCGACATCGGGCCGCAATCCAGGCCAACGCTGCGGGCTGCGAGAATGAAATAGCCGCCCTGCAGCGTGGCGTTGCGAAACGCCGACAGATCGGCAAATTCCTTATTGCCGGTGAACCAGGCTTTTGCGTCGGTGTGCGGAAAGAGCTTCGGCAGGTGATCGTAGAAGCGGTAGTCGGTCGCAATGATGGCGGTTGCCGGCGCAAGCATCGTCTTTTCGACGTTGCCTTCCATTAGGTGTGGTTTGAGCCGCGCTTTGGCCTCGGCCGATTTCACGAATGTGATGCGGGCTGGAGAGCAATTGACGCTGGTCGGCGCCATCTTCATCAGATCGACGACTTGCCGCAAAAGGTCGTCGGGCACGTCGCGCTTCTGCCATGCGTTGTACGTGCGTGCCGAGAGAAATAGTTGATCGAGCGTCGATTGCGAACTTGGGGATGACATTGCGAACTCCGGTTGAACTCAAAAAATAACCCCGGCTTTACGGGGTTATTTGATCGTCGATTAAGGACAACCTCAGACCGATTGAACGGCGTGGACGTCCGGGCAGAAATGCTTGAGCAGATTTTCGATGCCGTGACGCAGCGTTGCTGTCGAACTTGGGCATCCGGCGCACGCGCCGCGCATATGAAGATAGACCACGCCATCGCGGAACCCGGAGAACGTAATATCGCCGCCGTCTTGCGCGACGGCCGGACGGACGCGCGTTTCGAGCAGTTCCTTGATCGTCGCGACGGTTTCGGCGTCGGCCGGATCGAAGGATCCTGCCTCTTGTTCATCAGTGTCATCGCTGCTTCCGGCAGCGCCGCCCGATACGAAATGCTCCATGATCGCACCGAGCACCATCGGCTTGAGATGCTGCCACTCGATCTCTCCCTTGGTCACAGAAATGAAGTCGGAGCCTAGAAAGACGCCGTTGACGCCGTCGATATCAAAAAGGCGGGCTGCGAGAGGAGACTTGCTGGCGTCACTGCGCGAGCGGAAATCGGCGGTGCCGTCGTCGAGCACGGGCTTTCCGGGGATGAACTTCAACGTCGCCGGATTGGGCGTCGCTTCGGTCTGGATGAACATGGTTGTCCTTTCTGCCGGCTTTGCCGTTGGTCTCGACGCAGACGGCTGCGGAGGACCGAACAACGGCTTTCTAGTTAGAATTGTTCTAATATAGTGCGCGTGACTTGGGATGTCGAGCACTATCACTTGCCTGGCGGCGGCTGGGGCAGTGAAAATGCTTTTATGCCAGTGCCTTAATCTCTTCCAGCGAAAGTTTCCCCGGGACAACCGTGATGGGTACCGGAAAGCCCCCCGCCGCGTTGCCGGCGGCGAGCGAAGAAACCAGCGGTCCCGGCCCCTTGGCATCGTGTGAGGCGCCAAGGACCAAAATAGCGATGTCTTCGTCTTCGGCGATCAACTTGACGATTTCCTCCGCAGCCTTTCCTTCGCGAACGACATCTTCAACCTCAATCGCTTCGAAGCCCGCCAGGTTGAGTTTGCGGCGGAACAGCCGGAACAGTGCTTTGGCTTTGGTCGCTTCTTCTTCAAGCTGAACCTGGCGGACGCCGGCCCAGTGCTGATATTCGCCGGGTTCGATAACGTACAGCATGGTCAGCGACCCACTCGAGCGCTGGACACGGCTCGCCGCATAATAGAGCGCGCTTTCGACTTCCTGGCTCTCGTCGACGACGAGCAGGAACTTGCGGCGATGACCCGATTCAAATGAGCGACGCGGTTTCATGGTGTCCATCGTGCCATCGGGCGTTGCCGGCTGCAATCTGCGATCGCGGCCTTCACGATCTCAGCAAGCCGACGATATCCTTGACCTGATCCAAGACCGGCGTCGCAATGGCGCGGGCGCGCGCTGAGCCGTCTGCCAGAACGCGATCGATTTCGGCTGTGTCCTGCATCAGGCGGTTCGCTTCGCCGCCGATGCGGCCGAGCTTGTCGGTTGCGACCTCGGCGAGCGCCTTTTTGAAAGCCGAGAATTGCTGTCCGCCAAATTCGCCGAGGATGGCGGCGACGGGCTGATCGACGAGGGCGGCGTAAATGCCGACAAGGTTTTCGGCTTCCGGGCGGCCTTCAAAGCCTTTGGCTTCGCTTGGAATGCCATCGGCGTCGGTCTTGGCTTTTTGGATCTTGCGCGCCACCGTGTCGGCGTCATCCATAAGATTGATGCGCGACAGATCGGACGGATCTGATTTCGACATCTTTTTGGTGCCGTCGCGCAGGCTCATGACGCGCGTCGCTGGACCCGTGATCACGGGATCCGGCTGCGGGAAGAAAATGCCATCCGCAAAACCAGCTGCGACGATTTCCTTTTTGAAATCGTTGTTGAACTTCTGCGCGATGTCGCGCGCGAGTTCGAGATGCTGCTTTTGATCTTCGCCAACCGGAACGTGAGTTGCGCGATAGGCGAGAATGTCGGCGGCCATGAGGTTGGGATAGGCGTAGAGACCAACGGAGGCCTGCTCGCGATCCTTGCCTGCCTTCTCCTTGAATTGCGTCATGCGGTTCAACCAGCCGAGGCGGGCAACGCAATTGAAAATCCAGCCGAGCTCGGCGTGCGCTGAGACCTGTGATTGGTTGAACAGAATGCTTTTCTTGGGATCGAGACCAGCTGCGATATAGGCGGCCGTCACCTGGCGAATGGCCGTGCGCAGTTCTTCCGGCTCCTGCCAGACCGTGATCGCGTGCAGATCGACGACGCAATAGATGCATTCGTGCGTATCCTGCATTTTGATCCAATTGATCATGGCGCCCAGGTAATTGCCCAGGTGGAGGCTGCCGGTCGGCTGCATGCCAGAAAATACGCGCGGCGTGAGTTTCATGAGTGGTCTCGAAAACGTGTCGGTACGACTGTTGGGTGCGGCGCGGTTTATCGCGTGTGCGTGGCGCGGTGGCAAGAAAATAGCGGCGATATGACGTCCGGCTTCGGCTCAGGTCCCGCCGCGGCGCGTAAACCTCTTGAATTGCGCAGGCGTCATGACGCCGGTCGCAAGGATCATTGCGGCGAACACGGACATGCCGAACGTTACGAGCGCGCCCAGTGCTGCGGCATCCGCCAGATTGCCATGGCCGGATTTGAGATATCCAGCAAACGCGCCGGCAGCCCAGTAGAGTGCCGCCGCCATGGCCGCGCTCGCCAGCGCGATCAACGGCAAATTGCGCTGCAAGCGCGCATCGATTTCGAACGCGCCTTGGGTTCGCAACGTCGACCATAGCAGAAGCGCGTTGAGCCAACCGCCGAGTGAGGTTGCAATGGCGATGCCGAGTTGCGGCATCCATCCGAGGTTCTTGAAAAGGAAAAACAGAGCAACCGAACCGATCGTATTGGCGGTCAGGCTGATCGCGGCGTAGCGCATTGGCGTCTTGGTATCTTCGCGTGCGAAATAGGCAGGCGAGAACACTTTGATCAGGACGAAAGCCGGAAGGCCAAGGGCGAAGATCGCAAGCACGCTCGCGGTTGCTTGAGTGTCGCTCTCTGAGAACGCGCCGCGTTCGAAAAGCACGCGCACGATCTCGGACGGGATGATCGCCAAAGCCAGTGCTGCCGGGATTGTCAGGAGCATCGCGAATTCGAGGCTGCGATTCTGGCTATCCATCACGCCTGCGATATTGCCCGCTCGAAGCTGGCGCGCGACGTCGGGCAGCAATACGACGCCGACGGCGATGCCGACAATCGCAAGCGGCAATTCGTAGAGGCGATCGGCATAGTAGAGTTGCGATACCGCGCCGGGCTGCATCGTCGCGATCATTGTGCCGATCGCGATGTTGAGCTGGGTCACGCCGCCTGAAATGATGCCCGGAATACCAAGCTGCCAGAGGCGGCGTAGATCATTGGTCCACTTCGGCCGCCGCAATTTGAGGCTGAGGCCTGCGCGCTTCATGCCCCACATCAGGAGCACCAGCTGCAGGATGCCGGCGACGAACACGGCCAGCGCCTGGATGATGCCGGCCTCGCGACCGGCCGTATAGCCGAGCCACAGTGCAATCAAGGTCGCAACGGCCATGACGAGATTGAGCACGATCGATACGGATGAGCTTTCCGCAAAACGCCCGACGGAATTCAGGGCGCCCGACATCAGCGCGACGAGCGACATGCACAGCAGGTACGGCATCGTGATGCGAGTCAGGAGCACGGCGAGATCGAATTTTTCCGGCTCGGCGTCGAAGCCGGGGGCGAGAGCAAACATGAGAAGCGGCATGGCCAATTCGGCGACGATGGTCACGATCAGCAGAACGAACAGCAAACCGGCCATCGCTTCTTCGGCAAACGTGCGCGCAGCTTCCTTGCCTTCGCCCTCCATTTTTTTGGCGAAGATCGGCACGAATGCCGAGTTGAATGCGCCTTCACCGAACAGGCGCCGAAACAGATTTGGAAAACGGAACGCGACAACGAAGGCGTCAGCAACCCAGCCGGTGCCGAGGGACGCCGCGATCAGGATATCGCGCAGGAAGCCGAACACGCGGCTCAGCAGCGTCAATCCACCGACGGTTGCGAAAGATTTATAGAGTTTCATCGAACATGCGACGTAACGGTGTTCGACCCGCGAGGCAAGGCGCGCAGGCCTGCAGCCTATCCTTTTGGTTTAAACTGTTACCGCTTCTCAGCGCTAAGAGCTTCAACTTTGGTCGATTGTGCGGCGTCCGGCGGCGTCAATACCTTTGTTAGGCGTTCGCGGATGGCGGCCTGCCGCGTCTCGCTGACGACCTGTTTGCCCGTCAGATCGGTGACATAGAAAACGTCGACGGCCTTTTCGCCGAACGTCGTGATGTGAGCCGATGCGATGTCGAGGGATAAATCCGAGATCGCGTTCGTCAAATCGTAAAGCAATCCCGGACGGTCGCGGCCGGCGACCTCAAGCACGGTCAGGCGCTCGGACAGCGCGTTATTTATGATCACTTCAGGTTCGACCGTGAAAGCCTCGACGGATCGGGCGGCAGGCCGCTTTCTCGTCAGCAGATGCTGCAAGCTCTCTTTGCCGCGCAATAGACGATCGATCATCTCGACAATGCGCTTTGCCCGCCGCAACTCATCTGCGTCATCGGCGAATTCGCGGGCCAGCAAAAAGGAATCGAGCGCGTAGCCGTCGCGTGTGGTCGCGATGTGTGCGCCGACGATGTTCGAGCCGGCCGCCGCACACGCACCGGCAAACAGCGCGAGTAGGCGGGCGTGGTTCGGCGCGAAGACCGTCAGCTCGGTGATGGCCGTAAACGCGTCTGTCGTCACGCGCGTCGCCAATTTGGTTTTGGCGCCTTGCGCATCGCGCAACAGCTCGGCGTGTTCGACTTGCGTTTTGGTGTCGGTGCGCAGCCAATAGCTCTGATAGTGGCGCGCAATAAACTTATCGACATCTCCCGGCGACCAGCTCGCAAGACGCTTGCGGAGATCCGCCTGCGCGCCGACGATACGGTCGTGACGGCGCATTTGGGTGTGGCCGCCGGCAACCAGCGGCTCCGTTTCGTGATACAGCGTGCGCAGCAACTGGCCTTTCCAGCCGTTCCAGACGCCGGGACCGACCGCACGAATATCGGCGCAGGTCAGCAACAACAGCAATTTCAGGCGTTCCGGGCTTTGCACGACGTCGGCAAATTTTCGGATGGTTTCGGGATCGGAAATATCGCGCGAATGAGCGACATTGCTCATTGTCAAGTGCTCTTCAATCAACCAGACGACGAGATCGCATTCAGCCGGTGTCAATCCGAGCCGGGGGCAGATCTTGCGCGCGATGCGGGCGCCGACGATCGAATGATCTTCTTTGCGGCCCTTGCCGATGTCATGCAGGAAGGCTGCAACAAAGAGTGCGCGCCGGTTTTGTATCGATTTGAAAAGCGCGGTCGACAACGGCAACTCGGATGCTAGTTCGCCGGATTCGATGGCGAGCAAGTTGCCGACCGTGCGCAGCAGGTGCTCGTCGACCGTGTAGTGGTGATACATGTTGAACTGCATCATCGCGACGACGCGGCCAAACTCGGGAATGAATTTGCCGAGAACGCCGGATTCATTCATGCGCCGCAGCGCCGCGTCGGGCTTGGCGCTGGCCGTCAGCAATTCAAGAAAAAGCCGGTTGGCGTCCGGGTCGGCACGCAGCTTGTCATCAACAAGGCGCAAGGAGCTGCGCAAGAGACGCACGGCATCAGGATGCAAGAGTCCGCCGGTGCGCTCGGCCTGCGTGAAGAAGCGGATCAAGTTCAGCGGGTCGCGCTTGAATACGTCGGCGTCGGCGATGTTCAAGCGATCGTTGTCGATGCGAAAATCGGTTTTCTGGCGGACATCGCGGCGCGTGCGCCAGCTCAGCGGACTGAGCAACCGCGACAAGCCCGGCGATGACTTCAACTGATGCATTTCAAGCGTGCCGCACAAGATCGTCGTCAGATCGCCGACATCCTTGGCTATCAAGAAGTAATGCTTCATGAAGCGTTCGACAGCGCGCAGGCCGCCGCGCGAGGTGTAGCCGAGATTTTGCGCCATCAACGGCTGGAGATCGAATGACAAAACTTCTTCAGGGCGATTGGTCGTGAAATGCAAAAAGCAGCGCACGCTCCAGAGAAAATCTTCGCAGCGCCGGAAGGTGTGGACTTCCTCTTCCGTGTAAAGGCCGGCGAGAACGGCTGCTTTGCCAACCTCCTGGCCGAAGATGTATTTCGATAGCCAGTTCAGTGTGTGAAGGTCGCGCAGACCGCCCTTGCCGTCCTTGACGTTCGGCTCAACCTTGTAGCGACTTTCGCCGACGCGGCGGGTGCGCTCGTCGCGCTCTTGCATTTTTGCGTCGATAAATGCGCGCGCGGTGCCGGCTATAACTTCATTCTTGAAACGATCTTCGAACTCCGCAAATAGCTGCCGGTCGCCGTGTATGAGACGCGCATCAAGCAGCGCGGTGCGAATGGTCATGTCGGCCGTGCCAAGCTTGACGCACTGCTCGACGGTGCGCGTTGCGTGGCCGACCTTAAAACCAAGATCCCACAGAACGTAGAGCATGTATTCGGCGACGCTCTCGCCCCACGGCGTTTGCTTGTACGGCAGCAGGAACAGCAGATCGATGTCGGAACCTGGCGCGAGCATGCCGCGCCCGTAGCCGCCAGTTGCGACCATCGCCATACGCTCGGCGTCTGAAGGGTTCGTCGCGCGGTAGACGTGCGCGACCGTATAGTCGTAGATCAGGCGGATCAGCTCGTCTTGAAAATACGACAGGCCTTCGGCGCATCTGCGACCATTGCCATCCACTTCGAGCGCGACGCGGGCCGACTGACGCGCATCAGCCACCAATTCTTTCAAGCGTTCAATGACGACCGGACGCGCTTCCTGCGGCCCACCCTTGGCATTGAATGCCTCAGTCAACTCGCGCCTCAGCGCGATGGAATCAAAAAATGGCGGGGCTTTGAGAGCAGGAATGGCTAGACGTCCTTCTTTCGTGCGCTGTCGGCGAGCGCCTTCAACTCATAGAGCTTTTCAAGCGCGGCCTTCGGCGTCAAATCGTCGGGGCGAATGGCGTCGAGCGCGGCATCGACGGGTGAGGCGGCGCGCGCGGCAGGGCCCGACGACGGCCGGGCTGCCGCAAACAGGGGCAACTCGTCGAGAACGCCAGCCTTATCCTTTGGACGGCGGTCGCCTTTTTCGAGCAGCGCTAAGACTTCGCGGGCGCGGGCGACGACGGGCTCGGGCAGTCCTGCGAGTTTGGCGACCTGAATGCCGTAGGACCGGCTGGCAGCTCCAGACTTGACCTTATGCAGGAAGATGATCTCATCCTGCCAATCGGTGATGTCCATGGTCACATTGGCGATGCCCGGCAACTTGCGAGCGAGCGCTGTCAACTCATGATAGTGGGTCGCGAACAATGCCCGCGCTTTGGTGACGTTGTGGAGATACTCAACCGTTGCCCAGGCGATCGAAAGGCCGTCGAACGTTGCAGTGCCGCGGCCGATTTCGTCGAGAATGACAAGCGATCGTGATGTCGCCTGATTGAGGATCGCGGCCGTCTCGACCATTTCGACCATGAACGTCGAGCGGCCGCGCGCGAGATCGTCGGATGCGCCAACGCGCGAGAACAGACGGTCGATTGCGCCGATGTGCGCGGACTTCGCTGGTACGTACGAGCCCATTTGAGCCATGACGGCGATCAGCGCGTTCTGGCGCAGGAACGTCGATTTACCGGCCATATTCGGGCCGGTGACGAGCCAAATACGCGCGTCCGGCAGTTCGTCAATTCCTGGTGGTGCTGACGCGGTTGCGCGGCCGAGCACGCAATCGTTGTCAATAAACGCGCCGGCGTGCGCGCGTGCCAACGCTTGCTGCACAACTGGATGCCGGCCGCCCAGGATTTCGAACGCGTTGCTGCGGTCGACGATTGGGCGCACGTAATTCTGCTCGAGAGCGAGCTCCCCAAGCGCTGTAATCACGTCGAGTTCGGCGAGCGCTGCGGCCGCGTCTGTCACGGCGACTTCAGCGGCTGCGATATCGGCTGCGAGGGCTGCGAAAATCTCTTGCTCGAGATTGAGCGCGCGTTCGGACGCGGAGGCGATCTGACCTTCGGCTTCGAGCAACTCGGCTGTCGAGAACCGCATGGCATTGGCCATCGACTGGCGATGGCGAAAGATTTCGTTCAAAGGCGGCGATTGTAGCGGCTTCGCATTGAGCTGCGTCACCTCAACGAAATAGCCGAGGATGTTGTTGTGGCGAATTTTCAGCGCTTTTATGCCGGTTTCTTCGACGTAGTGCGCCTCGAGACGGGCCAGAACCGTGCGGCTGTTGTCGCGCAATGCGATTGCGGCGTCGAGATCTGCATCATAACCGGCGCGCACAAAACCACCATCGCGGCGCATGTGCGGCGGCTCATCTACGAGCGCCGATTGCAGAGACTTTGCGAGCGCTTTGGGCGGTGCTTGCAAGCGCCGAGCGATTCCTGCGAGTTCATTTGGAAGACCGAGCGCGTCGGCACTCGCGTCGAGCGTCGCGCCGCAATTCTGCGCCGCATCGAGGCCAGCGCCAATAGCGGCAAGGTCGCGCGGACCGCCACGGCCAAAGCCAAGGCGCGGCAGTGCGCGTGCCATGTCGGGCGCACGGCGCAGCGCGTCCCGCACGGCCGCCAACAGCCGCTCGGGAGAAGGCGGCAGGCGGTCATAGTGCACGCCGATCAGGTGGGCCAGGATCTCCGTATCGGTCTGGGAAAGCAAGACATGTCCCTCGACCAACAGCCGATCCTTCAGCTCGAGATAGTTTTCGATGACACCATTGTGGACCAGGGCCAGTTTGCCGGACGCGTCGAGGTGAGGGTGCGCGTTGGCGTCGGTGGGTTCGCCATGGGTGGCCCATCGGGTATGGCTTATGCCG
>Ga0116158_10004995_pt1 | contig 11272 bp, 7 predicted proteins | sample AD_UKC052_MetaG_FD_89883 | JGI IMG/M metagenome (GOLD analysis project Ga0116158, IMG submission 89883) | Active sludge microbial communities of municipal wastewater-treating anaerobic digesters from USA - AD_UKC052_MetaG | ecosystem: Engineered > Bioreactor > Anaerobic > Digestate | place: USA... | reverse complement strand
CGCGCCATTGCCAGCCGTTGGTGCCGCGAAGACGCCCCATGCTTTGCCCAGTCGAACGCGCCGCGGAAACCGGGGTTCAGGATCGATATAGTCGAAAGCCACCGGAATCAAAGCTCGGCCTTGAGCGTCGATCAAGCCATGTCGCCCGGCTTGTACAACTTCGCGCGGCCACGATGGCGTGTTCTCGATGCTGTCGTACATCGCTGGCACTGAAATCCGCAGCGTGCCAGCGTCCACCGTCAGCATGCCTTTGGCATGACCGTTGGTAATAAAGATCTCTCCGCCAATAACGTCGATGGCGTCAAACTGAGGTGCCAACGTTTCGCGGCCTGCGCTGTCGAGGCAGCCCACTTTGTTTTGGCGCCGCACCACGTAGAACGGAAAGTTGGTCAGCGGCCGAGCAACCAAACTGTCATAGCGCCGTTCGCTCAACCTGCCGTCATCGCCTTGTTGCAAGGCCACGATGCCGCCATTGGCATCTCTCCAAAGCGCACTAAAGCGAGGCTGCGCCTGCGTTGTGATGGCCTCATATTGGGCTGGATACAGCCACTTGCCGTTTGCATCGACGAGGCCAACGTTGCCGCTAGGCCCAACGACTTGTTTGTAGCCATCCGCGATTGCTGGTCCGCTACTCAACGCCAACAGCAACACACAGAAACTGACCGTCAACGTGGTGCAACGCATGCGCCATTGTAACGTATGGCTTTGCCAAAAGCCCAAGACTTCCTAAGCTCAGCGACGACGGCACTTGAACGTCGAGCGGGCCGTCGGAAACACTAGACTTCACCAAGGCGAGATCGTGAGCTGTCACAAAAACGTAACAAGTCACGGCCAAGCGTGGCATGGCAAGTTCAGCGCACCAAAAAAACGAAAGCCCCGCACGTCCCATACGGTGACGATGCGAGGCCTTCGCCCGGTCGACTGACCGGTGGTTTACGTGATGTGTCGTCGCTCGACCGGCTGGTAGCCGCGCAATGTCGACGAGAATCGACCACGGCCGCCCGTGAGCGAGCCCAATACCGACGCGTAGTCGAAGCTTTCGGCTAACGGAAGTTCAGCATGCACCGTGCGTTGTTGCGCGACGGCCATGGCGAACCCACGCACCAAGGCTCGGCGTCGAGCGAGGTCGCCCACCACGTTGCCGAGGTTGGCTTCGTCGCAGAACACGTCGAGGTTGCTGATCGGTTCGAGCACGATAAGCCCAGCCGTGTCGGCGCCTTGCCGCAACGCCAACGAGCCCGCGATGTGAAACGCAAGTTCGCTGGAGTCTTTGGCATGGAGCGCTCCGTCGCGCAGCACCACGGCCAGGTCCACCATCGGCACCTTACCAAGCTGGTCCGCGCCAGCGATCGCAAAGCCATTGTGCATGGCTTCGGTCACGCCGCGTTTCACGGCTTCGATAAAGCAGCGCGGTAGTGCACCACCGCGGATGTGATCGTCGAACACCAAGCCAGCACCTCGCGGCGCAGGGCCAAGCGTCACGTCGATCTGCGCAAATTGCCCAGGTCCGCCGCTTTGTTTGGCGTGTTTGATCGAAAGCTCGACGGTGCGCGCCAGCGTGGTGCGATAGGCAACCCGTGGCCGCCCTGCCCGCACCACAACATGGTGTTCGCTGCCTAGCCGCTCCACGGCGACATCGAGGTGCAACTTGCCCATGCCGGCAAGCACTGTTTGGCCGCTGTCGTCGGTGCCGAGGCGTAACGATGGATCGGCCGCAATCAGCCGCGCCAACGCCACGCCGAGCTTGTCGCGATCGCTGGTGCTAACCGGTTCGATCGCTACATGCATGACGGGCGCAGGCACATCGATAGCTTCGAGTGCGATCGGCGCATCGATGGCCGCTATGGTTTCGCCGCTCGAAAGCGGAGCACCCATAATCGCCCCAATGTCGCCGGTCGACAGGCAATCGACTTCTTCGCGATGGCTCGCGAAGAGCCGCACCAAACGGCCAATACGCATTTGTTTGCCGCTCCGCATAGCGACGACGGCTTGACCTTTGCGCAGTTCGCCGCTGTAAATGCGGACAAACGTGAGCTGGCCGAAGTCGTCGAACACCACCTTAAACGCCAATGCTGCTAACGGCGCTTGCGCGTCCGGACAGCGGACGTTGTCGGGCCGTTGCGGATCGGTGTCGCGTACCGCCGCGCGATCGCTCGGCGCCGGCAGCAAGTCGACAATCGCATCGAGCAAAGGTTGCACGCCGCGATGACGATAGGCCGCGGCTGGCAGCACCGGGGTTAGCCGGCACGCCAACGTGGCTTTGCGCAACGCTGCGCGCAACTGCGCTGCGGTTGGCGTTTGGTCGGCGATGACGAGCGAAAGCAGGTCATCATCGACGTCGGCGCAAGCCGCGATGAGTTGTTCACGTAAACTATGGGTGTTGTCAAAGAGCGCCGCCGGCACTTGCGCCCAGCGGGGTTCGGTCGGCTGCATTGGGTCATCCCAATACAGCGCACGTTGTTCAATCAGATCGACCAAGCCGATCATGGCACCGTCGTTATCGACGATCGGATACGCAATCACGGCAGGGTTCGCAGCGAGGCGAGTTTGCAACTCGGCAACGCAGCGATCGAAGTTAGCGCCAACGCGATCGAGCTTGTTAACGACGCACAGGCGAGGCACGCCGAAGCGCGCAGCTTGCCGCCACACGGTTTCGGTTTGCGCTTCAACCCCAGCGACGCCATCAAGCACCACCACCGCACTGTCGAGCACGCGCAGCGAACGTTCAACTTCAAGATTGAAGTCAACGTGGCCTGGAGTGTCGATGATGTTGATGGTGTGATCGCGCCAATCGCAACTGACGGCAGCCGCCAAGATCGTAATGCCACGCCGCTTTTCGATCGGATGATCGTCGGTGGTGGCATTGCCATCATGAACTTCGCCAATGCTGCGAATTTTGCCCGTGATCTTGAGCAGCCGCTCGGTCAGCGTGGTTTTGCCAGCGTCGACGTGCGCGATGATGCCAATATTGCGGACGGTGGCCAGTGTGGCGAGCTTGGATAGTTTCGAAAGAGTCGACATAAAAATTCCTGAATTTCAAACGAGCAATACCGTTCGCGACGTCGAATCGACGCACGGCAATAACGAGGCGCACGTGGCGGCGCGCCTATGACGTAGCTTTGCGTAGCGCTGCGTCGAGTGTCAGTCGAATGCGGGTCGCGTCGTCACGTTCGCGCGTGACGCCAAACAACGCGCTGCAGCTGCCAAGCCGGCCTTGAGAGTGCTGGCGGATCAACGATCCGACCGAACAGCGCCCAAAACGCGGCTTACAGGCTAGCTGGCGAAAAACACAGACGCGCGTAATCAACGCGGCTCAATGGAGCCACGGTCGTTAGCATGCTGGTTGGATTTGGATAAGTCCGCATCGGTTTCGCCTTGTCTTCCTATGTAAGGGCGGCCAGCGAATTTGTCAAACCCAAAGATGAAGTGCTAGCGGGGCAACCTGCTGGATGGCGCCCGGAGTTGATGGATCCGCCGGTGCAACGCTCGTTCGCGGTCGGCGATGGCTTGAAAAATCGGCGATGGCACGGCACTGGTGCGCCGCAACAAGTTGGCCACCGGCGGTTGCCCCATCATGGCGGTCACCAGCATTTGTGCGCGGGTCTGCTCGGCGCCCGCCAACATGGAAATCTCGGCGCCATGATTGCCATTTTCAACGAAGAACTGCCCCGACGAGCGTTGCTCGGGCACGTCCAACGCGCCACCACTCCAAGGATCGTTTTGGCCATACACCAACACCACATGATCCGCATTGTTGCGCACGAAGGTCCGCACAATATCGTTCAACGCTGCATTAAACGGCGGCAGTGCAACGTCGCTATATGAAAACTTGAAGTAGGCTTCCAGCGTCGGCGTTGGCCCCGAAATCAACGGCGCAACCGTGTCGTTCACTTGCAACGCAAAGCCTTGCTCGGTCAACCATTCGTATGACAACGCACCGTCGCTGCGCGGATCAGTTGCCAAGGCCGCGGGCACTCGCCGCTGGCTGCCTAGCAAATTCGCCAACGCGTAGGCTGCAAATTCGTCGTCGGTCGAAGCGGCGGTCGGAATATCGTCGCAGCTCGTAACGCTGTCGTACTGCCAAAAGGTCCAGTCCCAGTACGTCATCTCGTTTTCAAGATCGACGCCGCTGTAACCGGGCCCCAATTTGCTCAGCAACATCGAGCGACGCGTCGTCAGCGTTGCGGCTTGAAAGTCGCGCATGCGTTGCGCACAGGCCACGGGCAACGTGCGTTTCATATAGGCTTGATATTCAGCGTCGGCGCGCGACCGCGACGCCGGCGCAACGTAGGCAACCGTGCCATCAACATCGGCCGGAAAAAAGTACCGATGGTACAGCGCGGTAATGCCGCCTTTGCTTGCGCCGGTTGACACCCAGTTGTGTTGATACAAGCGCCGAAATGCGGTGACCACAGCGTGCAAATCGTCGGCGCCATTACGCACGGTCAGCGCAGTCCAGTCCCATTGTTCCGGCGCAGGAATCGATGTGCCCTGAAAGCGATGCTCGATCGAAATCGCATTGGCGTTGTACGCTGGGCCGAGTTCGCTTTCGTAAAAGCCAAATGATTCATAGCCCCAATCCGCCACCACGGTTGGCCGGCTACAGCCACGATGCGTCAGATTAACGTGCTGCTGCAAGGTTCCACTGGGCGTCGCCGCCTGGTGTTGCACTGGCTGCAAAAAATCAAATTCGAAGCACGCTGCCGTCACGCCTCGTGGACACGTTTTGCGGACCACGTTGCTAACCCCGGGCACGGCAGCAAGATCGGCGGCGAAGGTTGTATCGTCGCAGCGCAGCTTGGGCGGTGCGTCGTTGCGGCCGCCGAAGGCGTCGGGTGATAACACGCCGTTATCGCCGCAGGCGGCAAGCGTCAACGACAACGGACCTAGCAGGCCCAACAAACCAGTCATCTTGCCCATAGCGTTTGCTACCACAGAGCGTGGAATTACAATAATGACAGCCGCTTACATCGTGCTGCTAGGTTGGCGTCGCGAGGCAGCAACAGCGCGAATAAGTTGCCGTGCTACAACGTTGGGTCAACATGCGCCAGAAGATCGTTGCCGTGGGTGGAATCGCTGTGGCCATTGGGCTCGTCACGCTGGGCACCGCCGCTGCGGCACCGAGCAAGCCGGCTCCGGCGGCACCGAGCAAGCCGGCAGCGACTGCGCCGACGGTTACCCTGACCTGGCGCTTCGAAATGTCGGCCCCTGACGACACCATCGAACAGCACGTCTCCCTACTTGTGACCACCAACGCCGCCGGCCAAGGCAACGTCACCAAAACCTACAAGCTCGATCGCATGATGGGCTTCGTCGATCCGATCAATCAGCCGCTTTGCCGCGGTGCCGAGGCGCAATACCCTTTGGAAAAAAATGAAGTCGCCAAAATCACCTTCTATGAAGGTGGCGCGCGCGGCTATTACGTCAAACGCAGCAAAGGCGGCACCACGCTCCAGCTCTACAGCTTTGCCATGACTGATGGCCTATGCGAACCCCAAGACGGCTGTCATCAGCCCAAAGACCGTTACGTTCGCAAGATCGCCATCCCAGCCAACGCTAAGATCGTCGAGCAAATGGAAGAACGCCTCGCCGGCGCCACTGCATTCACGCCGTTCAACTGCAATCCGTCGCACGAGCCGTAGTGACCGGCACGTGCGTACCGCGTGGTAGCATGCGCGTACGGAAATGGTGCGCTTCTCCACATCGCTTAAGCATCGCTTTGAGTTGAGTGCTTCCGAAATACGCGTTTATCACTGTGGCCCAGCAGCACTTGTGCTCATGCGAAACTTATTGACCGCCGCAACCGTGCGGGTTGCGATGGAGCGCCTCGGTGTCGATGTCGCAGCTATGGTGGCTGACGTGAACGATTCTGTCTTGCCACAAACCGCTGACGTCGATGAACAGCTCGAAGCGTTCAACCACATTGTGCAAAGCGCCGCGTTGCACGCAATCTCGAATCGGTCCAAGCGACTGCGCTGCCTGGACCTGCTAGTGCCGCTTGCGATGACGCCGGCAGGCGCAGCAGTGTTTGATCGACATGGTGTCTCCCTCTACGCGCTTACCTGGCAGATTAGCCACGACCCAAGGCAGCAACAACGTTGGTTGACGCGCAAGCTCAACGCACGACGGCTCGCAAAGCTGCCGCCGCTGCAAGACGATCAGCGCCATGTGCTTATGCACAACGACGATCACACGCCGCTTGCGTTCGTGCAAGCAATGCTGCAGCAGCACGCCGGCATGACCGATGAAGACGCAGCCAAAACCGCCGAGGCGGTGCACCAGTTGGGTTGGCAGCGCATAGCGACCCTTTCACTCGCCGACACCGCGACGCTGCTTGCCACAATAGAAGTTGAGGCTAAAACCAACGACTTTCCACTTCGTCTCTCGGTGTATCCGCCGCTTCCCGCTGCGCGCGTCGTGACCCGTCGATAGGGTTACCGTTTCACTAACACGCGGCCGCTAAACGCTGGCACGGCAATCGTGACGCTGCCGTCGCCACCGACAGTGAAGGTTTTGCCGTCGCTGCCAGGTGCAACATCGACGAGCACGGTGCCGCCAGGGAAGCTGGTCTTGACGCAAGCGCCGCCTTCGTTGGTTGGCGCGCAGGCTTCGCTGGGTTGCGCGCTAGCGTTGATGACAACAAGCGCGGTTTCATCGCTAGCCACGCGTTCAAACGCAAAGATGCCAGCATCACGACGCGGGCCCGCGACGGTGGTCGACCACTTCGGCTCGACGCGGCCGCGCCGCAATGCGCTGTGTTTTTTGCGCAACTCGATGAGGCCTGCTGTGTATTTGAACTGATCGTGATCAGTGGCAAATGGCTTGAGGCTTTGCGCTGGATTGCCCAACCACATGTCTTCGCGATTCTTGGGATCAACCCCGCCAGCAAACGACTGTTCGGTGCCGTAGTAGATGCACGGCAAGCCGTCCCAGGTCAGCAAAAATGCCAACGCAGCATGCAGCACGCCTGCGTTGGATTTCTCAAACAAGAACCGCGGCAAGTCATGATTATCGAGGAAGTTCACCATCACTTGCGACGGTGCCAAGCCAATGCCACCGTCGGCTGACGCTGCATGTGGCGTGTTTTGATAGGTTGGGCCAGCTGCGTATCCTTGGCCTTGGCACCAGACGTCGGTGGGATTGCGACCGGTGCGCGAGTTGTACAAACATTCGAGATTCTTCGTCGGTGCAGCAGCCGCGCCGGCGCCAAACACGGTGTCGATGCCACGGTATTTTTGCGCGAAGTAGAACATCGAATCGAACCGGCCAAACTTGCCTTTGCCATCGGCGCCACCAAACGTGTAGCTGCCGATCAGCTCGTCGTTGCCGTCGAAGCCTTCGCCAAAGATGAAGAAGTTTTGTTTGCCAAGCGCTTTGGCTTTGGCCCGCATGCGGTCGGTGAAGTCGCCCCAAAAGCCACGCACGTTGCGCGCAATTTCGGGCCGGTCAATGTGCTTGACGGTATCGATGCGGAAGCCGTCGAAGTCCGCCACTTCGATCCAATATTCAAAGCTGCGGATCAACGCTTCTTTGGCATCGGGATGATCCGTGTTGATGTCTTTGAGGCCACCTGGGAAATCGCCAGTGGTTTCTTGTTGGCGCACGAACTCTTTCGAGTAGTCGTTTTCGTGCCACCAAACATAAACGCGGCCTTTGCGATTGTACCAGCTTGGATCTTCGAACCAAGCTTTGTCGTCGGGCCAATTGAACCAGCTTGGCGGCCGTGGCGGTGGCGTGCGATTGCTTTTTGGCCAGTCCGTAAACCGGACGTCGGCGGGGCCCGAAAAGCCAAGCGAGGTCCAGCCTTGCACGCCGCGTGGATCGTACTCCGGGTCCCACTCGATGATGCGTTCGAGATAGTCTTTGCCTTTGCTGCAATACAGCTTCTCGTCGGCCGAACATTCGCTAGCGCGGCCTGGGTTGTCGCAAATCTGCAAGCAACTGTGGCTGTAGCCGCCACCAAACAAGGTGTCGTCGGGTTGGCCGTTGCCGTTGATGTCGTAGAAAAACAATTGGCCCATGTGGTTGGTCACCACATCAAGCACCACCAGCATGCCTTTGGCGTGCGCTTTGTCGACCAGTTCGCGCAGCTTAGCGATGTCGCCGAAATGCGCGTTGGGCCGCAAAAAGTCTTGGGTCCAGTAACCGTGGTAGCTAGCAAAACCAGCATCTTCCTCGGTGTTTTTCACCACGGGTGAAATCCACAGTGCAGTGACACCCAGCGTTTGCAAGTAGTCAAGCTTGTCGATCACGCCTTGCCAGTCGCCACCGTGGTAGCGGCCAGGCACACTTGGCGCCACGTTGATGTCATTGGTTGGATCACCGTTCGAAAAGCGATCAACCATGATCTGATAGATCACTTGATCGCGCCAGTCGATGGTGGTGTTGGCTTGATGCGGCAAGTTTGCAGGGTGAGCAAAATCGTCGGCGCCGCCGCACCCACTGAGCCCCAATGCGCAAGCAATTGCGGCGGCTGTGATGTTCTGCATGCGTCGTTGCATTAGTAACTCCCTGTCGAAGCGTTGAACCACCACTCGGCTTGAACTCCAAGATAGTGAACCCACGAATTATTGTGCCGGATGTCATCAGGCACATAGAGATCGAGTGCGCCTTGGTTGAGGTGCGCAGCGCGATACACCAAACGAATTTGCGGCCGGTCAAACGCGCCACCACCCATTGGTGCAAACACCAACATCGGCGCAATCTGGGTCACGGCTGGATCTGATGCAACTTGCGATACTGGATTGATGCCGCGTGGAAACCGCACTTGGTACGAAAGGTCGGCGCCAGCAAACAGCGACGTGGTCACTTTAACCAACGGCCGCGCATTGATGGCGTACTCCCAACCGTCGTCGGGGTCGCTGCCATTGACGTCGGCGTCAACGAACCGTCGCGCTTTGGCCGCCAACATGGCATTGCCGAAGCCGGTGTTCGCTGCGGTTGCGAAACCGAGCGTAATTTCCGACGCACGCCCAGCGGTGCGCAGATCGGGCCCAAATGAGTTTGGCGTTGCCAAATCATCGTACGCTGACAACCCGCTTGAATAACGCATGAACAGATTGGCAAACCCGTTGAACGCCGCCGGGTCTGACTCCGACGCTGGCAACCATGCACCAACTTGAGCGCCAACCCGAACGCCGGAGTCCGACGGCAACTCTTCCGTCGTACCGTCGTCGCGACGGCGGGTGCCAGCGCCGAGGCTGGCAAATTCGCCATGCACTTTTGCTTTGGCCGACCAGCCTTGGGCTCCACCGTCGAGCAACTTGGCCTCAGCCGTCAGGCTGGCCACCATGCGTTGCCGGTTGAGTTGCAACGCCGTGGTTGCGCCTTGCGACGGATTAGCGACGTCGATTTGTTGAAACTGAAAAGGCGTGAGCAAACGGTTGGCGCCAACGTGGCTAGCCACGCTCCACCGCGACGCTTGAAGTTTGGCCCCAGCACCGACGGTGTTTTGATTATCGAGCGGCCAATCGACGAACAAATACACGTCGTCGCCGCGATACATCCGCGAGCCTACCCAGACGTTGTAGTTATAGTCTTGCGTCAGCTTGCCCCAGGCGTCCAAGTACAGATTGCGAATGGCACTGTTGGTTTTGAATTCACCGTTGTCGTGAAACAGCGCTTCATTAAACGCAAGCGTGATGATGGGGCGAATAAACTGGTGCTGCTTGGTGACAAAGCCGTACGACAAATCGAGTTCGAGATACGACGGTTCAACGATCCGCGGCCCACGCGAGACCACGTTCACCGATTCTGGCGTGCCACCGCGCAAGTCAGTTGCAGCAGCGACGCGACCGTACGAGCCGAAGCGAAAGCCGCGAAAACCGCCATGCGGACATGCTGCAGTGTTTGCGGAGCCACATGGCTCATGTGGGCGTTTCCAAGTCAGGTTGGTGTGCTTGTCCGCAGCATCAACCGCGCGAAGATCTTCGGCGAGGTCACCTTGTTTGTCGGTGACGGGCGGCACGGGCGTCGTCGGCTCGGTGGCAACAGGTGCCGGCGTTGCGACCGGCTCCGTTGACGGTTCTGTTGGCGCTGGATCCGTTGGTGCTGGCACGCTGGGCGTTGCAGGCACTGGCGTGCCGGGCACGATCACCGTCTGAGGCGGCAATGCTGGTGACGTCGTTGGACCGACGGTAACGCCGCGGTCCGCCACAGCTTCGCCAACCGCCATCGGCGCCACCGTTGCCACTAAGCTCACGCCTAGCGCCAGCGTCACGCTGCTTGATACTGAAACTCGTAACATCGTCGAGACTTGAGCATAAATCGTGCCTACAAACCACGTTATGCGCCGGCCGTACGACCTAACCATGGCCAGCCAAAGGCCTCGGTAACTACTTGCAATAGCTCCGCTTGTTGCGCTTGTTGCGCCATTTATCGGGCCCACGGCAGCCGGCGGGGCCAGCTAACGCGGCCACGCTATGCGCCGCTGTTGCGATTCGCAACGCGCACCTGCAACCCACCTACCCCAGCAACTGCGAACTCAGCTGCTTACTCGACCGCAACGATCGTCGTTGTCCATTGCCCGATATGATTGCCAAAGTCGAGGTTTTGAAACGGCAACCGAAACGCCGGGCTCGATGGGTCGGTGCCGGCCTCAGCCCGCGCTGGCGAAAAGCTGGTCATCCAGATCTGCGGCTTTGTCGGCCCAGCATAAACGCCGTAGCTACGCGACGATGAAAAGCTAAGCCAGAAGATCTTTTCGCCGTTGACCGTTTGCTCAAACGGCGCCCAACGCACCCACGAGTTGGTTTCGCCGGGTGCCAGGCTTGCAGCTTGCAGCTTGATCGCTTTGGTGCCATCGATTTTGACCACCCACACCTCGCCATTGACGTTGCTCACCGAGTTGCCCGAGGCTGCGCGGTTGTAAGCCACCCATTGACCATCTGGTGACACAACCGGGTAATAGATTTTGTCGCCGGTTTCGATGATCGGGCGAACCGGACCAAACGTGTGATTCACTGCATCGTAGCTGCGCGCAACAATCTTGCCCGCGTTGTAAACGACGTGGTTCGAACCTGAGGTTTCGCCTTCAACATAAACGAACTGGTCGCCCATGGGCGAAAAATCCGGCTGCACCACATTTCCAGTAATTGGAAACGTAGCGATGGGCGCCGCGGTACGGCCGTCGAGGATTTGCAAATTGCTGCCCAATTGCGAAACCACGACATCGCCAGTTGGGTGATAGGTCCACAGATCATGATTGGCTGTTGACGGTAACGGCGCAATTTTGGTTTTGGTAGCAACGTCGTACAGCCCCGAGGTGCCATCG
>Ga0116158_10004981_pt1 | contig 11286 bp, 9 predicted proteins | sample AD_UKC052_MetaG_FD_89883 | JGI IMG/M metagenome (GOLD analysis project Ga0116158, IMG submission 89883) | Active sludge microbial communities of municipal wastewater-treating anaerobic digesters from USA - AD_UKC052_MetaG | ecosystem: Engineered > Bioreactor > Anaerobic > Digestate | place: USA... | reverse complement strand
TACCACGCGATCCAGGCGCGACTGGACCGGCGAACGCGCACTCCACGGGCTTTCCGTGCGAGGGTTGGCGTGCACGAGGGACGCGAATCCGCAGCGGCGGCGCGACCGGAGGGAGTGACGACGCGAGGACTGAGTGGCCCTCGTGCACGCCAACCCTCGTAAGGCATGGTCCGGCAGATTGCCCACGAGCGCACAGCCCGGGCACGGTCAAGCGCACGGCCCCAAAAGGGTCAAGCGCACAGCCCCAAAACGGTCAAGCGCACAAGAAGGAACTAATCCTCGCGCTCCCCATGAATCCGAGGCAACAGCTCGACAAAGTTACAGGGACGATGTCGGTGATCGAGCTGAGCCAGCAGGATCTTTTCCATGCCGAGGCGGACTGCGCCGGTGGAGCCTGGGAGCAGGAACACGTAGGTCGTGGAGCACAGGGCAGCTTCGGCGCGGCTCTGAATTGTCGATGTGCCGATCTCCGCGAAGCTGAGCCAGCGAAACAGCTCGCCGAAGCCCGGGATCGGCTTGGTGATCAGCGGGGCCAGGGCCTCGGGTGTCACATCGCGCGGGGTCACGCCGGTGCCGCCGGTCGTGATCACGACATCGACCTCGGGGTCGGCGATGTGCGCGGCCAGGGCGGTTTGGATCTGCTCGCGATTGTCGCGGACGATGTCGCGACGGATCACCCGGTGGCCGGCGCTGGTCAGCAGGTCGACGACCGTCTGGCCCGAGCGGTCGGTCTCGATGGTTCGGGTGTCCGAGACGGTCACGACCGCCACTTGCACGGGGATGAACGCGCGCTCGCTCATGCCCCCGAAGCTACAGCTCCTGCAGCCCGCTGGCCACCACGAAGCTGCGCTCGAGCGCGATGGTCGGCTGCTGGTAGGTCTGCAGCTCGGCGCGGATGAGGCCGGTCTTGCCGAACAGCACGGTCGCGTCCGCCACCGCGTCGGGCACGAACACCGTGATGTACAGGTGTTCGAGGTTGCCCTCCATGTCGATCGGCGTGAAGCCGATCGGGTAGCCGGCGACCCGCGCGAAGTGTCCGCCGGCCCCGACGTTGTAGCCCTCGATGTCGACCCAGAGGTCGATCTTCGGCGTGCGCGGGTCGTTCCAGTCGAGCGGGTCGGCCGGCACCTCGAAGCCGCGGCCGTGCACCCCGAGCGGCAACATCAGCAGGCCCTGGCCGCCGCGCACGATCTGAAGCGTGCCGCCCTCCGCGAGCTCCTTGTAAGTCGGCGGGGCCAGCGGGTCCTCGGGGTTGAAGACCGCCTCGCCGAGCGTGAACTCGGCCGTGCCGACGATGTCGTCGAAGCGGCAGGCCAGCGTGTCCGGGAACGCGGTGCCGTAACTGCGCAGCTGGTTGTCGCAGAAGGCGATGCAGCTGGCCTGTTCGGCTTCATCCTGTTGCCAGCAGCTGCCGGCGTCGCCGTACTTCGCCGCCATCTCGGCGGCCGTGGCCGGGTCGATCTCCGCGGTGCAGCCGACCCAGCGCTGGCACACCGCGGGGATCTCGCTCGGCTCGGCGGTATCGCCCGTATCGCCGGTGCCTGTGCCCGACGTTTCCGTGTCGCCGTGCGGCTTGTCCGGGCAGGCCGCCAGCACCGCGGTCATCAGGGCCAGCGTTATGCCCGCAGCAGCCCGCGGACGCCCGCGCCTTCCCCTCGGATCGAACCACGACACGCCCCGATGGTGGGCCAGCGGCGCCTGCCTGGCAACTGCACGGGCCGGGAGGATTCTCCGGGCGCGCGCGTCCGGGCGCCGCCGCCGATCGGCTATCATGGCGGCCCGCCGTGACCCAGGTCCTCATCCAGCGCCGTCCGGGCGCGTCGTCGTCGCGTCCGCATCGTCCGTTCCTGAGCCGGCGGTCCATTGGTTTGCCGCTCTATGTGCTGCTGCTCGCGGTGGTGCCGGCCTGTTACGGCGGCGACTTCTTCGACCGCCTGGTCGACCCGGACGCCACGGCTGCGTTTCGCATCGTGCAGCTGACGCTCGTCGACCCGCACACGTACAGCGGCGACACGGTCGAGTGCAACGACTCGACCTCGACCTACAACGCGATCTTCGCCCAGAACATCATGCAGTTCGACACCAACACCACGCTGGTGTTGCGGCCGCTGGACCCGAAGATCGACCGCGACACCTTGATGGACATCGTGCCGGCGGTGTGCGTGCCGGGCGACACGATCGTCAACTGCACCGACAAGGGGGTGCCGGCGGCGAACATCATCACCGCCGGCTTCAACAACATCGAGGGCGGCACCTGCCTCGCGCCGGTCGCCGGCTCGCTGAACCCGCTGTACATGAGCGGCACCAACGAGCCGTTGCACGCGCCGCGCAGCCCCTGTCTCGTCAGCGCGATGATCCCCTCGTTGAACCTCAGCCTCGCGCCGACGCTGCAGCTCCCGCTCTCCAACGTTCAGATCTCCGCCGCCTATCAGCTCATCGGTGACTCGCAGAAGCTCGTCCAGGGCGTCATCCGCGGCTTCTTGCCCTCGAGCGTCGCCATGACTCCGATCGGCGTCCTCAACGGCCCGTTCACCCCGTGGAACCTGCTCGCGGGCGGCGGCGGCTGTAACACCGATACCTCCGACATCGACACCGTCACCCCCAACGACGGCGTCTGGATGTACTTCAACTTCACCGCCGAGCGTGTCGCCTGGTCCGCGGAAACGGGCGTCGACACGAGCGGCGGTACGAGCGGCACGAGCGGCACGAGCGGTGATGCGACCACCGCGGGGACCGTCACCGCGACCACCACCACCACGACGACCGGCACCACGCTCACCACGGGTCTCTAGATCGCGCCCATGGCCGCCGTCGACCCGCCGTCCGGTCCGCCCGGTCCCGCCCCGGATCTCCCGCCCGGCGAGCCGCTGCAGCCCGTCGCTGGCGCCGCGACGCCCGGCACGACCCTCGTCGCCTCGTTGAGCCCGGACCTGCGTGAGGCCGCCGCCGACCTCGCGCGCAGCGACCCCGACGCTGGCGCGCCGACGCCAGCATCCGGCGTGCCCGCACTGCCCGAGGGCATCACCGAGCAGGACCTCGCGGCGCTCAAGCGCTTCGCCAAGGTTCGGGCCTTCATGGCGCGCCACGGCAGCAAGCTGTGGTGGTTGCACTCGGCCTACGCGATGACCTTCGGGGCCTTCGTGGTGATGTACGCCAGCAAGGGCTACGACAACGCCCGCTGGATGGTCGTGCTGCTCGGGCTCGGCTGGCTGGTGCTGGTGCTGTTCTTCCGCCTGTTCGGCACCGGCCGCGGTCAAAAGGACAAGATCAAGGACACCAAGTCCAAGGTCCGGTTCTACGTCATGACCCTGGCGTTGAAGAACCTGTTCCAGAGCATGCTCTTCTTCCTGGTCCCGTTTTATTACAAGACGGCCACCTTCGACGACGGCAATCGCTTCTTCGTCTACGCGCTCGCGGTGCTGGCCGTGCTCTCGACCGTCGACGTCGTCTTCGATCAGTTCCTGATGCGCTGGAAGGTCCCGGCCTCGGCGGTCTACTTCTTCATCCTGTTCGCCTGCCTGAACCTGGTGTTGCCCGCGCTGCTGCCGGACACGCGCACGCTGATCACGCTGCTCGCCGCCGCGGCGATCGCCGCGCTCGTGTTCTTCTCGATGCACGTCCCGCTGCGCAACCTGCTGCGCCCGGTCTACGTGCTCGCGCTGCTGGCCTTCGTCGGCGCCTCGGTGTTCGGCGCCTACTTCGCGCGCCACGTCATCCCGCCGGTCCCGATGTACATCGCCACCGGCGCGGTCGGCCCCAGCCTGCTGCCCGACGGGCGCCTGACCATGCAGGTCAGCAAGCTCCACGAGTCGCTGATCCAGGAGATGCACGCGCTCACCGATGTCGTCACACCGGGCGGTCGCGGCAACAACCTCTATCATGTGTGGCGCCGCGAGGGCGTCGCCGTCCAGCAGGGCCCGGTCGAGCCCGGCGGCGAGCCGCCGCCCGGCACCGTGCGCCTGAAGTCGACGCTGCGCTCCTTCAACCTGCCCGCGGACATCAGCGGCCAGTGGAGCATCGACGTCGTCACCGAGGACGACCAGCTCGTCGGTCGTGTGCCCTTCGAGGTCATTCGTTAGCGGAGCCGACATGTCCCAAGAGTCATCTCCGAGCATCCGCGTGCGCCGCCCGCCCGGCCCGGTGTCCGCGACCCTGTCACCGCCCGGCTCGAAGAGCCTGACCAACCGCGCGCTGATCCTCGCCGCGCTCGCCAGCGGCCGCTCGACCCTGCGTGGCTGCCTCGACTCCGAGGACACGCGGGTCATGCTGACGGCTCTGGAGCGCTTCGGCCTCGCGCCGGTCGTCAGCGACGAGCGCCGGCTCGTCGAGCTCATCGGCAAGGGCGGCCCGCCCGACACGATCACCGAGCCGATGCGCCCGATCGAGGTCGCCACCGCCGGCACGGCAGCTCGCTTCCTCACCGCGGTGCTCGCGGCGGCGCCGATCGTCGGTCGCGTCGATGGCAGCCCGCGCATGCGCGAGCGCCCGATGGAGGGCCTGCTCGCCGCCTTGCGCGAGCAGGGCGCGACGATCGTGTGCTCCGGCCACGACGACCTGCTGCCGATCGAGATCCACGGGACCCGCCTGCGCGGCGGCGAGATCCGGCTGGCGCGACCGCCGAGCTCACAGTTCATCTCGGCGCTGATCCTCGCCGCCGCCCTCGCGGACGCGCCGACCCGCATCGTGCTCGAGCAGGGCACACCGGCGCGGCCCTACGTCGACATGACGCTCGTCGCGCTGCGCGACTTCGGCGGCGACGCCGACTGGCACGGCCCCGACACGATCCTGATCCGTCCGCGTGCGCTGCACGGCCGCGACTACACCATCGAGCCCGACGCCTCCGCCGCGAGCTACCTGCTCGCGCTGCCGGCGATCTTCGGCGGTCGTGTCACCGTGCCCGCGCTCGGCCGCCTCAGCGTGCAAGGCGACGCCCGCTTCTGCGAGGTGCTCGCACGGATGGGCGCCGCGATCGAGCAGGACGCGCACAGCACCACCGTCACTGGCACCGGCGCGCTGCACGGCGCCGTACTCGACCTCAGCGACATGCCCGACATGACCCTGACCGCCGCGGTGCTGGCCCTGCACGCCCGCGGCCGCACCGAGCTCCACGGGGTCGAGGTCCTGCGTCACCACGAGAGCGACCGTCTGGCCGCTGGTGCCTGCGAGCTGCGCAAGCTCGGCGCGCTCGTCGAGGAGCTACCCGGCGGCCTGATCATCGACCCACCGGCCCAGATCAACCAGCACGTGGCGATCGACACCTACCTCGATCACCGCATGGCGATGGCCTTCAGCCTCGCCGGTGAGGTCGAGATCCGCGACCCGGCCTGCGTCGCCAAGACCTTCCCCCGCTACTTCGAGGTCCTCGCCGACCTCGGCATGATCGCCTGACCTGTCCCCGGGGACCGGTGGCGAACCTGGCCCCGGGGGCGCGCTTGTGGCAAGGTCCCGCCGTGCGCAACGGAGACACCCTGGAGATCGAGATCGCGGCCCTCGGACCGGAAGGCGAGGGTCTGGCGAGTCATGACGGCCTCACCGTGCATGTGCCCGGCGCCTTCCCCGGCGAGCGCGTGCAGGTCCGCATCGCCCACATGTCGCGCCAGCACCCGCGCGCCCACGCCGAGCTGCGCCAGGTGCTCACGCCGCATCCGGAGCGCCGCGTCTCGCACTGCGTGCACCACCGCGATCCCGGCAACAAGCCCAACTCGATCGCCTGCACCGGCTGCCCGCTGCTCTCGCTCGCGGTCACGGCCCAGCGCACGCACAAGCAGGAGCTCCTGGCCAGCAGCTTCGGCCTGCACGTCGATCACGTGGTCGCGGCGCCGGAGGAGTTCGGTTATCGCTGGTCGAGCAAGCGCGTCGTCGGCGGTCGACCCGGCGCGCTGATCCTCGGCAGCTACATGCGCGACAGCCACAAGCTCGTGCCGATGCACGCATGTCGCGTCGACCATCCGGAGATCGTGCTCGCCGCCGAGGAACTGCGCCGCGTCGCCGACTCCATGGCGATCGAGCCCTACGACGAGCGCAGCGGCGCCGGTGACCTGCGCTACGTGTGGCTCAAGACCGATGGCCATACCACGCTGCTCACCCTCGTCACCGCCCGCACCGACAGCCGCGCCGCCAGCGAGCTGCCCGAGCGCCTGCGCCGACCCGCGGGTCTCGCCTGGTCGGTGCAGCCCGGCCCCGGCAACAACCTGCGCGGTCAGGCTCCGGTCATCCTCCGCGGCGAGGCCAGCCTCAACTTCAGCATCGCCGACATACCGCTGACGGTCGGCCCGCTCGGCTTCCTGCAGCCGAACCCCACCGTCGCCGCGCTCGCCTACCACGACCTCATCACCGGCCCCACCGGTGAGCCGCTCACCGGCGAACTCGCCCTCGACCTCTACGCCGGCGCCGGTGTGACCACCCAGCTGCTGCGCAATCACTTCGCCGAGGTCCGCGCCTGCGAGGCCTACCCCGAGAGCGCCGCCCAGCTCGGCCTGCCGCCCGAGCGCGCCGAGGACTTCCTCGAGCGCCAGCAGACCGAGGGCGCGCGCCCGGGCCTGGTGATCGCCAACCCCCCGCGCGAGGGCCTCGGTCCGCGCGTCGTCGCGGCCTTGCAGCAGATCGCCCCGCAGCGCCTGCACATCATGAGCTGCGGCCCGGCCGGCCTGGCCCGCGACCTTGCGGCGCTGGCCGGCGACTACCAGCTGCTCGGCCTGCGCGCCTACGACACCCTGCCGCAGACCCCTCACGTTGAGCTGGTCGCCTGGCTCGAGCGGCGCACCACCGACCGCGGCGAGCCTGTCCCCAAGGACAGCTAACGCGAGTCGATCTCTTCGAGCAACCCGGGCAGCGCGAGCAGGTCGGCGGCGATCCAGCGGGCCCCGGCGGTCTCGAGCTCGGCGCGGCTGCCCATGCCGTGCAGCACGCCGATCGTCGGGATGCCGTGGGTCGCCGCGCCGTGCACGTCGTGTTCACGGTCCCCGATCATCACCAGACCCGCGGGACTGCCGAGCACGACCAGCGCCCGCGCGATCACCTGGGCCTTGCCGCCGTGGTCGAGCGTGAACGAACGCCCGTGGATCCCCCCGCGCTCGAAGTACTCCGCGACCCCAAGGCCGACCAGGAGCTGCCGCGCGAACACCTCGGGCTTGTTGGTCGCCACCGCGAGCGGCCAGCGAGCGGCCAGCGTCGCCAGCACCGCGTGCAGGCCCGCCGCCGGCCGGGTCTCCTGCACGCAGGTCGCCGCGTAACGCTCGCGGTACAGCGCCGCGAAGGCCTCGACCTCTGCCGGCTCCGTGGTCCCCAGCAGCACCGACGCGCTGTCCTCGAGCGGCGGTCCAACCAAGGGCCGGATGTCCTCCAGCGCCAGCTGTGGCCGTCCCAGGGCCTGCAGCGCATGGTTCATGCACGCGGCGATCGAGGGCAGCGAGTCGATGAGCACACCGTCGAGATCGAAGAGGAGACCGCGCAGCCAGGCCATGGTTCGGCGGTCTAGCACGCGCGTCCTCGCCCCGCAGCGCGCCTGTCCCAAGGCACAGGCGAGCCGCATCGCACCACTTCGAAGCCGGTCGACAAATCGTGTGGATGCACACGGGTCCTGCGCAGCGTCGACGCGTCGCAGCCGACACCACTGCTGCATCGCCGATCATCACCATGCGCTCGGTGTGAGCCGTCCCTGCAGATCTTCACCGGCGCATGACGACCGCGATGCGTGGCCCTCGCGTCGCGGTCGAGGTCACTGTGCAGGCGCGCGCAGCGACGCGACGAGAAGGCCACGGAACGTTGTTTGCTCGCTGCCCATGGGCCACTCGTGGATCGCCGATCGTGTGGGGCCGCACGCATGCGCGGCGCTCGTCGTGCAGCGCATGGTCCTTCATCGCGGCGCGCATCATCTCGAGTGCGTGAGTGATGCGTAGGTCGCATCCTCATGCGACGCGATGGCATGCGTTGAATTCCGTGTGGAGCCACACGGCTTCGCAGAGGCGCGTGGCGCTCCGAATTCGGGGTCCACTGCTAAGTTTTCGATGTGATGGACAGCGCGCCGCAGCAGCAACCGCCCGTCGAATTCGAGACTGACCCGAGCCGTTACCGCCACTGGCAGGTCAGCTACGAGGGCCCGATCGCCCGCCTGAAGATGTGCGTGGACCCGGCTGGGGGTCTGCGTCCTGGGTATGAGCTCAAGCTCAACAGCTACGACCTGGGCGTCGACATCGAGCTCGCCGACGTGGTCCGTCGCATGCGCTTCGAGCATCCGGAGGTGCGGGTCGTCGTGCTGTCCTCGGGCACCGACAACGTGTTTTGCGCCGGTGCGAACATCCACATGCTGGGCATGTCGACGCACGCGTGGAAGGTGAACTTCTGCAAGTTCACCAACGAGACCCGCTGCGAGATGGAGGACGCGACCGCCTTCAGCGACCAGATCTACATCGCCGCGGCCAACGGCACCTGCGCCGGCGGTGGCTACGAGCTCGCCCTCGCCTGTAAAGAGATCTACCTGCAGGACGACGGCAACTCGGCGGTCAGCCTGCCCGAGGTCCCGCTGCTCGGCGTGCTGCCCGGCACCGGCGGCCTGACCCGCCTCGTCGACAAGCGCCGCGTCCGTCGCGACCGCGCCGACGTGTTCTCGACCACCGCCGAGGGCATGCGTGGCAAGCGGGCGAAGGACTGGAACCTCGTCGACGGCGTGTTCCCGCGCAGCAAGTTCGAGAAGGAGATCCAGAAGCGGGCCGAGGCGATCGCCGCGGCTCCGGTCACGCTCCTGTCCGGTGAGCGCCGCGGCGTCACACTCGGCCCGATCACCCCCGAGTTTGCCGCCCGCGCCCGCATCTACAAGCACGTCGAGCTCAGCTGGGACCCCGAGGCCCGCACCGCGCAGATCCTCGTGCGGGGTCCGAGCGCCGCCGATGTTGCGATCGTCGAATCCGGCGCCGACGCCATTCATGCCGCCGGCGACCAGCTGTGGGCCCTGCGGGCCTTCCGCGAACTCGACGACGCGCTGCTGCAGCTGCGCACCAACCACCTCGACATCGGCCTCGTGATGCTGCGCACCGACGGCGACGCCGCCCGCGTGCTCGCCCACGACGCCGCGCTCGCGGGCGCTCGCCAGCACTGGTTCGTCAACGAGGTGCTGCGTCACATGGGCCGCGTGCTGCGGCGCCTCGACCTGACCAGCCGCTCGTTCTTCGCCATGGGTGACATCGCGGGCACGCGCACGCCGGCCTTCGCTGGTTGTCTGCTCGAGCTGGCGCTCGCGGCCGACCGCTTCTACCTGCTCGACGATCCCTCGGTGAAGCTCGGCCTCAGCACCCTCAACGACGGCGCGCTGCCGATGAGCCACGGCCTGTCGCGGCTGGCGGTTCGGCTGTACGGTGAGCCGGCCAAGTTCGAGGCGCTCGCGGGCCAGCGCGGCCTGATGGACGCCGAGGCGGCCGACGAGGCCGGCCTCGTGACGGTGCGCCTCGACGGCATCGACTGGGCCGACGACACGCGCATGGCGATCGAGGAGCGCTCGAGCCTCTCGCCGGACGCACTGACCGGCATGGAGGCCAACCTGCGCTTCGTCGGTCACGAGAACGAGACCAGCAAGATCTTCGCCCGGCTCACCGCCTGGCAGAACTGGATCTTCATTCGCCCCAACGCCACCGGCCCCGAGGGCGCGCTCAGCCTCTACGGCAAGCCCCAACGGCCTCACTTCGACTGGAACCGCGTCTAGTTAGCCCGGCAGGAGAACGCAAACAGCCATGGTCAGCACCAACGTCGATCTCAACGCAAAGATCCCCAATAACGTCGGCCTGTCGGACGACGTCAAGCTCCAGCGCGCCCTCGAGACCTGGCTCCCCAGCTACCTCGAGTGGTGGAACGACATGGGCCCCTCCGACTTCGCCGACAAGCCGGTCTTCCTGCGCACCGCAGTGTCCGTCGAGAGCGACGGATGGGCCAACTACGACCACGTCAGGATGCCCGACTACCGCTGGGGCATCTTCCTGAACCCGCGCGAGGAGGAGTCCCTCATCCGCTGCGGCGACGATGCCGGTAAGGCCGCGTGGACCGAGGTCCCCGGCGAGCACCGCAACGCCCTGCGCCGCATCATCGTCACCCAGGCCGACACCGAGCCGGCCAGCGTCGAGCAGCAGCGCCTGCTCGGCCACATCGCGCCGAGCCTCTACGACATGCGCAACCTGTTCCAGGTCAACGTCGAGGAGGGCCGGCACCTGTGGGCGATGGTCTACCTGCTGCACAAGTACTTCGGCCGCGACGGCCGCGACGAGGCCGACGAGCTGCTGCAGCGTCGCAGCGGCGACCCTGACAAGCCGCACATCCTCGGCGCGTTCAACCAGCCTTGCGACCACTGGCTGAGCTTCTTCGCGTTCACGATGTTCACCGACCGCGACGGCAAGTACCAGCTCGCGGCGCTGTCGCAGAGCGGCTTCGACCCGCTGGCGCGCACGACCGAGTTCATGTTGACGGAGGAGGCGCATCACCTCTTCGTCGGCGAGACCGGCATGGGCCGCATCATCAAGCGCTCGGCGGAGCTGGAGAAGCTGGACCCGAACGGCGACATCCGCCGCGCGGGCGGCATCGACTTCGACCTCATCCAGCGCACGATCAACTACTGGTTCACGTACAGCCTGGACCTGTTCGGCGGCGAGATCTCGAGCAACGCCGCGGACTTCTTCGCCACCGGCCTCAAGGGCCGCTACCGCGAGGACCGCTACGAGGAACACAAGGCGATGGGCGCGACCTATCGCCTGCCGGTGGTCGAGGACGGCCGCCTCATCGACCGAGACGTGCCGATGCGCAACGCCATGAACGAGGTGCTGCGCGACAGCTACATCACTGACTGCGAGCGTGCGCTCCGCAAGTGGAACCGCACCCTCGAGGAGTCCGGCTCGTCGACGCGGCTGTCGCTGCCGAGCCGCCGCTTCCATCGCCACCAGGGCATCTACGCCGACCACTCCTTCGACCCGCAGGGCAACCTGGTCGACCGCAGCCGCTACGACGCCAACAAGGGCAACTGGCTGCTGACCCCGGCCGACAACGACTACCTGCTGTCGATCATGAAGCCGGTCTACGAGCCCGGGAAGTTCGCCAACTGGATCGCCCCGCCGGCGCGCGGGATCGAGGGCCAGCCGGCCGAGTTCGAGTACGTCAAGCTGCACGACTGAGGCGCGAGCCCTCGCGCGACACGAACGAGTCAGCCGCCCGCGGCTGACTCGTTCGCGTTTGGTTCCTTCGCCGATTCCTCAGCCCGCGCCGACGCAGACGCTGGCCTCGCAGATCGCCATGGCCGGCGGCTCGGCGCAG
>Ga0116158_10004976_pt1 | contig 11288 bp, 8 predicted proteins | sample AD_UKC052_MetaG_FD_89883 | JGI IMG/M metagenome (GOLD analysis project Ga0116158, IMG submission 89883) | Active sludge microbial communities of municipal wastewater-treating anaerobic digesters from USA - AD_UKC052_MetaG | ecosystem: Engineered > Bioreactor > Anaerobic > Digestate | place: USA... | reverse complement strand
CAGAACAGTAAACGCTCCCTTGTTTTAAGGCAAAAAATCAACCCGTTTATTTTAAGAAGAACCAAAAAACAGGTGGCACAGGAACTGCCTGAAAAAACGGAAATGGTTATTTATTGCGAAATGGGTGAGGAACAAAGAAAATTGTACAATGCCCGTGAACAGGAATTGCGGGATTATATTTCGGGAAAAGATGAAGAAGAAATTGCCAGAAACAGTATGCACCTACTAACGGGGCTCACCAAACTCAGGCTGATTTGTAATTCGCCGGCATTGCTGAAGGAGGAAGAACATTTTGGAGATAACTCCGCTAAAGTAGAAGTGTTGATGGAGCAAATTGAAAATAAATCCAATCAGCATAAGATTTTAATTTTCTCCCAATTTGTGGGCATGCTCGATATAATCAGAAAGGCACTTGAAATCAGGAACATTTCCTTTGAATACCTGACCGGCCAAACCAAAGACCGGGCCGAAAGGGTAAATGCTTTCCAGGAAAATGAACAGGTGCGTGTATTCCTGATCAGCCTGAAAGCCGGGGGCACCGGGCTGAACCTGACAGAAGCCGATTATGTTTACCTTGTTGATCCCTGGTGGAACCCCGCAGTTGAAAATCAGGCCATTGACAGGTGCTACCGTATCGGGCAAAACAAACATGTTATTGCAGTCAGGCTCATTTGCCCCGACACGGTTGAGGAGAAAATAATGAACCTTCAAAAAACCAAAACCAAATTGGCAGATGACCTGATTACCACAGAAACTTCGGTATTTAAAAGTCTGTCCAAAACCGATTTGATCAGCCTTTTATAAAAAGAGCGCCGGTATTACCCGCCGCCCCAAATATCAAATATTACAGTAGTTGAAAGTGAATTATTCAGGAAAACTCAGGCAGTTTGTTTTCAGTTCAAGTTTTCTGCCGGGTTTAATTTCAACGGGTTTTGCGCCATTTATCACTTTCAGGCTTCCAGCTACAGCATTGGCATTTATTATCTGGCAGGCAAAAATATTCTTGGGGTCCGGCCTGATTACCACCTGCGTACTGTCGTCAGGAATTTGACCCTTACTCCAGTTACCTGGGGTATGCCAGTCGTTGCTCACTTCCCCCACCCAATAATTAATATCGTATTCAACAGTAATTATGGCCGTATCCCTGCAGCCTGCCAGATTGATGGCATAGGCGCTGTGCACCCCAACCGGCGCTTTGGTAGGATTGGTCAGGGTGTAGGAAATGGCAGCCCCTGTTGCATCATACATTTTGGTGAGGTCAAGCCTGTCTTCGGTACATATTAATATTACAGTGGTATCCGCTCCCAAAACATTCAAATCAAGTGAAACCGACCTTGAATTGGATGCGCTTACCAGCAATGGATTTGTACTCCTTATCCTTAACCGATAGCCATTTGCATTGAGGGCATAGGCAGGAAGTGAGGTAGATAGAACCCCGCTTTGGGTAGCGCTGATGCTATCCATTCTCATGGGAGTGGTAAAACTGCCGCTATTGTCGCTTAATTCGGCAATAAACTGATTGCCGGGATTAAAGGTGCCTGTTACATGATAACCCAGTAAAAGTTCGCCGGGCTGGCAAGGGCTGGCTGGGCTAACGCTGTTAATGGCAATCAAGGGGGCTTCTACGTGTTTAGTAATGTAAAATGCCAAAGAATCATCAAGGCTCCAGGCACCATTTGCATCGCGGCTCCGGTACACAACCCGATGCTTACCGGTATCCAACCCTGAAATATTTACAAAAGTTGGAATGGACTGAAACCCGGTATCAGGCCGGATGGCAATGGGGATTCCCTTTCCCCAGCCGGGGTCGCTGTCAATATAATACTCAAAATAATTGATGAGTGGCCTGATTGGCGCAGGGGGCCTTTTGGCAATCAGCCAGGTATCATCCAGGCTCCAGGCGCCATTGGCATCGCGGCTGCGGATGCCCAGAATATGCAAACCTTCATTCAGCGTATCCAATTGTTTGATTTCTATGGGCAACAAGGACAAATTTGTACCTGCCGTAAAATCTAAGGATTTGCCTTTACCATATCCCGGATCTGTATCCAGATACCATTCTATCCTTGTAATATTGGGGAGTGGAACTGATGAAGCCCTCTTTGCAATCAGCCAGGTTTCATCAAGGCTCCAGGCGCCGTTGGCATCACGGCTGCGGATGCCCAAAATATGCAAGCCCTCTTTCAGCGTATCCAACTGTTTGATTTCTATGGGCAACAAGGATAAATTTGTACCTGCCGTAAAATTTAAGGATTTGCCTTTGCCATACCCCGGATCGGCATCAAGATACCATTCAACCCTTGTTATGTTGGGTTGTGAAATTGCTGGAGCCCTTTTTGCAATCAGCCAGGTTTCATCAAGGCTCCAGGCTCCCTTGGCATCGCGGCTACGTACGCCTAAAATATGAAGCCCCGGCGCGAGTGTATCCAACTGGTTAATAGTAATTGACAAGTTTTGCAAATCTTTGCCTACAGGCAGGTTGTTTATTGGTTTGGCCTTTCCATATCCCGGGTCGGCATCAAGATACCATTCAACCCGGGTAATATTCGGCTGCGCAAATGTGAATTGAATGGACACAACCATAACCCATGCCATCCCGCAATGTTTTAAATACTTTAGCATATGGGTTAATTATTGCTGCGAGTGCTAACCTTAATGGTCATTGTATTACCGGTGGGAGAATTACCCTGCAGACTTTGTAACTGATAGATTGTGGGTATTGAAGGAATCATCCCAAGTTTATAGGGTGTATTTCCTCCATACATACCTGCATCTACAGTAGCATTTGGCCGAAGTACCGAGCCTGCTTTTGCAGGGCTATTGGTTTTCAAACGGTAACGACTATCAGCTGATGATGGGGCTATTACTGGAAAGGCTTCGAAAATATTAGCGACCTGGCTGTAAGGAACAAATACATTGCCAATTCCAGTAACAGGCCATTGAGTAACATTAGTTGAGGATAATGCCACATTATCATTAAATGTACCGTTTGCTGTGAATTGAATATTCAAATAACTGCTAGGGCCATTAGCTCCTACATCCATGTTGGAAATGATTAAGTTGTTCCGAAATAACCATGCACCATCCCATAAAATAATATCCATTCTTGTACAGCACCCATTTAAAATTGTTGACATTACCTCGCCACCTCCATTAGAAGCATTTGAAGTATTGTCATGGGCCCAAGTATTATTTTCAATTATACCGCTATACCTTTTATTCGGTAAGCGAAGTGAGCCAATAAAGTTATTTCTAATGATAAGGTTATTCCAAGTATTGTTTTGATTGTCATTTCCAGTAAATGAAACCCTGTAATTCCCTTCGATTAGGGTGTTATTAATACTTCTGTCACTCAAATCAACGGCAATATTTCTGTTGCCTTTTAGCGTAATATTATTGGCTTGCACAGACACAGGAACGTATTCTGCATTGAAACCCATTAAAACACTTCCCTCGCTGCCTAGAGTAAAGATTAATCCTCTTCCAATTGTTGCTGTTGAAGTTGTTACCTGAATTCCTGGGTTTCCCTGCGAATTAGGATCCGTCCAATTTCCCTTACTAATGATAACGAGTCTTTTTGAAATAGGCGTATATGCACAACAACCGAGATTTGGCCAGCCATTTAATAAATTTACTCCAGGCCAAAGATAAATTGTATCTCCTTGAATCGCCGCCTGATGTGCCTCGTAAAACGTGCCATAATCCACTCCTGTCACTTTTGGAACACTGGTAAACCCAACCCTTCGAATTGTACCAAAGCAGAAGGTTGAAAAAATACCTGAAAGGCAAAGGACCAAAAGGAATAATTGCTTTTTTTTCATAAAAATTAGGCCTGAATGAAGAAAATATGAATATTAATTGTATTTTGATGTCGGATTAAAAATTGCATCAGGAGTTACTTAGTTATTATAAAGAAATACCCTTTTCCTGCCCAATCTTTAATTCATTCCCGGAAAGAAAAATCATTCCCGGAACCAGCTACCTTTAAACTTAGTTCATTCACCTTTCTTAGCATTCTAATGAAATCTGAATCCAACACCTTATTTGATATTGGCGCTTTATTGCTGCTGCGCCAAAAAGCTGAAGCCCTCGTTTCGGAACTTTACAACGGCACTGCAATCTGGCATCCAAAATCCATTTCCAAATTGAGCAGGCTGATTGCCCAAAAAACCGGGCATACCTTTTCACCAAGGGCGCTGAGGATGACGGTGGCCGAACCGGTTTCGGATAAAACGGTTATTCCCAGGATATCCAATGAAAAATCAAGGATTGATGCCATTTGCAGGGCTCTGGATTACAAAAATTTTATGGAATTCAAGCAAAAGGAAAAGGACACCATAAATTCTCTGCAAATTATTAGCAGCAAGAAAAAAATTCAGAAAATCAGCATGCACCAACCGGAAGAAAGGATAATTTACTCCATTTCTACCGACAATAACACCCCTAATGTTCAGCAAACCTCAGCATTCTATTTTTCACATGCCATTCTTTACCATTACAATTCAGACTTTAAGGCCATCCATAAATCCAAAATTCATTTGGATTATGAGGTAAAAACAATGAAGGTTGAAACCTATATTTCTACAGATACGGATAAAAATGGCATGCCGTTATCCAAAATTTTCTTTGAAGGCCCTTTTTCGCACCATACGAATGGCTACCTCAATGCAATGCTTAAAAATGATTTCGACGAATCCTCAGTTTTGATGGTTGCCTTATACACAAACCATCCCTCCTACCAATTTAAAGTTGGTTGTGGCACCCATATTTACCGAAGTATCAAAACCAATTCCTGCCAATCGGGCAAAGTAATCGCCTGCTTTTTTGATAGTGCATCCGAAGTAGAAACCGCATATATAAAACCTGTTCCCCAAAATATAACCGTGCTTTTGAAAAATTCCTTTATTGAAATGCCGGCAGTTGCTTACCATAAAATTGAGGATATTAGCGCTCTTTTCATTGATCAGAAATTATAAGGGAATTGTAACAATTTAACCAAAAAAGCGGTTGAATCCTCAATATATATCATAAATTTGTGCCTATGGCAACTTTAGAAAAAACCAGCAGTCAAGGTACAAACAGGGTACGGAAATTAAGGGAGGAAAAATTAAAAATGGGGCTTCCCTTCATGATTAATACCAAGGAATTAGCATCCAACCAATGCTACCTTGAATATCCTGATGGAACTATCAAGTTGATTACTGTTTCCCATCGTACAAACGATATTGATATTATAGGTGAACTCACAGCAAATGAAGCAGAAACTTTAAGGGATCGTTTTAATTTCACCCAATTTTAAATGCCTGTTTTATACATTTTAACAGGTTCGAATGGTGCAGGAAAATCTTCAGTTGGTCCCGATTATCTTCCAGATTATTTGAAATCAGCAGTTTTTGATGGGGATAAACTATTCATGCTGAAAAGGAGTGAATTTTGGCTCAATGGAATTAAATCTCACAAAGAATGCAAAAAGCTTGCAGCAGAATTTGTTGAAAATACTTTTGAAGAATTAGTTGCCTCTGCACTCGAGGCAAAAGCGGATTTTGCATACGAAGGCCACTTTACAAATGATGCTACCTGGAGCATTCCTATAAAATTCAAGGATAATGGATACGACATTCACCTGATTTTCTTTGGATTAACCGACACCTCATTATCAGAGATTCGAGTTGTAGGAAGATCCAAGGAAGGAGGCCACTATGTTGACCCTATCACTCTGAATGCAAATTTTTATGGAAATCTTGAAAAATTAGACAAATACTTCCAAATGTTTAATTCTGTTACTATTATTGATACATCTGGAATCGAACACATTGGATTGGCCATTTTAAAAAATGGAGTACCCGATTCGGCCATTCAATCCAGGCATTTGCCGAAATGGTTTTTTGAAAATTTGCCTCTTATTTCCCAAAAAATAAAAGAAGCTGAAAATGAAACTCATGGCTAACACTAAAACATTTCTCCAAAATACCAAAAAGAGCGCCGGAATTACCCGCCGCCCCAAATATTAAATCTTCAATCTAAAATATTACCTAAAACAGTCCTTCCTCATCAAACCCCTCATCAAACTCCGTCATATCATTCATTTTGCTCGACTTCTGGATAAACATGGCCGCATCGCCTTCGCCGCCGGCGGTACTGCCACCTGAAGGCTTAATGGGACGGAAATTTCCGCCGCCGCCACCTGCATTGCCGCCGCCACCCTGAAGACCGGGGCCAAAATCTGTATCGCTTTCCTCCCAATCTACAAATCGCTGTATATGCAGCAGCGCCTTGAGTTGGATTGATTCCAGCGCACCATTACGGTGCTTGGCTATTTTTACAACTGTTTCACCTTTATTGCTTTCGCCATGCTCGTTTTGGGTAACTTCATAATACTCAGGCCGGTACAGGAACATGACCATATCGGCATCCTGTTCAATGGCGCCCGATTCGCGGAGGTCACTCAACTGCGGAATCTTGTTCCCATCCTTACGCCCTTCTACAGCACGGTTCAACTGGCTAAGTGCGATAATGGGAACGTTCAGTTCCTTTGCAAGCCCTTTCAGCGAGCGGCTGATACCACTGATTTCCTGTTCGCGGTTCATGTTGCGGTTCTCACCACCTCCACTCATTAGCTGCAGGTAATCAATAATGATCATACCTACTTTGTGCTGACTCACCATCCGGCGGCACTTGGCACGCAGTTCAAAAATGTTGAGCGTTGGCGTATCATCAAGAAAAATGGGGGCATCGGTCAGCGCTTTTACACCGGTGGCATAAAGTTGCTCCATTTCGTAATCGGCCATTTGCCCGCGCGAAATCTTTTCCATCATAATGCCGCTTTGGGCACTCAGCAAACGCTGACACAACTGCGCATTACCCATTTCGAGGCTGAACACCCCAACCCCGGTAGGGCGGGTAGGGTGCATGGCGGCATTGCGGGCAAGGTTGAGCGCAAAAGCCGTTTTACCCACCGAAGGGCGGGCCGCAATAATAATAAGGTCGGTAGGCTGAAAACCATTGGTTACCTTATCGAGCTTGGTAAACCCGCTTGGTACCCCCGAAATATCATCGGTACGATGGCGGAGTTCCTCAATTCTTTCTATGGCTTTTACCAGCACGCTGCCTATTTCACTGTAATTGCGCTTTACATAGCTGTTGGTTATGTCGAAAAGCTTTTGTTCCGCATCATCCAACAGTTCAAAGGCATCGGTGCTGTCTTCATAGGCATCGCCAATTATTTCGCCGCTCAGACGTATCAGTTCGCGCTGAATAAATTTTTGTACGAGGATACGGCTGTGCGCTTCAATATGGGCGCTGCTCGTAACCGAGTTGGTAAGCCGGGTAACATAATAAGCCCCGCCAACGGCTTCAAGTTCATCTCGCTTGCGCAATTCTTCCACTACAGTCAATATATCAATCGGCTGGCTTTTGGTTTGAAGGGCCTGCATGCTCCTGAAAATCCGCTGATGGGCATCTACATAAAAGCATTCGGGGCGCAGGTATTCTACTGCTGTATCAAAAGCGCCCTTCTCCAGCATAATGGCGCCAAGAATGGCTTCTTCGAGGTCTTTGGCTTGCGGGGGTACTTTTCCATAAACAAGGGTACTAAGGTCTGGGCTTCCTTTCAATCTCTTTTTCCGGTCTTTTGCAACGTTGGTCAGTTCCATATGGGTTCTAAGAAAAAATGTTCTGTGTTTTTGTTGAAATACTGTTTTCCTGCAGATGAGCGCAAATATTTTTTAGCTACGGCTAAGTCCTCTTTTTTTCGACCAACCGGCTATTTCACCCATTTAATTGGAGATGGACTACTGATTTTCAGCCCCTTAGCCACCTTATATACAATGGTAAAAAAATTAATCCCTCAGCTTGCGGAAATCGAAGATAACTGCAAAAATTCCATACTAAAAAGTAACGGGTAACTTTATTTAATGCACAGTGGTTTAACAGGGTTTTCCCCAGCAATCCGGCCATTATGTCGGGTTTTCCACCAGCCATTTAAGGGTTATGAACATTTGAAGTAAGTTGTAACACAATTCTTCACAAAGGACTGTTAGCAAAAAAATTTACACCTTTTTAGGCAGATTTTACATTTTTCACCATAACCATGAAACTAAAAATGCAATAATAATCCCAGAATATACGCGTTTTATCTGCCTGTTTTGGGCGGATAAAACAACAGACCTGCCGACCACTTATCTTTGCGTTCTTATCTTTTATATTTCTGTACATGACGATATCGTATAATTGGCTAAGTGAATACCTTCCTACCCCTGTTGACCCCATGAAGCTGAGTAAAATACTCACCGCTGTTGGTTTGGAGGTTGAAAGCCTGGAAAAGCAGGAAAGTATTAAAGGCGGGCTTGCGGGGTTGGTAATTGGAGAGGTAAAAACCTGCGAAAAACACCCTGATGCCGATAAACTGAGCTTAACCACCGTTGAAGTTGGAGGTGCTGCACTGTTGCAGATTGTTTGTGGTGCCCCAAATGTGGCAGTTGGCCAAAAAGTGGTGGTGGCCCCGGTTGGCGCAACCATTTTTCCGGCAAACGGCGAACCGGTTACCATGAAAAAGGCTAAAATCCGTGGTGTGGAAAGCCATGGTATGATTTGCGCTGAAGACGAAATAGGCCTGAGCGGTAATCATTCAGGCATTTTGGTTTTACCGGCCGACCTGAAAACCGGGATGCCTGCCGCCGATTACTTTAAACCGGATACAGACTGGATTTATGAAATAGGGCTTACACCCAACCGCATGGATGCCATGAGCCATTTGGGCGTTGCCCGCGATGTGTGCGCCTACCTTGCCCATCACGAAAAACTGACCGTTGGGCCCAAAAGCTCGCTCGATCAGTCATCACTGAAGGTGGATGACCCCAAAGGGCCCTCTATTGAAGTAGTTATTGAAAACCCGGCAGCCTGCCATCGCTATTCGGGGGTGTATATTTCAGGTATAACAGTAGCTGAAAGCCCCGCATGGCTGCAAAAAAGGCTCAAATCCATCGGTTTGCGCCCAATTAACAATATTGTGGACATCACCAATTTCATTCTTCACGAAACCGGGCAACCCTTGCATGCTTTTGATGCCGATCAGATCGCAGGTGGCAAGGTGCTGGTAAAAAATCTTGCTGAAGGAACCGCATTTGTTTCGCTCGATGAAAAAGAACGCAAACTTTCGGCCGAAGACCTGATGATTTGCGACGCCAATAGTTTACCTATGTGTATAGGCGGTGTTTTTGGCGGTCTGCACAGCGGAGTAAGTTCCTCCACTAAAAATGTATTCCTTGAAAGTGCCTGGTTTCACCCGGTAAGCATCCGCAAAAGCAGTGTGCGCCACGGCCTTCGTACCGATGCAGCTACCCGTTTTGAAAAAGGCGTTGACATCAGCCAAACTGCCGCGGTACTGAAGAGAGCCGCCTTACTCATTAAGGAACTTGCCGGAGGAACCCTTACAGGGAAAGTGGTGGATGTTTACCCCAACCCTTCCCCCAAAAAAGAGATTGCGCTGAAGTATCATTATATGAAAAAACTAAGCGGTAAAAATTACCACCCCGATGCGGTAAAACGTATCCTTGGTGCGCTTGGTTTCGTATTTATCAAAGAAGGTGCCGACGATCTATGGTTTTCGGTTCCCTACCACAAGCCCGATATTACCCTTCAGGCCGACCTGGTTGAAGAAATCATGCGGATTGACGGGCTGGACCATGTAGAAATTCCGACAGCCATTACCCTTTCGCCTGCAGCCGATGTACTTGGCGAGGAGGAACGCTGGCGTGAAAAAATGGCGAATGTCCTGGTGGGATCCGGTTTCAATGAAATTTTTACCAACTCCATTACCAACAGCAAATATTATACAGAAGAAACGCTGGGTACTTCAGTAAAAATGATCAACAACCTGAGCGCTGATCTTGACATTATGCGTCCTGCCATGATGGAAACGGTACTGGAAACGGTTGCCTTTAACCTGAACCGCAAAAACCGAAACCTGCGCCTGTTTGAATTTGGCAAAACCTACCATACTGATGAGACAGGTAGCTACCGTGAGGAAAAATGGCTGGTTTTGGCAGTTACCGGCGCTGCTGCTGAAGCAGGCTGGCGCAATAAGGAAAAATCGGCCGACTTATACTTCCTGAAAGGGGTGGTGGCCAATTTACTGGCAGTGGCCCATGCCGAAAAAGCAAGGCCATCGGTTTTTCAGTCGGAACACCTGAATGGGTTTTCCCTTGGAATCGGTCAAAAAACCGTTGCCACCATTGGCGAAGTATCGCGTAAGCGGTTACAAACATTCGATATAAAACAACCCGTATGGTATGCCGCCATTCAATGGGATAACCTGCTGGAAACCGCCACTAAAGGCAAAGTACAATACAATGAAATTCCGCGTTATCCATCTGTTGACCGCGATCTTGCCCTGCTGGTAAATACCGGCACCACCTGGCAGCAAATGGCTGATATTACTGCAAAAGCAAAGGTTCCACAATTGCAAAAAGTGCAGTTATTTGACGTATTTGAAAGTGAAAAACTGGGTGCCGGTAAAAAATCAATGGCTTTAAGCCTGCGTTTTCAGGACAGCGAAAAAACCATGACGGATGCCGAAATTGATTCTGCAGTACAAAAAATTGCCGGATTGCTGGAACAGGAATTAAATGCCGAAGTGAGGAAATAATATTTAAACCTTTTTTACCAGATGAACGACTCAATAGAAACCATACAGCGGATTGGTCAAAAATTGCAGCACCTGATACGGCAGCGGGATGGCTTACTCCGGGACAAGGAAAGGCTGCAGCAGGAACTTGGACAAAAACAGCAGCAGGTAGATGCCCTTGCTGAAAAAATGAATCTGCTTGAAGACCAGGTTTCTATCCTGAAAAACGCCACGCTGAATATGGATGAAAAAAGTAAAAAGGATTTTGAAAAGCGTATCAATGGTTTTATAAAGGATATTGATAAGGTAATTTCACATTTGCAAACCTAGCGGAGGTAATATTTTAGATTTTAGATTTAATATTTGTCATCTCACATCTGTCATTTCACACCTGTCATCTCCACTCTGTCATCTGTCATTTCCACTCTGTCATCTTAATAATTATGCAAGAACTCATCCCCATCACCATCACCATTGCCGACCGGAGCTACCGTATCAAGGTTGAGCCTAAGGATGAAGAAATGGTACGCAAAACCATCAAATTTCTGAATGATAAGGTACTTGAATTTAAAGCAAGTTTTGCCGGTAAGGATATGCAGGAAGATGTAAGCATGGTAATGGCCCGGTATGCAACACAGCCACAGGCTGCCGTGGCACAAAACAT
>Ga0116158_10004970_pt1 | contig 11293 bp, 9 predicted proteins | sample AD_UKC052_MetaG_FD_89883 | JGI IMG/M metagenome (GOLD analysis project Ga0116158, IMG submission 89883) | Active sludge microbial communities of municipal wastewater-treating anaerobic digesters from USA - AD_UKC052_MetaG | ecosystem: Engineered > Bioreactor > Anaerobic > Digestate | place: USA... | reverse complement strand
AGCGTTTCATATTCACCCAAAATGCAATAAAAAAGTAGATAATAACTGGAGAACCTAAGGTACAAAAAGATAAGTAAATAAAATACATACGAATACGTGTTGTAGCTATTCCCATCTTTGAGCCGACATACGTACACACTCCAAATACTTGCCACTCTATGAAATGTTTTAGCTTATCCATATGGCTAAGTTAAGGTTATTTATAAAAAGTATCAACACCATAATTACCCATCTTACTCCAATCTTTTTTTGATAACTTTGCCCGATTAGTTGATAGCTCATTGCGCATGAGTATTTTTTATCAACAATAAAATATGAATTAACTAAAACAGATTAACATGATATTTGACTTAGATCTTATTCAAAAACTATACGCTGCTATGCCAGCAAAAGTAGAGGCGGCTCGTACACTGGTAGGCCATCCCCTAACACTAGCAGAAAAAATATTATACAGTCATTTATTTGAACCTCCTACAAAAGCACACCAAAGAGGTAAGGACTACGTGGACTTTGCCCCCGATCGAGTAGCTATGCAAGATGCCACAGCACAAATGGCCTTACTGCAATTTATGACTTGCGGCAGAGACAAAGTAGCCGTGCCTTCCACTGTGCATTGCGATCATTTAATACAAGCCAAAACAGGCGCTAAGCAAGACTTACAAACGGCTCTAGATACCAACAAAGAGGTATATGATTTTTTAGCTTCTATTTCCAGTAAATATGGTATTGGATTTTGGAAACCCGGTGCAGGCATTATTCACCAAGTAGTGTTAGAAAATTATGCTTTCCCAGGAGGCATGATGATTGGAACAGACAGCCATACCCCCAATGCAGGCGGATTGGGCATGATAGCCATTGGCGTTGGTGGTGCAGATGCAGTAGATGTAATGGCTGGTTTGCCTTGGGAATTAAAAATGCCTAAACTTATTGGCGTTAAACTTACCGGCAAAATGAGTGGATGGACGAGTGCAAAAGATATTATTTTAAAAGTAGCGGGTATACTTACCGTAAAAGGTGGTACTGGTGCTATTGTTGAATATTTTGGCGAAGGTGCTGATAATTTAAGCGCAACTGGTAAAGGCACCATATGCAATATGGGCGCAGAAATTGGAGCCACTTGCTCTTTATTTGGATACGATGAAAAAATGAGTGCTTACCTAAAAGCTACTGAACGTGCAGCAATAGCTACTATGGCCGATGACATTCGTAAATATTTACGTCCCGACGAAGAAGTATATGCACATCCAGAAAAATATTATGATCAATTAATTGAAATTAATTTAAGTGAATTAGAACCTTATGTAAACGGCCCTTTCACACCAGACTTAGCCACACCTATTTCTAAAATGGCCGAAGCCGTAAAAACCAATAATTGGCCTGCAAAACTAGAAGTTGCCTTAATTGGATCTTGCACCAATTCATCTTACGAAGATATTAGCCGATCTGCTTCTATTGTTAAAGATGCTGTACACAAAGGACTAACAACCAAAAGTGAATTTACCATTACACCTGGTTCCGAACAAGTACGATACACTATAGAAAGAGATGGATTTATTGCAGATTTCGAAAGCGTAAACGGTGTAGTATTAGCTAATGCCTGCGGCCCCTGCATTGGTCAGTGGGCAAGACATATAGATGATCCCAATCGTAAAAATACCATCATCACTTCTTTTAATAGAAATTTTGCCAAACGCAACGATGGCTTAGCTAGTACACATGCCTTTGTAGCCTCTCCTGAAATTGTTACAGCTATGGCTATTGCAGGCACCATTACGTTCAACCCATTAAAAGACAAATTAAAAAATAACAAAGGAGAAGAAGTAATGTTAGCTGAACCAACCGGTTTTGAATTACCTCCCAAAGGCTTTGCTGTAGAAGATGCTGGCTATCAAGCCCCCGCAGCAGATAGTAGCAAAGTAAGTGTAATTGTAAACCCTGATTCTAGTCGATTACAATTACTAAGTCCTTTTACAGCTTGGGAGGGAAGCGATTTAAAAGGATTAAAACTATTGATAAAAGCCAAAGGAAAATGCACAACTGATCATATTTCCATGGCCGGACCTTGGTTAAAATTTCGAGGACATTTAGATAATATTTCCAACAATATGCTTATTGGTGCTGTTAATTATTTTAATGATAAAACAGATAGCGTAAAAAATCAACTAACCGGTGAATACGCCGCTGTACCTACTGTTCAACGTGCATACAAAGCGGCCGGTATAGGATCTATAGTAGTGGGCGATGAAAATTATGGAGAAGGATCGAGCCGTGAACATGCTGCCATGGAACCTAGACATTTAGGCGTTAGGGCAATTGTAGTAAGAAGTTTCGCTCGCATACACGAAACCAATTTAAAAAAACAAGGCATGCTAGCTCTAACCTTTGCCAACAAAGAAGATTACGATAAAATACAAGAAGATGACCGTATTGATATTCTAGGCTTAAATACTTTTACAGTAGGCCAACCATTAACCATGGTATTAAACCATGCAAATGGAAATAAGGAAGAAATACATTTAAACCATACGTATAATCATCAACAAATTGAATGGTTTAAAGCAGGTGGAGCGTTGAATGTAATTCGTAAGCAGCTTGTAAAAAATGCACATTAGAATGCTAACAAATGTGCTTGTTGTATAATTTGCATGTATACTCCATTACAGCTGGTAAAAAAATATTTGCACTACTACATTACTGCAAATAATAGACATGGCCATGGCACGCATTCTCCTTTCATATATAATTTTATACGAGCGGTGTTGATGGATAAAAAAAAATATCCAGCATACACCCCTATAGAAAAATTACGCCATCAATTACATACAAAAAATGTTGCTGACTCAAGCGTTCATCCATATAAACAACAAAAAATAAAAAACGTATTTACTAGCATGGCTAAACCGGCAAAGTTTGGTCAATTGTTTTTTAAAATGGTTCGCTATTATAAAAGTAAACATGTGTTAGAATTGGGCACTTCCTTAGGTATGAATACTGCTTACTTAGCATCTGCAAATACAGAAAATTTTATTACTACTTGCGAAGACAACAGCAACATTGCACAAATAGCCAAACAGCATTTTCATCAATTATCTCTAACAAATATTACACAAGTAGTAGGTCATTTTGATAACACCTTATTAGATACACTTAATAAGATCCCCCAATTAGATTTTATTTATGTTGATGGTAACTACAGCCGAGATTCAACATTAAAATATTGGCAACTACTTTGCACAAAAGCCCACAACGAAACATTATTTATTATTAGTGATATACATCGCAGTGCAGTAATGGAAGCAGCATGGAAAGCTATACAACAATCACCCTTAGTAACATGTACTATTGATTTATTTTTTGTAGGCATAGTATTCATTCGAAAAGAAATAAAAGAACCCTTGCATTTGAGTGTAAAATATTAGGGGTGATAAGTTGAAGCATTGATTTGTTGAAAAGTTGATGGGTGATGTTTTTGAAAAACAGTTTTTATCTGCGTAGATCATAGCACTTTAATGCTGAGCATTAGCGAAAGCGTCTGCTTCAAATTGTTTATGACGCATCTAATTAAACTACTTTTTCTTGAAAATAGGAACAGTGCTACAAGGTTCTCCATACATAATACTTTTAGCTACAGGCCTTAATTTGGCTGTTATAGCTAAGTATGTAGAAGCAGGAATAGGGTTATCTCCACATCCTTTTATAACTACTCGTTTATCTGCATAATGAGTGATATCTATTGTATCAATGCAGTGTAATAAAAGTTGCTCTTGTGTTTGGCCTTCATTACCCATAAAAACTTTTTTAGCAAAAGGCTCTACATAACTTGCTACTAGCATATAAGCCCACATAGGTATAATGGCGTCTGTTGTGCAAGTAACACCTACATATACATCTTTATACACTTCCCAATTGGTTTGTGTTAATGCAGCTCTAAAATCTTTTTCTTTTACAATCAATCCCATAAACAAATGGTCTTTCAAATCAAATATTTTGATGGATGTATTTTTGGTGTACTCTTCCAAATCGATAGTAATGATACCGCTTTCGGCTACTTTATTTACAATAGTATTATCCATACTCAACTTTTATGATGTAAAGCTACAAAAAGTTAATATGCTAATGTACTGCAAGCTATAAGCTTTTAGTTACAAGCTTACAGCTAATGGTCAATAGCTTATTCACAACGCTCAATTCATCACTCATAATTCTGCTTTCTCCCATACCTTTGCGCTGTTTTAATAATACTATATGTCTATATCAAAATATTTAATTGTTCTTGCTTTTTATATGCTACCTATTTGTGTGTATGCACAGCCCACTAATAAACACAGTATTAATGGCACTATACGAGATGGTAAGAATGGTGAAACTTTAATTGGCGCAAGTGTTACCTTGTTAGAGCAGCCTGGAACAGGTGCTACATCTAATAGCTATGGTTTTTATGCTATTAGTACTGCTGATGGTACATATACTATGATTACTTCTTTTACAGGTTACTCATCAGATACACAACAAATTGTACTGAATAAAAACCTAACGCTTTCTATAAAATTATTTTCTACTGGCTCACAATTAGAGTCGGTGGTGGTGAGTCAAAAAAAGAGAAACGATAATATTGCTAAACCTATTATGGGTGTACAAAAACTATCTATTAATGAAATAAAAAATGTGCCTGTTTTATTTGGAGAAAAAGATATTTTAAAAACCATACAACTATTACCTGGCATAAAGTCTGCAGGCGAAGGCAATAGCGGTTTTTATGTACGAGGAGGTGGTGCCGATCAAAATTTAATTTTATTAGATGAGGCTACAGTATACAATGCTTCTCACTTACTAGGTTTCTTTTCCACCTTTAATTCTGATGCGATAAAAGATGTAACCGTTTACAAAGGCGGTATGCCGGCCGAGTATGGTGGAAGATTATCATCGGTATTGGATATTAAAATGAATGATGGTAATAATCAAAAATTTGGGGTGAGCGGCGGCATTGGATTAATTGCTTCTCGAGTAAATGTGGAAGGCCCTATTGTAAAGGATAAAGGCTCCTTTACCGTTAGTGCTAGAAGAACGTATGCAGATTTATTTTTAAAACTATCTAAAGATTCAACCCTTAACAAAAACACACTTTATTTTTATGATATTAATGCAAAAGCCAATTATAAATTAAATGATAAAAACAGATTGTACTTATCCTTATACACAGGTAGAGATAATTTAGGCTTTGGCGGCACGTTTGGTATTGATTATGGTAATGCCACAGGCACTTTACGATGGAATCATATATTCAATAATCGCTTATTTTCTAACACCTCACTTATATACAGCGACTACAGTTATAAAATAAAAATCAGATCTGGCAATAATGATATAGATATTACTTCTAAAATTAGAGATTTAAATTTAAAGGAGGATTTACAGTATTATGTAAATGCTAATAATAAAATCAATTTTGGTATTAATATGATTTATCACAATATTATACCTGGTGTAGTTACAGCTTCAAAAGCTTCCAGCTTTAATTCCATCGAATTACAAAAAAAATATAGTATAGAAAATAGTGCATACGTATCTCACGAATGGAGTGCTACGGAAAAATTAAATCTTACTTACGGCTTACGCTTAAGTTCTTTTAGCATTTTAGGTCCGGGCACTTTTTATAGATATGATACGGCAGGCAATACTATAGGCTCATCTAGTTATACAGCTAATAAAGTTGTAAAATCGTATATTAATCTGGAACCAAGGCTGGCAGCCAGTTATAAGCTAACTGAAAATAATTCTATTAAAGCATCGTACACTCGAAATGTGCAAAATTTACATTTGCTATCTAACTCCACATCTACTAATCCTACAGATTTATGGATACCGAGTAGCAATAATATAAAGCCTGAAATAGCCGACCAGCTTGCCTTAGGTTATTATCAAAACTTTAAAAATAACATGTACGAATTTTCATCAGAAGTATATTATAAAGATCTGCACAATCAAATTGATTATAAAAATGGTGCAGAATTAAGAGCTAATGAAAATGTAGAAGCGCAATTATTAATTGGATCAGGTAGAGCGTATGGTGTAGAGTTATTTTTTAAGAAAAAATATGGTAAATTAAACGGGTGGATTGGCTACACCTTATCCAAAGCAGAAAGAAAAATAGAAGGCATTAACAATGGCAATTATTTTAATGCGAAGCAGGATAGAACACACGAACTATCGTTAGTAGGTATTTATGAAGCGAGTAAAAAATGGACCTTTGCTGCTACATTTGTGTACTACACAGGCAACGCTGTAACCTTTCCTAGCGGAAAGTATAATGTAAATGGGGGAACTGTTTTTTATTATACAGAACGAAATGGGTATAGAATGCCTGCCTATCATCGATTGGATTTAAGCGCTACTTTACAAGGTAAAAAAACACGTAAGTTTGAGAGCAGTTGGACGTTTTCCATTTACAATGCATACAACCGTGCAAATGCTTTTGCTATTGAGTTTCAAGACGAGCCCAATCGGTTTTCTTATAAAACCCAAGCGGTACAAACTACATTATTTCAAATAGTTCCATCGGTTACATACAATTTTAAATTTTAATTTATGCAAAACATATATAAAAAAAATATAATATTATTTTTGTTTTTAGGCATATATGCCTGTAAGAAAGTAATTACCGTAGATTTAAAAAATGCAACACCACAAATTATTATTCAAGGAAATGTAACCAATGAGGCTGGGCCTTATACCGTAAAAATTACCAAAACAGTTGCATACACATCTGATAATATTTTTCCACCAGTTACTGGCGCTACAGTGAGTATTAAAGATAATACTACAAATACTACTGACGCATTAACAGAAACATTGCCTGGAATATATAGTACAAGCGCATTACAAGGCGTACAAGGACATAGCTATACTTTATCTGTTTTGGCAGAAGGTAACCAGTATGCAGCAATATCTACCATGCCGCAACTTGTTCCATTAGATTCCATTACATTTATTAATGAGGCCACTTCTAATCTTGTAAATGTAGTTGTCAACTTTCAAGATCCTGTTGGTACGCCTAACTATTATCAGTTTATGCAAACCAGTATTAAGTATAGATTTTTTGATACGTTAAAGAAAATTTTTGTATTTGGCGATCGATTATCTGATGGTAAATACGTACGCAGGCAATTATTGGTTAATGAAAAGGGCAATTTAGCAAATAGAGATACTGCATTGGTAGAGATGCAATGTATAGATAAAAATATATTTAATTATTTTAATCAATTAGATCGTATTACTAATCCCAATAACAATCAATCATCTACGCCAGCCAATCCTACTAGCAATATTAACAATAATGCCTTAGGCTATTTTAGTGCCCATACGGTGCAGCGAAAAAAAGCAGTTGTTAAACTGTAGCGCATTGTATTGTAAAAAATTATGTATAAATAAATGCTTTTTCTTTACATGATAAAAAAAAATAAATAATCAACTTCTCTTTCATTATCAATTATCAACTATCCATTGTCAATTATTCTTGCCATAGAGTCTTCTTGCGACGAAACAAGCGCTGCGGTTTGCAGAGATGGGGTTATACTATCTAACATCATTGCCAATCAAACTATACATGAGCAGTATGGAGGTGTAGTGCCAGAATTGGCTAGCAGAGCGCATATTCAACATATTATTCCTGTAGTAGATGCTGCATTACAAAAAGCTGCAATCCAATTAAATGATATTGATGCTATTGCTTTTACACAAGCTCCAGGCTTAATAGGTAGTTTGTTGGTGGGGTCTAGTTTTGCAAAATCACTATCATTAGCATTAAACAAACCCTTAATAGCAGTACATCACATGCAAGCGCATGTATTGGCTAATTTAATTGATGATCCCAAACCGAGTTTTCCCTTTTTATGTTTAACCGTAAGTGGGGGACATACTCAAATTGTGCGTTGTGATAGTCCATTACAATTAACGGTTATGGGCGAAACTTTAGACGATGCTGCAGGAGAGGCTTTCGACAAATCTGCTAAATTATTAGGCTTGCCTTATCCGGGTGGGCCGTTAATCGATAAATATGCTCAACAAGGCAATCCGTTAACATTTAAATTTGCTGAGCCCAATATTCCTGATCTTAATTTTAGTTTTAGTGGATTAAAAACATCCATCTTATATTTTCTACAAAAAGAAATAAAAAAAGATATTCATTTTATAGAAAATAATTTGAATGATTTATGCGCTTCTATTCAACACACCATTGTACAAATTTTACTAAAAAAATTAGTAAAGGCTGTACGTCAAACCCATATTGAACAAATATGTATTGCCGGAGGGGTAAGTGCTAATAGTGGTTTGCGCAAAGCCATACAAGCATTAGGTGCAACAAGCCATTGTAAAGTGTATATTCCAAAATTTGAATATTGTACTGATAATGCTGCCATGATTGCTATTACTGGGTATTATAAATATATGGCTGGTGAATTTGTAGGATTAGACATAAGCCCTAGTGCTAGGGCAGCTTGGTAAAAAATTTTATTTAATGATTGTTCTCCACATCCTTATACTACATGAAAGTACGCTCATGCCTACCACTCCCCTATCGTAATTATTTTTTATTTGGCTTTGTTGTAATGATTATTACGGCATGGTTTAGTGTAGGCGCCCATCATCCCGATGAATATTATCAGGTATTTGAATTTGCAAATTATAAAATGGGACATACTCCAGTTGCAGATTTGCCATGGGAATTTGCAGCACAATGTCGTCCAGCATTACAACCTTTTATAGTTGTTATATTATCCAAAGTTTTAGAAATATTAGGGATGTACAATCCTTTTGTTGTGGCATTTATATTACGCCTACTAATGGGTATACTTTCCTATTGGGTTATTTGTAGATGGATTGTATCGCTGCTACCAACATTTACAACGGAAAAAGGTAAAAAGTTATTTGTATGCTGTAGCTTATTTTTATGGTTTATACCCTATATAAGCGTTCGTTTTTCTGCAGAAAATATTGGTGCCCAACTTTTTCTTTTGGCTTTGAGTATTATTACTCAAATACCTAAATATCGTTTCAGAAAACAGCTATTAGGCCTTTCCATTGCAGGCTTGCTGTTAGGCTTCGCTTGTTTTGTACGCATACAAATGGGTTTTGCTTTCTTGGGTCTTGTAATATGGTTAATACTTCAAAAGTGGTCGTTGAATAAGTGGATGATCATGGGCCTCTTTTGTCTTATTGCTATTGGTACCTGCGTTATAATAGACCATTGGTTTTATGACGCATGGATATTTACACCTTTCAATTATTTCAATGTTAATATCATTGAGCATCGTGCAGCTGATTTCGGCGTTTTTCCATGGTGGTATTATTTTTCTACCTTCCTTAAAGTTGGTGCTCCTCCAATTAGTATAGTGCTATTAGTTTTATTTCTTAGAGGTATTTATAAAAAGCCGTTACATATTTTAAGTATAGTGTGCACTTGTTTTTTATTAGGTCATTTTTTTATAGGGCATAAAGAAATGCGTTTTCTTTTTCCCATGAGTTTACCTTTTATTTTTCTCGCTTGTATAGGTTTAGATTTATGGCTTCAACGTTATCCAAAAAAACGTTTTTATGGTTGGGTATGGGGTGTTTTAGTTTTTATAAATAGTGGCTTATTGCTGTTTAGAATGATTACGCCTGCTCATGAAATAGTAAAGAATTATGAGTTTATTTATAACTATTGTGCAAAGCGAAATACTATACTGGTGTCTTTTGATGACATGCCTTATACATTAGGCACTAGTACTAAAATATATTTTTACAGACCGCATAATCTTACCATAGTGAGATTAAAAGATTCTACAGAACTAAAAAATATACTGAACCATGCTAATGGACAAGCTGTGCTTTTATATGGCAATGTACCACTTGATTCAAGGTTAGCAGGATATAATATAAAGCGATTATATTGCCTTTTCCCAGAATGGGTATTGAAATTTAATATTAATAATTGGCAAGCTCGATCTTATATTTCAGCGGTATATGAAGTTTCGCCTTATAGTCTAAATACTTTACGCAAATAAACTACAGATTAAACTGTTGTGAGTAACAATGATTCTTATTCTTGTGTAAGGTGAAGTGCGAAATCTACTCTCTTTAGCGCCTTCTTTGCTTCCTCAAAATTTTTATCCAAACTTATCGCTTTTCTATAGTTTATTTCTGCTTCCTTTTTTTTACCCAGCGCTTCTTCACATTGTCCAACCCAATAATAAGCATCTGGATAGGTATTAGATGCCTTAAGCGAAAGTTCAAAAACTTTTTTTGCTTCCTTATATTTTTTTTGCTTAAATAGGATAACACCCTTGTCGGTATACGCTTCTACAAAAGTCCAATCGTGCGCTATACTTTCATCAAACATCTCTATTGCTGCTGCTAATTTATTGATATTGGTAAAATAAATACCCTTTATGTAGTAAGGAGAGGCTTTGTAGTGCATACTATCTTTCATAATAATAGCATCGCTCAGTTGCAATGCTTTTATATTATTTGTTTCAGCATATAAATAAGCTAATTGTAATGTAGCATCATTTATTTTTTTATTTATACGATAATGCTGCTCCAATAATGCAATGGCTTGCATAGTATCCTTTAAGGCTACATATATTTTTCCTGCTTTTTCTATATAAAAAGCATTATCAACATTGCTATCTAGCAAAGGCTTTAATAGTTGCAAGGCTAGGCTATCTTTATGATTAGCGGTATAAGCATCTATCAATTGAAAATAAAAAATACTATCGTTTGGAAATTGTTCTACACCTCTCTGCAAATACACAATAGCAGAATCGAGCTGCTGTAGTTGTGTAAAATTAACTGTGATAGCTTGTAGGTAAATATAAGATGGTTTTAACCTATACGCTTGTTTATAATCGTATAAGCTAGCTCTAAGCTGTTGATGGGTAAAAAGCAACTCGCCTCTTGCAAAATAAAGGGCATCATTTTTAGGAAATAACCTTATGCTATCTGTATATGTTTTATAAGGCATTTGTTGCCAAAGCTCATCAAAACCTTCAGCATAATCAGTTGTAGAAGACTTGCATGCCATTAAACTTGTACATACAATAATAATGATCAAACGAAAAATAGATATCATAGTGTAAAAGTACATGATGACCAATGAGTATTATAATAAACGATGAACAAGTCATCATCTATTCGCTATACTACACCTCAGTATTTCTTAATAAAAAAATTAGATAATTTAATTTTTTTGTGCATCTTTGCCGCTATAAAATTATTTTTTATTTATGAAAAAAAGAATATGTCTATGCGCAGT